>ERZ1032895.84-NODE-84-length-27219-cov-11.333861_pt1 | contig 27219 bp, 26 predicted proteins | sample MGYA00516687_ERZ1032895 | MGnify/ENA primary metagenome ERZ1032895 (study PRJEB33719, sample SAMN04261600) | wastewater metagenome | biome: rural village; feature: latrine urine exit; material: soil | place: El Salvador | collected 2013-01-14 ... | reverse complement strand
CCCGCTCTGTTTCTCGTCAGGAGATTAGCCCTTGTCAGCCGCATCGCCACTGCTGAGTTTTGGCCAGGCCTTTGTGGCACCGGACCGTCGGCGCCACCGCAGCTCGATGTCCGTGACGGTGCCTGATGCAGAGCTTTTGAGCACCCGTGGCATCTGTGCGCTGATCAGTGATTCCACGAATCGTAATCCGCTGGCCAAACAGGCGGGGGATATCAGTGTGCGCGGCTTCATCGCCGACTACTTCGCCACCCCTGATCATTGGGATATCAAGCATTCCGCCTATCGGGTGCTGCGTGCCCTCAACAGCTGGTGTTTCGCCCAGAGCCGTCAGGTCAGCGATGGCGGCTATGTCAGCTCGGTGTCGGCGATGGTGTACATGGGCCGCGAAGCGCATCTCTTCCATGTCGGCGACACTCGGGTGTTTCGTTTGAGAGGGGCCGAGTTCGAACAGGTCACCCGCGACCATGTGGTCGAGATCGGTGGCTACCGCTATCCTGCCAGAGCGCTTGGCATGGATAGGTATGTGGACGTTGATTATGTCTGCATACCCTTGAACCAGGGCGATATCTTTCTGTTCACCACTCAGGTGGTGCAAGGCACGCTGATGCCCTCGGACTATGTCAGCCTGATTCGTCAGGGAGCCAGCGACCTGGATGCCGCCTGCGAGCGACTGGCAGAAACGGCGCGTCAGCGCGCCCAGGAGCGAGGTTACGGCGGCGATCAGTTCTGCTTTCAGCTGGTGCGTATCGATGGGCTGGCAGAGGCCGGTGACCAGCAAGTGCCGGCGCGGCTCAGTGATGAGCGTCCGGTGCCGCCCGAGCTTGGCGTTGGTGATGTCATCGACGGGCTTGAGGTGCGCGAGGTGCTGTCGCGGACCGCTCACTCACGCGTTTACCGGGTATGGGATATGGCGGCCGAGCGTGACCTGGTGATGAAGGCGCCAAGTCCCGAGCTTGCTCGCCGCAGCGCCTATCTCGAATATTTCCTGCTGCAGCAGTCGATTGTCAGGAGCATCAGATCGCCCCATGTCGTGGCCTCGATGAAGCCATCGAGGCCCAGGCAGTATCTCTATTATCTGATGGAGCACATCGAAGGTGTCACTTTGTCGCAGTGGATTCAGCAGCACCCCGAGGCGAGCCTTGCACGGCGCCTGGCCATGGGGCATGAGCTGGGCAAGGGACTGCAGGCGCTGCATCAGCGCGACCTGGTGCATCAGCAGGTATATCCGGAGAGTGTCATCGTCGAGGCTGGTGGGCGGGTCGTGCTGGTCGACTTCAGCGCCTGTCATCCGCGGGAGCCTGAACGCCAGCGACGCTTGCCCGAGCTGCTGCGCCAGGTCGGCATGAACGAACACAGCGCGCCAGAGTATGCCCTGGACGATGAGGTAGGGCGGCGCAGCGATCAGTACTCGCTGGCCTCGACGCTGTACTGGCTGCTGACCGGCGAGCTGCCCTATGAGCTGGCGATGCGCGACCTGGTAAGCCATACCGACCTGGAGCGCCTTGAGTACCGCAGCGCCCGACAGGTCAACAGGGATATTCCCGCACGGCTGGATGATGCCCTGAGGCGTGCACTGTCGCCGCAGCGTGATCAACGCTATCGGCGGCTCTCGGAGTTTCTCGAGGAGCTGCGCGACGCAGGGCAGCCGCTGAAAAAAACGCGGCGCTGGCGTAGAGCTGGCTGGCTGTGGCAGGGCATTGTCGTTGGTCTGTTGGTATTGAGCAGTGCGGCCTGGCTACTGCGCTAGAACTCATCTCACCCCCGGGGTTGAATCCGGGGGTGAGGAGTGTCTCAGGGAGCGGGCCTGCCTTTACAGCGTAAACTCGGGCAGCTTGCGCGGTACCCGCTGCAGCTTCAGCTTGGCGACCTTGGGCAGGCCGTTTTCGAAGGGTGGGAAATCCTCGCCCTGGATCAGCGGTGACAGGTAGCGGCGGCAGGCGTCGGTGATGCTGAAGCCGTCTTCGCTGATATACTCCCGTGGCATGAACTTTTCCTGATTGGCGATTTCCGCCAGCGGCGCTGCCTCGATGGTCCAGGCATAGGGGTCGTTGCTGGTGCGAATGATCGCCGGCATGCGGGCGTTCTGTCCGTCCAGTGCCAGCTCGACGGCATGCACGCCCACCGCATAGGCCTGCTCGACGTCGGTGCGCGAGGCCAGGTGGCGCGCGGAGCGCTGCAGGTAGTCGGCCACCGCCCAGTGATACTTGTAGCCCAGGTCCTGCTTGACCATGCCGGCCAGCGTCGGCGCCACGCCACCCAGCTGGCGATGGCCGAAGGCATCGGTATTGCCGGAGTCGGCCAGGAAGGTGCCATCTTCGTAGCGTGCGCCTTCGGAAACCACGATCACGCAGTAGCCGTACTTCTTGACCGCCTCATCGATCCGCGCCATCACCGCCTCGCGGTTGAAGGCGATCTCGGGGAAAATTATCAGATGCGGCGGCTCGCCCTCACCCTGGCCAGCCAGGCCACCGGCCGCGGCGATCCAGCCCGCGTGGCGCCCCATGACCTCGAGCACGAACACCTTGGTGGAGGTCGCGCACATGGAGGCGACGTCCAGCGAGGCCTCAAGGGTGGAAGTGGCGATGTACTTGGCGACGCTGCCGAACCCGGGAGAGTTGTCGGAAATCGGCAGGTCGTTGTCGACGGTCTTGGGCACATGAATCGCGGTCAGCGGATAGCCCATTGTCTCGGACAGCTGTGAGACCTTGAGGCAGGTATCGGCACTGTCACCGCCGCCGTTGTAGAAGAAATAGCGGATATCGTGGGCGCGGAATACCTCGATCAGCCGCTCGTACTGGGCACGATGGGTCTCGATATCCTTGAGCTTGTAGCGACAGGAGCCAAAGGCGCCGCCGGGGGTGTGGCGAAGCGCGGCAATTGCCTCGTCGCTCTCGGCGTTGACGTCGATCAGATCCTCAGTCAAGGCGCCAATGATGCCGTTGTGGCCGGCGTAGACCTTGCCGATACGGTCGGAATGGCGGCGGCAGGTCTCGATGACACCGCAGGCGCTGGTATTGATCACGGCGGTGACGCCGCCAGACTGGGCATAAAAGGCGTTGTACTGAGCCATTGGCTTTCCTGTTGCTGGTCGCAGTGAAAGGCAGCGCCGCTGCGATGGCGGCGCTGCCTTCAGGGAATAGGTGTGCAGGGTGGCGATTCTAGCGCATTGGCCTGGTACCTGCATCCTGAGGTCTTGTCATGGCGCCGACTCCGGATGCACCGGCGGTCGCTGGAGAGGGTGAGGGCGGCATGCTAGGCTGCCGCTTTTGGCGTGACCGGGCCAGCCCGGTGAATGACTCGGCAGCGGAGCGAACATGCATCTTCATATACTCGGTATCTGCGGTACCTTCATGGGTAGCCTGGCGCTGCTGGCCAGTGAACTTGGCCATCGCGTCAGCGGCTCGGATGCCAACGTCTATCCGCCGATGAGCACCCAGCTTGCCGAGGCCGGCATCGCGCTGATGGAAGGCTATCGCGCCGAGAACCTCGAGCCGAGCCCGGATCTGGTCATCGTCGGCAATGCCCTGAGCCGCGGCAACCCGGAAGTCGAGGCGCTGCTCGACTCTGGCTTGCCCTATGTTTCCGGGCCGCAGTGGCTGGCTGAGCATGTGCTGCCCGGACGGCAGGTGGTCGCGGTGGCCGGCACCCATGGCAAGACCACCACGGCGAGCATGACGGCCTGGCTGCTGGAGGCCGCTGGCCTGTGTCCCGGCTTTCTGATCGGCGGCGTGCCGCGCAACTTCGGCATTTCGGCGCGTCTGGGCAGCTCTGATGCCCCCTTCGTGGTGGAGGCCGACGAGTACGACACGGCGTTTTTCGACAAGCGTTCCAAGTTCGTGCACTACCGACCCGAGATCGCCGTGCTGGGCAATCTCGAGTTCGACCACGCGGATATCTTCGATGACCTGGCGGCCATCGAGCGGCAGTTTCATCATCTGGTGCGTATCGTGCCCGGCAAGGGTCGGCTGCTGGTAGCCGATGGCGAGCCGGCGCTCGAGCGCGTGCTGGATCAGGGCTGCTGGTCGCCGGTGGTGCGCTACGGCGACGCCGCCAACAGCGAATGGGGCTTTGCCCTTGAGCGCGATAACGGCAGCCGCTTCAGGGTGATCCATCGTCATGCCACGCCGCTGGCAGGCGAGCAGCAGACCGAACAGCAGGCGGTCGTTGACTGGTCGCTGAGCGGGCTGCACAACGTGCGTAATGGCCTCGCTGCCATTGCTGCTGCCCACGCCTGCGGCGTGGAGCTTGGGCAGGCGGCCGAGGCGCTGGGCCGTTTCGAGACGCCGCGCCGGCGCCAGGAGCTGCGCGGCGAGATCGGTGGCGTCCAGGTGATTGACGACTTCGCCCATCACCCCACGGCGATTGCCATGACGCTTGCCGGGATGCGTGCCAGCGGCGCTGACGGCCGGCTGCTGGCGGTGATCGAGCCGCGCTCCAACACCATGCGCATGGGTACGCTGCGTGAGCGTCTCGCCGACAGCGTGAGCGACGCCGACCTGGCCTGGTGGTATCAGCCGCCGGGCCTGGACTGGTCGCTGGCGCCGCTGATCGAGGCGGCCAGCGTGCCAGGGCGCCTCTTCGACGATATCGATGCGCTGGTGTCGGCACTGGTAGAAGAAGCCCGGGCGGGAGACCGCATCGTGGTGATGTCCAACGGCGGCTTCGGCGGCATTCATGAGCGGCTGTTAAGCGCTCTGGAGCGCGCCCATGGCTGATGGCGCAGGCACATCCACAGGCACAGGATTCAAGCCGCCGGTAACGGTCGCCATCACCGGGGCGTCCGGTGCTCAGTACGGACTGCGTTTGATTGACGCGCTGGTGGCCGCCGGCCACGAGGTCTGGGTGATGATCTCCAAGGCAGCCCACCTGGTCATCGAGACCGAAACCGACGTCGAGCTGCCGGCGCGCCCCGAGCGACTCGCCGAGGCGCTGACGGCCCGCAGCGGCGCACAGCCCGGACAGATCCGCTGCTTTGGGCGAGAAGACTGGATGGCGCCGGTGGCCTCGGGCTCAGGGGCGCCGTCGGCGATGGTGATCTGTCCGTGCTCCACCGGCACGCTGTCTGCGGTGGCCTGCGGTGCCAGCAATAATCTGATCGAGCGCGCGGCGGACGTGGCGCTCAAGGAGCGCCGCCGGCTGGTGCTGGTGCCCAGGGAGGCGCCGCTGTCGACCCTGCATCTGGAAAACATGCTGACGCTGAGTCGCATGGGTGCGGTGATCCTCCCGGCGGCTCCCGGCTTTTACCATCGTCCGGCCAGCATCGAGCAGCTGATCGACTTTATCGTGGCGCGTATTCTCAATCAGCTGGGTATCGAGCACCGCTTGATGCCGCGATGGGGCGAGTAGCATTGTATCGGGCAGGTCTTGCCGTCTTGCCGTCTTGTCGTGAGGCGAATGGCCATGCGGAGCATGGTTCGAGGCCGCAACTGATGACTGGCCGTCAGTATGCTGCCCACAGCCGCCGGTGACTGTTAGACTGTGCGGCTTTGCCTTGACTGTGGAGACAGACATGCTGGCGCTATGGGTAGAACAGCTGCTGGGATTTGCCTCCGGCGCCTTGACGGTAATTCGCGAGACTGAACGCTATCCGGACCTGATGTTCTGGACGCGTCGGGAAGGCGCGGCGCTGATGGGGGGCGATCTGGCAATGGCCCAGGCGCTGGCGCCGGAGCTGTGGTCCCAGACCCCTCTGGAACGCCTGGGTTTTGCCTGCGAGCCGCTGGCGCGCCCCGGGCGCAATGAGCCCTGCTGGTGCGATTCGGGGCGCAAGACCAAGCACTGCTGCGGCGCGGTTCAGCTGCCCGGGGCGCTGCCTGAGCACCTGATGTGGATGCTGTCGCTGCGGGAGTGGAAGGGCAATACTCTCAAGGCCGCTCTGAACAGCGGGCTGGCGCCTGCCCAGGCGCTGCTCGAGGCGGGTCTGATTGCTGCCGAAACCGGCCAGCGGGGCCGTGCCCAACAGATACTGGAATCGCTGTTCGCGATCGGCGACTGGGCGCGCCTGCCGGAGCAGAGCGAGCCGGCCTTCGAAATACTGATCGATCTTTACCAGGAGCGCGGCTTTCATCGCAAGCGCGAGGCGCTGCTATCGGAGGTGCTCAGCCGAGGCCCGCTATTTTTGCGCGGTGTGGCTCTTGAGCGACTGTGCTTGCTGCATCTGGACAACGACGACATGGACAGTGCCCGGGACGCCTTCGTGCGTGCCCAGCAGACACTTCCTGACTCACCGACGCTTGCCTATCTCGAGGCGATGCTGCTGCTGCATGAGGGCAATGAGCAGGCGGCTATCGAGCGCTCGCGCTTCTGGTACCGGCGCCTGGCACGACAGGGCGAGCTGGACGAGGGCCAGCTTCAGTTTCTTGCCGATCTTGCCGAGGACCCGGCGGCTACCCTGGCGGAGCAGCTGCTCAATGCCGAAGAGGAGCTTGCAGAGCCGCTGGTGGCCCTGCAGGAGCTGTTCGAGTATCTGCCGGAACCGCCTGATCTGAGCCTTGAGCACAGCGCCGATGGCGAGGTGATTTATCGTGCCAGCGAGCGTGAAACAGCGCTTTACGAGGCCTTTCAGGCGGTGTTTGCGGCACAGCTCGAAGAGGACGGCATGATGAGCTTTGACCAGGACCCTTGGCTGATGGCCGGCGACTGGCTGCCGGCGCTGTGTGCCAACCCCGAGTGGTTCGATGCGCCGCGTGTCGTGCAGTCACTGGCGATGGCGCTGACCGGGCGCTTCGGCAGCCTGCCATGGATGACGCCTGGCCTGCTTGAGCCGCTGTCGCAGCGTCTGGAGAGCTGGCTTGGTCAGGTTCAGGCAGCGGGTCAAACGGTGGGGCAAGCACAGGAGCAGACACCGAGCCGCCTCCGGATGGACTGGGATCAGGGCGATAATGCCGTGCTGCTGGGTACGGGGCTGACGCTGGTGGTGGGCATGGAGCGCGGTGCGCAGCTGCGTTCCCGCCGGCTGGCCGAGTCCCTGATGTCGCTGGACGACCAGGATACCCTCGGACTGCGCGAGCTGGTGCTTGATCAGCTGCTGCGCGAGGGGCGTGATCAGGAGGCTCTGGCACTCAGTGAACGGGCCATCGCCAGCATTGACAGCAGCGACAGCAAGGACGCCACCACCCTGGGGCTATTGCTTGGGCGGGCACTGGCGCTTTATCGTCTCGGCCGGAAAGCCGAGGCCAGCGAGGCGCTCGAGAGCGTGCGGCGGCACAATCCTCATGCGCTGCCGGCGCTGTGTGCCGAGGCCTCTCCTCCGATCAACGATGCCGACGCCGCGCCCGGCACTCGGGCCGAAGCCCAGCAATATCGCGCCCTGATGCGCGATCAGTGGCGCGCGACTCCCAGCGCGCTGGAGTGGCTTGCCGGGCACGCATCCGGCAAGTAGTTCGGACAGTCAGCTCGATAGCCAGCCGCAGCAACCAGCCGGTGACAATGCTCACTGGCATGGTGTTTCATGCTAGCGGGACGCTGGCTGTGCCACGCCGAGCAGCTCTCGATCATGGCGCAACCACATGGCCATGAGGACGGCGGGGATGCCCATGAGTGAGGCCACGATAAAGAAGCTGATATAGCCCTGTGAGGCCACCACCAGACCCCCGAAACCGCTGAGAAACTTGCCGGGCAGAGTCATCAGCGAAGAGAACAGCGCGTATTGGGTGGCGGTATAGGCGCGCGACGTCAGGCTCGACAGGAAGGCGATGAACACCGCGCTTGCCAGGCCGTTGCTCAGGTTGTCGCCGGTGATGGTCGCGATCAGCATCAGGGTCTTGGCGGTGACGGCGAGTGGCTCATTCATGAAGCTCGGCCAGACCAGCACTCCAGGCAGCAGCTCTCCCAGACTCAGCGTCGCCCAGTCCGCTCCGCCATAGTGTGCCAGCAGCGCGAACACCAGATTGGTCAGCGCGGTGGCGGCGGCACCGGCAATCAGCAGCGGTGCGATGCCGTAGCGGGCTACCAGCACGCCGCCGATCAGTCCGCCCGCCAGGGTCATCAGCAGACCGAAGACCTTGGTCACGTTGGCGATGGTGTCCAGCGAGTAGCCCAGGTCCACATACAGCGGATAGGCCATGGAAGCCATCGCCAGGTCGCTGATGCGGTAGATGGCAATGAAGCCCAGAATCGCCAGCGCCTTGGCGCCATAGCGCGTGAAGAAGTCGAGGAAAGGGCAGGCCACGGCACCGAGAAACCAGGCACCCAGGCGGCGCATCCAGCGCGGCTGGTGGCGGCTGGTGCGCAAGTAGCTGCGCACCAGCGGCTCGCCCAGCAGCCGGCTTGCCTGGCTGGCGCGAGCAGGCTCGGGGCGCACGAGCACGGTCAGGATGCCTACCCCGACGCAAGCTGCCATGGTCAGGTAGGCCAGTTGCCAGCCGCCGTCCTTGGCAATATACAGGGCGCCTGCGCCGGCCATGATCAGGCCGCCACGATAGCCGACGATATAGATGGAGGCCATGGCGGCTTGAAGATGTTCTGCCGCCGACTCGATGCGAAAGGCATCGATGGAGATATCCTGGGTGGCCGAGCCGAAGGCCACCACCAGGGCGAATAGCGCCACGGCGGTGAGGTGGTCGGTGGGAGTCAGAGTCGAGAGGCCGAACAGGCCTCCGGCGATCAGCAACTGACCGGCCAGCATCCAGCTGCGGCGCTGGCCGAGCCAGCGGGTCAGCAGCGGTAGCTTGAGGTTGTCTATCACCGGCGCCCAGAAGAACTTGATCGAATACAGCAGGCCAATCCAGGAAAAGAAGCCGATGGCAGCAATCTCGACGCCGCTGGTGCGCAGCCAGGTGGTCAGGGTCGAAAATACCAGCAGAAAAGGCAAGCCCGCCGAGAAACCCAGAAACAGCATGGTCACGACAGGCGCCTTGAGGTAGACCTTCAGCGCACTCCGCCAGCTAGGTTTGGGGGGAGGGGGCGGCATGTGGGCTCCTTGTCAACGTCTAGCGCTCGAGTTCGGGCGAATTCGGGCAGAGAAGCGCCGCGGGGGCGCGACAGAGTGGTAAGATGTGCGGCTGATAAGCGTCGCGCGAGACGAGATTGTTGCAGAGCAGCGCTGACGATACCAGCCAGACATTCAGTCAGAGAGTTCCATGAGTGAGCAGCCCATAAACTTTGGTGACGGCGATGCGACGCCCCGCTGGTATGTGATCCAGTGCAAGGGTGGTGAATCCTTTCGTGCCGCCGAGCATCTGTGCAACCAGCAGTTTGAAGTCTTCCACCCGGTACTGCAGGTGCAGAAGAAGCGCCGTGACAAGCTGATCTGGATCGATGAGCCGCTGTTTCCGCATTACCTGTTCATCCGCTTGAGTACGCTGTCCAGCGACTGGCGACCCATTCGCTCCACCCGTGGAGTGCTTCGGCTGGTGGCCTTTGGCGGCGGCATGCCGCTAGCGGTCAGCGATGAGCTGATAAAGACGCTGCGCGATCATGCAAATCAAGGCGAGGATGACTCGGTGCACGTCTATTTTCGCGCGGGGGAGATGGTGGAAATCACCGATGGGCCGTTCAAGAATCTTCAAGCCGTGTTTGAGCGCCACAAGGGTGAAGAGCGCGCCATTGTGCTGCTCAACATGCTGCACAAGCCCCAGCGGCTGGAAATGCCCGTGGCCCAGCTGCGCCGTGACGGCTAAGCTTTTTACTTTTTCCTGCTCTGAGGAGACGCTCACATGAACATTGCCCCACAGCGTGTCGCCACTCTTCATTACGTGCTCAGCGACCAGGCCGGCCAGGTTCTTGATGATTCCAGAGCGCGGCAGCGGCCACTGGAATACCTGCACGGCCATGACAATCTCATGGCAGGACTCGAGCGCGCCCTGGAAGGCCAGACTGCGGGAGCGGAAATGACGATCACGCTGATGCCCGCCGATGCCTATGGCCTGCGCGATGAGTCGCTGGTGCGTCAGGTGGCCAGAAGCGCCTTTCCCATGGCGGAGCTCGCGCCCGGGATGCGTTTTCAGACCCCGGGTGATGCGGGGCCCGAGATTGTCACGGTGCTTGAGGTCGAGGATGATGAGGTGCTGATCGACACCAACCATCCGCTGGCCGGTGAGACGCTGAGATACCGTCTGGAGGTGCTGAGCGTACGCGATGCCACACGTGCCGAGCTGGCCAAGGGACACCCACTGCCAGCTGGAACCGAGGCGTCCGAGGTGGAAGACAAGAAAATGCTATAGCGGCGACCCGCCTCCACGCCATCGGCCTGTTCTGCTTCCCACGGCCCGGGTCTTGAGCGCCGTCTCGATGGTTAGAAATGATCGGGAGTGACCACTTCCCTCCATTAATGCTCGATTAATCTGACCTGCGTCAATTTTTGCCGACTTCTTGCATGGGGTTGATCGCAATATTGATGCAGGTCAGTTTTGCCCGGGCAGGAAGCGCTAGATTGGAGCCAACACATCTTGAGGCGGAGGGGCGACACCATGTACTTGGATGATGCCGTGATTTTTGGGCTGGTCACTGTGGGGTTGATGATCGCCTTCATGGGCGGCTGGGTTGTTTTTATTGTTCATGATCATCGTCGCAACAAGAAGCACTGAGTCCAGTCAGTCGTTCACTTCGTCTTGTAGTCGTCAGGGGAGGGGGGCAACCCCCGTTTAGCCGGCCTAATCAGGCCGGTTTTTTTATGCCCAGGATCTAAGTTTTGCAGTAACGGCTGGTACAGCCTGATGCTGGCCGGTGGCTTGGTATATATTGATTGATTCTGATCAACCATGTGTCTTGTTAAAGGCCTCTGAAGATACTCGTGCTGATAATTTTGTTAAATTAGGTAGTCAAGAGACCGGTTCTCAACCGGCGATACACGTCCACCGTGAAGGATATTGCCATGAAAAAACGTTCATTGAAGTTCGCTCTGGCTATCGGCCTGGGGGTTGCGGCGGGGTCTGCAACTGCCAACGACCTGCAGGAGCGGGCCACAGGCATGTTCAAACCCATCCCCCAGTATCCGCCGGTGAGTGACGGCGACGAGATGACTGAAGCCAAGATCGAGCTTGGCAAGATGCTGTTTTTCGAGCCGCGCTTGTCGGCAAGTCATCTGATCAGCTGTAATACCTGCCACAACGTGGGCATGGGTGGGCACGACTATTTGCCGGTTTCCATTGGTCACGGCTGGCAGAAAGGGCCGCGTAACTCGCCCACCGTGTTCAACGCCGTGTTCAATGCCGCCCAGTTCTGGGACGGACGCGCCGCAGACCTGGCCGAACAGGCCAAAGGGCCGGTGGAGGCAAGTGTGGAAATGAGCAGTACGCCCGAGCGGGTGGAAGCCACACTGAACAGCATGCCGGCATACGTTGAAAGGTTCCGTCAGGCCTTCCCGGGCCAGGAAGACCCGGTATCGTTTGATAACATGGCCATCGCGATCGAGGCATATGAAGCCACGCTGATCACTCCGGACGCGCCGTTCGACCAGTATCTTCGTGGTGACATTGGCGCATTGAATGAGCAGGAGAAACAGGGACTGGAACTGTTCATGAATAAGGGCTGTGCCGCCTGTCATGCCGGTATAAACTTGGGAGGTCAGGCTTACTATCCGTTTGGCCTCGTCACCAAGCCGGGTGCAGATATTTTACCCGTCGGGGATAAAGGCCGTTTCGAAGTGACCGAAACTGCATCGGATGAATATGTGTTCCGCGCCTCTCCCTTGCGCAATATTGAGCTGACCGCGCCTTACTTTCACTCCGGTGTGGTGTGGAGCCTGGAAGAGGCCGTGGCGGTCATGGGCACCGCTCAGTTGGGGACGGAACTGGATAGCGATGAGGTCACGTCGATTACTGCGTTTCTGAAAACTCTGACCGGAAAGATTCCGACCGTTCAGTATCCGGAGCTGCCGCCAAGCACCGATAGCACGCCGCGTCCGGATCCGATGATTCAATAAGCCGAATCCCGGCAAGCTTGTCGAAGCTTGCCGGGATTTATCGGAAGAGTTCTCGCAGCTGGGCTGCATCCAGCTCGCCGCCAAGGGCCACTTCATCAGCCGCAGTACTCTGATGTGGTGGCCTTGCTGTGTTTATTCTTCCGGCTTCCCGGCGGGGTAGATCACCAGGCCATTGTCCTGCACTCGAGCGCCTTTCGTCAGCTGTGCCGGATCAATTTTATCCTTGCCCATCAAGTGAAAGACACGCTCGCCATGAGCGATGAGATGATCCGCGACAATTCGGCGATGACAACGCCACCAGACCGCTTCGGCGCACATGATGGCACAGCGCTGTTGTCGCCCCAGTGCTATCAGCTGCTCCAGGCCGGTCCGAAACGCGTCGGTAAGCGCATGGTCGGCATAGTTGTGGAAGCTCCGATTCTCCCAGAAGCCGTTCACCTCGGGCGGTGTCTCCTTGCTCTTGTTGCGCAGGCCGCCGAGTGCCGCGATGTGCTGGTAACCGATATTGAATGGTACCAAGGAGGTTGGCAGCGATTCCTCATTATACTGTGGGTTAGTGCGGGATCGGGTGACTGTTCGTATGTCGATGACCATTGCCACCTCGGCTGCTTTCAGCAGCACCACGAACTCTTCGATCGTGCGTGTGGAGTGACCGACGGTATAAAAAGGAAGCGCCATGTCGATGTTCTCCTGAAGGAAGGCATCGATGCTCGTGCCGGCATTATGCAGTGATTCCCTAACGCTGCGCGGTGGCGGTTTCGGTAATCATGCCTCGAGTCCAGCGGTCGTCAAGTGCACGCATGATGCGCTCGGCGTACCAGGTCTTGCCCAGGCTGCCATTGTAGCGGGCCAGCGCACGGGTCATGTCGCCGTTTTCTATGGCCAGGTAGTGGGACAGGATGGTGCAGCCATAGCGCAGATTGCGCCATGGGTCCTTGAGATCATCTGCGGGCAGGCCGAGCTCCTTTATCCAGAATGGCATGATCTGCATCAGGCCGGTCGCTCCGGCATGGGATACCGCATCGGCGCGAAAAGCGCTTTCCACCTGGATCACTGCCATCACCAGTTCCGGTGCCAGACCGGCGATTTTCGCTTCCTGATAGATGCGTGCCAGCAGCATTCGACGGTAGCTCTCATCATCAACATGACGGGCCAGTCGCGGTGACATCTCGTTGACCCACTGGCGTACCGCCCAGACATCGGCTGGCGACTGGTTGGCCTGGCTAAGGCTTGCCAGGGTGGTGCGTACCGACGCCGCCCCCGAGAGGAACGAGTGAGCGCCCCCGCCGTCGAGATCGCCGGCGAGCGGGGCCAACCCGGGAGTCCGGCTCGTCGACGTGACTACGGCAACCTGGGCTTCTGCGGGTAGCTCGGGGATGGGAACCCCAAGCATTCTTATCTCAGGAGTGGCTGGCTGCACCGGTATCGACGCATAGAAGCCGCCGGCCCCATCCTGCTGGGCCAGCGCCGTGGTGCTGATCAAGGCAAGTGCCGCCAGGGCACCTGCCAGCGAGCGCCGCTCAGGCGCCGATTCTTTCCCTGAGAAAATCGAAGATGGTACCGGCAGGTACCATGGTGGCCTCGGCATCTCGACGTCCCTTGTATTCGAGTTCGTTATTATCGAGACCGCGATCGCCGATCACCAGCCGATGGGGAATCCCCATCAGCTCCTGGTCGGCAAAGCGCACGCCCGGGCGCAAGTCGCGGTCGTCCAACAGCACGTCGTAGCCCGCTTCCGTAAGGGCCTGGTAGAGTCTTTCGCTCTCCTCGCGTACGCGCTGGGATTTGTGTGCATTCATCGGCACCACGGCGATATGGAACGGGGCGATGGCTTCGGGCCAGATGATGCCGTTAGCGTCGTGATTCTGCTCGATGGCGGCAGCCACGACCCGGGTAACGCCAACGCCATAGCAGCCCATCCACGGATGCGCGGCCTTGCCATTGGCGTCGAGCACGGTGGCGTTCATGGCCTCGGAGTACTTGCGGCCCAGTTGGAACACATGGCCGACTTCAATGCCACGCTTGATGGAAAGGGTGCCCTTGCCGTCCGGTGACGGATCGCCTTCGACCACCTTGCGCAGATCGGCCACCTGGGGCAGAGGCAGATCACGCTCCCAGTTGATGCCGAAGTAGTGCTTGCCGTCGATGTTGGCGCCGGCACCGAAGTCGCTCATCAGTGCCACGCTGCGGTCGATGATGATCGGCATCTCCAGGTTCACCGGGCCGAGCGAGCCAGGACCGGCGCCCGCCGTGGCGCGAATTTCCTCTTCGCTGGCCATGGTCAAGGGGCTTGCCACTTCGGGCAGGTTTTCAGCCTTGACCTCATTGAGCTCGTGATCGCCACGTACCAGCAGGGCGATCAGTTGGCCATCCACGCCGTGCACCATCAGTGTCTTGAGCGTCTTCTCGATGGGCAGGCCGTGCTGTTCCACCAGCGTTGCGATGGTGCGCGCGTTGGGGGTATCGACCAGACGCAGTTCTTCACTGGGTGCCGCACGCTCTGGCTGGGTGCCCAGCGGCGCCGGCAGCGCCTCGGCCTTTTCCATGTTGGCGGCGTAGTCGGAGCCGGTGGAGAACACGATATCGTCCTCGCCGGACTCTGCCAGCACATGAAACTCGTGAGAGCCGCTGCCGCCGATCGCGCCGTTGTCGGCGATCACCGGGCGGAAGTCTAGGCCGAGGCGCGTGAAGATGCGCACATAGGTGTCGTACATCACCTGGTAGGTGTCGTTCAGAGAGGCTTCATCAATATGGAAGGAATAGGCGTCCTTCATGATGAACTCCCGTGAGCGCATCACGCCAAAACGCGGGCGGATCTCGTCGCGGAACTTGATCTGCATCTGGTAGAAGTTCGCCGGCAGCTGCTTGTAGCTGGAAATCTCGCGCCGCATCAGGTCGGTGATCACCTCTTCGTGGGTCGGGCCGACACAATAGTCACGCTGGTGGCGGTCCTTGAGGCGCAGAAGCTCCGGGCCATACTCCTCCCAGCGGCCGGACTCCTGCCACAGGTCTGCCGGCTGTACCGCCGGCATCAGCACTTCCTGGGCGCCGGCGCGGTCCATTTCCTCGCGCACGATGCACTCCACCTTGCGCAGCGTTCTGAGACCCACGGGCAGCCAGGTGTAAAGGCCGGAGGTCAGGCGGCGGATCAGGCCTGCGCGCAGCATCAGCTGGTGGCTGATGACTTCGGCGTCGGCGGGGGTTTCCTTGAGGGTGGAAATCAACATTTGCGTGGCGCGCATGGGTCCGGCGTAACCTCGAATAATAATGAAGCGAAAATATCCTGGCCGCACGCGGCGGCAGCGTATCGCCATTGTACGTTCAAGCCTGTCTGGCGGCAAAAGGCGAGGGACCAGTCGAGCCCATAGCCGCGACAAGAGTAAGGCTTTTGTCTAGTCGGCGAGCAAATGTATAGCAGGCGATTAGTTTGCATGCGAACATTGAGTTCGATGTTCACAGCAGCTATCGATTTTTTGCCGAGATGCTCTGGTTGCCTGCGTTGCGCCACGGGTTCCACCGCATTGTTCGTCGTGTCGCTTACCAAACAGCCCTTCACATCGCTCATCTTAGTCACTTGCTTACACCGTCAGGGAGTTCGCCATGATTGATCACAGTCTCCTTCATTCACGCTGCCGCTGGGCTCCCGGGCTTGATCTTGTGCGTAGCGCCGAACAGGCGGCGGCGCTGATCGAGGACGGCATGACCGTGGGCATGAGCGGCTTCACCCGGGCCGGCGAAGCCAAGGTGGTGCCTCGGGCGCTGGCCGAGCGCGCGGCGCGTGACCCGCTGTCGATCACGCTGATGACCGGCGCGTCGTTGGGCAACGACCTCGACAAGCTGCTGACCGAAGCCAATGTGCTGTCGCGGCGCATGCCGTTTCAGGTAGACGCCACACTGCGCCGCGCCATCAACGATGGCCGCGTGATGTTTCTGGATCAGCACCTCTCGGAAACCGTGGAGCTGCTGCGCAACCGCCAACTGGGCGAAATCGACGTGGCGGTAGTGGAGGCCTGTGCGATCACCGAGGAGGGCCACATTGTGCCGACCACTTCGGTGGGCAACTCTGCCAGCTACGCGATTCTGGCCGACAAGATTGTTGTCGAGCTGAACCTGTCGGCGCCGGCGGCGCTGGAAGGCATGCACGATATCTATATTCCGCAGATGCGCCCGACCCGACCACCGATTCCAGTGGTGGCGGCAGACACGCGAGTCGGCAGCCCCGGTATTCCAATAGATCCTTCGCGCATCGCCGCTATCGTGATCACCCGGGAAAACGACAGCCCTTCCACGGTATTGCCGGCGGACGTCGACACTCAGCGCATCGCCGACCATTTGATCAGCTTCTTCTCCGCCGAGGTCGAGGCCGGGCGGCTGACGCCGTCGCTGCTGCCGCTGCAGGCGGGTATCGGCACCATGGCCAATGCGGTGATGAGCGGCCTGGCCAACGGCCCCTTCGAGCATCTGACCATGTACTCCGAGGTGCTGCAGGACTCGACCTTCGATCTGCTGGACAGCGGAAAACTCGACTTTGCCTCGGGCTGCTCGATCACGCTGTCCGAAGACTGCGGCAGTCGAGTGTGGCCGCGACTCGATGAATACCGTGATCGTCTGGTGCTGCGCCCCCAGGAGCTGTCCAATCACCCCGGCATCGTGCGTCGGCTCGGCATCATTGCCATCAACACCGCGCTTGAGGCCGACATCTACGGCAACGTCAACTCGACCCACGTGTGTGGCACTAAAATGATGAACGGCATCGGCGGCTCGGGGGACTTTGCCCGCAACGCGCAGCTGTCGATCTTCGTCACCAAATCGCTGGCCAAGGGCGGCGATATCTCGAGTTTCGTGCCGTTTGCCAGCCACATCGACCATACCGAGCACGACGTGGATATTCTGATTTCCGAGCATGGCCTGGCCGACCTGCGCGGTCTGGCACCGCGTGAACGAGCGGTTGAGGTTATCGAGCGCTGCGCCGATCCGCTGTATCGTCCGGCCCTGCGACGCTACTTCGAGCAGGCCTGCGAACGCGGCGGGCATACGCCGCACTGTCTTGAGCAGGCGCTGTCCTGGCACGCCGCGGTCGAGCGCGACGGTACTATGCGTGCGTTTCAGACAAGCGGGTCAGACCTGAATCAAGTGGTGGGCTAGTCTGCCCAGGCTTGGGTTTTGTTCAATGGCTGGACTGGTACTTCTCGCGCAGCGCCCACAGGATGGCGGCGGTCTCAGCGTCCGGCAGGCCGCGATAGTCGGCAGGGCGGTAGTGCATCTGAAAGGCCCGCAACACCGCCCGGGTTTGCGTATCCAGCCGCTGGGTAACCGCAACGTCATAGCCCCAGTCCGCCAATCCTTGCTGTAACTCGGCAAGCGCTGGCGGCTCGGCTTCGAAACGCGCTCGATAGTAGGCGACGCTGGCCGCGTCTGGCCAGGCACCGACGCCTGCCTCGTGCAGGCGTCGCCACGGAAAGGCCGGACCGGGGTCGAGCTTGCGCGTGGGTGCGATGTCGGCATGACCGAGCACGCGGTGCGGATCGATTTCATGGCGGGCGATGATGTCCTGCGATAGCGCGATCAGCGCCTCGATTTGGGCATCATCATAGGCGTCCCAGTGAATGTCCTGCTGCTGATTGTGCGCCAGCTGCCGGATCAGCGTGGCGGAGTCCAGCGGTCGCGGACCGAGATTGACGATTTCGATACCGATGCTCGAGTCGTTGAGACCGCGCCGGCCTTGCCAGGCGCTGTGGCCGGCATGCCAGGCACGCCGCGATTCTTCGACCAGTTGTAACACCAGTGGGCCACCGGGGCCGTGTTGCCCCGGGCCGGGAATCAGATAGTGGGCGCTGACGCGGTCCCGGGTCAGCGCTCGCAGCGAGCCCGGCTGATCTTCATAGGTATAGTGGAAGATCAGGTGCTTGACGCGGCTGTCGTGGGCGGGAGAGGCGAAGCGGGTATCCAGGGTGTAGCCTGGGGCCAGGCGCTGACCGCCGCGATCCATGCTGCCGGCAAGCAGCACGCAGGCGACCAGCAGGCTCGCCCAGCCATAGCGTTTGTCGAGACAGCGCCTGTCGTGAAATGGCGTTTTCCGCTTGGCCACCCTGTCATGTCCCCAGCAGCAGGACGCGTACCACAATCCCCAGCACCACGCTCGACGACAGGCTTAACAGCGTGCCCAGCAGCACATATTCGGTCAGCCGCCGATCCTTCTGCTCGCGCAGATCACCGAAGCGTAGCACCGTCTTGGCGGTGGCCAGAAAGCCGACCACCGTCATGGCATCCGCCAGCACCAGAGTCAGCACCAGCACACGCTCCAGCATGCCGATCCAGGCGCCGGCGGCAAACAGGGTGCCCGACTCGGGTATCTGCTGCGCCCAAGAGCGCAGCCCGAGGGAAATGGCAAAGGACAGCGGTCGGGTCACCAGCAGATAGGCCAGCAGCACAAGCAGGACCTGGGGGCTGGCCAGACTGCCCAGCCACAGCTGAAGCGGTGCCAGGCTGCCCAGCCACCACAGCCAGATGCCGATCACGACCACCAGATGCGCCAATTGATCGACGAGGAACCAGCACAGCAGATGCCCAGGCAGGCGCGACTTGACCAGATCAATCAGCGCATGGCTGATCATGATGACCAGCGCCGCCACTACGGCGGCACCGAAAGACCCCATGCTCCACAGCACCGCAAGGCTCAGCAGGCCGTGCACGCCGGCGTGAAGATAGAGTGCCGGCGAGCCTGCGCCGTGGCGCCGACGCGACTCGACCCAGCGGCGCGGCTGCAGCACAAAGTCGCCGACGACATGAGCGATCAGCAGGCCAAGCAGGGGGACCAGTTCAGTATCAGGCATGGGCGGGAGTTCCTGCGCTTAGGTGATCACGAGCCAGGCGCTCACGAAATAGCGCCAGACACTCCGCCAGCAGCGGCCAGCGGGCCTGGGCCAGACGCTTGTGCACGCTAGGCTGGCGAATGCCCAGCCGCAGTGCAATGGCCTGCTGGGTTTCATCATGCAGCAGCTTGAGGTAAACCGCCTCGGCGGCCTGGGCTGACCAGTCACCGAGCTGGTCATCCAGGTAGCGGATCAGCACACTCAGCGCATTGTCCTCGGGCGCATCGGTGATTATCAGGCGTAGCTGATGCGGCTGCTGTGACTGGGCGTCGAGCGCATCCAGTGCAAGGCCCGAAGCCACGAATACCTCCCCCATCGCGCTGTGAAGCGGCTGCTCGGGCTGCCAGTCGTCAAGTCCCGCAGCCACCGCCAGCCGACAGTCGTGGCGTCTGCCGCCGTGGCCGTGACGCATCAGGCCGGCACGTAGCAGCACCGCCGCCTCGATGCCGTCTTCGGCCCGGGGCAGCGCGAGTTGAAAGCCATCGCCACGAAAGCGCTGATAGCGCGCGCCATAGTGCTTGGTCAGCGCATCCAGCACCTGTTCCAGGGCCGCGAACGGTGAATCACCGTCTTCGTCAAGGCGCGAGTCGATCAGGTCACCGGTGAGCACAGCGATGCGTTGAGGCAAGAAGTGCCTCCTTAGTCGTCCTGTTTATAGTCATAATAGTCTATAAAGATAGCTTATAGCCATTTTTTGTTATTTTTCGATGATATATCTTTAAAAGGCTATTGCAAGAGGCAGTCGCAAAGCGCTTTCGTAAAAAGCTATCGCGTCGCGCCCCAGGCAAGCAGGGTGATACCTAACATTATGAGTCCGATAGCGGCCAGCTGTAGAGTGCTGAGGTGCTCCCGCAGCAGGAGATAGCCCACGCCAGTGGTGACCAGCAGCGAGCCGCCAACAATCAGCGGATTGCCGACGGCCACGTCCATGCCGCGTCCGTAGATGATGAAACTGACGATCTCCACTACGCCGATCGCCACCCCGGCCAGTGCCGACAGCAGCAGCCCCCGGCCGCTGATTGTTAGCGTAGTGGGCGTGGCCAGGTAAAGGTAGCCGAGCATCCCCAGGCCGATGAAGGCCGCCACGAACTGCAGTACCACCGCCCCTAGCACCGCCTGGATATGGTCGGCGGAGAGTTTGATGAAGACGTTGTACAGGCCAAACATCACCGCGGCCAGCGTCACCAGCCCATAGGTCATGCCCCTACCTCCTGATAAAAGCCATTGAATTGATTGGATCATATCAGAGGCAGGGGCAAGGCTTTTGGCGGCGTGGGTAATGTGAAGGCTCAGCGCGCCAGCTCACGCATGGCGTCTTCGAGGCCTGCCGGCGTCATCGGATACATGCGGTCCTGGATCAGCTCGCGTATCAGCTGGGTGGAGTAGGTGTACTCCCAGTGCCTTGGCGGCGAGGGGTTGATCCACACCAGGTGCGGAAACGCATCGACTACGCGCTTGAGCCACACGCCGCCGGCCTCCTGATTGAAGTGTTCGACGCTGCCGCCTGGGTGGGTAATCTCGTAGGGCGACATGGCGGCATCGCCAACCATGACCACCTTGTAGTCGGCGCCGTAGGTGCGCAGCACCTCCAGGGTGGGAATTGGCCGCTCTCGACGGCGGGTATTGTCGCGCCACAGCCCCTCGTAGAGGCAATTATGAAAGTAGTAGTGTTCCAGGTGCTTGAACTCGGAGCGCGCCGCCGAGAACAGCTCCTCGCAGGCGCGAATGTGGTCGTCCATGGAGCCGCCCACATCGAGCAGCAACAGTACCTTGACCGCATTGTGGCGCTCCGGTCGCATCTGTACATTGAGCAGCCCTGCGTCTCGGGCGGTTTCGCGGATGGTGGCGTCGAGATCCAGCTCATCGGCGGCACCCTGTCGGGCGAAGCGCCGCAGCCGACGCAGCGCCATCTTGATGTTACGGGTGCCCAGCTGGCAGTCGTCATCGTAGTCGCGGAAGCGCCGCTCGTCCCACACCTTCACCGCCCGGCGGTGACGCGAGCCGTCCTGGCCGATGCGGATGCCCTCGGGGTTATAGCCGTAGGCGCCGAACGGGCTGGTGCCGCCGGTGCCGATCCACTTGTTGCCACCGGCGTGGCGCTCTTGCTGTTCTTCAAGGCGTTTCTTGAAGGTTTCGATCAGGTTTTCGAGGCCGCCCAGCGATTCGATCTGGGCCTTTTCTTCGTCGCTGAGCTGCTTGTCGAACTCGCGGCGCAGCCAGTCGTCGGGAATCAGCGCGTCGATGGCGGCATCCATGTCCTCGATGCCTTCAAACCAGCTGGAAAAAGCACGGTCGAAGCGGTCGAAATGGCGCTCGTCCTTGACCATCACCGTGCGCGCTACCTGATAGAACGCCTGGATGTCGGCGAACACCACGCCTCGCTCCAGCGCCGCATGCAGGTCGAGCAGCTCACGCAGCGACACCGGCACCTCGTGGCGGCGCAGTGTCTCGAACAGGCCGATAAACATGTCTCAGCGCCCCTGGCGGCGGACCATGAAGGCCAGCCGCTGCAGCAGCTGAGTGTCCTGCTCGTTCTTGATCAGGGCGCCGGCCAGCGGTGGAAGCGCCTTGCTGGGGTCGCGCTGGTAGAGCGCCTCGAGGGCGAGCTCGTCGGCCATCAGCAGCTTCAGCCAGTCAACCAGCTCGGAAGTGGAAGGTTTTTTCTTGAGGCCGGGGGCTTCGCGCAGCTCGAAGAACACCTGAAGCGCTTCGCCGGCAAGCCTGGGGGCGATGTCGGGATAGTGCACGTCGATGATCGCCTGCATGGTCTCACGGTCGGGAAACTCGATGTAGTGAAAGAAGCAGCGGCGCAGGAAAGCGTCCGGCAGCTCCTTTTCGTTGTTGGAGGTGATCACGATGATCGGCCGGTGATGGGCGCTGATGGTCTGATCGGTTTCGTGAACATGAAACTCCATGCGGTCGAGTTCCTGAAGCAGGTCGTTGGGGAACTCGATGTCGGCCTTGTCGATTTCGTCGATCAGCAGCACCACGCGCTTTTCGGCGGTGAAGGCTTCCCACAGCTTGCCGGGCTTGATGTAGTTGGCGACATTCTCGACGCCCTCGACGCCAAGCTGGGAGTCGCGCAGGCGGCTCACCGCGTCGTACTCATACAGGCCCTGGGTGGCCTTGGTGGTGGACTTGATGTGCCAGGTGATCAGTTGGGTGTCCAGCGAGGCGGCCAGCTCCTCGGCCAGGCGTGTCTTGCCGGTGCCGGGCTCGCCCTTGATCAGCAGCGGCCGCTCCAGGATGACGGCCGCATTGACGGCCTGCTTGAGGGACTCTGTCGCCACGTAGGTGGAAGTGGAATCAAACGCCATGGGGTCGTGTCTCGATTGGTTCGTGATGTCCGGAAGGGAGTGTCAACAATCAAACAAGTGTACGGAAGGCGCGCCATGGCGACAAATCATGCGCTTTTGATACCAAAATCGTCACAGTGAGTTTTTTACTATGGTGGAGCCGGCGACTGGTCTACGAGGGGGCGCTGTGAACCCGTCCATGGGCGCTACCTACGCCATCCATGGCGTAGGACCCCCTCGTAGACCAGCCCCGGCTTTGACGTCTTCTTTACATCAAGTTCTCATCAAGACTCAGAACGATAGGCGTTTACCAGCGTTGCCGGGTCCTGCTCGGCAAACCCCTGGCTGGCGTGGGCACGCATCAGCTGGGCGGCGAGGCCGCTCATGGGGGTGGCGCTGCCGCTGCGCTGGCTTTGGGCGACCGCCATGTCCAGATCCTTGAGCAGGGTGCGCAGGTGCCAGGCAGGGTCGGCGAAGTCGCTGGCCGCCATGCGCGGGGTCAGAATCTGAAACGGCGTGGAATCGGCAAAGCCGCCGGCCAATGCCTCGGCCAGGCGCTGGGCGTCAACGCCGCTGGCTTCGGCCAGCGCCACCATCTCGGCGATTACCGCCGCTTGGCAGCCAACGATCATCTGGTTGCACACCTTGGTGACTTGGCCTGCGCCCACCGGCCCCATGCGGGTCACCCGCGTGGAAAGCGGTTCAAGCAGCGGCGTAATAGCGGCAATATCTGCGCTTTCGCCACCGGCCATCATCACCAGGCTGCCGGCCTCGGCACCGGCCACGCCGCCGGATACCGGGCAGTCAACCCAGCGCATGCCGCAGTCGCCCTTGAGTCGTGCGGCAAAGTCGCGCGTCGCCGCGGGGTCGCTGCTGGAGAAGTCGATCAGCCGCTGATCGGGCCGGCCGTGGGCCACCACGCCGTCCTCGCCAAACACTACCGCCTCGACCACCGCGGTATTGGCCAGGCACAGCATCACTACATCCACGCCTGCGACCAGCTCGCCGATGGAGTTGGCCACCCGTGCGCCGGCCCCACGCAGCGTTTCGGCCTTGGCCGGGGTGCGGTTCCACACGCATACCTCGAAGCCCGCCTGGAGCAGGCGGCGGGTCATGGGGTCGCCCATCAGGCCGATGCCGATGAAGCCGAGTCGAGGTTGGGTCATGAGCAGGTCTCCGGGTCAGGAAGATAAGGCAATCTCGTCGAAGAAGTTTCTGGGCGGCTTTGGCAGTTGATAGGCTGGTGTCATATCTTGAGCGCTCGGGACAAGCGTGATCACTTGGCCGCTGGTGGTTTCCATCGCTTTACGTAGGCGAGCGTAGTCGATATCTAATGCCCTGTCCTTTTGAGCCTTCTGCAAGGCCTCGAAGGTAGCGATCATAGCGTCCAGACCAGTTTCCTGGTCGGCGAGGGAGCGAAAGGATTGGACGTAGAGTTCGTCGTTTGACCAGCCAATTTTGATCGGGATATCCACCAGATTAACGGGTGTCCCGCTCGGGATACGAGCGAATAATGACTTGATATCTTCCGGGTACAGGCGAATACAACCGCGACTAATCCGCATGCCGATGCCGTCCGGCTGGTTGGTGCCATGCAGCAGATAACCGGGAATATCCAGAAGAATCGCATGCTTGCCCAATGGGTTATCCGGTCCGGGTGGCACAACACCCGGTACGAACTCACCTTGCTCGGCGGCTTCACGACGCATCGAGCGAGGAGGATACCAGGCCGGATCCTTCAGCTTGATCGTCGTCGTGGTGATGCCCAAAGGGGTGCTGTAGCCTTCGCGGCCGATACCGATCGGATAGGTTTCTACCCAGGGCGTTTCACCCTCGGAAACGCGGGGATAGTAGTACAGGCGCAGTTCAGCCAGGTTGATAACGATACCTTCTCGCGGCACCGGGGGCAGGATATGGCGCGCCGGAATGACCACCTCGGTGCCTTCCCCAGGCAGCCAGAGGCTGACCTCTGGATTCGCATCGCGAATTTCCTGGTAACCGACATTGTGCTCGCGAGCGATATCCAGAAGCGTCTGCTCCTCGGTTGCCATGACCGTATAGGATTGGCCGACCATGTTGCCTTCCGAAGGCAGCGGATAGTAGCCTTTTGGACGCTGCGTTTCGGCGGCGTTGGTCGTGATAGCAGTCAGTGCCAAGGCCAATGAAAAGGCCCATGCCGATGTGTTTGGCAGGTGGTCCGTGATGGCTGAAACAAGGCGCTTGAAGTGGTTAATGAGGCAGGTGAAGTACATAACACTCTCCTGGTTATCGCCCTGCGATCACTTGCAAGACATCGGGATAGAATCAGCAGGCGCAAGAATGGGAGTGGCATCAGCCGATCGTGGCAAGGAACGGAAACCAGCTCACCAGCACACTGGCCAATCGCGTCAAGAGGCCGCTGACAATGGCCAGGCCCATCAGGATCAAAATACCGCCGGCGACCGGTCGCGCGTAAGCGCTCCATTTTCCGAGCCGCCGACTGTGCCGACTAAAGCGATTGACCAGTAATGTACTGGCCAGAAAGGGGATCGCCATGCCCAGGGAATAGGCGCTGAGATAGACCATGCCCGCCTGGGCATTCGCGGCGTTGGAGGTCGCCATGAGAATGGCCCCAAGGATAGGGCCAATACAGGGAGTCCAGCCGATAGCGAAGGAGACACCGAACGTAGTTGCCGCAAAGGGCGAACCGCCTTGAAAATTGGGCGTGAATTGCAGGAAGCTGCGCTGGAAAAACGGCATGCGCAGCACGCCGGTCATGAATAGCCCCAGCAGAATCACTACGCTGCCGGTAATCAAGTTAAGCTCTTGACGATAGCCGCGCAGCAGCTGGCCGATGCTGCTGGCACCAAGCCCTAGCAGGATAAACACCACACTGAACCCGAGCACGAAGAACATGCTCAGGATCAGCGCCTCGAGACGCTTGTCCTGCTTACCGGCGCTGCCTCCGGTGACCACCGAAAGGTAGGCCGGCAGCAGCGGCAGGGTGCAGGGCGAGAAGAAAGAAATCAGCCCGCCAGCAAACGCTCCCAGCAGACCAATAGAAGATAGAGTATCCAAGTCGACCTCGGACTAGAGCGTCAGAAATGGTGACGCCTCTCGATCCTTGAAGCTCATGATCTCGTAAGGCGCCTGCTGGGGACCGGGCATGCCGGGGGTGCCCTGGGGCATGCCGGCCAGACCGATGCCGTCGACATCCGGGCGCTCCTCGAACAGCTTCTCGAGAGCCGCGAAGGGTACATGCCCTTCGATAGCATAGTCGCCGAGCATGACCGTGTGGCAGGACCCTTGGCCATAGGCAATCCCCGCATCCATCTTGATCTGGCGGAGGTCCTGATCGTCAACAAGCTCGACGTCAATCCCCTTGGACTCCAAGTGCTCAGCATAGCCATCACAGCATAGGCAGGATGGGCTTTTGTACAGCGTGGCGCTGTCGGGAATTGCGGCCTGTACGCCAGCTGCGCCGAGTAGCAATAGACCAGAGGCAAGTAAGGCAGTCACGTTGGCTTTCATGAAAAAGATCCCTGAACGGTTGGATAGCGCAAGTTTAAGCATCCTTCCTGAATCCAGGCTGAACGCTGGCCATGAACTCGTGATGGCTGACACCGACGCTCTTTCTATCACTCCCCGGCCTCGAGACTGGGTTTCACGACACAAGGCATTCAGCCTGCATTCAGGAGAGGAGCATACAGTTAACGGCGTCAAGCCGAGTCGAAGGCATAATGAATGAAAAAAGGTGATGTATGATCCAATACCCGATGATCGATCCCGTAGCCATCTCCTTGGGACCACTGCAGATCCATTGGTATGGCCTCATGTATGTCGTTGGCTTTGCCGCCGCCTGGTGGCTGGGGCGACGGCGTTCCCATCGTGTGGGTTTGAAGCACGATGATATCGGCGATCTGCTCTTCTATGGTGCCTTGGGGGTAGTGATCGGGGGGCGCCTCGGCTATGTGCTCTTCTACGGACTCGAGCAGTTGCTGGCCGACCCCTTGTGGCTATTCAAGGTCTGGGAAGGAGGCATGAGCTTCCATGGGGGGTTGATAGGGGTGTTGGTGGCGATGGTGTTCTTCGCCCGCAAGCATCAGCTGGCTTTCCTTCAGGTGAGCGACTTCATCGCGCCACTGGTGCCGATCGGTCTCGGTGCCGGCCGTCTCGGCAACTTCATCAATCACGAGTTGCCGGGCCGCGTCAGCGAGCTGCCCTGGGCCATGGCCTTCCCCCACCTAGGGCCGGAGCCGCGGCATCCTTCGGCACTCTACGAGTTTGCCCTGGAGGGTGTGGTGCTATTCGCCGTGCTGTGGTGGCTCTCGCGACAGCAGCGCCAGCGTGGCCTGATCTCCGGGCTGTTCCTGCTGCTGTACGGGGCCTTTCGTTTTGCGGTGGAATTCGTGCGCCTGCCCGACCCTCAAGTGGGCTTCATCGCTTTCGACTGGCTGACCATGGGGCAGTTGCTGACGCTCCCGATGCTTATCGCCGGTATGGCACTGGTCGTCTGGTCGCGCTATCAGCCTATGGAGGCAGCGAAACGAGGCGGCGGGTCAGGCCAGGCGGTTTGACGGCGACAAGCCGTCGGTTTGTTTGCAAGTGCGCCCTGAGCTGGGCGCTTTTCATTCCATCTGCCGCAAGGACAGGATCACCTGCCATATCCGGGTTTCATCCAGCGCATCTTTGAACGGCGGCATCGCGCTGCCCACAGGCGCGCCGCCTTCGGCGATGGTCCAGTACAGATAGGCATCGCTGGCCATGGGCATTTTGCTGAATGCGGCGATATTGGTAGGGCGCGGACTCAGGTTTTCCCCGGCGGGGCCGTCGCCGCGACCGGATGGACCGTGGCAGGAGGCGCAGTAGCGCTCATAGCTTTGCCGACCGGCTTGGACGTTGCTCTCGGTAGGTTGCAGGGGATTGGTTTTCGGGGCGTATAGCTGGTCGATGCCGTTACGCATAACATAGCGGTGGCGCGTCATGGACATGCCGCTCATGCCGCTCATGCCGCCGCCGCCCATCATGCCGCGCCCCTGCATTCCATGCATTTGGGCCAGGCTGAATGTGGCAGCCATCAGAAGACTTGCCGCCGCAATACCCCATGCCAGAAATCTCATTCGTCTCTTCCCTTCGATCCCACTAAATAGAACAGGTAACTATTCAGGTGGCTGCGAATAGCCTATCGTCAACCAGCTGATTTTTCTGG
>ERZ1032895.83-NODE-83-length-27385-cov-13.833187_pt1 | contig 27385 bp, 23 predicted proteins | sample MGYA00516687_ERZ1032895 | MGnify/ENA primary metagenome ERZ1032895 (study PRJEB33719, sample SAMN04261600) | wastewater metagenome | biome: rural village; feature: latrine urine exit; material: soil | place: El Salvador | collected 2013-01-14 ... | reverse complement strand
CCGCCCGGCTCCCCGTCGGGCAGGGTGCCCGGCGCCCAGTGCGTGGCGCCGGCCAGGCGGCGGAAGGGCATCGTCAACTCGCTACCGTCCACCCTCACCTGCCCCTCGGCGAAGCGGATGCGTGCGGCCTCCACCTGCCACTGGGCGGCGGCGATGCCGGCCAGGCGATCGCGCACCTTCATCGCCGCCAAGTAGACCGCACCGGCCACGGCGCCGGAGAAGCGGCTGGAGTAGTTGCCCGAGGCGATCGACCAGGCATCCTTGCCGGTATCGAGTTCGACGTTGACGCTGATCGACTCCAGCGACACCCCGAGCACCTCGGCGATCACCTGAGCGACCGCGGTGCGGTGTCCTTGCCCTTGCGGCGTCGACGAAACATGGGCGCTGACATCACCCAGCGGTCCTACGCTGATCGTCGCGGTGCTCACCGCCCCGTTCTTGGGGCCGGCCTTGCGGCGCTCCTCGGGCGTCATGGCGGTGGTGATGTAGCCCATGTTGGAGATCGACGGCTCCACCGCCACGGTGTAGCCGATGCCATAGAGCCGCCCTTCACGGCGTGCGTTCTCGCGGCGCGCCAACAGCTCGTCCAGTCCGCCGTCACGAACGCCCTGCTCTACCGAGGCGGGATAGTCGCCTGAGTCGAGCAATGCGCCGGCGGCTGCCCGGTAGGGAAAACTGCCGGATGGCACCAGGTTGCGGCGGATCACCTCGAGGGGATCGAGGTCGAGCTCCACGGCGATGCGCTGCATCAACCGCTCGAGGGCGAAGTACACCTGGGGGCCACCGAAGCCACGGTTGAGGCCGGTGGGCGTCTTGTTGGTCAGCGCCACCCGGTTACGCACCTGCAAATGTTCAATGTCGTAGGCACCGGTCAGGTTGCCGTGCATGCGGTAGAAGGTGGCCGGTTCCGGCGCCCGCAGGTAAGCACCGCAGTCCTCGACCTGGTCCCAGTGCAACGCGGTGACACGGCCGTCACGGGTCACCGCGGCCTCGATCTCGGTCACCCGATTACTGGCTGAGGACGCCCCCTGGAGATGCTCGAGACGATCCTCCACCCACTTGACCGGAGCACCGGCCTTGCGGGCAGCAAGGCCCATCATCACCACATAGGGAAAGACCCCCTGCTTGATACCGAAGCTTCCACCGGAGTCCGGCGGGGTACGCAAGCGAAGACGGTTGCCGGGCACATTGAGTGCACGTGCCATTACCGAGTGCAGCGCATAGGGACCCTGGAAGTTGGAGAGCACGTCGTAGCTATCGCTGGAGGCGTCGTAGTCGGCGATGACCACGTAACACTCCATCGGCGTACAGGAGCTGCGCGGCACGCGCACCTTGAGCGCGACGCGACGCTCGGCCTCGGCGAAGGCCTGCTCGGGATCGCCATAGCGGAAGTGGCGCTCGTTGACCACGTTGCTACCGACTGCCTCATGGAGCAGTGGCGCGTCTTCGGCGATGGCCGCCTCGGTATCCACGGCGACAGGCAGCGTCTGGTAGTCGATGCGGATGGCCTCGAGGGCATCCTCGGCAAGGTAACGACTCTCGGCCATCACCACGGCAACCGGCTCGCCGACATAGCGGACCTTGTCGACTGCCAGGCACCAGTGCTCCATGGGCTGGCGCACGCCAACCGGAAACGGCCGCGCCCAACGCTTGATGTCTTCTCCGGTAAGCACCTCGTGCACACCGCTCATGGCCAGCGCGGCTGAGGCATCCACCTGGGTCAGACGTGCATGGGCATGGGGCGAGCGCAGCACGGCGGCATGCAGGGTGCCCGGCGCCACCGCCAGGTCGTCGGCATAGCGGCCGTGCCCACGCAGCAAGGCGTCATCCTCGACGCGTTGCTCTCGTCGGCCGATCGGGCCCGACTGCCCCTCCCGCATAGTTGGCTCGAAAGCGTTCATTCACTCCTCCGCGATGGCCGTATCGAAATCGGTTGCCATCTCGAGAGTAGTCTATGGAGAGGTGCACCGCTCGGCCTTGCCCGGCGGGCTGGAGTTTGGCCTCATCATCGGGTGGTTTACCCGAGAGTCTGATTTTCGACTAAAGGATAAGGAGCGTGTTGAAGTGGTCCAATTGGAGCGGACACCCCGATAAGCCTCATAACGGGGGTAGTGGAGGTAGGCGGTCTCAATGACCAAGAAGTCTCGACATCGGTATTCCGATGAGTTCAAGGCAGATGCGGTGAGCCCGGCTAAAGAAGCGGCCCGGAAGAGGTCTTGTCACCATTCAGGAACGGTATGCGCGGATTTCCATAATGGCCCGAGCTATCATACGGTAGCCCACCAAGAGGTCGGATACATTGGCATAATCCTGTCCCAGTCCTGCGAGAAGGCCCTTACATCACCGGGGCGGACCATATATTTTTAGCGCGTTCATCTGCAGGTGGGCCTCGCTCAGTGCCTCAGTGGTTTCCCACAGCTCGGACTTATACTGCTCGCGTATGCCCTTGGGGCGGGCCAGGAACCTGCTCTCAATGCTGCACTGGGCTTCTTCGATCCAACCTTCGACCTCGGAGACGGTGAGGTCATGCTGGCGAGCCACTTCAGCGACCGTGTTCTTGCCCTTGAAGATGTCCATGACCGCGGCAGCTTTGCGTTTCGCGGTCCAGCGTTTGACGGTGGGTTGGTTGCTCATCTATAGCCCGTGCACCTCTGGAGGGTGTCACTTCAGGCACACGGACGCGGCTACGAGTGGAGGGTTTCTCCACCAAACAGCCTTCTCGTCAGGGTGACCTACAGCAGCGAGACCGAAGCCGCACGACCAATCATTAAAGCTATCACAAACTAGAATATTGATTATTTTTATCTATTGAACGGCATTTTCAGATCTGCCGATTCTGCTGAACCATCGATGCCTGCTAAGCAAAAAATAGCGGGGGTACCTGTGGGGGTACCACTAAAATAAAAAAATAGAAATAACTGAAAAATCAAATTCTTGATGATGCTTTTAGCGGGACGCCGCCTCCACCAAACAAGTCGACGAATCAAGCACCTGCGGGTGCTTTTTTCGTTTTATAAGGCACGTTTCAGTGCCTCTCATTTTCAGGGCAGTACCCGACAAGGCGCGCAGCGCTGGTAGCGGTTGCAACCTTGCCTTTATAATGCTGACCCGATTTTACCAGCAGGATCCTGTCGTGATCGAGAATCTCCGTAACATCGCCATTATCGCTCACGTCGACCATGGAAAGACCACCCTGGTCGACAAGCTTCTCCAGCAGTCTGGCACCCTGGACCGCAAGGCAGAGGCCCAGGAGCGTGTCATGGACTCCAGCGATCAGGAACGAGAGCGCGGCATCACTATCCTGGCCAAGAACACGGCGATCCGCTGGGAAAACGGCGACACCGAGTACCACATCAATATCGTTGACACCCCCGGGCACGCCGACTTCGGCGGCGAAGTCGAGCGGGTGATGTCAATGGCCGACTCCGTTCTGCTGCTGGTTGATGCGGTAGACGGCCCCATGCCGCAGACTCGCTTCGTTACCCAGAAAGCCTTCGACCAGGGCCTCAAGCCGATCGTGGTGGTCAACAAGATCGACCGCCCGGGCGCGCGCCCGGACTGGGTGATCGACCAGATCTTTGATCTGTTCGACAACCTCGGCGCCTCTGACGAGCAGTTGGACTTTCCGATCATCTACTGCTCGGCCCTCAACGGCATTGCCGGCATGGATCCCGAGGAGATGGCCGACGACATGAGTCCGATGTTCCAGGCCATCGTCGACATTGTGGAACCGCCTAACGTCGAGCAGGCAGGTCCCTTCCAGATGCAGATTTCGGCGCTGGACTACAACAGCTACGTTGGCGTCATCGGGCTGGGCCGCATCACCCGAGGCGCGGTCAAACCCAACCAGCAGGTCGTGCTCGTGACCAAGGAGGGCAAGCAGCGACGCGGCAAGATTGGCCAGGTGATGACCCACCTCGGCCTGGAGCGAGTGCAGGCCGAAGAGGCTAACGCCGGCGACATCATCTGCATCACCGGCATCGACGACCTGGCCATTTCCGACACCCTGTGCGACCCGGACCAGGTCGAGGCGCTGCCGCCGCTCAGCGTGGACGAGCCCACGGTGTCCATGACCTTCCAGGTCAACGACTCGCCGTTCGCCGGCAAAGACGGCAAATACGTCACCAGCCGCAACATCATGGAGCGCCTCGAACAGGAGCTGATCCACAACGTGGCGCTGCGAGTCCAACAGGGTGACAGCCCGGAGAAATTCAGCGTGTCCGGGCGCGGCGAGCTCCATCTCTCGGTGCTGATCGAAACCATGCGCCGCGAGGGTTTTGAACTGGCCGTGGGTCGCCCCGAAGTGATCATCCGCGAAGTCGATGGCGTCAAGCAGGAGCCCTACGAAGAAGTCATCATCGACTGTGAAGAGCAGCACCAAGGTTCGATCATGGAAGAGCTGGGCTATCGCAAGGCCGAGCTGACCAATATGCTCCCTGACAGCAAGGGCCGCGTGCGCCTGGATTTCATCATCCCGGCTCGCGGTCTGATCGGTTTTCGCGGCCAGTTCATGACGCTGACGTCGGGCACCGGCATCCTTACCAGCCGCTTCGACCACTATGGGCCGACAAAGCCTGACGCCGCCGTCGAGCGCCGCAACGGCGTGCTGGTTTCCATGGCGACCGGCAAGGCGCTGGCTTATGCTCTGTTTACTCTGCAAGAGCGCGGCAAGCTGATTGTCGAGCACGGCACCGAGATCTACGAAGGCATGCTGGTGGGTATCAATAACCGCTCCGAAGACATGACGGTCAACCCCACCAAAGCCAAGAAACTCGACAATATGCGCGCCTCGGGCAGCGACGAGAGCCTGATACTGACGCCGCCAGTTCGCTTCACCCTGGAGCAGGCCATCGAATTCATCGATAGCGACGAACTGGTGGAAGTGACGCCTCGCCACCTGCGCCTGCGCAAGAAGTACTTGACCGAAAACGAGCGCAAGCGCGCCGACAAGAAGTAAGCAGTCTAACTCTGCGCATCCAGTGCAGCAGTCTCGACGAGCCCGCCCACAAAAGTGGACGGGTTCGTTGCGCTGTTGGTTTCACGACAACACCCGTGGCATTGTGCCTGAACCGCTATGCTGTAATCGAAGGCTTCTAATACGGGAGTTAAGCATCATGAATCGACACAAACACGTGAACTGGGATGATCCCGGCGCGCATAGCGTCCTGGCGTTCTTCAAGCACCACCCTGACGACTACCGGGAACCGGCCCGGGGCAGCGTGCTTTCGGCGCGCTATTCAGGACATGTGGTACGCGTCAAGGTAGCAGCCTATGTCGACAACACCAGCATCGGTGACGTCGCCGCCATCATCACTCCCACCACCGGCGAGCGCGTTTCCAGCGTCGGCGACCTGAGGCTCGGCGACACGGTACGTCTTCCGGATGACAAGCGCGCCATGGAGACGCCGCCTGAAGAAGAAAGCGTCGATGACGACGACCCGAAAGACTAGAAAGACTGCCACGAGGCAACATCAAGATAAAGAAGACTGGGCAGCATCCACTAACCAGCCTTCCGGGGGTTTCCAGCGGCCGCGCGCTTGCGACACCGCACGCTCGCTGGAGACCGCACCAAATCCCATCAACCCGCGCCACCTGTCCATTAGTCTAATGCCCGCTGCCTTGCCCCAGATTTTCAACGCACCGTACGCTCCATGGTTTTATTTTGTTTTCATGCAGTTATGAAGAAATGAACGGTCAACGAATCGCGGCACCAATTGGTCAGACCAGCTTTCCAGCTATGGAAAGCCAGGCGTTCAAGTCTTAATGTCCCGCTGTCAAACAACCCTGGTCGCCCCTGTTGATCGACCGGAACAACACTGACTGCTGATCAAGGATACCTCCCCATGAACGACACCCTCCTTGCACTGCTGGCCTTCGTGCCCTTGGTGCTTGCCGGTGTACTACTCATTGGTCTGCGCATAACAGCCAAGACTGCCATGCCGATCGTGTTCGTGGTCACCGCCATCATCGGCCTGTTCGCCTGGGAGATGAGCGCCACTCGAGTGCTGGCCTCCACCTTCCAGGGCCTGATCCTTACCGTTTCCATTCTATGGATCATCTTCGGCGCCATCCTGCTGCTCAATACCTTGAAGCATTCGGGCGGCATCAAGGCCATCCGTAACGGCTTCTCGGGCATCAGTCCGGACCGGCGCGTGCAGGCTATTATCGTCGCCTGGCTGTTTGGCTGCTTCATCGAAGGCGCTTCGGGCTTTGGCACCCCTGCGGCCGTCGCCGCTCCGCTGATGGTCGCCCTGGGCTTCCCGGCGCTGGCCGCGGTTGTGGTCGGCATGATGATCCAGTCCACTCCGGTCTCCTTCGGAGCGGTTGGCACGCCCATCGTGGTAGGCGTCTCGGGGGGCCTGGACAAAATCGGCATCACCGAAACCCTGGAAGCCGGCGGTTCAACCTGGATGGAATACTTCCGGCTGATCACCAGCGAGGTGGCAGTGGTTCACGGCATCGTCGGTATCCTGATGCCGTTGGTCATGGTGGTTGTCATGGTGCGCTTTTTCGGCGCCAACCGCTCCTGGAAGGAGGGCCTCTCCATCGCCCCCTTCGCGATCTTCGCCGGCATCAGCTTTGTCGTGCCCTATGTGCTGGCGGGCATACTGCTGGGGCCGGAATTTCCGTCGATGATCGGCGCCCTGGTTGGCCTGGCTATCGTCGTGCCGGCTGCCCGCCGCGGCTTCCTCATTCCCAAGGACAGCTGGGATTTCCCCGAGCGCAGCGCCTGGCCCGACCATTGGATCGGCAAACTCGAGATCAAGCTGGAGGACGTCGCCGGCAAGGCACCGATCTCCACCCTGATGGGCTGGGTGCCCTATGTGCTGCTGGCCGTCATCCTGGTCGCGTCGCGGACCATCGAGCCCTTCAAGAATGCGCTGACCTCGCTCGCCTTCGGCTGGAACAATATCCTGGGTGAAGCTGGCGTTTCGGGCTCCATCCAGCCACTCTACCTGCCCGGTGGCATTCTGCTGATGGTCGTTTTGCTCACTGCCGTGCTGCACCGCATGCGTCTGAATGAGTTCAAGACCGCTTTCAGCGAGTCCACCAAAACCATTTTCGGCGCCGGTTTCGTGCTCATCTTCACCATCCCCATGGTGCGAATCCTGATCAACTCAGGTGTCAATGCCGCCGATCTGGTCTCCATGCCGGTGGCCATGGCACAGCTGGTGGCAGACAGCGTGGGCAGCATCTACCCGTTCTTCGCCCCCGCCGTGGGCGCCCTGGGTGCCTTCATCGCCGGCTCCAACACCGTCTCCAACCTGATGCTGGCCGACTTCCAGTTCAGCGTTGCCCAGCATCTCGGCATCTCCACTGCGTTCATGGTGGCACTGCAGGCCGTGGGTGCCGCGGCAGGCAACATGATCGCCATCCACAACGTAGTTGCGGCCTCGGCCACCGTTGGGCTGCTGGGCCGCGAGGGTGAAACCATCCGCAAGACGATCCTGCCGACCCTGTACTATCTGGTCTTCACCGGGATCATCGCGCTGGTCGCCTTCTACGTACTGGGCCTTGGCGACCCGCTGCTCGGCCTCGGCTGACCCAGCCGACGCCAGCAGCACGCCCAAAGCGCCCGCGGCAATGCCGCGGGCGCTTTTACATCGAAATCAGTGCATATCAGGTTTCGATAAATACCAGGTGGCTGAACTGTTACCACTCTTCGAGCCGCATCGCTGAGCGCTCGAGGCGCTCGTCCTCGGCCTCAATCTCGCGCAACGCCTCTCCAATACTGCTGAGGTGCTCCAGAGCCACGCGGCGCGCCAGCTCTGGCTTGCCCTTGACCACGGCATCATGCAGCCGGGCATGCTGCTGATTGATCATCTTGCGCGGCGCCGGGCGATGGTAGAGATTTTTCACCGAGGCGAATACCGAGCTGAGCAGCAGGTCGGTCAAGCTCTGCAACGTATGGACCAGCACCGGGTTATGGGATGCCTGACAGATCGCCAGGTGGAAAGCATGATCGAGGCGCGCCAGGTGCTCCGCGTCGAGCGGCTCGGTGGTCGCCACATAGTCGACCATCTCCCGGTAGCGTCGCGTGATCAGCACTTGATCCGCCGGGTTGCCGCGACTGGCGGCCAGCCGGGCCGATTCGCCCTCGAGCAGGGCACGCACCTCGAGCAGGTCGAAGAGGGTGCGGGGGTGATCACGAAAGAGGTGCATCAGTGGGCTCTGCTGCTGAGCCGACAGCAGCGGAGCTACCGTGGAACCGCGCCCCTGGCGAGTCTTGATGATGCCTTTGCTGCGCAGGATACGTAGCCCCTCGCGCAGCGAGGCGCGGGAGACGCCCAGTCTTTCACACATTCGCCGCTCCGAGGGCAGCAGCTGGCCCGGCCGGAAGATGCCGTCCAGAATCAACCGCTCCAGGTGCGCAGCAACGCTCTCCGGCGTCCGCTGCCCACCAAAGTCTTCATCGGGAGTTAGCAACACGGTCCCCTCCAACTGGCTGTACTGAGTGATGCACGCCGACAGCGTGGCGAGACTGCAGCGGACATCCACATCAGGGTATACACTGCATTGACGCGTCATAGCTTAAACCAACAACTGGTCTGACCACTACGCCGCAGGCTAGACAGTGCCCACAGCGCTGCTACGATACTCTTGACAAAAACCTTCAGCGGGCCGCGCTCCGGGACACAAGACCCACTTTCCCGGCCGTTCTGCCCTGACGAGACTCATGGGGAGCTCATGATGAACATCCAATATGATGCCCGACTGGACGGTGAGCCGACCCTGCAAAGCCAGTCCGAGGTGCTGGCGGATCTGCGCCAGGCGCTACCCGACATGAAACTGTTGCACCGTGAGGAGGACCTGCGCCCCTTCGAGTGCGATGGTCTCCCCGCCTACCGCGCCCTGCCGATGCTGGTGGCACTGCCCGAAACCCTCGAGCAGGTCCAGACGCTGCTCAAGCGTTGCAACGCCCTGGAAGTGCCAGTGGTCACCCGCGGTGCCGGCACCGGTCTTTCCGGCGGCGCCATGCCGCTCGGGCACGGTGTGCTGCTGGTCCTGTCGCGCTTCAGCCGCATCCTCGAGATCGACCCCGATGCGCGCACCGCGCGGGTCCAGCCTGGAGTGCGCAACCTGGCCATCTCCGAGGCGGCCGCTCCTTACGGGCTCTACTACGCCCCGGACCCCTCCTCGCAGATCGCCTGCTCCATCGGTGGCAATGTGGCGGAGAATGCCGGTGGCGTGCACTGCCTCAAGTACGGCCTCACGGTGCATAACGTGATCAAGGTCGAAGTGCTGACCATCGAAGGTGAACACATGACCCTGGGCTCCGATGCCCTGGACGCGCCGGGCTTCGATCTGCTGGCGCTGTTCAACGGCTCCGAGGGCATGCTCGGCGTGGTCACCGAGGTCACCGTCAAGCTGCTGCCCAAGCCCGAGATCGCCAAGGTGCTGATGGCCAGCTTCGACGACATCGAGAAGGCGGGCGATGCTGTGGGCGCCATCATCGCCGCAGGTATCATTCCCGGCGGACTGGAGATGATGGACAATTTGGCGATCCGCGCCGCCGAGGACTTCATCGGCGCCGGCTATCCGGTGGAAGCCGAGGCGATCCTGCTGTGCGAGCTGGACGGCGTCGAGGCCGATGTCGATGACGACTGCGAGACGGTGCGCCGCGTGCTGGAGCAGGCCGGCGCCACCGACATCCAGCAGGCGCGTGATGAAGCCGAGCGCGCATTGTTCTGGGCCGGGCGCAAGAACGCCTTCCCGGCCGTGGGCCGCATGTCACCCGACTACTACTGCATGGACGGCACCATTCCCCGCCGCGAGCTGGCGCGGGTGCTCAAGGGCATCAGCGACCTGGGTGAAGAGTATGGCCTGCGCGTGGCCAATGTCTTTCACGCCGGCGACGGTAACATGCACCCACTGATCCTGTTCGATGCCAATCAACCCGGCGAATTCGAGCGCGCCGAACAACTGGGCAGCCGCATTCTCGAGCTGTGCGTCGAGGTGGGCGGCACCATTACCGGCGAGCACGGCGTGGGGCGCGAGAAGATTAACCAGATGTGCGTGCAGTTCAGCCCCGGCGAGCTGGCCACCTTCCGCGCCGCCAAAGCGGCATTTGACCCGAATGAGCTGCTCAACCCGGGCAAGAATATTCCCACGCCGGCACGCTGCTCCGAGTTTCGCCTGACCAAGAGCGCCAGCGACGCGCCCGCCCTGAGCCACGGCTGAGAGATACGACAACATGGTGACCCGTCACGACACCCCCCAGCACGATACCCCGAGCCGCGGCATTATCAGCCACGATGCCAGCGAGACGCTGGCTGAACGCATCCGCCGCGCCGAAGCCGAGGGCAGCCCCTTGCGCATCGTCGGCGGCGACACCAAGGCCTTCTATGGTCGTGAAGTGTCAGGTGAGGCGCTTTCGACCCGCGAGCACCGCGGCATCACCGAATACGACCCGGTGGAGCTGATCGTCTCGGTGCGCGCCGGCACGCCCCTGCGCGAACTGGAGGCGGCACTTGCCGCCAACGGCCAGATGCTGCCCTGCGAGCCGCCTCACTTCGGCGACGACGCCACGGTGGGCGGCATGATCGCCACCGGCCTCTCCGGTCCTCGCCGGCCTTGGGCGGGCAGCGTGCGCGACTTCGTGCTGGGCACTCGAATCATCACCCGGCAGGGAAGCGAACAGCGTTTTGGCGGGCAGGTCATGAAGAACGTCGCCGGCTACGATCTGTCGCGCCTGATGGTGGGCGCCCAGGGCACCCTGGGGCTGATCATCGAAGTGTCCATGAAAGTGCTGCCACTGCCCGGCGCGACCCGCAGCCTGCATCTGGACCTGCCGCTTGGCGATGCGCTGAAGAGACTCGCCGAGTGGGGCCGCCAGCCGCTGCCCATCAGCGCCGCCGCCTGGCTCGACGGTGCGCTGCACCTGCGTCTGGAGGGCGGCCCCAGCTCAGTGTCAGCCACCGCCAAGCGCCTGGGTGGCGACGCGCTGCCCGACGACTTCTGGAAGGCACTGCGCGAACAGCAGTTGGACTTCTTCTCGAGCGAAGACCCGCGCGCCCTGTGGCGACTCTCGCTGCCAAACCACACTCCGCTGCTCGAGGTGCCCGGCGTGAACGCCGAGAGCGACGTGCTCTACGACTGGGCGACGACCCAGCGCTGGGTACGCAGCGATGCCGACGCCGCCGCGATTCGCAGCGTTGCCATTCAGGCGGGTGGCCACGCCACCTGCTGGCGCGGCAGGGAGGGCCGTCCGGTCGATGACCCCTTCACCCCCCTTGAGCCGGTGATCGAGAAATACCACCGCAACCTGAAAGCGCAGTTGGACCCCCAGGGGATCTTCAACCCAGGCCGACTCTACGCGGCATTCTGATACCAACGGGGAGATGCCAAGATGCAGACGCACTTCACCAAGGAAGCCTTGGAGAAGCCGCACATTCGTGAGGCCGATCGAGTGCTGCGCAGCTGCGTGCACTGCGGCTTCTGCAATGCCACCTGTCCTACCTACCTGCTGCTGGGAGACGAGCGCGATGGACCGCGTGGCCGTATCTACCTGATGAAGGAGATGCTCGAGAGCCCCGAGGACAGCGACAAGGTCACCGAACAGACTCGCCTTCACCTCGACCGCTGCCTCACCTGCCTCAACTGCGAGACCACCTGCCCTTCCGGCGTGGAATATCACAAGCTTCTTAACATCGGCCGCGCCGAGATCGAGCGCCGGGTACCGCGCAAGCCAGCGGAGCTTGCCCAGCGCTATGCGCTGCGCAAGATGCTGGTCAACCCCGGGCGCTTCCGGGCGCTGCTCAAGATGGGCCAGACCTTCCGGCCGCTGGTGCCTGCCGTTCTCAGAGACAAGATGCCCGCCGCGCCCGTCGATGCCGGCAAACGCCCCGAAGGCAAGCGGCATGCTCGGCAGATGCTGATTCTCGAGGGCTGCGTACAGCCAAGCCTCTCGCCCAATACCAACGCCGCCACCGCCCGGGTACTGGATCGCCTCGGCATTGGCCTGACGCCTGTCGCCGAGGCCGGCTGCTGCGGTGCGCTGGAGTTTCACCTCAACGCCCAAGATGACGGGCGCGCCCGGGCGCGGGCCAACATTGACGCCTGGTGGCCGCATATCGCGAAGCAAGATGGCGAGGCCGGCGCCGAGGCCATCGTGCAGACGGCCAGCGGCTGTGGCGCCTTCGTCAAGGAGTACGCCGAAATTCTGGCCGACGACCCTGATTACGCCGAAAAAGCCGCGCGGGTCAGCGCAATGGCCAAGGACCTCGTCGAGGTGCTGCGCGAAGAGGATCTCGAGCCCCTGGAAGTGAAGCACAGCCGCAGGCTTGCCTTTCACTGCCCCTGTACCCTGCAGCACGCCCAGAAGCTTGCCGGCAGCGTGGAGGATGTCCTGACTCGCCTGGGGTTTGCCCTTACCCCGGTGGCCGACGCCCACCTCTGCTGCGGCTCGGCGGGCACCTACTCCATCACTCAGCCCGAACTCTCCATGCAGCTGCGCGACAACAAGCTGAACAACCTGGAAGCCGGCAACCCTGAAGTGATCGTCACGGCCAACATCGGCTGCCAGACGCATCTCAATGGCGCCAACCGCACCGAGGTGCGCCACTGGATCGAGATCGTGGATGAAGCGCTAGCGTGATCGTCACCGCGCTCAACCATTCAGCTGCCAGACACATCTCAATGGCGCCAACCGTACCGAGGTGCGCCACTGGATCGAAATCGTCGACGAAGCGCTCGCGTAATGCCGTCGAGACGGCTGCGAGCCTGAAAACTCCTGCAATAGCGCTCTATCTAACAGAGGAATACCGCACATGAAAACGAAGCCTGCCCTGACCCTGACCGACGTCAATGCCATTCTCGATGCCGCCCAGAAAGAGGCCGAGGCCAACGCCTGGCCCGTGACCATTGCCGTTGCCGACGATGGCGGCCACCTTCTCGGCCTGCGCCGCATGGACGGCGCCCCGCCCTTCAGCGCCGACGTGGCCAGCCAGAAGGCCCGCAACGCCTCTCTGGGTCGCCGCGAGACCCAAGCCTTCGAAGAGATGATCAACAACGGTCGCACCGCCTTCGTCACCGCTCCCATGCAGTCTCTGCTCGCCGGTGGTGTGCCGGTGGTGGTGGACGGCGAGGTCGCCGGCAGCGTCGGCATCTCCGGCGTCAAGCCCGACCAGGACGTGCAGATCGCCCGCGCCGGCGTTGCCGCCATCGCCTGAACCGCGCCGCTGCAGTAAGCTACAGGGCTCCCGCCATGCGGGGGCCCTTGTTGTTGGAAACAAGCGCGTTGGAGAAGAGAGGATACGGATGCCACTGCTTGCCTTCCTGGCGCCGCTCGGTGCCGTGCTGATCTGGTCGGGCAACATGACCATCAACCAGCTCACCGTCGGCGCCATCGCCCCCAGCAGCATCGCCTTTCTGCGCTGGGTGCTGGCCCTTGCGGTACTGACCCCCTTTCTGGCGCCGGCGGCCTGGCAACATCGCGCGATGATCCGCCGCGAGTGGCCGAAGCTCGCCGTGCTGGGGCTGCTCGGCATGGGGCTGTGGCAGGGACTTGCCTATGTGGCCGCCGAAACCACCAGCGCCACCAACATGGGCATCCTGGCCGCCATGGTGCCGCTGCTCACCGTCCTGCTGAGCGCCTTTATCCTGCGCGAGCCACCGAGTCTCGGCGGCGTGGCCGGCGGTATACTGGCGCTGATCGGCGTGGCCATCCTGCTGGGGCGCGGCAACCCGCTGACGCTGCTTGAGCTGAGCGTGGCGAGGGGAGATGCGCTGATGCTGGTGGCCGCCACCTGCTATGCCCTCTACGGAGTGATGCTCAAGCGCTGGCCCATGGAGCTGCCGCCCTGGGTGCTGCTCTATGGCCAGGTGGTCTTCGCCGTGCTGATCCTGCTGCCGCCCTACCTGATGGGCCCCATGACGCCGGTGGACGGCAGCAATATTGGCCTGATCTTCTATGCCGGCATTCCTGCCTCCATCATCACCACCTTTCTATGGATGCTGGCGATCCGCCGTATCGGCGCCAGCCAGGCCAGCATCTTCATCAACCTGATGCCGCTGTTCAGCGCCATCATTGCCATGCTCGCTCTGGGCGAGCGCATCGCCCTCTTCCACTTCCTGGGGGGCGCACTGATCCTGGCCGGCGTGGTCATGGCCCAGACCGTTACCCGGCCGCTGCACTCTCCCGACTCCCGCAGCGCCGATCAGCCAAAGAACCAGTAGCAGACGACAATGGCGGTGAGGATGCCGGCCAGGTCCGCCACCAGCGCGCAGCCTAGCCCGTGGCGGATACGGCGAATCCCCACCGCCCCGAAGTAGACCGCAAGCACGTAGAAGGTGGTCTCGGTGCTGCCCTGCATGGTGGCCGCCAGCAGCGCCGGGAAGCTGTCCACCCCGAAGGTGTCCATGGTCTCGATCATCATGGCCCGGGCACCGCTGCCGGAAAGCGGCTTGATGAAGGCGGTCGGCAGCGCCTCGACGAAACGGGTATCCCAGCCCAGCCTCTCGGCCAGCCAGCGAATCCCCTCCAGGCCGGCATCCAGCACCCCGCTGGCGCGCAGCACGCCCACCGCCACCAGCATGGCAATCAGATAGGGCAGCAGGGTCACCGAGAAACGCACGCCCTCCTTGGCCCCCTCGATGAAGGCGTCATACACGTTGACCCGGCGCAGCGCTCCCACCGCCAGGAACAGCACCACAATGCCGAACAGGGTGAGATTGCCCACCAGCGTCGAAGTGGCCGCCATGGCCTGGGCCGACATGCCCGCCAGCAGCGTCAACAGCAGCCCCAGCGCCAGCCCCGCCCCGAGCAGGTAAGCCAGGACCACCGGCTGCCACAGCCGCAGGCGCTGCACCAGGGCCACGCTGAACAGCCCGGCCAGGCTGGAGGCGGTGGTGGCCAGCAGAATCGGCAGGAAGACCGCGGCTGGCTCCGTGGCGCCCTGCTGAGCGCGATACATGAAGATGGTGACCGGCAGCAGGGTCAGCGAGGAGGTGTTGAGCACCAGAAACAGGATCTGGGCATTGCTGGCACGCTCGCTACTGGGATTGAGCTCCTGCAAGGAGTGCATCGCCTTGATGCCGATCGGCGTGGCGGCATTGTCCAGCCCCAGAATATTGGCCGCGAAGTTCATGCTGATCAGCCCCATGGCGGGGTGGCCGCTGGGCACCTCCGGCATCAAGCGGCGAAACAGCGGGTCGAGCAGGCGGGCCATCAGCCGGATCATTCCGGCTTGCTCGGCAATGGCCAGAAAACCCAGCCACAGGGTCATGGTGCCGGCCAGTACAAGCACGATCTCGACGCTGAGCTCGGCCATGTCGAAAAGCGCCGCCACCAGCCGTGCAAAGACCTCGGGATCCCCTGCACCCAGCCACTGCCAGAGAGCCGCCGCGAAGGCGGCGAGAAAAAAACTCAGCCAGATTCCGTTCAGCATCGCGCGGCCTTCCTGTGCAATGGCAAGACTTGAAGATCAACCCATCGGCAGGCCATGGGCATTCAGCGCCGGATGAATCTTGCGTTAGCATCGGTGAGGTCGTAGCCATCATCAAGCCAGGCAGCGAAGAATGACGCCACAGCGGCCGTTGAAGACCAACGGACGCTAAACGCAAGCGATATGGCAAAGTGGCCTGAGGCTTCGTCGCCGCGGGCCCAGGTGTGGGGCCGCCGCATCCTCTGCAGCGGCCCATGGAGGCAGCCATGAACGCCATCATCGACGTGCAGCACGTACACAAGGCCTTCGGCGGCCTGCAAGTCCTCAATGACTGCTCAATCCAGGTGGAAAAAGGCTCGATCACCGGCCTAATCGGCCCCAACGGCGCCGGCAAATCGACGCTGTTCAACATCATCGCCGGCGCCCTGTCGCTGGACAGCGGCAAGATCCTGCTCGACGGCAAGGACATCACCGGCCAGCCCACACATCGCCTGTTTCATCGCGGTCTGGTGCGCACCTTCCAGATTCCCCACGAGTTCTCGATGATGACCGTGCGCGAAAACCTCATGGTGGTTCCCCCCGAGCAGCGCGGCGAAAACCTGTTCACCAGCTGGCTGGCCTGGCGCAAGGTCCGCGAGCAGGACAGCGCGATCCTCGAACAGGTCGACGAGGTACTCGATTTCCTGGAGATCTCCCACGTGGCCGACGAGCTGGCCGGCAACCTGTCCGGCGGCCAGAAGAAGCTGCTGGACCTTGGCCGCACCATGATGACCGATGCCCGAGTGGTGCTGCTCGACGAGCCCGGGGCCGGCGTCAACCGCACTCTGCTGGGCAAGATTCGCGAGGCCATTCGCCGGCTCAACGAGGAGCGCGGCTATACCTTCTGCGTGATCGAGCATGACATGGAGCTGGTGAGCTTGCTGTGTGACCCGGTGCACGTCATGGCCAACGGCGAACTGATCGCCTCCGGCCAGATGGATGAGCTGCGCCGCAACGAACGGGTGCGCGAAGCCTACCTGGGCGGCGGCGCCAGCGGGCGCGGTGGCGAGACCGCTGCACCAACAGCATCGTCGACTGGCACGGACAAGGAAGGCAGCCAATGAGCACACTGCTGGAAGCCCGCGAACTCTACGGCGGCTACGGAGGCAACGATATCCTCAAGGGCGTCAGCCTGCGGGTGGAAGCCGACGAAGTGGTGGTCATCGTCGGCCCCAACGGCGCCGGCAAGTCCACGGCCATGAAGGCCATCTTCGGCCTGCTGCGCATCCGCCAGGGCCAGGTGCTCTACCGCGGCGAGGACATCACCAACGCCAAGCCGGAACAGATGGTGCGTCGCGGCGTCGCCTACGTGCCTCAGGAGCACAACATCTTTCCCTCGCTCAGCGTGCAGGAGAACCTGGAGATGGGCGCCTATCTGATGAAGGGCGATCTGAAGCCGCGCCTGGAGCGCGTCTACCAGCTGTTTCCGCGCCTTGCCGAGCGCAAGCGCCAGCCGACGGGGCAGATGTCCGGCGGCGAACGCCAGATGGTGGCCATGGGCCGCGCGCTGATGATCGACCCCAGCCTGCTGATGCTCGATGAGCCCACCGCCGGCCTGTCGCCGAAGCTGATCGACGAGACCTTCGTGCGTATCCAGGAGATCAATGCCGAGGGCATCGGCGTGCTGATGGTGGAGCAGAATGCCAAGCAGGCGCTGGCCATCGCCAGACGCGGCTATGTGCTGGCCACCGGCGCCAATCGTCACGAGGATAGCGGGCCGGCCCTGCTCGCCGATCCGAACGTCGCCGAAATGTTCCTGGGGGGCTGAGGATGAACGAGATCCTGCAACTGCTGGTGTATGGCCTGGTGCTGGGTAGCGTGCTGGCCATGGGTGCCATCGGCGTGTCGATGATCTTCGGCATCCTGCGCTTCGCCCACTTCGCCCACGGCGACTTCATGACCCTGGGCGCCTACCTGGGCCTGGCCTTCATCGCTGCCTTCGGGCTCAGCCCCTGGTGGGCGCTGCCGGCGGCCATGTTCGGCATGGCAGTGGTGGCCGTGGGCATCGACCAGCTGGTCTACCGGCGCCTGCGTCGCACCCAGCCGGTCATCCTGCTGATTTCCTCGTTCGGCATGGCGCTGATCCTGAGAAGCCTGGTGCAGCTGATCTGGGGCTCGGACAACCAGACCTACGTCAGCGGCATCCAGTTTCCCTGGCGGCTGGACTGGCTGGGCGGCCTGCGCCTCAAGCCCGATCACGCCTGGATCGTGCTGATCTCGGCGGGCCTGATCGTCACCGTGCACCTGTTCCTCAGCCGCACCCGGCTGGGCAAGGCGATGCGCGCCATGTCCGACAACATGGATCTGGCACGGATCTCGGGCATTCCCGCCGAACGGGTGATCATGATGACCTGGATCATCGGCGGGGCGCTGGCCGCCGCGGCCGGTGTCTTCCTGGGCATCGACACCCGGCTGCACCCGGAAATGGGTTGGACCACGCTGCTGCCGATCTTCGCCGCGGCCATCCTCGGCGGCATCGGACGCCCCTACGGGGCGATCGTTGGCGGCATGGTCATCGGACTCTCCATGGAGATGTCCACCCTGCTCATCTCCGCGTCCTACAAGCCCGCCGTCGCCTTCGCCATCATGGTGATCATGCTGATCGTGCGGCCCCAGGGCATCTTCAAGGGGACCCTATAATGGAACTCGCAGGCATTACCGGCTACCTCATCTCGTTTCTGACCTTTGTCGGCATCTATGCGGTGCTGGTGCTTGGTCTCAACAGCCAGTGGGGCTTCACCGGGCAGTTCAACATCGGCATCGCCGGGTTCTTCGCGGTGGGCGCCTATACCAGTGCCATTCTTACCACCCCGGGCAGCCCCGCCTATCTGGGCGGCTTCGGCCTGCCGTTTGTGGTGGGCCTGGCCGGTGCCGTCCTGGCCTCCGTCATCATCGGCCTGGCAATCGGCCTGATCACCGCGCGGCTGCGCACCGACTACCTGGCCATTGCCACCATCGGCATTGCCGAGATGATCCGGCTGTTCATCAAGAACGAGGACTGGCTGACCAACGGCGTGCGCGGCATCGCCGGCATTACCAGGCCGCTGGCAGGCACCCCGCTGGACTCCCCGTTTGGCTATCTGCTGATCGTGGCCCTGTTCGTGGTGCTGGCCTATTTTCTGGTGGAGCGCGCCTATATCTCGCCCTGGGGCCGAGTGCTGCGCGCCATTCGCGAGAATGAGCCGGCCACCGCCGCTGCGGGCAAGTCCATCGCACGCTTCCGCCTGCAGGCCTTCGTGCTGGGATCCGCGCTCATGGGCCTGGGCGGCGGACTCTACGCACACTTCTTCGGCTTCCTGAGTCCCGAGGCCTTCAAGCCGCTCTACGGCACCTTCATCATCTGGGTGATGCTGATCGCCGGCGGCAGCGGCAACAACCGCGGCGCCTTGCTCGGCGCCCTGGTGGTGTGGGGCGTATGGACCGGCACCGAGCTGGTCACGGGCCTGCTGCCTTCCCAGCATGCCACCCAGGGCGCGGCGCTGCGGGTATTGCTGATCGGCGTGCTGCTGCAGGTCATCCTGCTGACACGGCCCCAGGGGCTGCTGCCCGAGAAGCCGCCGAAGCTGATCGCCAGGCGCCCCGAGAAGGCCCAGCGCAGCCAGCGCCCCTCGTAAGAGACCCGTTTAAAAACACCCAGGGCCCGGTGATTCTACCGGGCCCTGGGTGTTCACACTTGCCATCCTCACGTTTCATGCATGCCAGACATTCACGCGCCAGAGGCGTACACGAAGAGCGTCACTCCTCCTTCTCACTACCGGGCTCGAAGACCCGCTTGGTGACGATCTCTCCCCCTTCGTAGGCGAACTCGCCGAAGGTGCCCGGCACGTCGCCGTTTTCGTCGAAGTTGACCGAACCCGACGCGCCCTCGTAGTCGATATCCTCGCCATTGCTCAGCAGCTCCACCGCCTTGGCGAACTCACCCGGCCCCACCTGGGTGCCCGGCGGATTGGCGACCTCACGCAGGCTGTCGCGAATCGCGGTGCGATCGGTGGAGCCAGCGTGCTGAGCCGCCAGGGCGATCAGATAGATGGCGTCATAGGCGGTATCGAGATAGGGCTTGGGCGGCACTTCGCCGTGAGCTTCGCTGTAGGCGGTGGCAAAGTGCTCGGCGCCGGGCGAATCGCTGCGCGCCTGGGGCACGGTACCCACGGTGCCCTCCAGCGCCTCGGCGCCCAGGTTGTCGATAAGCTCCGGCGCCTTGAGTCCGTCGGAGAACACGAACTTGTCAAAGAAGCCGCCCTCCAGCGACTGGCGCAGGATGGTCTGGCCGTTCTCAGGATAGCCGATCAGCACCAGCGCGTCTGCGTTGCCCTTGCTGGCCTGGGAAAGCTCACCGCGATAGGCCGCCTGGCCTTGCTCGTAGGCCACGCTGGCGCTCACCTCTCCTCCGGCGGCAGTAAAGGCCTCGGTGAAGGACTCGGCGAGCCCCTTGCCATAGTCATTGTTGATGTAGATGATGCCAACCGTCTCGTAGCCCTGACCGGCGGCCACTTCAGACAGCGCCACGCCCTGGAAGGCATCCGAGGGCACGGTGCGGAACAGGAAGTCCTTGTCGTCCAGGGTGGTGATCACCGGCGAGGTGGAGGCGTTGCTGATCTGCAGCACACCTTCCGGCGCCGAGACGCTCTGAGCCACCGGCACGGTCACGCCGCTGGAAAGCGCGCCCATGATGGCATGCACGTTTTCCAGGTTGACCAGTTTCTGGGCGGCGGCAACGCCCGGCTGCGGCGTGGTCTGGGTATCGCCCGAGGCGAGCTCCACGTCTTCGCCGAGCACCCCTCCGTCATCATTGATCTCCTTGACGGCGAGCTCGGCTGACTTCAGCGACGGCTCGCCATAGCTCTGAAGGTCGCCGGTCAGCGGCACCAGAGCGCCGATCTTCAGCGGCGCCGCCATCGCACCCAGGCTGCCGGCCAGCATCAGCGCGGACAGGGCTCCGACAAGTGGTTTCTTCGTCAGCATAAACGACCTCCAGACTTGCTCTGTTGTATGTCTTTGTCATGGGAGTTCAGCACTCATCACAATCTGGAAGGCTTTGCTGGAAAACTCAAGCTCACCCTGCCAACGCTCGGGCCCACGGCATCTATACTGACAGGCGCTCACCGATTCTGGAGGCACACCATGACGCATCCGCTTTACGCCACCCTGACGCTGGTCGCCAGCCTGGGCCTCGCCGCCGGCACCGCCCATGCCTTCGAACCCGCCGGCCAGGAGATTGCCTACGACGTGAACGGCGAGACCTTCTCGGGCTACCTCGCCACCGCTGCGGGTGAGGCTCGTGGCACCGTGCTGGTCATCCACGACTGGGACGGCCTGGACGACTACGAACGCCGGCGCGCCGACATGCTCGCCGACCTTGGCTTTGATGCCTTCGCCCTCGACCTCTATGGCCAGGGCAATCGCCCGGTGGAAACCGAGGCCAAGAAGGCCGAGACCGCAAAGCTCTACCAGGATCGCGAACGCATGCGCGCCCTGACCCTGGCCGGGCTGGCCGAGGCCCGCGACCGGGGCGCGACCGGGGCCGCCGTGGTGATGGGCTACTGCTTCGGGGGTGCCGTGGTGCTGGAACTCGCCCGCTCCGGCGAGGCCGAGAATGTGGCCGGCTATGCCACCTTCCACGGCGGCCTGGCCACTCCCGAGGGCCAGGCCTACGACGGCGATACCGCCCCGATCCTGGTGGCCCATGGCGGCGCCGACCAGGCCATCTCCCTGGAAGACGTCGCCACCCTGGGCCAGGAGCTGGAGGCCGCCGGCGCCACCTACGAGATCCAGATCTACTCCGGCGCGCCCCACGCCTTCACCGTCTTCGGCAGCGACCACTACCAGCCGCGCGCCGACGAGAAGTCCTGGGCCGCCTTCCTGGCGCTGCTCGACGAGGTGCTGTGACCCTGCATATCACCTCCCGCTCGGGCGGCACCGAGCTTGTGGAAATCGGGTCTTCCGATCAGTATCAGGAAACAGCCAACCGGAGCGGCCTCTCCCGCTCCGGCATACCGACTTTCAGGATCACCATGACCGACGACATCCTCCACCAGCGCGCGCTGATCTGCCGCTGGCTGTCCACGCTGTTCGCCCAGGAGCTGGACGACGCCCAGCTACAGGCCTGTCTCGATGGCGAGGCCGCGCCCATCCTCGAGATGCTGGCCGAGCATGAACCACTGGCGCCGCTGACCACGCGTTTTACCAACGCCCTGGATGCGCTGCGCCCGCTCCAGCACCCAGGGCCTGAGCTGGCCGCCGACTTCGCCACCCTGTTCCTGAGCGACGGCCCCCGCTCCGCGCCGCCCTACGCTTCGCTCTACCAGAGCCAGGGGCAGGGCCAGACCGCGATGTTTCACCTGCAAGCCGCCGAGCGCATGGAGGTCCGTCTCAAGGCCGCTGGCCATCAGGTTGATGAGCCGTTTCGCGGACCCGCCGACCACCTGGCGATCATGCTCGACTACCTCGCCACCGGCTGGGAGCGCATCGCCGACACCCACGAAGCCTTTGCCCGCCGTGAAATGCTCCAAGGGCTCGAGCAGTTCATCCGCGGGGAGCTGGCCTGGCTGCCGCGCTTCAGCCAGCGCTGTGAGTCCATCGATACCGCCAGCGACTTTTACCCCTGCGTCGCGGCCATGGTGACGCAGTACCGCGCTGCCCTGCTCGAGGAGATGCGGCGCGATCGTAAAGCCGCCGAAAACGCCCAGCCAACGCGCTGACCAGCCCTCTGCTCCTTAGCAGCCAGCGACGCAGAAAAACCACACCACCGCTGTTTTCAGGAATAGCGTGATACTATCTGGACCATGAAAGTGCTCGTGGTCGAAGACAACATCAATCTCGCCCGCTCGATTTCTACCTTCCTGGAGGAATCCGGCTTTCAGGTGGAAGCGTGCGCTGATGGCGAGACAGCCGAGCAGCTGATCAAGGCGACCAGTTTTGACCTGGTGCTGCTGGATCTTGGTCTCCCCAAAATTGATGGAATCCACTTGCTGCGCCGAATGCGCAGCCGCCAGGATCACACCCCGGTACTCATCATCTCGGCTCGAGACGATCTCGATCAGCGCGTACATGGGCTGGAAATCGGCGCTGATGACTATCTCTGCAAGCCCTTCTCTCTGGTTGAAGTGGCGGCTCGCGCCAAGGCACTGATTCGCCGCGCCAATCAGGCTGGTGGCGAAAGCTTGCTCTGCGGCGCCCTGGAACTCCCTCCCAACAGCCACGAGCTGCTGGTCAACGGCGTTCCCGTCGCTTTGCATCGACGTGAACGTGAAGTGCTGGAATACCTGATGATCAACCAAGGCCGACTGGTCAGCAAAGAACAGTTTGTCAGCCGAATTTCCTCGCTCGATGACCCGCTCAGCCACAGCGCCGTGGAAACCTATATCTCCCGGCTGCGCAAAAAGCTTGGCCAGCACGCCACGCTGAAGACGGTGCGTGGCCTTGGCTATCTGTTGGAAAATTAGCCGCGCCATGATCTCCATTCGCGCACGCCTGCTTGCCTGGATCGTATTGCCCTTGGTGCTGCTTGGCGTCATCGCCCTGCTGTCCAGCTATCTGCTGCTTTCACGCCAGATCAGCGAAACCTTCGATGCCATGTTGCTGAATGCCGCCGAACGCGTGGAGCGACGCATATATTCGGTCGACGGCAAGCTCGATATCAACATGCACTACTTCAGCATCAGCACGCTGGGCAGTCGTGGAGAGGGAAAGATCTTCTATCGCATTCGCGACGGCCAGGGCCAACTGCTGGCCGGCTTCGAGGGGCTGATGAGCCCACCTGAAGCGCTGGATGAGCCGATATTCTACAATACTCGCTACGCCGGCAATGTCCTTCGCGCCGTGGCGATGACCTATCCTGTGGTGCGTGCAACGCACAGCGACCAGGTCGAGGTCATCGTCGCCGAGTCCACCGAGGCCCGGGAAAGCTTGATCAACGACTTTCTCCTGACGCTGTCCGGACTCATTGTTGCCAGCAGCCTGCTGGCCATCAGCATCGCCCTGCTGGCCATTCATCAGGGGTTGGCCCCGCTGCGCACGATCAGCCACGCGTTGCGCCGCCGCGCACCCAATGACCTTGCTCCAGTAGATACCCAGGTGCCCCGCGAGGTCTCGATACTGGTCACCAGCATCAACGGGCTGATCGCGCGAGTTCGCAAGAGCATTCAGAACACGCAGCAGTTCAACGCCGACGTATCCCACCAGCTGCGCACCCCCCTGTCGGAAGTTCGCGCCCTGGCCGAGCTTACCGCTCATCAGAGCCGCGATCCGGGGGTTGCACGCAACCTGGCTGAGATCGAACGTATCGCAAAAGAAGCCGGCGACATGGTGCAGCAGCTGTTGACTCTAGCCAAGACGCGCCACGAACTTGTCGATCGCGCCTCATTGATTCCCGTCAACCTGGTCGCGGTGTGTCGCAGCGCCTGTGGCGATGCCATTTCAAGAATCTATCAGCGCGGCCAGGAGCTTGAGTTTCATCATCAGGCCGAGCATGTCAGCGCCATGGCCGATGCCGTCATGCTGCGCTGGCTCGTTCAGAACCTGATCGAAAATGCCAGCCAGCATGCCGGCGACGACGACGCCTATCGCAGCACCATCCGCGTGACGGTGTTGATGGAGAGCGGCGCGCCCGTGCTGCGGGTCAGCGACGACGGCGTTGGCGTCCCCGACGAGGCAATCGAAAGATTGACCGAACGCTTCTATCAAGCCAGACCGGGAGCTAACGGCAGCGGCCTTGGTCTGGCCATCGTTCACGAGATTGCGCATGCTCACGGCGCCACCCTGCTCTTCGAAAGTACGCCGGGCCGGGGGCTGACCGTCAGCGTGTTCTTTCCTCCGCCGAGCGCTGCCGACGCCGAATCAGCGCCACCATCGCGGGCGTGAAGACGATCAGCAACAGCAGGCGCAGCACGTGGTGAGAGACCACGTAGACCGGATCGATATCCAGCGCCACGGCGATCACTGCCATCTCGCCAATTCCACCCGGCAGCAGGGCCAACAGCACCGCCCTGAACGGCAGGGTCGTGGCGCTCGCCACCAGCCAGGCGGTGGCGGCGGCCATCAGCACGGCATAAAGTGCAAACAACAGTCCATAGCGGCCCACCGCAAGCAATTGCCGCAAGGAAGAGCCGGCAAAGCGCGAGCCGATCGTGCTGCCCAGCACGAGAAAGGTGGCAACCAGGAGCAGATCCGGCATCGTCACGCCGTAGCCCAGGCTTGATAGCGTCGCACCGGCGGCGATCGGCCCGAGAAACTCCGGCAGCGGCAAGCGCAGCCGACCTCCTAGCCACCAGCACGCAGGCGCCAGCGCCAGCAGATACAGGCTCTGCCAGTGGAAACCGTCGCTGGCTTCAGTCAGGGTGATGCCGCCGGCGAGATAGCTGGCCATCAGCACAGCCGATAGCACCACTATCACCATCCTGACGGCATGAGTGATGGCAATCCAACGAATGTCACCGCCCAAGCGCTCGGCCAGAATCACCACGCCGTTCATGCTGCCGGGAAACGCGCAGAACAGCGCGCTTTGTCGGCTCATGCCGCTGAGCCGAAACAACCAGCTGCCGCCGACCAGCATCAGCACCATGTAGACCAGCATGGCCAGCACGCTGGGATACCACTGCACCAGGTGCGACAGCTCGCTGAGATCAACGCGATTCCCGATGAAAAGCCCCAGCATGGCGATGGAACTGCGATGCAGACGCCGATCCACGCCCGTTCGCACGCCGGCCAGCGAGGCCAGCAGCACCATGAACAACGCCCCCAGCATCCATGACAACGGCAAGGAGGCCAGGGTGGCAAGACCGCCACCCAAGCCCCCGATCATCAGGGTCAGCAGGGTTCGTCTCATCATGCGTCAGGCGTCGTTCGACTTCTGGCGACGCGTGAACAGGCTCAAAAAGCGCTGACCGAACAGCGAACCGATCAGCAGTACTAGAATGACCAGCGTTATCGGACGCTCCAGCACATAGGTCCAGTCACCGCCGCTGATCTGATAGGAGTGCAGCAGCGACTTCTCCGCCATGGCGCCCAACAGCATGCCGATGACCGCCGCCGGCACCGAATAGCCGTAGTGGCGAAACAGCCAGCCAACCACCGAGAAGATCAGCACCGTCACCGGCCCGGTCATGTTGCCGGTGAGCCCAAACGACCCCATCACGGCCAGCACCAGCACCGAGGGAATCAGATAGCGCATGGGCACCTTGACGATGTTCGCCAGCAGCGGAATGAACATCAGGCCGATCACCAGCAGCAGAAACACCTGGGCGAAGTTGGCGAAAATGATCGCATAGACCACGTCGGTCTGCTGGCGAATGAACTGGGGGCCCCCGGTAATGTTGTGCATGGCAAAGGCCGCCAGCATCACCGCCGTGGCACCACCGCCGGGAATGCCCAGCGCGAGCAGCGTTGCCATGGAGCCCGCTTCGGACGTGCTGTTCGCCGATTCCGAGGCCACCACCCCCTTGGGGTTGCCCTTGCCAAACGAGGAGGGATCCTTGTCACGGCGCCGGGTCTCCACGTAAGAAAGCAGATTGGACACCGATGACCCCACGCCAGGTACCGCACCCACAAAAACACCTATCAGCCCACCGCGTATCAGCACCCAGGGATAGCTAAGCGCTATCTTGAAGCCCTCGAATATCTCGGAGACCCTGACTCTGCGCGAGGCCTCAGACTCGATGATGAAATCTTTGTTGGCCAGCTTGAAAAGCTCCGAGGCGGCGAACATGCCCATCATCGCCGGTATGACCGGCACGCCGTCGAGCAGATAGGTCTTGCCCATGGTGCCCCGCGCCATGCCCAGCTCATTGAAACCGATCGTGCCGATCAGCAAGCCCACAAAGCCGGCCATCAGGCCCTTGAGGACCTGTTCGCCCTTCAAGCTGGCAATCAAGGTCATGCCCCACAGGATGACCGCAAACATTTCCGCTGGCCCCAGCTTGAGCACCATGAAGGAAAGCGGCTGAATCATCACGAACAGGATCAGGTAGCCCATCAGCACGCCAATGACCGAGGAGAACAGCGCCACCCCAAGTGCCTGGTTGTGCTTGCCTTGACGCGCCATGGGATAGCCATCGAAGGCAGTTGCGATGGCCGATGAGGTCCCGGGAATATTCATCAGGATCGCGGGGATACCGCTACCAAACGACCCCCCGGTGAAGATTGCCGTCAGAAACAGCATCGCCTGTATGAAATCCATGTAGAGCGTCATGGGCAGGAAGATCGCCATCGCCATGGAAATCTGCAGGCCTGGCGTAGCGCCGAAGATCAGGCCGAGAATTATCCCCGGCACGACCACCAGCCACGGTGAAAAATCGGTAAACAGCAGCGCCAATGCCTGCTCGACGGCGGTGAGATCAATCATGGTTTTTCTCTCAGCTCTGCAAGATCAGCATGTGCATGGGATACGGCAGCATCTGGGCAAAGAAAAATGCCACCCCAAAGCCGAAGATAAGGCTATAGCCTCCCAGCAGCCACCACTTGCGCTCCCCTTTCAGAACCAGGAAAGCGGCTATGAACAGCACCGTGGCCACATCAAAGCCCAGCGTCTCAAGCGACACCACATAGGCGGCGAAAAGACCGACCACCGGCAACGTACGGTGCAGCGGTTCGCCCTCCTCCTCCAAGCGAAAAAACAGCGTGCCTTTTCTCAAGCGCAGGACGATTTCTATCACCGCAATGGCTAGCACGATCAGAGACAGCGGAAGAATCAGCAGCAGATTCTGCACGGCGGAAGACACCCGAATGGCATCCTGCAGATACCACAGAGTGAAAGCGGCCAAAGCTAGGAGAACCAGCAGGTCCCCATAGTCGCGTTTATGTGACATAGGGCAAACTCCCGGCGGGGGGGGGGGGGGCGCAGGGGCCCCCGCCGGGGGGGCGCGGGGCGGTCACGCCGGGCGCGCAGGCGCTGAGCGTCTGGGCCAGCGCGGCCGCGCCGGCGACGAGGAACTTCTTGCTCCGCATGGGGATCCCTTCACGACGGT
>ERZ1032895.82-NODE-82-length-27551-cov-11.971923_pt1 | contig 27551 bp, 23 predicted proteins | sample MGYA00516687_ERZ1032895 | MGnify/ENA primary metagenome ERZ1032895 (study PRJEB33719, sample SAMN04261600) | wastewater metagenome | biome: rural village; feature: latrine urine exit; material: soil | place: El Salvador | collected 2013-01-14 ... | reverse complement strand
CTTCGAAGATCATGATTCGCGCGGCCCATATTGCCCACTTGCGTACGGAAAGTCCCTTCGATGCAGGCCTGAGCGCCCAGGCGCCGGTGGTGGATCGGGCCAAGCTGCTCGAGCAGCAGCAGCGACGTGTCGAGGAACTGCGTGACGCCAAGTACGAGGGGATTCTGCGCGACCACCCGGCCATCACTGTCCTGCACGGCGAGGCCCGGTTTATCGATGCCCATAGCCTGATGGTCAAGCTGAACGAGGGCGGCGAGCAGGTCGTCCACTTCGACCGCGCCTTCATCGGTACTGGCGCCCGACCGGCAGTACCGCCGATCCCGGGGCTTGCCGACACCCCCTACCTGACCTCTACCAGTGCTCTGGCCCTGGACACTCTTCCCGAGCGGCTGATTGTGATCGGCGCCTCGGTGGTGGCCCTGGAACTGGCCCAGGCCTTCGCCAGGCTGGGCAGCCGGGTCACGGTGCTGGCCCGCAGCCGCCTGCTCTCCCAGGAAGACCCGGCGGTAGGGGATGCGGTGGAGGCGGCGTTTCGCCGCGAGGGCATCGAGGTCCTCAAGCAGACCCAGGCGAGCCGTGTGGACTACACCGACAATGAATTCATTGTCGACACCAACGCCGGCACCTTGCGGGCGGATCAACTGCTGGTGGCCACCGGACGGACACCCAATACCGAGGCCCTGAACCTGGCGAGCCTCGGCGTGGAAACCGCACATGGGGCTATTCTGGTCGATGAGCATCTGCACACCACGGTGCCGGGGCTCTATGCCGCCGGTGACTGCACCGATCAGCCGGAGTTCGTCTATGTCGCCGCCGCCGGGGGCAGCCGGGCTGCCGTCAACATGACCGGGGGCGAAGCCACCCTGGACCTGAGCGCCATGCCGGCGGTGATCTTCACCGACCCCCAGGTGGCCACCGTCGGCCTGACGGAAGCCGAGGCCATCGAGCAAGGCTTCAGCGTCGATACCCGTGAGCTGGACCTGGAAAACGTGCCGCGTGCGCTGGTGAATTTCGACACCGGTGGTTTCATCAAGCTGGTGGCCGAACGCGACTCGGGCCGGTTGCTGGGGGTGCAGGCGGTGGCGGGGGAAGCCGGTGAGCTGATCCAGACGGCGGTGATGGCGCTACGCGCACGCATGACCGTACACGACATCGCCAATGAGCTGTTTCCCTACCTGACCATGGTGGAAGGGCTCAAGCTCTGTGCCCAGACTTTCACCAAGGATGTGACGCAGTTGTCCTGCTGTGCCGGGTGAACGATATGAGCGCGACCGTGGTGCCACTGGGCGGCGGCACCACGGGTTTTGGGCATGGACACCACAGGGAGCCCTGTCACGATGAACACGACACTACCAGATTGCGGGATGATGGGGGCGATGGGCTGGATAATGCCAGTGATCGGAATTGCCCTACTATTGCTACTGGTCCTGGGCATCGCCTGTTTGGTGAAGTATCTGCTCTCTAGCAAGTGAGCGTACTCAGCGAGCCATCAACCAGCTAATCCGTTGTGGGTTGAGTTTGTCGGCCACCTTTCTCTCTCGCATACCAACCAGATAATCCGGATACCCGAAAATCCCCCGTATCGGCCAGCTGTTTCAGCGCACTGTCTGGGTTTTTGTCATTCAACGCATCGCGCGTCGCCTCGATGATGCTCTTACGTCCGCCAACCCACTCCTCAATGGTCGAAGCGCTCCCGTGGGCAACGGTCTGCAAGTTCTTCTCGATAGCAGCTTCGTAGTGGGTATTGACCGTGAAGTAACTCACCCCAGCCACCAGTATCATGGCCAGGGCAATGATCGCCACACAGGCGATCTGTATGCGGTATTTCAAGGATGACAGCATAGTGTGCACTCGCGGGTAGGGGCCGAGGGTCGAGAGACACACGGAAACCGTGTGCCCTGATATACTGACAATACAGGAACTTCGTAATAAAGCGTCTGTCGACCGAGAACATGCTCTGACAGGTCAACGTCATGCTGCACGACTCCGCTCAATCCTATCGCCGCTCGCTCGCCGTCAAGTGGGTCGAGAGCGGCATGAGCCAGACGGAAGCCGCGCGACGCCTGGAGGTCACCCAAGGCGCCGTCAGCCAATGGGTCGCCCGGGCGCGTGAGGGTGGCGAAGATGCCCTCAAGACACAGCCACGCTCGGGTCGGCCACCACGTCTTCCTGCCGAGATGGTGCCTCGGGTGTTGGCGGCACTGGAGGCCTTGGGTCCGGAAGGCTTCGGTTACGACGATCAACGCTGGACGACCCAACGTATCGCCGATACGATCGCGCGATTGACCGATGTCCGTTACAGCACGTCGAAAATCAGTGACCTGCTCCGGCAATGGGGCTGGTCCTGGCAAGTGCCTAAACGACGTGATAGCCGCCGGGATGAGGCCACCGTCGAGCATTGGCGAGAACAACTCTGGCCGGAATTAAAAAAAATCTGCCGAGGCTCGGGACGAGACGCTGATCTTTGTCGATGAATCGAGCTTCCACCTCTGCTCGCATCATCTGAAGACTTTTGCCCCGGTGGGCCAGACCCCGGTCGTCAAGGGCAAGCGCGGTCAGTCGCCGCGTCATATGGTAATCGGTGCCGTTTCCACCGAAGGACGCAGCTATTTTCAGTGGACGTCAAGCACGGTGAAAGGGGCTGATAGCGTGGCCTTCCTGAAGACGTTGCTGCGTTACTGGTCAGGTAAGCTATGTATCGTCTGGGACAACGCGCCAGTGCACCGCTGTCGCGCCGTGCGTGACTTGCTATGCCAACCGGACGTCCAAGGCCGGCTACGCTTGGTCGCGCTGCCGCCTTACGCGCCCGAGTTGAATCCCATTGAGGCGGTGTGGAGCTGGCTGAAGCGCCGCTGCGCCAATCGGGCGTTCAGGGATGCCTTGGCCTTGGGCGAATGGCTACACCGCATCACCCAATGGATCAAACGCTATCGAGGTTGGGTACGGCGAATTCTGCGGGCCTCACCCATCCATTAGAGAGTTTATGGAAGATCAGTAGGACCATCGGCCGGCGCACCCTAGACTTGAGCCGCCGGTGATATTTCACCGACTGCGGTGCTACCGGCCAGCGGCACAGCACCGAGCGTGAGGGGCATCGGAGTGAGCGGCTCTATCGTCAACTGAACCACCGCTGTTGGCCCCGCTAATACAGAAACAGAAAAGGCGCCCAAAGGCGCCTTTTAGCGGGTTTTCTTTATGATCACTCGAGAATGCTCACACGGCGCTATCCACTGTTTCGATACGCACCAGGTCCTCATAGGCATGCCAGCTGGCGAAGCCGAGCACCGGAAGAATCAGCGCCAATCCAATATAAAAGGTCAGTACGCCGATCACCACGGCGCCTGTCAGCATCGCTGCCCAGAGCAGCATGGGAAGCAAGTTCTCACCCACCGCCCGCACACTCGCCTCAATGCCTTCCATGAAGGTCAAATCCTGATCCATCAGCGTCGGAACGGCAACAACACTGATAGTGAAGGCGCCGAAGGCAAGCACAGCGCCTACTCCCGTACCTAGTACCAGCATGCCCAGCCCTCTGGGGGTAGTCAGCAATGCACTATAGAGCTCGGTGGGGTTGGGAATATCGAAGCCAAAGAACAGGGCAAACAGAATCATCGCCAAATTGAACCAAGCCAGCAGCACTAGCACCAGCGTTACGCCCATCATGGTCAGCTGCCCAGCATGCTCATACCACCCGCCAAAGGCATCGCCCAGCGTCGGGCTTCGGCCTGCCTCCAAGGCTCGGGCAATACCGAAGGAACCCACCGCCACCAGCGGCCCCACGAACATGAAGCTGGCGATCAACGGTAACAGCAAATACCAGTACCCCATCACCACGGCGCCTACCGTAATGGCAATACTCAGACCAACCCAGAACATGCCGTAGGCCAGACTGACTGCCGGTGCGCGGCGGAAATCCTGAATACCCGCTGAAAGCCAGGCACGCGGCTTGCTCATGCTGACCGAGCGCACTCGAATCCTGAGGGAAGCCCTGTCTGAACGACTTGCGACTGCTGCACTCATGCGATCACCCCCATTGTCCAAGTTGACGTCTCGACACCACCGGGGCAACTGCATTCATCCCCTGCCATTTTCACAAGCGGAGAACAGCGCCCTGACATCGCCTTAACGTGGTCTTAATATAGTCAAGGTTGTGGGGAAGCGCTTATCTAAAGAAACGCAGTATCAACGCTCGGCCCCTGTACGAAAACTGCTTGCGCTCAGCCCATACGGGCTCAGTCATACAGGGTTAACCACAAACGCCAACGCCCCCTTCCGAGGGCGTTGGCGTTTCTTGCTGCCACCAGGTATTCAGGTTCAGTCAGGCTGACGGACTCAGCGCACGATCATCACCGACATCTTGGAGTGATGCACCACGTGCTCGGTGTTGGGTCCCAGCACGTAATCGGCGAACTTGCGCTTGTTGTGCGAGGCCATGACGATAAGATCGACGCCTAGCTTCTTGCCTACCTTGACGATGCCCTCCCAGGGCGAGCCATCGACAATCACGCTCTGCACCTGAATATCATCCGGCACGTGCTCGGCAATGAACTTGTGCTGGGCCTCGGTAAGCGCCTGGTGGGCCTTTTCCGTGAAATCCTTGGGAAAATAAGAGCCTACCAGCGGCATGCGGTAGTCCGGCAATACCGTGACCACATGCAACGACGCCCCGAAGTTGCGACATAGCGCCAGCGCCGTAGGTAGCGCCTTGCTCCAGGATGTCTCCTCGTTGAGGTCGACCGGCAACAGAATCTTGCTGTACATGAATTCTCTCCTCAGACAGAAACCGACTGCGTGTCACGACTTCGGCGCCGCCGCTGTAGCATCGCCACCAGCCCAAAAATCAGAAAGGCTGGAATCCACATCAGTTCCTTGGGCCAACCATCTACCGGCGCCTGCACCTTGACGATCTCCTGGTCGAAGTCGAGACCCAGCTTCGCCGCTTCGCTACCGAAGGTCACCATATCAACGATAGCACGATCGTCCTCGATCAGTAGCTCAAGCCCCAGGTTGTCCATGCGCTCCTGACCGTCAGCTCCTTCAGGTACCGGGAGCCTCATGTAGGTCGTCAACGGATCGCCATAGGCATCCTCGCCGCTGATCTGCAGACGCAGGGTTGTTTCAGGCTTGACGCTGCCGAGCACTTCGACGAACTCCGTCGGGGGCATTTCCTGGTAGGGATCATGAATCCTGTCCATCCAGAAGCCCGGGCGGAACAGCGTGAAGGCCACCAGCAACAGCAGGATCGACTCATACCAGCGGCTGCGGGTGATCATGAAGCCTTGGGTCGCCGCGGCAAAGATCAGCATCGCCACCGTGGCCACTACAAATATCAGGATCCCCTGCCCCCAGGACACATTGATCAGCAGCAGATCGGTATTGAAGATGAACAGGAATGGCAAGGCCGCGGTGCGCAGGCTGTAATAGAACGCTTGGAAGCCGGTACGCATAGGATCGCCGCCGGATACCGCCGCCGCCGCGAAGGAGGCCAGACCCACCGGCGGCGTCACATCGGCCATGATGCCGAAATAGAACACGAACAGGTGGACCGCAATCAGCGGCACCAGCAGGCCATTCTGCTCACCCAACTGCACGATGACCGGCGCCAGCAGCGCCGACACCACGATGTAGTTGGCCGTGGTGGGAAGTCCCATGCCAAGGATCAGGCTGAGCACTGCCGTGAACAGCAGGATCAGCATCAGGTTGCCCATGGAGAGGATTTCCACCACGTCGGCCAGCACCAGGCCAACCCCAGTCTGGGATACCGCGCCGACGATGATGCCAGCGGTCGCCGTGGCGATACCGATGCCGATCATGTTGCGAGCGCCGGTGACCAGACCCACCCACAGATCCGACACACCCTCGCGCAAATCATTGGCCAGGTCACCACGCTTGCGCATGATCGCCATGATCGGGCGCTGGGTGACGATAATGAAGATCATCAGCACCGTCGCCCAGAACGCCGAGAGTCCCGGCGACAGGCGCTCGACCATCAGGCACCAGATCAACAGCACCACCGGCAGGATATACTGCAGCCCCACCATCACCGTAGGCCGCGTCTGCGGCAACTTGATGACCGGCGAGTTGGGATCATCCAGCTCGAGTTCCGGATAGCCAGCCCCCACCTTGAGCAGCATCACATAGACCGCCGCCAGTGCGACAGCCACCACCCATGACGCCGCACCGCCAAGCGCCGGCTTGAGCCAGCCCAGACCGTAGTAGACCGCCAGAGCAGTAACCATCATCAACAGCAAGCCAGCGAGAAAACCAATGACCTTGCGCACCAGCGGCTTGGGTGGATTGCTGGACTCCAGGCCCTGCATGTTGGCTTTCATCGCCTCCAGATGAACGATATAGACCAGTGCGATATAGGAAATCAGCGCAGGCAGGAAAGCATGCTTGATGACATCAACGTAAGAGATGCCGACGTACTCAACCATCAGGAAGGCCGCCGCCCCCATGACCGGCGGCATGATCTGGCCATTGACCGAAGACGCCACTTCAACCGCACCGGCCTTCTCGGCTGAAAAACCAACGCGCTTCATCATCGGCACGGTGAAGGTACCGGTGGTCACCACGTTGGCAATCGACGACCCGGAAATCAGCCCCGTCATGCCTGACGCCACCACGGCAGCCTTGGCGGGCCCGCCCTTGTAGTGACCCAGCAGCGAGAACGCGACCTGAATGAAGTAGTTGCCGGCGCCGGCCTTGTCCAGCAGGGCACCGAACAATACGAACAGGAATACAAAGCTGGTCGATACGCCCAGAGCGATCCCGAACACACCCTGAGTAGTCAACCACTGGTGATTGATCAAGCCATACAGGCTCACCCCACCATGCGATAGAATGCCTGGCATCCATGGGCCTGCCAGGCTGTAAATCAGAAATACCAGCGCCACAATCATCAGCGGCGGCCCAAGCGCACGTCGGGTTGCTTCAAGCAGTAGCAGGATGCCAGCTATCCCGACGATCACATCCTGCAGGATAGGCGCTCCCGGCCGCTGGGCCAGCTGTTCATAGAACATGAACATGTAGCCGCCGCAGAAGGCGGCAGCAAACGCCAGCACCCAGTCCTGCACGGGGATACGGTCGCGCGGTGAGCGCTTCAGCGCCGGATAGGCCATATAGGCCAGGAACAGCGCGAAAGCCAGGTGAATGGAGCGAGCCTCGGTGGCGTTGAACACACCAAACTTCACTATGAAAGGGATCGGGGACGCAATCCACAGCTGGAAGAGGGACCATAGCGCGGCGATACTGACCAGCAGCTTGCCCGGCATCCCTGCCGGCTTGCGCGCGCCAGAGTCGCTGGAGGCAACCATATCCTCCAGATCGATCTCGCTGTCCGAAGTCCTCTTGTTATCTTCAGTCATAAGCGTGCCCTAGGTATGTTGAAAAGACACCGTGTCGTCATCGGCGGAAGTTTGCGGCCGGTTCTCCAACGAAATACGCGGCCCCAGGTCAGGAGCCGCGCATCAATTACCAAACCAGCTGTATCGGGGTCAGATGGCGATGATCATTCGATCCAGCCCTGCTCACGGTAATAGCGCGCAGCGCCTTCATGCAACGGCGCGGAAAGGCCGGAGCTTACCATCTCCTCGGGATCGAGGTTGGCGAAAGCCGGGTGCAGCTGTTTGAAGCGATCGAAGTTATCGAAGATGGCCTTGACCGTGCTGTAAACCACCTCTTCGTCGGTATCGGCATCGGTCACGAAGGTAGCGGCCACGCCGAAGGTTTCGACATCCTCATCGTTACCCTTGTACAGGCCACCCGGGATGACGGATGCGGTGTAGTAGGGATACTCCTCGACGATACCCTGGATGGCCTCATCGTTAACCGGTATCAGGCGTGAGTCGACGGTGGTCGTGGCTTCCTGGATGGAGCCGTTGGGGTGACCCACCACGTATGCCATGGCGTCGATATTATTGTCCGCCAGCGCCGAGGCCATCTCGGCGGCATCCAGCTGTGAGGCCAGCGAGAAGGTATTCATGTCCCAGCCCTTGGCCTCCATCACCACTTCCATGGTGTTGCGCTGACCGGAGCCTGGGTTGCCGATGTTGAAACGCTTGCCGACCAGATCATCCAGCGTCTCGATGCCCGAGTCGGCGCGGGCCAGAATCGTCAGCGGCTCGCCGTGCACGCGGAATACGGCGCGCAGATCCTCGAAGGGCTGGCCTTCAAAGTTGCCGGTGCCATTGTAAGCTTGGTACTGAACATCGGACTGCACCACGCCCATGTCGAGTTCGCCGGACTTGATGCCGTTGACGTTGGCCACCGAGCCGCCGGTAGAAGGCGCATTGCACTTAATGTTGGCCTCTTCCAGGCGGTTCACCAGGCGGCACACGGACTGACCGACGACATAGTAGACACCGGTCTGCCCGCCGGTACCGATAGTGATGAACTTCTCTTCCTGAGCCATGGCCGGAGCGGTAAACATGGCAGCGCTCAACAGGACTCCCGAGAAGGCAGCGGCGGAAAATACATGGCGTTTCATTGGCATACCTCGTTGTGCGTTAACGATCCATCGTTGATGCGTTGATGCTATGACCCTGCCTCCTGTTTCAGCTCTGGCAGGACCAGTACCATCCTATACTAAAATTGAGATTGCCTACTTTAGAAAAACATAAAAACCAATCCCTTCGAGCAGTCTAAACCACAGAAACCGTTTAGTTACCGTTAATTTTTCACCAGCCAGCCATCCAGAATGGCGCGGTCCGCCTTTGTGCTCCGCTTGGCCGGAGAAAGCCACCGTAATCACTCGCCAAGTCAGGCCCTCTGGCTGAAACTAGAAAGACGGACAGTTGAGCTTCAAGACAACCTTGCACACCGCGCTGGTCGCCTTGCTGTCCCCTTTTCCAGAACCCCTGTTCAGATTGTTTGCCCCATAATAGATATAGAGAGGTCTCACATGAGCGTAACCGTAAGCGCCCTGTTTCGCCCGCTGCTACGACTGGGGCTGATTACCCAGATCGCCATCGGCATTGTCTGCGGCATTCTGCTGGCGATTGTTGCCCCCGAGGCCGCAAAAGCCGTGTCCCTGCTGGGCCAGATATTTATCTCGGCACTCAAGGCGGTCGCACCGATTCTGGTGTTTGTACTGGTGGCAGCGGCGATCGCCGGCCATCAGCGCGGCCAACCCACTCATATCCGTTCGGTGCTGGTGCTTTATCTGCTGGGCACCCTGATTGCCGCCCTGGTCGCGGTGACCGCGAGTTTTCTCTTCCCCACCACTCTGGCGCTCACCGTTCCCGAGGCCAGCGGCAACCCGCCTGGCGGCATCACCGAAATCCTCAAGAATCTGCTGCTGAGCGCCGTGGACAACCCGGTCCACGCGCTGATCGAGGCCAACTTCATCGCCATCCTGTTCTGGGCCGTCGGCCTGGGCTTGATGCTACGTCAGGCCAGCAACACTTCGCGCGAACTGCTCAATGATCTCTCCAGTGCCATCTCGGGCATCGTGCGCTTCATCATTCGACTGGCCCCGCTGGGCATCTTTGGGCTGGTAGCAAGTACCCTGGCCGAATCCGGCATGGGCGTCCTGCTCGACTACGGCCAGTTGCTGCTGGTGATCGTCGGCTGCATGCTGTTCGTCGCCCTGGTCACCAATCCGCTGATCGTATTCTGGAAGACCCGCACCAACCCGTACCCGCTGGTCTTCACCTGCCTGCGCGGCAGCGCCATCACCGCCTTTTTCACTCGCAGCTCGGCGGCCAACATCCCCATCAACCTGGAGCTGTGCAAACGGCTCGACCTGCACGCCGACACCTACTCGGTATCGATTCCGCTGGGCGCCACCATCAACATGTCGGGTGCAGCCATCACCATCACCGTGATGAGCCTGGCCGCCGCTCACACCCTGGGTATCAGCGTCGACTTCGCCTCCGCCCTGCTGCTGTGCATTGTTTCGGCCCTGGCTGCCTGCGGCGTTTCCGGCGTTGCCGGCGGCTCACTGCTGTTGATCCCCATGGCTGCCAGCCTGTTCGGCATTTCTCTCGACGTGGCCATGCAGGTCGTTGCCATCGGCTTTGTGATCAGCGTGGTGCAGGACTCCGCCGAAACGGCGCTGAACTCCTCCACCGACGTGCTGTTTACCGCCGCCGCCTGCCGTGAGAAGACAAGCGCCAAGCCGGTAGCGGCAAAGAACGCCTGATCGACAGAGCACATCTCAATCAGGCTGCCCGGTGGCTCTTTGAGCCACCGGACGCCTTCTGCTCGCGCCCCGCCTCGACGGCTGAACCCTGGAGAAGCGCCGCCACCAGGGGTACCCTGTGCCCACTCCGGCATCGCACCGCCCCATCACCTCAACGACGGGAAGCATGATGAGCAGCAAGATCAAAGTAGCAGCCCCCCTGGTTGTCCTGCACGGCGACGAGATGGCCCAGGTCGCTTTTGAGCGCATTCTCGATACCTTTGTCACCTCTCGCCTGGATCTGGACATGGTGGAGATTGACCTGTCCGCGGAGCATCGCGTAATTACCAACGGGCAGGCGGTGATGGACGCCATCGAGGCGCTCAACCGGCATAAGGTGGGCATCAAGAACGCAGGTATGACCGTCAATCGCGCCCAGCTTGACGAACTGCTGGCCAAGCATCCGGAAATCGACGCCGACAAGCTGCACCCGCTGGCCACCAAATCTCCCAACGGCGCCATTCGCAAGGGGATCGGCGGCAACATCACTCGGGAAGACATCGAGTTTCGCAACCTGCAATCCGACAAGCCACGTTGGATCGGTCGCGATATCGAGGTCGATACCATGGAACACGGCGGCATCAAGGACAGCTTCAACGAGCTTTCCAAGGGCACCGGCGTGGTCAAGCTGATGTTCGTCGGCGCCAGCGGCGACCCGGTGGAACTGCACCGCCGCGAGGTCAACAAGGGTGACCCCTGGCTGCTCGCCACCAACGACCTGGACGACGTCAAGGCCTGGGCGCATCGCTTCTTTCAGCGCGCCATCGACGAGAAACGCGATATCTATCTGGGTCTAAAGGATACCGTCATCGCCGGTTACGACGGCGTGATGCGCGCCGCCATCGAGGCGATCTACCAGCAGGATTACAAGCAGCAGGTCGAGGCGCTGGGGCTCGACTATCACTACGAGCTGATCGACGCCCAGGCGGCGCGCATCGTCGCCAATCCGCCGGAGCGCGCGCTATGGGGCGTGCCGGACAACACCACCGGGCGCAAGCTCTACAAGCTGGTGGAACAGCTCAAGCAGTACGGCATTCCCAGCCGCAAGGCCCAGGTCTCGATTTCCCGCATGAGCGCCGGCGGCGGCGACCAGTACGGCAGTTTCAACGCCCCCGCCGAGGAAGACGGCATTCTCAAGGTAATCGTCGACGGCGAGGAAAAGCACGCTCGGCGGGTCAAGCAGGGCGATCCCATCCTGTTGATGTCCAACGACCGCCAGGCAATCAAGGACTGGGTGCTGCAGGTATTCCGCGATGCCTCCCGCAAGCATAAGGAAGTCTACTTCGGCCTCAAGCGCGAATACATGGACTATGACGATGTATTCAGCACCATCATCACCGACGTGCGCTACGAATTGGCCCAAGCGGATACTGCGCCACCCTCCTTCATGATCATGCGGCCCTCCAGCCAGCTGATCAAGATGATCACCGATCCGCCGCGCAACGCGCTCTACCCGGCCCAGAACCTGGACGGCGACATCTTCTCGGATATCTCCGCCGCCCTCGGCGGCAGCCTGGCCACCGCCAGTTCAATCATCGAAAGCAAGAGCGGCACCATGCTGTTCGAGGCGCCCCACGGCACCGCCCACGACCTCTACCTGAAGTACCTGGAAAGCGACGGCAAGGAAGCACACTTCAACTCCTCGGCGCTGATCTTCGCCGTAGCCAATGCCCTGGAGACGCTTGGCGAGCGCGATGACAACGCGGCACTGGTCGACTACGCCAGCCGCCTCAAGACCGCGCTGATCGACACCGTGGGCGACGGCATCATCACTGGCGACCTCAAGGGCAAGACCACCGATCCCAACACGGAGCGGGTCGTCGACATGCAGGGCTTCCTCGACGCCGTGGAGGCACGCCTCGAGTAAGATACGCCAGGCGCAATCGCTAGCCCGGATGCCTCACGGGCTAGTCACTGCCCGAGCCCATGAATATCCAGCGGTGGTACATGACGGACGCCTGACTGACATCCACCAAAGTTGACCATAACTCCTCCATAACTCATCCATGCTTCTGTTATTCTGTATTCACACACCATCAAAGAAGTTGAAGTAAAGCACGACGCTGCCATGGCAGTGTTATGTTGATAGAATTTGCAAGGAAACAGAACGGATCATAATCCATGCATCGCAAGCTGATATAGCCCAGCGACTACTGATACGTCCAGCCGACATCTTGCACAAGCACGCTAGGCTAATAACGCATGGAACTCATGGAGCTATGGAAGCAAGAGTTATGATGGATGGTTCAAGGCGTCTTCTCACCATGGGGTGTGATGTCGTCGGAAATCAAATTGCCGCCTCCCTCAAGCAGTACCACTGGGAGACCATGCATGTACGCAGCGTGCATGAAGCTCGCCATATTATCGAACGCGGTGAGCATCTTACAGCCATTCTCATATTGATAGATGCAGATTTACAGCAGATTGAAGATTTCCAGAAGCTTGTCATCCAGCACCCGCCAATATTATGGATAGCGACAGTAGACCCACGTGCCTTGAAGTTAGAGCGTATTCGTCATCTGATTCAGCATCATTTCTATGCGTTCTTGTTGCTGCCTCTGGATTCGATCAAGGCAAGACACATTCTGGAAAGTGCGCGGGAAATGGCCAGCCTGATTGCCGAAGAGTCACCGGCCCTCACCTTGCCTCTTCCCCAGATGGGTGAGCTAGGCATGATCGGCAGCTCGCCCTCCGTACAAAACCTTTATCGCTGTATACACCGAATGGCGCCAGTGGAAGCACCGATACTCATTACCGGCGAGTCGGGAACAGGGAAGGAGCTGGTAGCTCGCGCCATACACGACCGGTCATCTCGTCGTAGCGGCCCTTTCTGTGCCGTCAACTGTGGCGCCTTGTCGCCTGGCCTGATTCAATCGGAGCTCTTCGGCCATGATAAAGGCGCATTCACCGGGGCAAATCAGCGCAAGATCGGCTTCATCGAGTCTGCCGATAGTGGCACGCTGTTCCTTGATGAGATAGGTGATTTGCCACTTGACATGCAGGTCAACTTGTTAAGATTTCTGGAAAGTCATCGGATCACGCGCCTAGGCGACCCTCAAGAGATTTCTGTCGACGTAAGGGTGCTTGCGGCCACCCACGTCAATCTTGAAGACGCCATCAGACAAGGGAAGTTCCGTCCGGACCTTTACCATCGACTGAGCGTCCTGCAACTGTCGACTCCTCCTCTGCGCGAACGCAGCGAGGATATCGAGGCGCTGGCCACCTTCTTTTTTCACAAGTTTCGCTCCGAGAAAACGATGAAAGTACGCGGCTTCAGCCGTGATAGTTTTCTGCTGATGCGCCAGTATTCATGGCCCGGCAACATCCGAGAATTGATTAACCGGGTTCGCCAAGCCTTGGTGATGTGCGACCAACATCTGATCAGTCCCGAAGACCTTGGTCTCGAACGCCGACAAGGCTTCTCGAGATCCCAACTGACCTTGGAGCAAGCCCGTGAAAAAGCCGAACAGTGTGCTATCAGGGCATCTCTTGCCAGGAACAAAAATCAGATCCAGCATGCAGCTCGTGAACTTGAAGTTTCACGGGCCACTTTATACCGGCTGATCGAGAAGCACGGGATCGACCGGCCATCTGAACGACACGCTTGAAAGGAAGAGAACGACGCCATGGCACGAAACAACAAGGATCTAGCTCATTTATCCGGTCTACTCTTGCTGCTCGGCTCCGCCCCCATTCTTGCCCAGGGGGATATCCAGCCGGTCGGTGAGGAGCCTGCCGCACAGCAAGCTTCGCCGGAAGTTCAGGCCATGGCCGAGTATGGCGGTGTTCTGACGCCCAAGGGCAGGCTGATACTCGAGCCGGAATTTCAGTACTCCCACGAAAGCATCAACCGCATGACCTTCCAAGGTGTGGAGATACTGAGCACTCTGCTGATCGGGGTGTTCACGGCAGAGGATGTCGACCGGGACAGCTATACCGCCTCTCTGACCGGGCGGCTGGGCGTTACTGACCGCCTGGAGCTCGAGATGAAGGTGCCCTATGTGTACCGAGACGAGTCGAATCGAGTCACGGTAGCGGAAGTGGACCCCGACTTTACCATAGAGCGCGAACTCTCTAACAACAGCCTGGGGGATATCGAGCTGGCGGGCCACTACCAGCTCAACCGCGGCCTGGACGGCATGCCATTTTTCATCGGCAACCTGCGCTACAAGAGCACCACCGGCCAGGGCCCCTTCGACATCCGTCGCAACAGTGAAGGCATCCCGCAGGAGTTGACCACCGGCACCGGCTTCCATTCCATCGAACCCAGCATCACCATGCTGCTTCCTTCGGCGCCGGCGGTCTACTTCGCCAACCTGGGCTATGTCTTCCATCTGGAGGATAGCGTCAACCAGAGCCTTACAAGCAGCGATGGGAATAATATCTCTGTCGGCGATGTGGATCCCGGAGATGCGGTGCGACTCAGCTTCGGCATGGCCTACTCCATCAATCCGCGCACCTCCTTCACCCTAGGCTACAAAAACGACTTCATCGGCAAGACCAAGACCGAATATATCGACCCAGTAACTGGCAACACCGCCCGCGTGAGCTCACAAACATTGAATGTCGGCTCTCTGCTGCTGGGCTGGAACTATCAGATCAATCAGAATGTCCAGGCCAACCTGGGCCTGGAGCTCGGCATCACCGATGATGCCCCCGACACGACGCTGACTCTGCGCATGCCTTTCGGCATGAATGCCTTCTAAGTTCAGATATTAAATGTCGATTGGTAAACGACTGCCGCCGTTTTGGCAGTCGTCTTTTTTTGGCTTCTGGCTCTTCAGCGCAGTATGCCGGAAAAAGAGTCAACGATCGCGGCACGCTGTCTGGCGGCTTTCAACTCCCCAATGTTGTTAAGACGCACGTCGATATCGATTCGCTGCTGGATATCCCGCCCCGAGGCACTGCTTATCACGCCACTGACCAAAGCATCACGAGTAATGTTGTGTAGTACAGCCGTGAAACCCTTGAGATCGTTCAGGGTAACGCCTGAGAAGCTCGCCAGGCCTGCCAGATCGATATTGCCCGGCGTCATATCTGTCACGGTCAGCCCGGTGCCCGGCCCTACTTGACTGGCAATTCCGGCTGGGGCACTAAAGCTTTGTGAAACAATATGGGTGCCTGTCCTCGTGAAACTCACCACTGACACCAGCTCGACACTGTTGTCGACCAAGGTCTGCAGACGCGCACCAAAGTCCACATCGAGCCCGCCGATATTGAAACCGGCACGCATCTGGTCGAGGTCCTCTTCGGCTATGACGGTACCACGGGAGAAGTGATCTCTTGCCTGGAGCGAACCCGAAGCCTCAACATACAGCCTGTCAGACGAGTGAAGGGACTGCCGATAGCCAGGCGGCTCCTGCTGTGGCGACGCAGCCTGGACCGTGACGGATAATGCCGCCTGGGTGGCGGTGGCAAGCAGCAACGCTAACCCACTCATCCATCGGCGACCTGCAGTACCTCGTGATATGGATTCTTTCCGAGATCGCATCTTGTCATCTCCTTGTCACCGTCCCATCTCATTGGCAGCGGGAAGGGTCAGCAGGCTTGCGCCGATACTCGAGCGGTTTACGCCCCTCGCCACCGGAGAGTCGGGACGAACGGCCCAATCTTGTTCATGGTTGAAGTGGTTACGAGCAATCTCAATCTCCTCGCGGGCACCAAGTACAGAGCCATTCCAAAGGGTTTCAAAATGCTCCCTCGGCACTACTTGGGTGCCTGCCGCGGGGTCGCCTATTAGAATATTGTCAGCATCGATCCCCTTGACGACGACGAAATGCTTGTACCCTCCAGTATTCACCATGGTGATAGCCGGTACGCCGATGCGGATAAAGTCGTCGAGCGCGATCCTGAACCCATCTGAATGCAGTCCCTGGGCATCCAGGTAGCGCTTCATGTCCAGCATGGAGAAACCGTGGCGCTGAATCTTTTCGGCGTCCCCTGTCCGGATCATGCTCTCGAAAACTTCAGCTTCGGTTGAAGGGCGCTGATAATGGTAAGTCAGAAGGGTTGCCACGGCCGCCGAACCGCAGCTGTAGTCATACTGCTGACGGATCACTCTGTCCCAGCCCTTCTCCTGCAGGCTCTTGGCTTCGACCTGAAAACTGCCGAAGCGATTGACAATGGTCACTTGACCAGCATTGGCATTCGCTGCTCCTGCAAGGATCAGTCCTGCAATAACCAAGGCTGACCCCGCAACACAGCAAAGATCTTTTATCTGTTTCATGACGAGCAGTTTCACAACGACTCATCCTCTGAGCTGAAAAATCGGAAACCTGCATTCTGGCAGGCTCAGTTGGAAATGAAGACGCTGATGCCCACCGCATTGTTGATGGAGTTGCCGTTGCCAGTCACGGCACTGAATATCCCGGTTCCACTAAAGCTGCCTAGCGCATCAGGAGCGAAGCTAATGTTTCCCGATACCATATCTCCCCCCACATCGAAGGAGGTACCTGTCACCGTAGCTTTCATCTTCTGGACACTTTTCACGCTATTGAAGTTGACGATCATCTCTCCTTCTCTGGCCCGAGCCTGCTCCAGCGCCTGAAGATCCATCTGCTCCAGAGCGGCGAAACCTTCCGCCTGCTGAACAGGGTTCTCACTCGCCTGGCTCAAGGACATACCCCAGGTAATCAGCAGCACTGAAAGCGCGACCATCATCCGCTTTCGCTGCCAGAAAGTGGGTAATGCTGAATTTGGACTGGCTAACCATCTCTTCATGGCCTGAACTCCCGTTCTACGATCCCCTGAGACTATTCTTCAAGGGAGCCAGCAGGATCATCTCCTACCAGCTCCCGACTCATGCGAGTGCGTCATGCACTCAGGATCAGTTGCCGATGCTCACGTTGCTGTGAGCTGCGACGCTGGTGCCAGCCAGCTGAGAGTTGTACAGGCCGGTGGACACGTTCATGTTGTTGATACCACCGAACACCCCGGACCCCACGGTCACACTGGCTGCGCCGGTGGCGAAGCGAGCATCCCCGCCGTTGCCGCCGTTACCTCCCGCAGCACCGCTGCCGGCGTAGGCATAGGTATTACCGGTACTGGCGCTGCCACCGCCACCACCACCGCCGTTACCATTACCGCCGTTACCTGCAAGGGCGCTTGCGTCACCGCCGGTGCCACCTGTGCCAGCTGTGGCGGTGCCACTACCTGTGCCGCCGGCACTACCTGAGCCGCTACCGTCGCCGCCAGCGCCTGCCGTTGCAGCGGAATCAGCACCCGCGGAGGAGCCCGCGTCCTGAGAGCCACCGCTAGCCAGCAAGCTGCCGTCTCCGGCATCCGCGTTGTTGGAACTGGACACAGAACTGGCGCCGGCCAATGCTCCGGAACTGCCACCCTGGCCACTTCCATTGGCTCCGGCAACTCCTAAGCCCAAGCCACCAGCATCACCGCCAGAAGCCCCGGTCCGGGAAGACGCATCGGCATTGCCACCATCACCACCGCTGCCATCACCACCGGTACCACCGACCCCGAGACCGAGGTTGACGGACAACGCACTACCACCGTTACCACCGGCAGCGCCAACGGCACCCCGTGCGCCATTGATGTTGATACCGGCACCATTGACGGTGGAGTTCAGCTCTTGAAGGGAGATGACGCTGGTGGAAGTATTATAGGACTCGCTCATGGCCCAGGCGTCACCGCCACGGCCGGAGGTGCCCCCCATGCCACCCGTTCCCGAGCCGGTAGCATAGCCGCCAGAGCCTGCGCCGCCGGTGCCGGTGCCGGTGCCGGTGCCAGTACCGGTGCTAGAACCACCTGAACCGCCTCTGGATGAGTCATTGGCATAACCACGAGCACCAGCATTGCCGTTGCCGTTGCCGTTGCCGTTACCATCGCCACCCGAGCCGCTACCGGCCATGCCCAGGCCGAACCCGGCTCCGGCATTGGCGCTACCGCTGCTTCCTCCTAAGGCGGTAGCGGTGGATGTGACATCCTGATCAGCTGTATCACTAACACCGGCGCTCGGGTTAGCGTGCGCCGTGGATATGGCCATTACCAAGGCCAGCAGAGGAGTCCCTGCTACAACGAGATACTTTCTCATGTTCATGTCTCCATGTTTGTAATGTCTGCTGCAGCCTGCGAACTCGCGCCACCGTCCATCCATACCTTCAACCTCTCTCCGTTCCCTCAACCTCACTACTGGACCCCTTGATTGACGCTTCCTGTTCGCAGCATAAGTACACAAGCATTTTCCGTGCCACTCTGGGCAAAATATCAATAAGTCCCTAATGCATAGAAACATTTAATAACAAATGGATTAAATTTAACTGTGCCGCTTTCAAGACATTGATGAATCGTGCCTCATCGACGAGACACTCAGTCACCCCGCAAGACCTCTATCTGGCGTGACGCTTGGTACAGCGCGCTTTTCAGGCTTATTGATGGCGTGGCTTATTAGTGCGACAGATGCGGCTTAACCAAGACTCCACATTGCCGAAGACAACCCAACATAAAACGCATAGGCACCGGTAACCGGCTTGCCGATTGCCTCGACGAGCCGCACAGGTACTCTTATGCGGGGCATATACCGCCTATTCTTAAGACCAAGACCGCCCGATAAGGCTGCGCTGACCGGCCACCGCCATTTTCAAGCGTGGCACGGTCAAGAATGTCCCATGCTCAATATCGCGCTAGCTCGGGAGCCTCCCGAGCTAGCGGGCCACCTGCTCCAGCTCGCGCACCAGCAGATCAGCGCTGATATCGCTGATCGTCTTGGCCCCTGTCAGCACCATGGCCACGCGCATTTCCTTCTCGATCAGCTCCAGCAGGTTACGCACCCCCGCCTCGCCGTCGGTGGCTAGCGCATACACAAAGGCCCGCCCAAGCATCGCGCAGTCGGCGCCGAGAGCGAGCATGCGCACCACGTCCAGCCCGGTGCGAATGCCGGAGTCGGCAAGAATCTTGATTTCCCCCTTCACCGTATCGGCAATCGCCGGCAGCGCACGGGCGCTGGACAGCACGCCATCCAGCTGTCGCCCACCATGGTTGGAGACCACGATGCCGTCGGCGCCGAAGGTGACCGCATCGCGGGCGTCTTCCGGGTCGAGTATGCCCTTGATGATCATCGGGCCGTCCCAGAACTCGCGAATCCACTCCAGATCCTTCCACGAAATGGACGGATCGAAGTTCTCGCCCAGCCAGCCCATGTAGTCCGCCAGGCCCGTTGGACTGCCGCGATACGCGGAGATATTGCCCAGATCATGCGGCTTGCCCTTAAGACCCACATCCCAGGACCAGCGAGGATGGACCATGGCCTGCAGCACACGGCGAAACGGCGCATTGGGGCCACTCATGCCGGAGTGGGCATCGCGGTAGCGGGCACCGGGCACCGGCATGTCCACGGTAAAGACCAGCGTCTTCACCCCCGCCGCCTTGGCCCGCTCCAGCACATTGCGCATGAACCCCCTGTCCTTGAGCACATAGAGCTGAAACCACATGGGCCGGCTGATCTCCGGCGTCACCTCTTCGATCGGACAAACCGACACCGTGGACATGGTAAAGGGAATGCCCTGCGCATCGGCGGCCCGGGCAGCCTGCACCTCACCCCGCCGGGCATACATGCCGGTCAGCCCCACCGGCGACAGCGCCACCGGCATGGCCAGGGTTTCATCGAACAGGCGGGTTTCCAGGCTCAGTTCTTCCATGTTGTTCAGCACCCGCTGGCGCAGCGCAATATCCGCCAGATCGGCAACGTTACGCCCGAGCGTGTGCTCGGCGTAAGCACCGCCGTCGAGGTAGTGAAACAGGAAGGGCGGCAGCCGGCGCTTGGCTGCCGCGCGATAATCGGTGGAAGCAGAAATAATCAACGGTGCGTTCTCGCTGTGACGGAAGATTCGACGCCCCGACCGTTGCCGGGCACTGGCTCAAGTGTAAACAACATCGCGGTGCTTCGTGCTGTCGACGACCGTATCATCCCTTGACGACGGCCAGCGGTTCCAGCTCGATCTCCACGTCGACCAGATCCGTCTGGTTGCGCATCACCGTATCGATATCCTTGTAGGAGCCCGGCGCCTCATCCAGATCCTTGCGCCCGCGCATGGCATGCAGCACGCCGCGCTGCTTGAGACTTTCCACCTCTTCCTTGAAATCCAGCGTCTTGCGGGCCTTGGCTCGGCTCATGACCCGTCCTGCACCGTGCGAGCACGACTCGAAGGAGTAGGCTTCCCCCTTGCCCTTCACCAGGAAGGAGCGCGTTCCCTGAGACCCGGGAATCATCCCCCACTCCCCCGCTCTTGCCCGCGTCGCCCCCTTGCGGTGCACGATCACCCGTTCACCGAAGTGCTCTTCCTCAGCCGCGAAGTTGTGCGGCTTGTTGATAAAGTGCGAGAACTCGACGTCGGACAGCACCTCAACGAACGCCTCCTTGACTCTTTCCATCATCAACTGCCGATTGGCCAGCGCAAACTCGATGCAGTAGTTCATCTCGTCTCGATACAAGGCGAAGGCTTCGGACGTTTCAGGAAGATGTGCCAGATCCTCGGGCACGCGCGCTCCCGACGTCTCGTTCAGTTCTTTTGCCACCTCATGGTAGTGATTAGCCACCGTAAAACCGAGGTTACGGGAGCCTGAGTGGATCATGATCCAGATATAGCCATCTGATCCTTTCTGCACCTCGATGAAGTGGTTGCCCCCACCCAGGGTGCCGATCTGATACAGCGCCTTGTCGTATTCCTGGTCGACGATGGGCAGGTTACCCCTGCGCTTGGGCATCCAGGCTTCGTCCTGGGGCGTATCATGGCGAGCGAACCCCACGGGAACCGTCTCGCGAATACGGCCCAGAATCGCCTTCAGATCTTCCGTCTCGATCTCTTCAAGGCTCGTGCGCAGGGAGCACATGCCACAGCCGATATCCACCCCGACGGCGTTGGGCACCAGGACGCCTCGCGTAGCGAGCACGCCACCGATCGGCATGCCGTAGCCCTGGTGGCTGTCCGGCATGATGGCAATGTGCCGAAACGCATAGGGTAAATTGGCCAGATCCCGGGCCTGTTCCAGCGCGCCCTCATCCAGCTGCTCCACTTCAAGCCACAGCTTGATCGGCAGCGCCTCTGTTTCAATGACTGTCTTTCCAAAAAAATCGGTCGCTCTTTCATGTTCCATCAGCAATTCTCCCTGGCGCACCGACTGCTTCACGCTTTTCTCCAGAGTTTTTCTGCAGAAATGGCGTAAAGCAGCAAAGCGCATTGAATTGATAAATAATTGATAAAAATTGAATTGCAAGAAGGGGGCCGGAGTGCGACTGCTGCTAGCGGTCTTGTAAAAGACGCAATGAATATCAGGCGGGTTTCTTATCAGGCATCTTGACCAGGCAGCGCTTGACCTTTGTTGACGATAACTTTTCCGGCTGCATCGACAGCACAGGCTGTGTCCTTCTTGTGCCTTTACAATAGACTGAAAATATCATCATCTGTTCCCTGCCACACCCGCAGAGCGCCATTTTCCGGTGCTCTGATGATCCATTATCCTTCCCGATCGCTCATGTTGGCAGGTTCCGGATCGCGCTCACATTAGATGTTGGAAAGCGCAAGGTAAGAAGAAGGTAAGCGCTTTAAAAAGCGGCGAGCCAGAAGAAAAAAGGCCGCTTTACGCGGCCAGAATGAATAGGGGAGAGATGAGGAGATGGAAAAGGTGGCGGTAGCACTCCCCCAGTGTCAGGATGACTGTCGTGCCAACCGCCGCGGCGGATGGACGTGTCTAGCCCTGGGCGTCTTGCGCTGCGCTGCGCGTCTTCTGCCAGTTGGGCGCTCCCTCTTCCAGCTCTACCTGATCACCTTCCGGCTTTTCTTCCAGGCGAGCCGTGCGCACTTCTTCGCCGTCACGCCAGGCCACCTCATAGCCCTCAAGCTCTTCGTGGGTATCTATCACCGTTCGGCACTCTTCACGCGTCACGGTGCGCGTCTGCGGCTGCGACCGAGCTGCCGCCTGGGCATGCTGGTTGGCTTCAATCCGTTCCTGGATCTCGCGCCCTGCAAGGCCGCCGCCGATGGCGCCAGCCACCGTGGCCAGCTTCTTGCCCGAGCCGCCGCCCACCTGGTTGCCCAGCAGCCCGCCGACTACCGCGCCGGCCGCCGAGCCAAGCAGGCGGTTAGGATCATTGCTGCGTGCCTGTCCCTGTGGCTGCTGCACCGGCTGCTGTACCTGCACGTCTTCGCACACCTCGCGCGGGGTCTCGATAGTGCGGGTAATTTCCTCCACGCTGACAATTTCCGCATAGCGCGGTCCGGCACTCTGTTCCTGAGCCTGCCAGGCACCGAACGCCAGACCGCCAAGCCCCAGTACCGCAAGAGTGGTACCTACCACAACCGACTTACTCATGACTTCTCCCCCCGGTAAATGCCTATACCTGCTTGCCGGCTCAGGATGCCGGCGTTCTGGCCAGACAATACCCAAGCCCACAGCGTGCGGGAAAGTTATTCGCGCAGGTTGCACAAAGTTTGCCCCGCTGTCGCACTCAAGCTTCACCTCCCCGACCCGCCCATTCGGCACCGTCAGCGCTGACGCTGCCTTTTCCACTGCCGCCTGCGCTCTACGGCCCTGCCCTCACTTCCTGCCAGCGCACCGTTTGGCTATGGTAAGAGACAGACAGCTGCATTGACCTGATGATTTAACGCTAATACTGACAAGTAGTTACCGATAGCGGCAGCGACCGGAGGCCACCCGACATGAGCGAGAACATGAGCAAGAAAGCCCTGCTGAATATTGACTACACCCACGACTTTGTCGCCGAAGACGGCAAGCTGACCTGCGGCGTGCCGGGCCAAGCGCTGGAAGACAGCATCGTCGAGATCACCGAGTCCTTTATTCAGGCCGGCGACGACGTCTTCTTCGCCATCGACGCCCACGAAGAAAACGACCCGCACCACCCGGAGTCCAAGCTGTTTCCGCCCCACAACATCATGGGCACTCCCGGGCGCGCGCTCTACGGCAAGCTGGCCGAAGTGTATGAAAAGCACAAGCACCTGCCCCAGGTGCACTACTTCGACAAGACGCGCTACAGCGCCTTTACCGGCACCAACCTGGAGCTCAAGCTGCGCGAGCGCGGCATTTCCGAGCTGCACCTGGTGGGCGTGTGCACCGACATCTGTATCCTGCACACCGCGGTGGATGCCTATAACAAGGGCTTTGATATCGTTGTGCACAGAGCCGGCGTCGCCAGCTTCAACCCCCAGGGGCACGACTTTGCCCTGAGCCACGTCGAGTCGACGCTGGGCGGGAAAGTTATCTGACCGCCAGACGTTCGCCAACGCGCAGCGTCGTGCTCGCACCACTCAGCACAATGGCGTTCAGCCAAAGAAAGATTCTCCGCAGACTGGCGTGAATCTGCTGATCAGGGTTCAGGCAGCACCGGCTCTGGTTTCAGATACGGTGCCGGGTCAACCGGGCCACCTGAATAAATACCAAAGTGGAGGTGGGGTGGCGTGGTCCGCGCGTTGCCGGTGTTGCCCACGTATCCGAGTATCTCGCCTTTGTTAACCGTGTCACCGGATTCAATCGCGAAGGCCTCCAAGTGAGCGTAGTAGTAGCGGGCACCGCCGCGTCCCAGCATGCCCCCCGATAACCACAGGTGGTTGCCGCCAATGCCACCTGTGCCGGTCCGGACATGGCCATCAATTACCGCTCTGACCGGTGTTCCCCTTTCAGCAAAGATATCCACGCCGTGATGCTCTCGAGCGCCGCCATCGCGAGCTGCGCCGAAGCTGCTGCCTATATCACGCTGCGATCCGGATTCCACGGGGAACGGCAATGAGCCACCCTTGGCGATAGCCAGCGAATACTCCACCCTGGCAAACAACTCCGGTTGCAGAACAATGCGGTAGTCGCCAGATTGGGATACAACCCAGCTCTTGATTGTATTATCTGCTTTCAGCGCTACGACGGTTGACCAGCCTTGGCGTTGATTTTCGTGCCGTTCCAGACTGGCATAAAACCGACTACCGAAGGCATCCAAACGAGAGAGCTGCCATATCAGCTTTTCTCCCCGCTCAAGCGCCACCTGATAGACATGCGCCTCAACCTGATCGTCTGCAAAGGCTTCCGAGGTACGGTACTGATCGCCAACTCGCAAAGACTGCTCACTGGCCCGCTCAACTGCCCCGGCCCATTGCTGCCCCAGTGGGCTATCCAGCAGCCCTGCAAAGCGCAACCGCCAGACAAAGACATCCCTCGGTGACCAGCCCAACACATCAAAGGCGAGGTAACGGGCTACGTTCTGGCTGCTTTCAGCCGCGTTCTGGCGCAGGTCATCACGAACAGTGAGCAGGACGACCAGCAGAGTTAACAGGCCAAAGAATAGCCAGGGCCGCATGGTGCGAGTCCCAGGCTTCACCTGAGCCGACCAGCGCTATCGGTGTCTGTGCAAGCAACACCAGACACCGGCGCTTGCTGATTATCGGATGATTTGAATGGATCACTCATACCAACACTCTGAACCGTACCGGCTTTCTCGGAGACCCCTTGGCTTGGGTCAGGCCACCTCCTTTGCCTGACCCACCTGCTCATAAATATAGCGCTACTCGCTCGGCGGGTGCCATGCTGCCGATCGGTTCACTCCATCTCTATTTTCTTCCTCTACATCGCTGCTCGAGGCGGGGCTGCTCTCCACGACACCCAGCTATGTGGCGCAAGTGCGCAAAACTCGCCCCGAGCTTCACAAGCAACTCGCCCGGCTCAAGCAGAACATCGACCAGTCGCTGACCGCCATCCTCATGGGTTTGGCGTGGTCCTTCCCAACATCACCCGTCGGCAATGGAGTCGGGCCATTCCCGAGGCAGAGCAGAAGGCCCTGCTGCCTGCGCAGCGCATGATCTGCAAGGACGAGATGCTGACCACAACTGACCCCGAGGTATTCCAGCAGCGCCGCCAGTGAGGCACGCTACTGAGCAACAATGAGGAGAGGCTGGCTCAGGAAGCGCGTCTGCTATATGCCAGCATAACCGCGCTCGCCGCCGCCTGCTGGTGACCAGTTGCAAGGAGAACTGGTACACCCAGCGGCTGAGAGCCCGTTTTCCGTCAGGGGATACGCCCCAAATCCCCTGCCCCACCTCACGCTGACAGCACCTCCTCCAGCGCCTTGATAATCGACTCCCGCGTGCCGGGTCCCGCCCTTTCCAGATTAAGCTCACGCCACCGCACGGCGGGTAGCCGGTCGAGACCTTCTATTCCCAGCACCTCCCATGCCGGCTTGCCTTGATAAAAAGAAACTAGAAACGCCTTGTGCTCATCCGGCATGTCGGACAGGACCGTGCTGATCAGCCGGTCCCTGGCCTCCAGCAGCGTTTCAAGCGCTACGGGCCGCTCCACCATGCCGGCAAAGTCGGTTTCGTATATGGCGCGGATATCTTTGGCGGGCGGCGCTAACAAGGAATGGGGCGAATGATCGTGGCTGATCAGATAGACGATGAGCGCCGTGCGCAGCTCTTCGCTCAGACCCTCCTCTTCCAGGAGCAGATGAACGTCGAATAGGTCGCGGGGATGCTGGCGGTCCAGCGCTGCCAGGATCTTTCCAGCATACAGGTCGGCAAAGGACAGGACCTTTATCTTCGCAAAGCCGAACTCGTCCTCGGTTGTCTCCGATACCGGCATCACGGCCGGCTCATAGACACAGCCCCGCAGGACCGGCGTCACCTCGACCTTGATTTGCAAGCGGTGCTTGGTCCGCACCACGAGTTTGTTGATCGCCCCCTTTCCGCCGGGGGCCGAACCCTGCACGGTCACGTCCGGGTACGCGCCGGTGATGCGATCACCGATCCGCTTCAGAGCGCTGTCGATCTTTTGCAGCGATTCTGCCCGGTCCGCCACCGGCAGATAGGTCAGGTCGATATCCACGGACAGGCGCGGCAGATCGCGAACAAAGAGATTGATGGCCGTCCCACCTTTCAAGGCAAAACAGCTTTCTTCGGCGACCAGAGGAAGCACCGAGACGAGAAGCTGTACCTGCTGCCTGAATGTCGGCTCAAAGGGCATCCATGTCCTCCGGGACGGTGATTTGATATGTCCTGTCCAGTTTGCCGCCCCTCGCGATCATCCGCTTTCCCTTGCCCAGGTCGATCTTGCTGCGCTCGATCATGTCCAGCCACTGATGGCAGTGCCGGTCGGCAAAGAACAAGAACAGCCGCTTCACCTTGACGCTCTTCGCTTCCTCGAGCAGGGACTGCATCTTGCGCGGCCGCAGCGTTACAAGCCCTTCCATGAACTTGTCCACCATATCGAATGAAATGCCCCTCGGAAGCTCATCGATCAACTCGAGAATCGCCCGCTCGGGGGCTGAGCACACCAATGGCCAGCCCCATGGCCCCCACGCATCGATATCCAGCGCGCCCGGCAGACGGGGCGACGCCACGGCCGGGTCCAGGGTGAGTTTGTCGCTGTAACCGGGCAACGCCGGCAAGAAGCGTGACCGGTTATGCATGATAAACGCCGGCATATCCGGCAGTTTTGAAAGCCAGGAGGGCAGCTTGCGGTCGCTATAGAGATGAACGGCCTGCTGCTCCTGATAGAGATAGTGGGAATAGCCCCGCATCTCCAGGGCGGTCCGCCCCCCGACCGAGACGGGATAGCCGAGCAAGACCTGCAAGGAGATAACGACCTGCTCCCAGCGCGAGACGCCGCGCGGCCGCCAGTACACCCCACGCACGGGACTATCCAGCCACCCGCTGGAGACATACTGGCTTCGCAGTGCCCGCGAGTAGCCATGTGCCTCCAGCCACGCCGCATCGACCAGCAGCCCTTCCGGCAACAGGCGCCCCAACTGATTTAACTTACCACCTTCCAGTTTACTCATGCTATACAAAATAGCATAATCTCAAACTAGAATGCCAGTTTAGGATAGCAAGGAAAAGAATAGCCTAACTATACAAAAAAGAGAATATATAAACTTAAATGTACGAATCATTCGGTCAGCCGGTCTTGCGGATGACGGCTTTCCAGCTACCAGAGAGGTCTTGACGATGGTGGGCCCAGCTGGACTCGAACCAGCGACCAAGGGATTATGAGTTAGCTTTTAAAACAATAAGTTACTGACACACAAGGAAAAGCAACCGTAATCGAGCGAAAGGTACAGTTCTTTAGAATCAGTAGCTTAGCGAAAGTTGAGGATAGCACACGAAGCTGGTGTGTGTACCGCTAATGTACCGTTTTGGGCCCCTCTCTCTCGAATAGCATGCCTCAGGGGGAGCGAAAAACTGCTCGCCTCAAAGGCATGCTGACCGCTTACAATCAGGAGCGGACGTTCAGACAACCCTGATATAGCGCTTTGTTAGCGCTCTTTCCCAGCACCGTTTGAGATATCATGGCAGCATGCCGTAATGCTGTTAATGGCCAAGTAAAGTGACCCACTACTGGCCAACGCTTTTGACCCACCCCC
>ERZ1032895.81-NODE-81-length-27685-cov-15.687115_pt1 | contig 27685 bp, 19 predicted proteins | sample MGYA00516687_ERZ1032895 | MGnify/ENA primary metagenome ERZ1032895 (study PRJEB33719, sample SAMN04261600) | wastewater metagenome | biome: rural village; feature: latrine urine exit; material: soil | place: El Salvador | collected 2013-01-14 ... | reverse complement strand
CCGGGTCGCCCTGGAAGTGCGCCACCAGGCAGTCGTGCAGGATGCGCACGTCGTTGATGGCCAGGTTGAGCCCCTTGGCGCCGGTGGGCGGGACGGTGTGGGCGGCGTCCCCGGCGAGCACCAGGTTGGCGTAGCGCATCGGCTCGGCCACGAACGAGCGGAACCGCAGCAGGGTCCGTTCGAAGACCGGGCCCTCCTTGAGTTCGAAACCGTCGGAGCCGGCCACCCGGGCCTGCAGTTCGTCCCAGATCTGCCGGTCCGACCAGGTCTCGACGTCCTCGTCCACCGGGCACTGGAAGTACAGTCGCTGGATCTCGGGGGTGCGCTGGGAGATGAGGGCGAAGCCGCGTTCGGAGTGGGCGTAGATGAGTTCGTCGGAGCTGAACGGGGACCGGGTGAGCACCCCGAACCAGGCGAACGGGTACTCCTTGAAGTGGTGCACCCGCCGGTCCTCGGGGATGAGGAAGCGGCAGATGGAGCGGGAGCCGTCGGTGCCGGCGACGATCTCGCAGTGGATCTCCCAGGCCTCCCCGTGCTCGTCGGTGAAGGAGATGACGGTGTCGTCCGTGCCGACCCCGCTGACCTGGGTGTCCTTGACGCCGAAGCGGACGTCGCCGCCGTCCCGCTGGCGGGCGTCGGCCAGGTCGATGAACACGTCGGTCTGCGGGTAGAGCCAGCAGGTGGCGCCGACCAGTTCGGTGAAGTTGAGCCGGTGGCTGACCCCGCCGAAGCGCAGGTCGATGCCCTCGTGCTCGTAGCCCTCCCGGTGGACCCGGTCGCTGACCCCGGTGTCGACCAGCGTCCTGACCACGCCGTCCTCCAGGATGCCGGCGCGGTGGGTGTTCTCGATCTCGTGCCGGGTGCGGGTGTCGATCGCGACCGACTCGATCCCGCTGCGCGCGAGCAGGTGGGACAGCATGAGGCCGGACGGGCCGGCGCCCACGATGCCGACCCGGGTCTTGATGATCTTGGCCATCCAGGGACTCCTTCGTCGTAGACGTGCGCGCCCACTGTGCCACAGCTGTGGCCCGCGCATCAAACGCGGACGGATGCGCCACCTGCTCGTCACCCTCACGCCGGCGGCGACGCTCGGCATGGTGGGTCAGGCCGGTACCCGCCGGGATCAGGCGTCCCACCACCACGTTTTCCTTCAGGCCGCGCAGATGGTCGCGCTTGCCGGTGACCGCCGCCTCGGTCAACACCCGCGTAGTCTCCTGGAAGGAGGCCGCGGAGATGAACGACTCGGTGGCCAGGCTGGCCTTGGTGATACCCAGCAGCAGACGCTGGTACTTGGCCGGGAACTTGTCGGCCTTTTCCAGGCGCGCATTCTGCTCCAGCACCTGGGCCAGCTCGACCTGGTCGCCCGGGATAAAGTCGGAGTCACCGGACTCGGTGATCTCGACCTTGCGCAGCATCTGACGCACGATCACTTCGATGTGCTTGTCGTTGATGCCCACACCCTGTAGACGATAGACCTCCTGCACCTCGGCGGTGATGTACTTGGCCAGCTCGGCGATGCCCAGCAGGCGCAGGATATCGTGGGGGCTGCTCGGGCCGTGGGAGATGACCTCGCCCTTCTCGACCGTTTCGCCCTCGAACACCGCGATCTGACGCCACTTGTGGATCAGCGTCTCGTAGGCATCGCCCTCTTCCGGGGTAATGATCAGACGACGCTTGCCCTTGGTCTCCTTGCCGAAGCTGACCACGCCGCTGATCTCGGCGAGAATCGCCGGATCCTTGGGCTTGCGCGCCTCGAACAGGTCGGCCACCCGGGGCAGACCGCCGGTGATGTCCTTAGTGCCAGAGGCCTCGACCGGAATCCGCGCCACCACTTCACCCACGCCAATGGGCGAGCCGTTATCGGCGGTGATGATGGACTTGCCGGGCAACGGGTACTGCACCGGCGTGTCCGAGCCGGGCAGGGTTACCGTGGCACCGCTCTCGTCAGACAGCAGGATCATCGGACGCTTGTCGCGACCCGTCATGGGGCGCGCCGCGGACTCGATCACCTCGATGGACGACAGCCCGGTCATCTCATCCACGCTGCGGTGCATGGTGAGACCTTCTTCCAGCTCGGCGTACTGCACCCGGCCCTCGGCCTCGGCGATGATCGGGTGAGTGTGCGGATCCCACTTGGCCACGGCCTGACCGGGCTCGACCTTGTCGCCGTCGCGCACCGACAGCTCGGCACCGTAGGGCAGCTTGTAGTATTCGCGCTCGCGGCCATGCTCATCGGCCACGGCCAGGGCGCTGGAGCGGGAAACTACCACCAGCTTGCCGTCGGCGCGCTCCACGAACTTGATGTTGTGCAGACGCACGGTACCGCCGTGCTTGACCTGGACGCTATCCACCGCAGAGGCACGCGATGCGGCGCCGCCGATATGGAAGGTACGCATGGTCAGCTGAGTGCCCGGCTCACCGATGGACTGGGCGGCAATCACGCCGACCGCCTCGCCCACGTTGACCTGGTGACCACGCGCCAGGTCGCGACCGTAACAGCTGGAGCAGACACCGTGGGCGGCCTCACAGGTGATCGCACTACGCACCACGATCTCATCGACGCTCATGGTATCGAGTTCGGCACACCAGGCCTCGTCGAGCAGAGTGCCGCGCGGAATCAGCACCTCGTCGCCCACCGGGTCGATCACATCCACCGCCACCACGCGACCCAGCACGCGCTCGGCCAGAGTGACGATGATATCGCCGCCCTCGATGACCGGATGCAGGTTCAGGCCGTTCTCGGTGCCGCAATCCGTCTCGGTGATCACCATGTCCTGGGCCACATCGACCAGGCGACGCGTCAAATAGCCGGAGTTGGCCGTCTTGAGTGCGGTATCCGCCAGACCCTTGCGCGCGCCGTGGGTCGAGATGAAGTACTGCAGAACGTTGAGGCCTTCACGGAAGTTGGCAATGATCGGCGTTTCGATGATCGAGCCGTCCGGCTTGGCCATCAGGCCACGCATGCCCGCCAGCTGGCGGATCTGGGCGGCACTACCCCGGGCGCCGGAGTCGGCCATGATGAACACGCTGTTGAAGGAGTCCTGCTCGACTTCGTTACCTTCGCGATCGGTCACCGCCTCCTTGGAGATGCCGGCCATCATCGCCCTGGCGACCTGGTCGTTGGCACGCGCCCAGATGTCGATAACCTTGTTGTACTTCTCGCCCGCGGTCACCAGGCCCGAGGAGAACTGGTCCTCGATTTCCTTGACCTCGTCTTCGGCCGCCTCGACGATCTGCGCCTTTTCAGCGGGGATGACGAAGTCGTTGACGCCGATGGACGCCCCGGACCAGGTCGCCATGCGAAAGCCGGTATACATCAGCTGATCGGCGAAGATCACCGTCGGCTTGAGACCGGCGCGACGATAGACCTCGTTGATCAGGTTGGAGATCGGCTTCTTCTTCATCGCCTGATCGATCAGCGAGAAGGGCACGCCTTCGGGCAGGATACTGAATAGCAGCGCACGACCGACGGTGGTGTCATATAGACGACGCACTTCGCTGCGCTCGCCGCTCTCTTCGTCGATCTCGACCTCGTCGAGACGCACCTTGATGCGCGCGTGCAGTGCCACATGCTGGGTGCCGAAGGCACGCTCGACTTCATCGAGACCGGAGAAGATCATGCCTTCACCCTTGGCGTTGATCTTTTCGCGGGTCATATAATACAGACCCAGCACCACATCCTGGGACGGCACGATGATTGGCTCACCGTTGGCCGGTGACAGCACGTTATTGGTGGCCATCATCAAGGCGCGGGCTTCGAGCTGGGCTTCCAGAGTCAGCGGTACGTGCACCGCCATCTGGTCGCCGTCGAAGTCGGCGTTGTAGGCCGCACACACCAGCGGGTGCAGCTGAATCGCCTTGCCTTCGATCAGCAGCGGCTCGAACGCCTGAATGCCGAGACGGTGCAGGGTCGGGGCACGGTTCAGCAGCACCGGATGCTCGCGGATGACCTCGGCGAGGATATCCCACACCTCGGGCAGCTCACGTTCGACCATCTTCTTGGCGGCTTTGATCGTTGACGCCTGCTCGCTGGCCTGCAGCTTGGAGTAGATGAACGGCTTGAACAGCTCCAGCGCCATCTTCTTGGGCAGGCCGCACTGATGCAGGCGCAGCGTCGGCCCCACCACGATCACCGAACGGCCGGAGTAGTCCACCCGCTTGCCCAGCAGGTTCTGACGGAAACGACCCTGCTTGCCCTTGATCATGTCGGCCAGCGACTTCAAAGGACGCTTGTTGGAACCGGTGATGGCACGACCGCGGCGGCCATTGTCGAGCAGCGCATCGACCGCCTCCTGCAGCATGCGCTTCTCGTTGCGCACGATGATGTCCGGCGCGTTGAGGTCGAGCAGACGCTTCAGGCGGTTGTTGCGGTTGATCACCCGACGATACAGATCGTTGAGGTCCGAGGTCGCAAAGCGGCCACCGTCCAGCGGCACCAGCGGGCGCAGGTCCGGCGGCAGCACCGGCAGCACTTCCATGACCATCCAGGCCGGATTGTTGCCGGAGCCATGGAAGGCTTCCAGCAGCTTGAGGCGCTTGGACAGCTTTTTGATCTTGGTTTCGGAATTGGTCTGCGGAATTTCCTCGCGCAGACGCTCGATCTCTTCTTCGAGATCGATGTCCTTGAGCAGTGCCTGCACGGCTTCGGCACCCATGCGGGCATCGAAGTCGTCGCCAAACTCTTCAAGGGCCTCGAAATACTGCTCGTCGTTGAGCAGCTGGCCACGCTCCAGCGTGGTCATGCCCGGATCGACGACCATGAAGCTTTCGAAATACAGCACCCGCTCGATATCGCGCAGGGTCATGTCCAGGAACATGCCGATACGCGACGGCAGCGACTTCAGGAACCAGATGTGCGCCACCGGCGAGGCCAGCTCAATATGCGCCATCCGCTCGCGGCGCACGGCGGCCTTGGTGACCTCCACGCCGCACTTCTCGCAGATGATGCCGCGATGCTTCATGCGCTTGTACTTGCCGCACAGGCACTCGTAGTCCTTCACCGGGCCGAAGATCTTGGCGCAGAACAGGCCATCGCGCTCGGGCTTGAAGGTACGATAGTTGATGGTCTCGGGTTTCTTGACCTCACCGAAAGACCAGGAACGAATCATGTCCGGCGAGGCAAGCGAAATTCTGATCGCTTCGAACTCATCGGACTGAGACTGTGATTTGAGGACTTTCACCAAATCTTTCATGGATCGCTCCGCTGCGGAGTTATCGAGGGCGGGGGCGGCTGGCACCCCCGCGGACCGTCATTCTGTGAAGCGCCTTTACGGCCGCCTCAATCCTCCAGTTCGATATCGATGCCCAGCGAGCGGATTTCCTTCACCAACACGTTGAAGGATTCCGGCATGCCCGCCTGCATGGAGTGATCGCCATCCACGATGCTCTTGTACATCTTGGTGCGACCTTCCACGTCATCGGATTTGACCGTGAGCATTTCCTGAAGGGTGTAGGCAGCGCCATAGGCCTCCAGGGCCCAGACCTCCATTTCACCGAAGCGCTGACCACCGAACTGCGCCTTGCCGCCCAGCGGCTGCTGGGTCACCAGGGAGTAGGAACCGGTGGAGCGCGCGTGCATCTTGTCATCCACCAAGTGGTTGAGCTTGAGCATGTACATATAGCCCACCGTCACCGGGCGATCGAACGCCTCGCCGGTGCGGCCGTCATACAGGGTCATCTGCCCCGATTCCGGCAGATCAGCCAGCCTGAGCAGCTGCTTGATCTCGCTTTCCTCGGCACCGTCAAACACCGGCGTCGCCATCGGCACCCCCGGCTGGAGGTTCTTGGCAAGCGCGATGATCTCGTCGTCGGTCAACGAGTCCAGATTTTCGACACGGGTGCCCTGGATGGTGTTGTAGACCTGCCCCAGGAAGTCGCGAATCTGAGCGACCTGCTGTTCGCGGGCATCGCGCAGCAGACGTTCGATCTTCACGCCCAGGCCGTGCGAGGCAAGCCCCAGGTGAGTCTCGAGAATCTGCCCCACGTTCATCCGCGAGGGCACGCCCAGCGGGTTGAGCACGATGTCGATAGAGTCACCGTTGTCATCGAACGGCATGTCCTCCACCGGCATGATCGCCGAGATGACACCCTTGTTACCGTGACGCCCCGCCATCTTGTCGCCGGGCTGCAGGCGACGCTTGATGGCCAGGTAGACCTTGACGATCTTGAGCACGCCGGGTGCCAGATCATCACCCTGAGTCAGCTTGCGCTTCTTGTCTTCGAAGCGCTCTTCCATTTCCTTGCGACGATTCTCGAGCTGCTCATTGGCCTGAGCCAGCAGCTCATTCAGGGCATCGTCCTGCATGCGCAGCTTGAACCACTGATGGCGCGGCAGCTCTTCAAGATAGGCATCGGACAGCGTATCGCCCTTCTTCAGCCCCGGACCGCCGTTGATGGCCTGGCCGTTGAGGGTGCGCTGCAGACGCTCGAAGGTGGCGTTTTCGGCGATGCGGTAGGTCTCCTGGAGGTCCTTGCGCACCTCGTCGAGCTGCATCTGCTCGATGGCCAGCGCTCGGGAGTCCTTCTCCACGCCGTCGCGAGTGAACACCTGCACGTCGATGACGGTACCCTTCATGCCGGTAGGGGCACGCAGGGAGGTGTCCTTCACGTCGGACGCCTTCTCGCCAAAGATGGCGCGCAGCAGCTTCTCTTCCGGCGTCAGCTGGGTTTCGCCCTTGGGCGTGACCTTGCCGACCAGGATATCGCCGGGGCCGACCTCGGCACCGATATAGACCACGCCCGCCTCATCCAGCTTCGACAGCGCGGACTCGCCGACGTTGGGAATGTCCGAGGTGATTTCCTCGGAGCCCAGCTTGGTGTCCCGCGACACGCAGGTCAGCTCCTGGATATGGATGGTGGTGAAGCGGTCCTCTTCCACCGCCCGCTCGGAGAGCAGGATCGAGTCTTCGAAGTTGTAGCCGTTCCACGGCATGAAGGCGATGCGCATGTTCTGGCCCAGCGCCAGATCGCCCATGTCCACGGACGGGCCGTCGGCGAGGATATCGCCACGCGCCACCGCGTCACCAGGCCGCACGATGGGACGCTGGTTCTGACAGGTGTTCTGGTTGGAACGCACGTACTTGGTCAGGTTGTAGATATCAACGCCGGCTTCGCCGCCGATGATCTCTTCTTCGTTGACCCGCACCACGATACGCTTGGCGTCGACCGAGTCGATCACGCCGCCGCGACGCGCCACGGCGCACACGCCGGAGTCGCGCGCCACGACGCGCTCCATGCCGGTGCCGACCAGCGGCTTGTCGGCACGCAGCGTGGGCACCGCCTGACGCTGCATGTTCGCCCCCATCAGGGCGCGGTTGGCATCGTCGTGCTCGAGGAACGGGATCAGCGCGGCGGCCACCGACACCACCTGGCGCGGCGACACGTCCATCAGTGTGACCTGCTCGGGACGCATGAAGGTGGTCTCGCCCTTGTGGCGCACCTGCACCAGGTCATCGATCAGCTGCTGCTGCTCGTTGACCATGGCCGAGGCCTGGGCGATAACGTAGTCGCCCTCCTCAATGGCCGACAGACGCACTACCTCGTCGGTCACCTGGCTGTCCACCACCTTGCGGTAGGGCGTCTCGAGGAAGCCGTAGCTGTTGGTGTGACTGTAGGTGGCCAGCGAGTTGATCAGTCCGATGTTCGGGCCTTCCGGCGTCTCGATCGGGCACAGACGGCCATAGTGGGTGGCGTGAACGTCACGCACCTCGAAGCCGGCACGCTCACGGGTCAGGCCGCCCGGGCCGAGCGCCGATACGCGACGCTTGTGGGTGACCTCGGACAGCGGGTTGTTCTGGTCCATGAACTGGGACAGCTGGCTCGAGCCAAAGAACTCCTTGACCGCCGCCGCCACCGGCTTGGCGTTGATCAGGTCCTGGGGCATCAGGCCTTCGCTCTCGGCCATGGACAGGCGTTCCTTGACCGCACGCTCGACGCGCACCAGGCCCACCCGGAACTGGTTCTCGGCCATTTCGCCGACGCAGCGCACGCGGCGGTTGCCCAGGTGGTCGATGTCGTCGACTTCGCCGAAGCCGTTGCGGATATTGACCAGCTCGCCCAGCACATCGAGGATATCGCGCTGATCCAGCACGCCGGAGCCGGTGTCTTCCTCGCGGCGCAGGCGGCGGTTGAACTTCATGCGACCGACGCCGGACAGGTCGTAGCGGTCCTCAGAGAAGAACAGGTTGTTGAACAGCGTCTCGGCGGATTCCTTGGTGGGCGGCTCGCCGGGGCGCATCATGCGGTAGATCTCGACCAGCGCCTCGAGCCTGGAGTTGGTGGTATCCAGGCGCAGGGTGTCGGAGATGAAGGGGCCGCAGTCGAGATCGTTGGTGTACAGCGTCTCGAGCTCGGTCACACCGGCCTGGGCCAGCGCTTCCAGCAGCTCGGGCGTGATCTCGGTGTTGCACGGGCAGATCAGCTCGCCGGTCTTGGCATCCACCTGATCCTTGGCCAGCGTCTTGCCGTAGAGATACTCCATCGGCACTTCGAGGCGCTCGAGACCGGCCTTCTCCAGTTGGCGGATGTGCTTCTGAGTCACCCGGCGGCCTTCCTCGACGATGACATTGCCGTCACCATCCTTGATATCGAAGGTCGCGGTCTCTCCGCGCAGACGCGACGGCACCAGATCCACCGAGAAACCGTCCTTCTCGATGTGGAACATGCTGGTGTCGAAGAACTCGTCGAGAATTTCCTCGGTGTTCATGCCCAGCGCACGCAGCAGTACCGAGGCCGGCAGCTTGCGGCGACGGTCGATACGCACGAAGACGCTGTCCTTGGGGTCGAACTCGAAGTCCAGCCAGGAACCGCGGTAGGGAATCACCCGCGCGGAGTACAGCAGCTTGCCGGACGAGTGGCTCTTGCCCTTGTCGTGGTCGAAGAACACACCCGGCGAGCGGTGCAGCTGGGAGACGATGACGCGCTCGGTACCGTTGACGACGAAGGTGCCGTTTTCGGTCATCAGGGGGATTTCCCCCATGTAGACTTCCTGCTCCTTGATGTCCTTGATCGCCTTGTTCGACGAGTCCCTGTCATAGATGATCAGGCGGACCTTGACGCGCAAGGGAGCCGAGTAAGTGACGCCGCGCAGCTGACATTCTTTGACGTCGAATGCCGGCGTGCCGAAGCGGTAGCTGACATACTCCAGGGCAGCATTGCCAGAGAAGCTGGCGATCGGGAACACGGACTTGAAGGCGGCGTGCAGGCCGACTTCCATGCGCTCGTCGGGAGAGCGGTCCTGCTGGAGAAAGTCGTAATAGGAATCAAGCTGGATCGCCAGCAGGTAAGGCACATCCATCACTTGCGGCAGCTTGCCAAAATCCTTGCGGATGCGTTTTTTCTCAGTGTATGAGTAAGCCATCTGTATTCCCCAGCTTGTTCACCATGGGTGACCGATGCGTGTCGGCGCCACCTGACGAAAGCAGCTTCGTCAGGCGCTGACGGCAAGCTCTCTGTCAGGGCTCGCCGTCGGAATTCGTCTAGCGGTGGCCCGAGGGCGACCGGCTAGTAACAACAGGAAAAGGCCGGCAGCGGGCGTCCCGCCACCAGCCATTGAAGCTTACGCCGGGCGTAAGGCTTCGAGCGCAAGGATTACTTGAGCTCCACGCTCGCGCCAGCTTCTTCCAGCTTGGTCTTGGCCTCTTCAGCCTCTTCCTTGGACATGGCTTCCTTGACGGTGCCCGGCGCGCCGTCAACGACGCCCTTGGCTTCCTTCAGGCCCAGGCCAGTGATCTCGCGAACGGCCTTGATGACGTTGACCTTCTTCTCGCCCACGCCGGTCAGCACCAGGTCAAATTCAGTCTGCTCTTCGGCGGCAGCGGCTTCACCGCCACCGGGGCCAGCCACGACGGCAGCCGCAGCAGAAACACCGAACTTCTCTTCCATCGCTTCGATCAGTTCAGCAACGTCCATGACGGACATGTCGGCGACGGCGTTGATGATGTCTTCTTTGGTCAGTGCCATTTTCACATTCCTAACTTTGCGGGAGTCTCGACGCGCGATGACTCAATGATTCAATGTACGATTCGGGCTGCGAAGCCGAGGACGCCGATCAGGCGGCCTCTGCCTGCTTCTGGTCGCGCAGCGCGGCCAGAGTACGAACCAGCTTGCCAGCGGACGCTTCCTTCATGACGGACATCAGCTTGGCGATGGCCTCGTCATAGGTCGGCAGCGTAGCCAGGCGATCCAGATCGCTTGCCGGGATGAGCTCGCCTTCGTATGCCAGCGCCTTGACTTCAAAGTTCTTCTCGTCCTTGGAAAACGCCTTGAACAGACGGGCAGCGGCGCCCGGGTGCTCAGTGGAGAAAGCCAGGAGAGTCGGACCTACGAAGCTCTCGTTCAGACACTCCCAGGGAGTGTCCTTCAAAGCGCGGCGTGCCAGGGTGTTACGAACAACACGGATCTGCACGCCATTCTCGCGAGCCTGCTTACGCAGTTCGGCCATCTTGTAGACCGCTACGCCGCGAGCGTCGGCAACGACGACGGAGAGAGCATCCTTGGCCGCTTCACTGACTTCGGCAACAATGGCCTTCTTGCCTTCGAGTGCTAGTGCCACAGTGATCACTCCTTCGTGCCGGAACCTCATCGAGGATTCCGGTGTTTACCATCTCCCCCAGGCCTGGGCCGGGGGCCTCATGATGGTGCTCACCAGCTGGCTGGCGGCAACACCATCTGCGCAGGCTTTCCCTAGGGATGATTAAGCCGCCCTTCGACTCGAAAGGCGGCACCTGCGGTCTTTGACGGCGCCCCGCCGCCGGGCATCTCGATGACACGCCACACGGGGACCGCAAAGTTCACTGCTCGTTGTTCGACCGCCACTCAGACCAGAGCGGAATGGTCGATAGTCAGCCCCGGGCCCATGGTGGTGGACAGCGAGACCTTCTTGAAATAGATGCCCTTGGACGTGCTCGGCTTGAGCCGCTTCAGGTCGACGATCAGCGCGTCCAGGTTGCCCCGGATGGCGGCTGCGTCGAAATCGACCTTGCCCAGGCTGGTATGAATGATGCCGTTCTTGTCGGTACGGAAGCGCACCTGACCGGCCTTGGCGTTCCTGACCGCCGTGGCCACGTCGGGCGTCACGGTGCCGACCTTGGGGTTCGGCATCAGGCCGCGCGGACCAAGGATCTGGCCCAGCTGGCCGACAACGCGCATGGCGTCCGGCGAGGCAATCACCACGTCGAAGTCGAGCTGACCCTGCTTGACCTGCTCGGCCAGGTCATCCATGCCGATGATATCGGCACCGGCTTCCTTGGCCGCTTCGGCGTTGGCACCCTGGGTAAAGACGGCAACGCGCACGTCCTTGCCGGTACCATTGGGCAACACGGTAGCACCGCGCACCACCTGGTCGGATTTACGCGGATCGACGCCCAGATTGATGGCGACTTCCACGGTCTCCTTGAACTTGACGGTGGACAGCTCGGCCAGCAGGGCCACGGCTTCGTCGAAACCATAGGTCTTGTTGGGATCAACCTTTTCGCGAATCATCTGCGCGCGCTTGGAAAGCTTGGCCATGATCAGAGACCCTCCACGTTCAGGCCCATGCTGCGGGCACTACCGGCAATGGTACGCACAGCGGCGTCGAGATCGGCAGCCGTCAGATCCGGCTCCTTGGTCTTGGCAATCTCTTCGAGCTGTTCGCGGGTCACGCTACCGACCTTGTTCTTGTTCGGCTCACCGGAGCCGGTCTTGATACCAGCGGCCTTCTTCAGCAGGACGGCGGCGGGCGGCGTCTTGGTGACGAAGGTGAAGCTGCGGTCGGAATAGACGGTGATCACCACGGGCGTCGGCAGACCCGGCTCAATGCCCTGGGTCTCGGCGTTGAACGCCTTGCAGAACTCCATGATGTTGACACCGTGCTGGCCCAGCGCGGGGCCCACGGGGGGACTCGGGTTGGCCTTGCCTGCTGCGACTTGCAGCTTGATGTAAGCCTGTACTTTCTTGGCCATGTTGGACTCCAGTTGGGTAGTAGCGCCTCGGAAAACAGCTTAAACGTGCGTTCTCCTTGCGGCTCCCCGGGTTGTGCGGCCGCCTGAGCGACCGCGATGAAATACGTTATTCCTTCTCGACCTGGGCAAACTCCAGCTCGACCGGCGTGGAGCGGCCAAAGATCAGCACGCTGACCTGCACCCGGCTCTTGTCGTAGTTGACTTCCTCGACCACGCCGTTGAAATCGGCAAAGGGGCCATCGATGACCCGCACCGACTGTCCCGGCTCGAACACGGTCTTGGGGCGCGGCTTGTCGACGCCGTCCCTGACGCGACTGAGGATGGCATCGGCCTCGCGCGGCGTGATAGGCGCCGGCTTTTCCTTGGTGCCGCCAATGAAACCCATGACGCGCGGCGTCTCGTTGACCAGATGCCAGGTCTCGTCGGCCATTTCCATCTCGACCAGCACATAGCCGGGATAGAACTTGCGCTCGCTCTTGCGGCGCTTGCCGTCACGCACCTCGACCACTTCCTCGGTCGGCACCAGAATCTCACCGAAACGGTCTTCCATGCCGTGCATCTTCACCCGCTCGATGAGCGAGCGCATGACCTGTTTTTCGAACCCGGAATAGGCGTGTACGACGTACCAGCGCTTGGACATGAGTTCTCCTAACCAATGACGCTGGACATTAACCAGCCGATTAGCGTATCGATCGCCCAGAGCATCAGCCCGACCACCAGTATCGCCGCCAGCACGATGGCGGTCGTCTGCACGGTTTCGGGACGCGTCGGCCAGACCACGCGCTGAATTTCCTTCTTGGCGCTGCGCGCCAGCTCAACCAGGGCCCGACCACGGGAAGTCACCAGCGCCACACCGGCGGCGGCGGCACACAACGCCACCACGCCAAGCACGCGGTAAAGTACCGCGACATCGGTAAACCAGGCGTTGCCGACCACGGCAAGCGCCAAAAGGATGACGACCACCACCCACTTGAGACCGTCGTGGCGCACGTCTTGCACCTCGGCGTTTGGCTTCATGAAAACAAGACTCCTCAAGGTGCGGCAATCGAAGCATGAATACGCATGGGACACAGCCAGCCTGGGGAAGACTGGCAGGCCAGGAGGGAATCGAACCCCCAACCTGCGGTTTTGGAGACCGCCGCTCTGCCAATTGAGCTACTGGCCTGTATCACTCTCCCGCTTCTGGGGCTGCCCTTTGCAAGCACCCCAGCGACAGCGGGCGTCATGATAGCGAAATGAATCACACATGGCAACCCCACTGACACTCTCTCTCGGAAACCATCAAAAAACAAGCTGCCGAGAACGCCGGGAAAGAAAAAGGCGAGCCTTCGCTCGCCCTTCTCCAAACTGGAGCTCATGGACGGATTTGAACCGTCGACCTCACGCTTACCAAGCGTGTGCTCTACCCCTGAGCTACATGAGCAAGAACCACTCTTGCTGGACTGGAGCGGGCAGCGGGAATCGAACCCGCATCATCAGCTTGGAAGGCTGAGGTTCTACCATTAAACTATGCCCGCCTGCCCACTGTTGCTACCCGCCTCGCCTCAGGCGGCGCTTCACTGACGCTCCGCAAACAGCAAACTCGGCATAAACATAAAACTGGTGGAGGGAGAAGGATTCGAACCTTCGAAGCTTTCGCGGCAGATTTACAGTCTGCTCCCTTTGGCCACTCGGGAACCCCTCCAGCTGGCTGGTGCATTCTACCGCCTGTGCCCCGGGTGTCAAGTGATTGTTTTATCAATCATCCTGAGACGCAGCGGCAGCCGGAAACAGGCCGACTGCCCACGGAACGCGGCGTAGTATTTCAAACGAATGATGACAATGCAACCCTTGCCCGGATCTTTTCCAGCGCGATGGGTTCCGGCACCTCGGGCGCCCCGGACATGCGCCCTGCCCGTTCGGCCACGGTCAGCGGGAAGCACGCCTCCAGGCCGCCATACACCATGTCCGGCCAGACCGCATGGGGCACCTGGAGCCCCCGTGAGACAACCCGCGCATCGCCGCCGGTCACCAGCATCGGCAAGGCCACGTTCTCGCGCTCGCAGACCTCATGATAGGCGCTGTTCACGGCGCTGATCGCCGCCATGTAGATGCCGTGATTGACCGCCTCGACGGTGCGGCACCCCGGCACCAGCAGCTCTTCCGCCTCGCTGTCGGGGTCGATGGCCACGTTGCGCGTGCCAAGCTTGAGACTCTCCTTCATCAGCCGCAGCCCGGGCAGAATATAGCCCCCCAGATGGCGTCCGCCGGGCAACACGAAGTCGATGGTGATGGCACTGCCGCAGTCGACGCTGCAGCAGCCGCCGGCCAGCTGGTAGCTGCCGAGCACGCCCATCCAGCGATCCACGCCCAGCCGCTCCGGCTCCCGGTAGCCGTTGGTCACCCCCAGCGCTTCCTGGGTCGAGTGGGCGACATATACCTGGCGTACCTGTCGACGCAGCAGCGCCACCGTGCGCGCCAGCACCGACTTGCGCGCCACGCTGGAAATACGCACCGCCTCGACCACGTCGAGATCGGGAATATCCGCCCCCGGCCGCCACTCCTCCCGGGTCCACACCGCTCCCCGCGAGCGAATCTCGCTGCTATCGGCATCCTTGAGCCGCCACTTGGAAAGCGTATTGCCGATATCCAGGTCGAGTATCACGTGCGCCTCCGCAGGCTGATCTCACCGCCGGCGAGACGCTCGCGTCCCCCGGCATGCCGGATCCATAGATTGCCCGCCGCATCCACTGATTCAGCTGTCGCTGGCAAACGATGCTCGCCGCGGATGACCTCGACCGGCTGGCCGGCGAAGGCGTGACGCGCGTTCCAGGCCGACTGCCAGGCGGCAAATCCCTGACTTTCGAAGTCAGCGAGCAGGGGCAGCAGGAACTCGACCACTTCGGTCGCCAATGCATTGCGACTCAGCTCCGGCGCCTGGTCGTGCACGGTGGCCACCGGCTGCTCGATGCCCTCGCGGAAGGCCGGGGAAAAGGCGACATTGATCCCCAGCCCCACCACCACCTCGCAGGGACCCGCGGCATCGCCGCTGACTTCCACCAGAATACCGGCCAGCTTGGCGAACTCGCCGTCCGGCGTTTCCAGCAGCACATCGTTGGGCCACTTGAGCCAGGGCTTGACGCCGTGTCGCTCGAGCACCTGGGCCAGCGCCACACCAATCGCCAGGCTCAGCCCCTCAATGGCCGCAACGCCTGCCTCGAAGCGCCAGCCCACCGACAGCATCACGGCGCCGCCCCAGGGCGCGATCCAGTCCCGGCCGCGACGCCCGCGACCGGCGCTCTGCTGCTCCACCAGACACACCTCGCCATGGCCGGCGCCCTGGGCAAAGCGCTGACGCAAGAACTCGTTGCTCGACGCCAAGCTGTCCTCGACCATCAGCCGCTGCAGGCGTCGACGCGCAGCGCGGGACAGACTCGCCACCACGGCGGCACCGTCCAGCAGCTCCATGGGCCGAGTCAGCCGATACCCCTGCCCTCTGACCGACTCCATTTCGACGCCCAGCGCGTCCAGCTTGCGCAGCTGTTTCCACACCGCCGCCCTGGAGACTCCCAGGCGCTCGCCCAGCTGCTGACCGGAGTGAAGTTCACCGTCGCTGAGCAGGCGGATCAGGTCACCGATGGTCATGCGCTATATCCCCAGCTGCTGCCGGATACTGGCTTCGATACCCGCAGCATCCAGGCCGCAGTCGGCCAGCAGCCGAGCGGGCGGGCCGTGCTCGACGAAGACGTCGGGCAAGCCGAGGTTCAACACCGGCACCGCGCAGCCCTCCGCCAGCAGCAGCTCGTTGACGGCGCTGCCGGCACCGCCGGCGACCGCGTTTTCTTCCAGGGTGACCAGCAGGGTGTGACGCTGCGCCGCGGCCAGGATGGCCTCTCGATCCAGCGGCTTGACCGAGCGCATGTTCAGGTGCGTGGCATCGAGACGCTCGGCCACCTCGCCGGCCACGCCGTTGAGGGTGCCGAAGGCCAGCAGAGCGACTCCCGAACCTTCGCTGCTCGCCTCGCGCCGCAGCTCGGCGCGGCCGATCTCCAGCGGCTCGAGGTCGTCAGGAATTTCCACGCCCGGACCGCTGCCGCGCGGATAGCGCACCGCCGCCGGCCCGGGATAATGATAGGCGGCGCTCAGCATGGCGCGGCACTCGGCCTCATCGGCAGGCGCCAGCACCACCAGCCCGGGAATGCAGCGCAGATAGGACAGATCCAGGGCGCCATGGTGGGTCGGCCCGTCCTCGCCGACCAGACCGGCCCGATCGATGGCGAAGGTCACGTCCAGGTGCTGCACCGCCACGTCATGAATCAGCTGGTCGTAGCCGCGCTGCAGGAAGGTCGAGTAGATCGCCACCACCGGCTTCATCTCCTCACAGGCCATGCCCGCCGCCAGCGTCACCGCATGCTGCTCGGCGATGGCCACGTCGTAGTAGCGCTCGGGAAACTCCGCCGAGAAGCGAATCAGGTCGGAGCCTTCACGCATGGCCGGCGTGATGGCTACCAGGCGCTCATCGACGGCCGCCATGTCGCAGACCCAGTCGCCGAATACGCTGCAGAACTTGCGCGGCCTGGGGCCAGCGGGCGCTTCGGGCCCCGCGGCGGCAGCGCTCTCCCCGAGCTTGGCTTTTTCGAGCTTGGTAATGGCGTGATAGCCGATCGGATCATCTTCCGCCGGCAGGAAGCCGCGCCCCTTGCGCGTTCTGACATGCAGGAACTGCGGCCCCTCGAGGTCGCGCAGGGCGCACAAGGCATCGCTCAGCGCCTCGAGATCGTGGCCGTCGATAGGGCCGACATAGTTGAAGCCCAGCTCCTCGAACAGCGTCGCCGGGCTGACCATGCCCTTGACGTGCTCCTCGGTGCGCCGAGCAAACTCCAGCGCACCGGGCAGATGCGACAGCACCCGCTTGCCGCCCTCGCGCAGCGTGGCATACGGCTTGCTGACCAGAATCCGCGCCAGGTAGCTGGCCATGCCACCGACGTTTTCCGAGATCGACATTTCATTATCGTTGAGCACCACCAGCAGGTTGGCGCGCACGTGCCCTGCATGGGCCAGCGCCTCGAAGGCCATGCCGGCGGTCAGGGCGCCATCACCGATCACCGCACAGACCCGACGCGACTCGCCCTTGGTGCGCGCCGCCAGCGCCATGCCCAGCGCCGCCGAGATCGAAGTGCTGGAGTGGCCCACGCCGAAGGTGTCATATTCGGATTCAGCACGACGCGGAAAGGCCGCCAGCCCGCCATAGCGGCGCATGCCGAGCATCGCCTCGCGACGGCCAGTGAGAATCTTGTGGGGATAGGCCTGATGGCCGACGTCCCATACCAGCCGATCATGAGGCGTGGCCAGCGCATGGTGCAGCGCCACGGTAAGTTCCACGACCCCAAGGCCGGCTCCAAAGTGACCGCCCGACACGCCCACGCTGTAAAGCAGATAGGCGCGCAGCTCATCGGCCACCTGTTCCAGCTGCGCGGGATTCATGACCCGCAGTGCCGCCGGCGTGTCCAGGGTGTTGAGCAGCGGCGTCGTCGGGCGCTCAACCGGGATATCATCAAACAGCTTCATGGATGCTCTGTCTGTCGGGGAAGCAAGGCGCGCCGGATGGCGCCAGCCTTCGCCTCAATGGTCTCGCTCGATCATGTAACGGGCCAGCTCGGCCAGCGGGCCGGCCGCCTCGCCCAGCGGCTCCAATGCCGCCACCCCCGCCTCGACCAGCTCACAGGCCTTGGCCTTGGCAACCTCCAGTCCCAGCAGGGTCGGGTAGGTTGGCTTGTGGCGAGCAGCGTCGGCGCCGCTGGCCTTGCCCAGCGTGGCGGTATCACCGGTCACATCGAGAATGTCATCGTGGATCTGAAACGCCAGGCCAATGGCGCCGGCATAGCGCTCCAGCGCCACCAGCCGAGCGTCTCCCTCATCGGCCATCACCAGCCCGCCCAGCCGCACCGCCGCTCGTATCAGGGCGCCGGTCTTGTGATCATGAATGGTTGCCAGGCCGGTCAAGTCAACCTCCTGACCCACCGCCGCGAGGTCCAGCGCCTGGCCGGCGACCATGCCGCCGCGTCCGGCGGCATCCGCCAGAGTAGCCACCATGGCGGCCAGGCGCGGGGACGCTGGCTCCCTGACCAGCACCTCGAAGGCCAGTGCCTGCAGCGCATCACCGGCCAGAATGGCCGTGGCCTCGTCAAAGGCACAGTGCACGGTCGGCTGACCACGACGCAAGTCGTCATCGTCCATGGCCGGCAAGTCATCGTGCACAAGGGAGTAGGCATGGATCAACTCAAGCGCCATGGCCGGCGCATCCAGCGCCGAGTCCTCGGCACCCAGCGCTCTGCCGGCAGCATAGACCAGGATCGGCCGCAGCCGCTTGCCCCCCACCAGCACCCCATGGCGCATGGCCTCATCCAGCCTCGGCGCCGCCGCCTGGCGACTGTCGAACAGGGCCTCGAGGCAGGCATCGATGCGCGCGCGATCGGCAGCCAGATGCGCCGCCATGCTGTCAGCGCTCACCATTGCCGCCCTCCCCGGGCTCCTGAGCCTCCTGCGAGGGGTCGAAGGGCGCAAGCAGCGGGCCGCCGTTCTTGCCTTCGGTCAGAGTGCGCACCCTGAGCTCGGCCTCGTCGAGTCTGCGCTGGGCTTCACGCGTCAAGCGCACGCCCTGCTCAAAGGCCTCCAGCGAGCCCTCCAGGCTCAGCTCACCGGACTCCAGCTGCTGCACCAGGGTTTCCAGGCGCTCAACGGTCTCGGCAAAGTCGGTCGGGGGACGCTCAGCGGTGTCGCCGCTGCGGTGCTCATCTGCCGCCATGGGTTCCTCGGCTGTGGCTTATCGAAGGCGGACAGTATACACGCTCGCGAAGGATGAGCGCCGGCACTGAATGCTATCGGGAACGTGCGCGAGAACATGGGAGCAAACATGCACCGGCCTCATGATCGCAGCGCAGCATTTTCACCCGAGGCCACCTTCGGCTGTGATACTATACGCCTCCCTTATGGAACGCCCGCCGCTGGCCGAACAGCACCGGGCCCTCCCTATATTTCGAACCGAATGCGCCACGCATATCAAGAGGTTGATTCGACCATGGCCAAGACGTCCCTGGACAAGAGCAAGATCAAGATCCTGCTGCTCGAGGGCATCCACCAGAGCGCGGTGGACAATTTTCTCAACGCCGGCTACACCAACATCGAGCATCTCCCCACGTCCCTGGACGAAGAGACCTTGATCGAAAGGATCCGGGATGTTCACTTCATTGGCATTCGCTCGCGCACTCAGCTCACCGAGCGCGTCTTTGCTGCCGCCGAAAAGCTCGTGGCCGTGGGCTGCTTCTGCATCGGCACCAACCAGGTCGACCTCGGCGCGGCGCTGGTGCGCGGCATCCCGGTGTTCAATGCGCCCTACTCCAACACCCGCTCGGTGGCCGAGCTGGTGTTGGCCGAATCGATCATGCTGCTGCGCGGCATCCCCGAAAAGAGCGCCCGCGCCCACCAGGGTGGCTGGCTGAAGTCGGCCAAGCACTCCCACGAGGCACGCGGCAAGATCCTCGGCATCGTCGGTTACGGCAATATCGGCGCCCAGCTGTCGGTGCTGGCCGAGTCGCTGGGCTTCGACGTCATCTACTACGACGTGGTGACCAAGCTGGGCATGGGCAACGCGCGGCAAGTGAGCAGCCTGGAAGAGCTGCTGGCCCGGGCCGACATCGTCACCCTGCACGTTCCCGACCTGCCATCCACCCGCTGGATGATCGGCGAGCCGCAGATCGCCCTGATGAAACCGGGCAGCGTGCTGATCAACGCCTCGCGCGGCAGCGTCGTGGTCATCGAGGCGCTGGCCGAGGCCATCAAGGACGGTCGCCTCAACGGCGCCGCAGTGGATGTCTTCCCGGTCGAGCCCAAGGGCAACGACGAGGAGTTCGTCAGCCCGCTGCGCGGTCTGGCCAACGTCATCCTGACACCGCACATCGGTGGCTCGACACTGGAAGCCCAGGAAAACATCGGTATCGAAGTGGCCGAAAAGCTGATCACCTACTCCGATAACGGCACCACCATCACCTCGGTCAACTTCCCGGAAGTGGCCCTGCCGGCTCACCCGGACAAGCACCGCCTGCTGCACATCCACCAGAACGTGCCGGGCGTGCTGTCGGAGATCAACAAGGTGCTGTCGGAGAACAACATCAACATCCTCGGTCAGTATCTGCAGACCAACGAGCAGATCGGCTACGTGGTCATCGATGTCGACAAGGAGTACGGCTCCAGGGCTCTGGATGCGCTGAGTCGGGTCGAGCATACCAAGCGCGTCCGCGTGCTCTACTCCGAGACCAGCCTCGAGGAATAACCGCAGCGCGGCTTGCTCGGAACCTCCCTCGCCGCCATGGCCACCACCTGGCGGCGAGTCTTTTTTCAGATGCGTTGCAAATAAGGAATGCCGCCATGCCCACCGGACTGGCCTACTTCACCGTCATCATGGTCTGGGCGACCACGCCGCTGGGCATCAAGTGGAGCGCCGAGGCCGGCGCTCCCATCGGCAGCGTCATGCTACGTATGGGCGTTGCGCTGGTCGTCGGCGCGTTGATCCTTGCGCTGATGCGCCGTCCGCTGCGCCGCGACCGCCGCGCGCTGATCAGCTATGCCTGCGCCGTGCCCGGCGTGTTCGGCGCCATGGCGCTGAGCTATCAGGCCTCCCGGTCGCTGCCCTCGGGCATGATCTCGGTGATGTTCGGCATGGCGCCGCTGATCTCGGGGCTGATACTCCAGGCGCTGCCCGGCGCTACCCGGCTGCGACGCTGGCACTGGCTGGGCTGCGCGTTGGGTGTGGTGGGCCTGGGGGTGGTATTCATCGACAGCATGACGCTGGGCGGCGACGACCAACTGGTGGCGCTGGCCATGATGCTCGCCGCCGTGACCCTGTTCAGCGGCAGCGGTATCGCCGTACAGCGCGCTGCCGCCGGCCTGCACCCCATGGTGCAGACGGTGGGCGCTCTGGCCCTGTCGATGCCCTGCTTTCTGGTGCTGTGGCTGAGCAGCGGCGAGCCGCTGTCGATACCGCTGTCCGCGCGGGGATTCTGGGCAGTGCTGTATCTGGCGCTATTCGGGTCGGTGATCGGCTTTCTGTGCTACTACCTGATCCTGTCGCGGCTGCACGCCGCCACGGTGGCACTGGTCACCCTGATCACCCCGGTGCTGGCACTTACCTTAGGGATGCTGCTCAACGCCGAATCGCCCTCTGCCGCCATGCTGCTCGGCGCCGGCCTGATTTTGGTCGCGCTGGGCGCCTACCTGTTCGGCGATCGCCTCGGCCGGCGCAGCGCCGCTCGACTGGCCGCCAGCCTCGGCGAGGAGTGAAACACTCAAAATTCAACGTCGACCACTATCATATCGGTGTAAATGCCGGCCGGCGGCGTCGGCTGACTGGGGTCGATCACACCGCGCAGAATAAAGCCCTGCTCATTTATCCCATCGGCGACCCCGGGGCTGATCTCGGCCTCGCTGGAAGCACGCCGCTCGACGCCCTGACGTCCCCAGCGCTCAGTGCCGCTGGCGCCCTTGTAGAGTTCGTAGGCCAGATAGCTGCTCCCGGCCTGCATGCGGCGCTGTCCGCCCTGGGCGTGGCTGCCGTCGCTGAGCCCGACGTCATAGTTTTCGCCCTTGGTGCAGCGGATCGTCACCGTGCGCGTGGTGGAAGAAAAACCGCTGACCAGCGGCGCGCTGCCAAAGTCCAGATCCGGCGCGTTGATCGCACAGTCCGGCGTTACCTCTAGCGTCAGCGTAATCACACTGATGCCGTTACCCGTGTCCCGCCCTAAGCAAATGCCTAGAACGCCAATGCCACTGCAGACGCTCCAATTCCAGCTGATCGTCAGCGTATCGCTATAGGTGCCGGCAGCGATATTGCCCGCCGTACTCGGACGCGTGCGAAAATACATAGGCATATGCGCAGCCGTCCCCCCGAGAATTCCCAGCAGACCCAGCAGGTAGCTATTGTAGTAATTGTAAGCCGTTCCTAGCTGCAGCTGCTCTTGACGAGCGGCATCGGCGAAGATGTCGTAGCCGATACGATCACCGCCTGGCGAGACCATCTCGCCCCCATTGGCGCTGCTTAGCGTGGCGTTAACTGCGTCACCTGTAACGATCAAGCCAACCAAGCTGCCGGCACAGCGCACGCCCGCGCCGGGCTGGGCAGAAGTCTGCTGAGCGCTTTCGACGGCAGCGAAGGAGCTAGTGTTGCCGAAGTTCGCTATCGGGCTGGGTGCTGACAAGCTGCAGCCGCCCCAGGCGTTTGTGGCCATCATCATCAGCGCCGCCAGTGCGAGCTGAGACCAACGGCCGCGCCGGCAAACGCGGCGCAAGAATAGTGGCGTCACTGACATATCACTTCTCCCAGACTAACCACGCTTGGCCGCCCCTCGGGCAGCACGATCTCGGCACTGCACTGCCCCCCCTCGGGCAACGCCACATCGAGGCGAGTGGGCTGCGACTGGTCCTCGAGATACACCAGCCCATCCCAGCCGACCACGGTCTCGCGCCCTTCGGCGGTAGTGACTCGCGAACCCAACGGCAACGGCTGGCCGCCCTGTCCGACCAGCGCCAGAGTGACGGCGCTTTGCCGCTCCAGCGGAAACTCCAGCAGATAGCCGCTGCGCGCCTCAACGGCCACGCGCTGCTCAACCATCGGCGTGGCCACCTCGGGCGGCAGCTCCAGCGGATCGATCTCGTATTTTCCCGGGTAGTAAGCAGAACCCCAGGGCACCAGCAGATAGCCCGAATCATCGGTGATGCCTACCCGCTGGTTCTCGTAGCGAACCGGCACGCCGCCTTCATCGCCGGTGGAGACCACCACAAAGCTGTCATTGATGCGATTGGCCAGGAACATCTGGCCAGCCATGGCCACCACGCTGCCGCTGGCCTCGGCGAAGTAGACGTCATCAGAGCCGCTGCCATAGACACCCGCCCCCAACGTCACCGGCCGAGTCCGCCAGCTCGCGCTGGCCTGACGGTAGTCGTCCGCGTCGTGGCGCTGACGATGTCCAAGCTGCCAGCCCAGGCCGCCGTCGAGGGGCGCCGAGCGCGAGTACTGCAGCTGCGACGACCACTTGCCGTCGGCGCTGCGCTCGGCACCGCTGCTCACCATGCCCATACCGCCGCCGAGTGCCACGCTGAACTGCAGCAGCCCCGTCCACCCCTCGCCGATCTCGCGGCTGGCGGTGCTCGAAAGAAACACGTTGCGCCCCAGCGGACGATGGTAGGAAAGATTGACCAGCCGGGTGCGATCGCTGTCGCCCTGGTCTATCTCGAAATAGCCCGCCGACACCTGACCGATGGGCCCCAGGCGGGCACTGGCGGTCAGCTGGGCTCGGGAGCGCTCCTGCAACCTGTCGAGCTCGGGCAGATCGGACAGGTCGGCGAAGCCGTCGCCACGCGTCTCCCACTGTGCCCCCAGATTGAAGCGGCGCCCCTGATAGCGATAGCCCAGGCGATAGGCCTCACCGGAGCGGCTCTCGGCGTAGGAGCCCTGATAGGCCAGTTCCAGCGTGCCCAGATTACCCACGGCCACGGCGCTGCCGAGCCCCGCTGTGGCCAGGTCCTCGGCGGCTTCGGCGTGCCCTTCCAGGGTCCAGTATTCGCTCATCCCATGGCGATAGGAGCCGCTGGCGGCAAGGGCGCCATAGTCAAAGTCCGCCTGACCATAGCGCTCGCGCAGGGCACCCAGGCCGACGCTGTAGCTGGACAGCCCTGGGCGCAGCAGCTCTGTCTCCACATAGAAAGGCAGGGTAGTGGTGACGCGACGACCCAGCGCATCCTCGGTGACCAGGGTTGCCTCGCCGGCGCCGCTGATCATCGGCACATTGGTCAGGCTGAAAGGGCCTGGCGACACCTGCTCGCGGGCAACACGACTCTCGTCGACAAACACATCCAGCGTGCTCGGTACCTCGGCACTGCCGGAGAAGGTCGGCAGCGGGTAGGTCACCAGATCCGGGCGCAGCGCAAAGTCCCGCGACAGCTGCACGCCACCTAGACGCACCGCCCGGCTCCAGCCCAGCGGCCGGGTGATCAGGTCCCCCACTTCCCAACTCTGCATCCGCTCCTGGTCGTCAAGGCGCCAGCTGGTGTCATAGCGGCGGTAGCCTTCGTCTCGGCTTCCGCCGTCGCGCTCAGTCAGCGTCTGCCGATAGATCCCGGTGCTGCGCCAGGTGCCGCCCATGCCAAAAACGCTAGCCTCGTGCCACAGTGAAGCCGTGGCATCACCACCGCTGGCCTTGCTGGTATACGCCTCGTAACCAACCAGTGCACCGGGGCTGCTGAGGGCCTGGGTCCAGTCCTCACCGGCGCCGCCGCTGCCAAACTGCTGCAGCGGCAGCCAGTCACCGGGCAGCTCGAGATGGAGGCGCTGCAGGGCAGCGTCATAACGCACCTCGACAGCCGGCAACTCGCTCAGCCCGATCCAGCCGTCTGCCCCTATGTTGCCCTGGGGCAGCTGCACGCCTGCCAGCGACTCGGCCGCCACCCGGTAGCGCCTGCCGCGCTGCTCCACCGGCACGACCTCGCCGGTGGCCCGTTGATTGATGACCAGCTCGAGACGCAGCGCTATGGGCTCATCTCGCGCGGCGCCCTGCTGTGCGGGCAGCGCCGAGGGCGGTGGCGGCAGCGATTGCGCTACCGTCTGCTCCATCAGCACCAGCGCCAGGCTTCCGGCCAGCCAGTACCAGGCGCTGCGTCGATTCAGCACTGGCAGCTGCAATTAGAAGGACGATGCTTTGGCAGGTATTTGCGCCGCCTCACCGTTGACCGTGGCGAACAGCGTGCTGCCGGGGCTCACGGAGTCATCAAACGGCCAGCGCCGATAGCTTCCGGGCAAGACGTAACCCAGCAGGCTCTCGGCGACCACCTGTCGACGATCGCCCTGCTGCAGCGATACTTCAGTCAGACGAACGTGGCGCTTTCCCGCATTATGAACCTGCAGATACTGGCGGTCGTATTCACGGATCACCTGCCAGCTCAGATCGTCAGCCATATCCACGGCACCCTGCTCTGAGCTCAGCCCCGAGCCATAATCGAACAGCGGCAGCGAATAGCGCATCTGCAGCTTGATACCGGCCTGGGAGCGAGTATCGCTGTCGGCATCTTTTGGAACGAGACGTGGCACCTCATCAATGATCAGGCGCCAGGCCCGTTCTTCGCCTGCCGGAGCGGGCATCTGACGAATCAGCCGCATGAGCTGACGCTCACCGGCGGGAATTTCCACCATCGGCGGGCTCACCACCACATCGTTCTGAGGAGTGTATTGGTCATCTCCGCCTTGCTGACGCCAGCTGAACAGCCGCAACTGTGTCAGTACCGGCTGCTTTCCACGGTTCTCCACCCACAGCGCCGTGGCGGATTCATCGCTCTCGATCACCGGATGAATGGGCCAGATCAGTAGGGTGCTGGCGGTAACCACCGTGGCAAACAGCACCGTCAACAGTCCCGTCACGGTAGCTATCGTGCGTTTCACTATTGGCATGGTTACCACTCCAGAGTCACGGTGAGGGTATCCTGATACACGCCGGGGCTGACATTGCCGGGAAGACTGACCCGACCATGCACCGGCAGCTGGATGTCGTCAGGATGGCTGCTGGTATCGACACTCACTGGCTGACCCATGGGTATGGGCTGCTGAGCCGCGGCATCAGCAAATAGTTCATATGCGAAGGTATCGCCGCTCGCCGCATCGCGCAAGCGGCGCGCTGTTCCCGTCGAATGCTGACCACCATTGATGCTCATGCTCAAGGCGATGCCAGGCGTACAGCTCAGGGTCACCGTGCTGCTGGCCAGCAGGGAAGTGCCAACCGTGGCCTGGGAAAGCGAGGAGTAGATGCCGAAATTCAGGCTCCCCAAGGTCCCCAGGCTTGCACCGTTGGCCGGCACGCTGCCGCCGACCAGGCAGCCTTCAGTGATCGTGGCAGACACGACAAAGCTATCTTGCGGCTGAGCCAGCAGGCTGCCGGCATGAAGCAGCCCCAGCACGGCTACCAGCAGTGCGCGCCGGGACTGGCCCATCAGAAGTCCAGTTGAACGCTCAGGATATCGGTATAGGTGTCTGTCGTCAGACCGTCCTGTCCGAAGGCGCGCGCGTAGAGTTCTAGCGTCTGGGGGTTAGTGCCATCGGCCGTACCCGGTAACGGAAAGGCAGTACTGAGTGCCAGCTCGTCGTTACGCCCCGCATCGGTGTAGAGACTGTAAGGCACGTAAAGCGTCCCGTTGCTCATGGCATGATTCGCACTGCCGCTATTAGCATCGTTAACGCCGCTGGTAATGGTAAACGTTGGCGATACGCCCGGCGAGCACAGCACCTCAATCGCCGTGCCGGAGCTCAGCACTTGTGCATCGGCCTCGGTAAACAGCGTGCTATGGGTGCCAAAATCGATGCTACCGAAATCGACACCGGTCGTGCCAGTATCAGCGTTGACTTCACAGGCCGCTTCGAGGGTGATGGTGCTGTCGATAGAGCCCGTCACCGTGGCTGCCTGAAGCGCCGCTGAACTCAAGCCGGCAGCCAACAGAGTAGCCAGTGCTAGCACACGTTTTTTTTGAGTTGAAACTTGCGTAGGCATCTACTGATTCCTGTCAGTGGACTTGTTGAAACGCCGCCCAGTAGCAGCGGCAAGGCTCTTCTCAATCCCAACCCAAATGAGTCAATTAAAACTAACTCACCCTTTAGGTCTATACAAACCAACTATAAATTAAAAAACTAACTCAAAAGTTTATCAGTCCGAGAGACTCAAGCCAACCCAACTCATAAAAATTAACAGTAACTGTTTAGCTCACGCGGCCTGTTCCTGCTCATCCTGTCGCATAAATGTCGGCACCTCACCGGCAAACAGTTGCTCCAGTGCGGTGTGCGCCGCCATCCCTTGCTTGACCGCCGTCGAGAGGAAACTGCGCATCCGGCAGAAGATCTCCGCGCCCTCCCAGGCGCGGAAACAGCCCGAGATTTTCTGCTGGACCTTGGTCATCCGCAGGTCACGCTCCACCTGGTTGTTGGTGAAGGGAGCAGCAGGATCGTCGAGGAAGCGCAACACATCGTCCTCGTACGTTCGGAGGCGCTCCAACAGGTTGCGTGATTTGGTGCGCTTGACCCGGCCGCGCGTCCCGGGTGGTGGCTTGGCCGGTGGCGGGCATTCGGCCTCGCCCGCCGCCAGGCAGTCCCGATAACGCTGTCGCCATGCTTGGGCCTCATCGGCCGAGAGGCAGCCGCCGGCCGCCTCTACGGCGCGACGCATGGCCAACAGCTGGTCATGCAGGGCCTTGGCCCATGCCTGGCCAGCGTTCTCCCAGGCTGCCGTCAGTTCCCGAAGGTGGTGCGCATTGCACAACGCGTGCCGGCAATCCGAGTAGCGGTAGTAGGGCTTCCAGTGGTCATGCACCAGCACGCCCTGCACGAAGGGCAACACGCCGATGGCGTCCATCGCCTCCTGGCCGCGCTTGGGGTGTGGGGCCAGCCAGGTCAGGGCCTCGTTGGAGGCGCTATGCAGCCAGTAGCGTTTGCCGCCGACCTGCATCCCGGTCTCGTCGGCATGCACGGTGGCCGCTTCGCGCAGCGCCGGGATCACCCACTCGGCAAAGGGTTCGGCGCGCTGGTAGGCCTCCTGGTTGAAGGCGAACAGGGTACCGGTACTCAGCGCCAGACCATATTGCGACGTCAGCAGTTCACGGATACGCGCATAGGGCAGTAGCTGGTACTGGGAGAGATAGACGGCGTGCGCCTTGAGACGCGGGCCATACTGGATGGGGCG
>ERZ1032895.80-NODE-80-length-27926-cov-12.033009_pt1 | contig 27926 bp, 18 predicted proteins | sample MGYA00516687_ERZ1032895 | MGnify/ENA primary metagenome ERZ1032895 (study PRJEB33719, sample SAMN04261600) | wastewater metagenome | biome: rural village; feature: latrine urine exit; material: soil | place: El Salvador | collected 2013-01-14 ... | reverse complement strand
TCAAGCAGTTGTTGGGGGCATCCAGCATGGCGAAATGCAGGCTGGTGCGCAGGCCGCGTAGCGACTCCACGGCAGTGGCCGCCGAGAACTGCTGTGCCAGCAGCTTGGCCTCTTTTCCTTGGGTGCTGCTCAAGACTCGACCGAGTCGCTCCTGCTCAGAAGACAGCGGCACAGTGGCATACACAGGAACTCCCAGCTCTTCAATCTGCTCGGGACTCACTACACCTTTACTGAAAGCACTGCGCAGCAAGATGTAGATCATCGTCAATAGACCACCGAGCAAAGCCGCGAGGCCGATGACCAATGTTGGCTGAGGCTTTACCGGCATCCGTCCAACTACAGTCGAATCAATAATGCGCACATTGCCAATTGTTCCGGCCTTCGCCAGCTGCAGCTCCTGGGCCTTGCTGAGCACATTGACATAGATCGCCTGGGCAACCTCGACGTCCCGGTTAAGACGAATGACCTGCTGCTGCGACTCAGGCATGGCATTGACCCGCTGGTCGAGCCGAGCAAGCTTGTCATTCAGATAGCGCTTCTTCTCCAGAAGCCCCTGATAGGAGGGATGGTTAACAGTAAAGCGCCTGGAAATCTCTACTTCTTCAAGTGCCAGCTCATTCAGCTGACTTTCAAGACTGATGAACTGATCAATCATCGACTGAGCTTCAGAGTCGAGATTGACACTGTCGACATTGCTGCGGTATTGGCTCATCCGGTTTTCAGCGGCAGTCAACTGCGCCTGAAGCTCAGGGGCCTGCTTATCCAGGAATTCCAGACTCTGCTGGGCCTCGGCAGAGTGGCGCTCCACGTTCTGCATCACAAGGGTCTGCCCAATGGTATCCAGGGCGTCACGAACCTCGCTACGATCACTTCCAGACAGCGTCAACCGCAGTAAGCCAGTGCTCACATTACGGGCGCTGGCACCTACCTCAGAAACCCCCAAGCGTTTCGACAACTGAGAAATGGTCTGCCCCCTGGACCGCTTGATGAGGTTGAACTCCGCCCCTGGGGGTGCCTCGATGGACTCTAGCCGCAACAGGATATTCCCATCATCAAAGCTGGCATCAACTCCCGTCGCTGCAGTTCCTAGTGCCTTACTGCCTCGCAACAGTCGATAGCGCCCATCCTCCAGAATCTTCACGACCAGCGGTGCCTTCCCTGCCGCATCTTCCATCTCGAAGTGAGCCACCTCAATATTTTCTTGCGCCCAGACAGCTGGATGGCGTGAAACCCACGCCTGAAGCCTCTGTCCCCACTCCTTGGTCATAATCCATTTCCCCAAAGGCAGGCTGGCCAGATCGGGACGCGCGATGTTCTTGCGCAGGACATAACTACCGACAAATGGAAGCTGGCGCGGCTCAATAGATCTATCCAATCCCAACTTGTCGACTACCTGCCCGAGCACCATGCGCGAGCGAAGGATCTGGACTTCGGTGGCCATTCCACTGACAAGGTCATTCACTTGGGTGCTGCCGGTAACGCCCGCGCCTTCCCCCACGGTGTTGATTGACGACCGCTTTTCTACCTGCACCAAGGAGTCGCCCTGATAGATCGGTGTTTGCAGTGTGCTGTAAACCAGCCCGCCCAGCCCGAAGAGAACAGCGACAAACAATATCCGCCACTTATGATCCAGTAACGTGCCCAATAGCCGCCCCAGATCCACTCCATCCTGGGAAGACGAAGCTCCCTGGATAATGATCGGCGATGAGGGCACCGCAGCGCTGCCTTGACGAGAAAAACTGTTCACGTTGCTGTCTCCGAAGTATGTCCATGAATTAACTGGAATAAAGCTCTTTGCGAGAGTCGCCGTTCAACGGCAATAGGCTCGACCTTTCTCCGATGCCTGGAAGCAATGAAGCGGGAGCAGCTATCAATGGGACATCTCATCGGCTTACTTCCTTGTATAGCGTTTGACACGCTACCGCCCCAGGGTGACATAGCGGCACATCCCTGAGGCCTCATAAGTATTCACTAAAATAAATTCGAAGCAGACGCCAAATATCGGCCTCTGCCATTCATCACAATCGAGCGAAATTCGGTACACATGGTATTCATGGCACACATTTTTACAATGCTGAATCCAACACTGAGCATATAAGACCACTCAAAACCAACTCAGTATTAGAAATCCCCTCCAGCCATGCATCCAACTAATAGCTTTATCGCAGTTAAACTAGTCCCTCTTAACACAAGAGTCTGGCCAGAGATTAGTTCCGGTATAGAGCCGCCCTTTCAATGAACAGGCACCATCCGAGCTGCATATCCTTTCCCTTAGGCCTGAAAACGACTGATCAAGAATGCACGAAGGGCTGGATGCCTATCCATGCACCTGGCTAAGTTTCCGGACTTTATAGACAAGTTCGCGCGTGAATAATAAAAGTGACTTCCCTGTCATCCACTTCCTTGTTTCCTTGTATAGCACCAAGCACGCTACCGCCCCAAGGTGACATACCGGCACATCCCTGAGGCCTTGCAAGCTGCTGTTATTATAAATAGGGCCAAACAGACACAAGGCTCCTATCTCTCTTGCCATCCATAGCAATCAAAGAGATTCCATATGTAACACTAACGGCAACCAACTGACAGCATCAAATTACAAAATGGGGATATATAAGCATTCACACCATTACTTAAGTACTAATAAAAACCGCCTAACTCGGCATCAACAAGACGACATCTCTCATTCTTTCGTCAGTGAATACCTAACAAAAGGCCCTGCTTCTCTGACAAGAGAACAGATTCTATATGCAGACTTGCTTTCTCATGGAAAGGACACAGTTGTTAACAGCAGGTGCAGCGAGACTGTCACGCTTGCAGCTTATGCATGCCCGGAAGTCCCGTGACCCTTGCCATATGGATCAGAAATATCGCATCCACTATCCGTCTGCCATCAGCAGATGAGCATGGTCTTGATCAGGGCGATAGTAGGTTTGGCAGGTGAGCGGGCAAGGTGCGTCCACTGTCCACTGACGGCGCGGCGTTGCCCTCATTTATCACCAGCACCAGGTCAGTCACCTGCAACATACCGCGGCCAATCTGGCACAAGCATGACCTCAGCCCTATCTGTCACGAAGTGCGCATATATTACCGGCGCGCAATATCACCAGGGTGTGCTCGAAAATCATAAATCGTCCCGCAGCTCGTTTACATCACGTCCGGTACGTGCCACCTGGTAGACTGCGGTAACGCTAGGCAGCAGCTGGTTGATCAGGCGGTTCCAACGCCCCAGCGGGGTGGTGGTGACGTAGACAATGTCAGTGGGCTCCAGGCGAAATTCGGTACCCAGCACCATAGCCACGGCATTACGGGCATCGAGCTGGTAGACGGTGGCCAATTTGTCCGAACGCTGCTGGTTGCGACGAAAGACGAAAATGCCACTGGCGTCTGCCTGAGTTTCCTTGAAGCTGCCGGCGCGGCTCAAGGCCTCGACTAAAGTCATGTGCGAGCGTCCCATCGGCAGCGCCTGAGGGAAGCCGACCTCGCCCATCACGAACACCTGCTGATCGCCGATATCTGGCACGTATAGTACGTCGCCGTCACGCAGCAGCACATCTTGGGACAGATCGCCTTGGCTGAGCAGCTCGTAAAGCGAGAACTTGCGAATTTCGCCGTCGCGAGTTAGCTGCACCGCATGCCAGTTGGCGGTTTCAGCGGGGCCGCCAGTGGTGCTGAGAGCATCCAGCAGGGTCATCGGCACGTTGGTGATCGGCAAAAGACTGGGGTCACGCACCTCACCGGTCACCAGCACTTTCTGAGAATTGAACGCGGCAACGCGAACCTCGACCTGTGGCTCAGCGATGTATCTCGCCAGACGCCGAGAAATGATCTCGCGCACCTCACCAACGGTCCGACCTGCCACTAGCACTCGCCCAATGTAGGGATAGAAGATGGATCCATCCGAATGCACGGAATTGCCTGCCTCCGCGGCGCTGCGCTGACTACCAGCCGGAATGGTCAACTCTGGATAGCCATAGACGATGATGCTCAACACATCGCCTTTACCGATTTGATATTCATAGGCGTGGCGAGAGGCGCGCGACTGCTCACTGAGGCGCACCAGATTCTGGACACGAGCAGCCGGACGCTGGGCACTGATCAGCTCCGGCGTAATGGGTTCCACGTCTATCTGGCCATCAAGCGACGCCGCCTCGGTCTGATAGCTAACGTGGCCACCGGGCGCAAAGGCGCAGCCTCCGAGCAACAGCGTGCTGGCCAGCAAGAGACCTAGATAAAGGCTACGGGAATGGGCAAAGCGACGAGGGCTATCTGAGGGGCGATATACAGAGCTGTACGACATGTGCTTCCTCTAAGGAATCAAAGCCAGACACGCGACTGTCCCGGAATTCAGGCCAGGGGCATCTTGGGGCAGAACACCATGCAAGGAAGTGCGAGCTTTACCTCGCGGCAAACCTTGCCTGTAACGAACAGTAACTAAAGTTTTCCCGAAAGCCAACGAGCGAAGCCTAATCGGGGCGAGATACAGCGACAAATCAGCAAAAATGCAGACTTGGACGGCTCCGCTGCTCGAAGAACAAGCGACAAACATGTCGCGAGTCACAAAAAGTGAAGCTTACTCATTCTGCATGAGCATTTTTAGCTGTTTTTAACGCCACAATGGGCCAGATAATTTCAGTTTTCGTGCAAACTTTAGAGTATTGAGAAAATTCAGGGCCCGATACTACACGACAAGACGCTGAATGCTCCAGAAAAAATCAACGCGCCATTAGACGCCTTTACAAGATGCTTACTTCAAAGCACTGATAAAGCCGCTATTGGCCTAGCTGGTGATGAGATAAACAACGCAGGCACCTATCTGAGCAGGCGCCTATCTGAACTGAAGCACCGAATTCACTTTCCATTACCATGGAGCAATAGCCCGGCATTTACTAGCAGTAACATGCCAAGACAAGAGAGCAAGCCAGATTCAGGCCACTCCCAGGCCGCTGCCCTCGAACAAGCCGATGGCCATGACTGCCATCATCACGCCGATGCCACCGTCGATGATACGCCAGACCACTGGGCGCGAGAGCCAGGGCGACAGCGCTGCACCGCCCCAGGCCAGCAGGCTGAACCACAGTACCGAGGCGCTGACCGCACCGATCAAAAAGGCGGTGCTACTTTGCTGCTGGGCTCCCACCGCCGGAATCAGCAGCAAGGTGTCCAGATACACCTGGGGATTGAGCACCGTAACGGCCAAAGTGGCGAGCATCACACCAGCTACGCTGCTTTCTCGCCCGCCTGCTGTTTTCAGGCCCTCTCGCCCGGTCAGCGCTCGATAGAAGGCCTGAACCGCCAGCCAGGCGAGGAAGACCACCCCCAGCCAGCGCAGCCTGAGGAGCCGCCATCAGCAACGCACCGGCACTGAACATGCCCGCGGTAATCAGCAGCGCGTGTTGGTCAGCAACCCCCAGTGTCAGGATAGCCCCGTGGCGTGCTGTCCCCGGCACAGAAAACACATGGGGGTGGGGGGAAGTGTGCCCTGATCCCGGGAATCTGATCAAAAAATAGTCAGATTCAGGTATTGAGTGCTGTCACGCCAGCGATTCCGGAATCTGAACGCCTCTGGCCAGTCCGGTGCAATATCCGGGCTAGGCGAATGGCACTTCTGGCGTCACAGCGGCGAGCTGATCACTCGACTGACTCGGCGGCTACAACACAGGTAGAAATCGCATGATGGAATAGCTGTCCCAAAACATACTCGCACTTTCTCTCAGCCGCCTAGCTACAAATAGTTACGCGGACATCATACTGACAGTGCACCCTTTCCTGTCAGCGGGACGAATTAGCTAAGGCATACGCTATCGTTGATGTATTGCCAGCGCTAAACCAACGAGTCCACCATGCCTTGACATTTAAGCCAAAGCTGCCTGCTTGAACATTTCGCATCTCTCATCCACCTATTTCACCTAACCTCTTAAACCACTTTATATGCATGAAGAGTCTCACCAACAATGAAAACATCTTCTTTAATACTTTCGTCACCCACCAACCAACCATGGTCTTTTTTCTTCCAAAAAAGGCACCTCCAATATAACTATCCGGCATCGCACTAATGACTTAAACAAGCATTAAAAAGCAAAAATAACCCAAGAACTTGTTTATTGTTCATTATTTATTGGGCACTATTAAAACGACACTAGATGTTTCAGCAAAGCAGCTGTATGTGTAAAGCCCACATCGGCCGCTGACTCTTGCCGGTACCAGGAGGATGAGCATGACCGCCCTAGATTTACACAAAGAGAAAAACAACAGTGGTAACGTCGGTGAAGAGCTAGCCGCACGTATTCGCGACGCCGGCGTCGAGTATATCTACTATCAGGTCGTGACTCTTTCAGGCCGCGTGCTGGCTAAAGTCGTGCCGGCCAAGCACCTGTTGCGCAATCTGGATAAAGGCATCCAGTTCCATCGCACTGCCGTATCCGACCTGCAGAGCAACCAGAAAGGCGAGCTGCTCGGTGGTGGTGCTCACGCGCCAGAGTTTACAGGCATGCCCGAGGTCGACACCTTTCAGGTACTACCCTGGGACCGCTCGGTCGGCTCATTTTTTTGCCGCCTTTACGAGCCGGAATATCAATTTGAGAATGCTGGCAGCACTCTACCCACAGATCCACGCGGCCTGCTGATTGATGCTCACCGGCGCTTCACCGATGAGACTGGCCTGACGCTCAAGTCCGGTCTGGAGCCCGAAATGGCTTGGACTGGCGAGCAGCTCAAGGTGAACATGCGTCTCGATGCCTGTCCCGCCTACCACCTGGGCAACCTGGAAATGATGCGCCCCATCTACCAGCGGGTTATTCAATATGCCAGCGCCATGGGCTTGAACATGATCGAGGGTGACTACGAGGACCCTGGTCAGCTTGAACTGAACTGGATGTTCGATGACTGTCACTTGACAGCCGATCGCCTGATGTATTACCGGCTTATCTGTCGCCAGGTGGCCAATGAGCTCGGTGTCAAGGCAAGCTTCATGCCCAAGCCCGGCGAGGGCATTCAGGGCAATGGGTGTCACCACAACCTGAGTCTATGGCGTGGAGAAGAGAATGTCTTTGTCGAGCCGGGGCGGCGCGAGATGCACCTTTCAGAAATCGGCAAACATGCCCTTGGAGGCATGCTCGAACACGCACAAGCATCAATGATGGTCATGGCCTCGACCGTCAATTCCTACAAACGCTATGCGGATGTCGGGATGTTCGCACCAAACTCGGTCAACTGGGGCTTTGATAACAGGACATGTACCGTGCGAGTATCGGGCGTTGGCCGGTTGGAATACAAGATTCCCGACTCCAGCGTCAACCCCTACCTTTCACATGTACTGTTGCTGGCCGCAATGCATGACGGCTTGCGCAACAAGATCGATCCGGGTCAGCCGGTCATCGGCGATGGCTCTTCCACGACATCGGAAGCCACCCGTTACCTGCCCAAGACCCTGGGCGATGCAATCACAGCTTTCGACCAGAATCCAGTGATACATGAAGCCTTGCCTGGCGAGATGGCAAGCCTGTATCGCGAGCTTAAGGCCGACGAATGGGCACGTTACTGTTCGTTCGTTACAGATTGGGAAAAGGCCATGTACGAAGACTACCTGCCATGAGCATGCTGTGGACGCTATCCTAGCAACACATCTGATGCCCCGGGCCTGCCACGGTCCGGGGCATCGCTATTAATTCGAAGTAATTACGAAGCTATTTTGAGACGTGCTTACGGAAGAATGCTGCCGCCCAGGTTGCAACACGCGCGTTATCGACACTGAGCGCCTCGAGGGACTTCTCGGCATCATCGGCGATCGAGTCATCGAACAGCACTCCACGATAGCGATCAATGAGGGCTTGTATGTAGTCCGGCGAGAACTCGGGATGATACTGCACCGATCTTGCCGCAAAAGCGTAGTCCAGAATGCCGTTTGGACAGCTTGCCGAGCTACCCACCACCTGCGCCTCTTCAGGCAGCTTGACGACCTGGTCCTGATGGAAAACCAGAGTCGCACCCTCGTCAGGCGCGATCCTGCTGGCTCTGCTGCCAGCATAGTAATGTTGCGCACCGACACTCCAGCCTTGAGCCGCCTTGCGAGTTTCGCCGCCAAAGGCGTCGGCCATTAGCTGATGGCCGAAACAGATACCGAAAATCGGGCGCGATACTTCACGCACCTTGTGGAGAAATTCGATCTGGCGCTGCATCCAGTCCGTGCGCTCATAGACGCTGTGCTTTGAACCGGTAAGAAGGTAGCCATCGAACTCCTCGGGGTCAGGCAGCGGTTCCCCTTCTATCGCCGAAATGCTGTGAAAGCGGGCTTCCGGCAGCGCGGGCGCCAACCAGTGCTCAATCATGGTGGGGTAGGAGGCGAAACGTGGGCGCAGTTCTTCCGGTACCAGGCCGTTTTCAAGAATGCAAAGGCGCATCGTTGTTTCATGAGGTTGGCTCACGACACGGCCCCCTGCACTTGCTCGCCGATAGTCTCAGCGGTGCCCGTTACCATCATGGGCAAAACGACCCTGTTGAGCCACATCTGCGCCACCTCATCGGGCAACTCGCCACTTGAGGCGTCATACACTCCACGTGCACAAATCTCGAATGCGCCTAGAGAAAGCAGCTTGTCGGCAAGGATGCGGCTACCCTCATTGAAGGTGTCATAGAAGCTGTCACCCAGCCCAAAGGTGGCAAAACGCAAGCCGGCAAGATCGGGGGCTATCGTTTCCAACCGGTCGAAAAACGGCTGGGCAGAATAGGGCAGCTCGCCGTCTCCATAGGTCGAGCTGACCACGATCAACAGATCATCCTTATCGATCGCCTCGGGTGAGAAGCTTGCCATATCTTGACAGCTGACGTCGAAATCAACCTCCAGCACCTCGGCGATCTCCTCGGCAACCATCTCGGCATTGCCGGTTTCAGTGCCAAAAATTACCAAAACTCCCATGTCCATTACTCTCCTCAAGTTGTATGTCGAGCGATACCAAGCATCCGCTCCATATCGCTGATCTTTAGACGTAGACGACCTGCCGGAGCCTCGGCGAGCTCCACCGCTTCAATACGTTTCCAGCCAGCGTAATCCGTGGCCTGCTCATTAACGGACGCCGGCAGGCCAGCAAATCCGGGCTTGCTTGAGGTGCGTCCCGCCCAATCTTCGGCAACTGCCTCGGCGACCTTGCGGGCATCGACACGATTCTGGGGGATGGTGCCCTGTGGGCCACGCCGAAACCATCCCGTGCAATAAAGTCCCGGTGCCAGGCGGCCACTCTCGTTAACGGTTTCTCCGCCCAGACCGCTGCGAGAAAGCACTTGCCCCTCGCGCTCGGCAAAGCCGATGGCGGTAATCACGCTGTCAGCATCCAGTTGCAACACTCGCCCCGAACCATCGCCTGATGTGAACGCCACATGCTCGACCCGCTGAGTGCCCAGAATACGCTCAGGAACCCAGCCGAAATGGAAATGCACCTTGCAACGCACTTTATCGGGCGCCGGCAGTGCGGCCAGCTCTTCAAAAGCCGCCATCCGTGCAGTCGCTGCCCTTTCCCCATCAGCATCATCATGTTCCAGCGGCTCGCTGAAGTGAAAGCGCACCGAGTCAAGCTTGCTCAGCTCTCGCAACATCAGGGCATCACACTTGGCCTGGGCTGCCGGGGAGCGGCCAACAATGTCGATGCGCGCCAGCGGGTATCGCTGAAAATGCGCCAGAGCGCTGTCTGAAACTTCGGAGTCGGCAAACGCCTCCGGCGACTTGGCCAGCAGACGCAGCACGTCGATAGCGACGTTTCCCTGGCCGACGATCACAGTGCTGCGCCCGAGAGCAGGCGCGAAAGCCTGTTCCTCCGGATGGTCATTGAAGCGCCGGGTGATCGAGCCTGCACCGTAGATACCCTTCAGTTCGCTTCCTGGTATCTCCAGAGGGCGATCCGCCGCCAAGCCGGTTGCCAGCACGACAACGTCATAACTTTTCTGCAATGCCGACAGCGACAGATCCCGACCGATCTTGATGTTGCCGCGAAACTGAACGCCATCGCGCTCGAACAGGCGCTCGAACTGGCGGGTCACCGCCTTGGTGCCAAGGTGATCCGGCGCCACGCCATAGCGCACCAGGCCAAAAGGCACAGGCAGCCGGTCGAAAAGCTCGATCGGCGCCTGGGGCCATTGTTTACGCAGGGCCTGGGCCAAGTAACAGCCGGCCGGGCCACTGCCCACGATGGCAATGGTCGGCGCACTCATGACACCCCCATCGGCTCGAAGCGAATCGGTAGTCGGGTGGGCCCAGTATTGCCGCTGTCGGGTAACCATTCCGGTGTGCCGCTATAGACAGGGTTCTTGAGACGCTGTGATAGCAGGCTCAACGCCACGGTCATATCCCCTCGGGCAATGAAGTGGCCGATGCACTGATGCGTTCCAGCGCCGAAACCAAAATGCGGGCAACGCTCTGCGGTGATATCGAATCCGGGGTTGGCAAAGGCACGTGGATCGGAGCCCGCCGACTGACTGAACAGATGCACGGTCGTCCCCTTCTTGATATCCAGGCCCTGAAAGCTGAAGTCCTCCAGGGCCTCACGGGTGATCCAGGTGATGGTCGGCCGGACGCGCATGATCTCTTCTACCGCAGCCCGCGCCAGCTCCGGTTGCTCGCCCAGCAGCCGCCACTGATCAGGATGCTGGATGAAGGTATCGAGTGCCAGAGCGATCTGGCTACGCGTGGTATCGATACCGCCGAAAATCGCCAGCACGATCATGTCGTACAGTTCTTGCTCGCTCAGCGCTTCGGGGCTCTCCTCATGGGCCCGGACCAGGCTGCTGAGGAAGTCATCTCCCAATCCCTGCTGCTTGAGGCTGTCCACGAGACGACGGGCATAGGCAAAAAGCTTGTCGGTCGCGGCATTGATGATCTTTTCATCACGCTTGAAAGTGACACTCAGCGCCAACCCCATATCCGCCGCCAGCTCTGCCAATGTCTTCCACTCACTGCGCGGCAATCCGAGCAGTAAACAGATCACCTGGGTGGCATAGGGCTCGGAAAACTGAGCAACGAAATCACACTGCCCATCAGCGATGAAGTCGTCGACCAGTTCCTCGGCAATCATCTGGAAATCTGGCGTGAGCTTCTTGACCAGCTTCGGCGCAAACGCCGGATTGGCAAGACGCCTGAGGCGCGAATGATCGGCTCCCTCCTTGCTCAACAGCATACGCATCCACCAATCGGCGAAGCTCCCGGTGGCATTGTTGTGAGCCGGCCAGGCATAGCTGCCCTGACGCAGGCGCCGGTCACGAATCAAGGCGTTTACTTCATCGTAGCGCAATACCGCGATGCCGTAAGGAGTGTGGGCATACCAGTTCTTTTCCCGAGCGGCTGCTACTTCGGGAGAGCGAATCGAAAACTCTGGATCGGCCACGTTCAAATAAGCAACATTATCTGATTGATTTAGCTGACTGACAGACATGATCACCTCTGTGCCTTTTAGACAAGAATACAACTAAAGATGCACCTGGATTAATGACCGAACAAAACTAAAGAATGATTTTTATCATAAAAATTAAAACCGACACGCCTTTATGCTTAATCACGCTCTAGCACTCGATGATTAATCAAGCCGCCTCGTATAAATTTCGTTATTTTTCATGCAAGTTATTGTTTTTTATTAACTAATTTATGAACACCTCCTGTGAGATAAGTCTGCGCTCTGCTGCTTGAGCAGCGCAGCTTCTCGCACAGCCAATCCTATCAATTTGTCAGCTATCTTTCCTGTTCTTCCAAGGATGGAGAGGTATATGCGGCTTGTTGAGGGCGAGTCTCCTGCTACTTCTTCTGATCCCGCCGACTTCTATACGAGCTATGACTTTCCCCCTCCTTGATTGAATCGCTTCACACTCTGCTATTCCTTCCCCTTCCAAGGGACTCATCGCCTGACATGAAAAATGACAGAGTAAATGACATGCGGGTTTTCAAGCCATCAACCGTCGAAAGACAGGGAAAATAAACAGAAGCCGCCCCGTGGGGTCGGCTTCTGTTTATTTTCCCTTTTACTCTATCTGCCTTCTTTTCTTGCCCTGCCTCTACTCCTACTCGCTCTTCAACAGCCATTCTCGCTGCTCTTCCATGCCCATGCTGATCAGCCGTGGATCGTCACGCTGCATGTCTTGAAAGGCGCTCTTGCTGTCCAGCCCCCACCAGCCAAGCTGGATCAGCACCTGAGCAACGGCGCCGCCCAGGGTGGTGCCGGGGCCGGGAATCACGATACGGTCCGGGGCGAATTCACGCACGCCGACCTTGAGCGCGGTGGTGAAGTCATAGGGTGTCACCAGCTGCTCGCCCAGGGTGTAGTCCCACAGCGCCTCGGGGTCAGTGCTCCACGGGCTCCAGAGCTTGCCGCGCCCGTCGATCAGCGGCACTTCAGGCACGCCAAACGGCGTTGCCGGCAAGCGCTGTCGGGCATCCGCCTTCACCGCTTCCTGCATCGGCGTATGAAAGGCGGCGTGCTGATGCAGCCGCATGGGAAAGCGCTCGATGGCCGGCAGCGTCTCGCCGAGCCGCTTGAGTCCGGCCTCGTTGCCGCCGAACACCAGCATGCCGCCAAGCTCGATGGAGAGATACAGCTCGATGCCGTCCTGGCCGTGCAGCTCCTCAATCAGCACTAGCAGCTCCTGGCGACGTTCGGGCTGGGGCCGCCACTGGTCGTCGACCCAGGGGTAGAGCAGCTGGCCGCCGTTCAGCGACTCCTGCATCAGGTGGCCCATGGTGTTGATCAGCGTGAAGGCGTCGTCCTGGGCCAGCGCACCACCTATCACCAAGGCGATATACCAGCCCATGGAATTGCCGGTCACGGCGCAGATCTCGTAGCGCTCGCGATCAATGGCCAGCACGTCGGCCAGTGCGCAGGCGTAGATCAGCGGCGAGGCATGATCGCCCCGCCCGTGCAGGCCCAGGCGAAACGGGATCTCGCTATCCAGCTCACTCAGGGTGGGCTGATCCTGATCGCGACGCAGCGCATCGAAGCGCGCCAGCCACTCGCTGCCGGCGGCGTGGCGCGTCAGTGAGCCCCACTCCGCCTGGTTGTAAGTGCCTCGCCCGGGGCAGACGATCAGCAGGCACTCCTTGGCGGCGGGCGGACTGACGGGATGATTTTGTTCACTCATGATGACTGCTCTCCCTTGGCCTTAGTCGCCTTGTCCTTAGTAGCCCTGGCATTGGCCGCCCTGGTATTGGCAGTAGGCTCTGCGACCAGGCGCCCGGCCTTTTCAACGATGGCGTCAACCGAAGGCATGGTCACCGTTGCCGACGGCCCCAGCGGGATGAAGCTGTCCTCTGCGGCCAGACGATGCAGCCGGTGTGACTCCATGCCGCGCTCCACCAGACAGGTGATGATTTCCTCGCTGAGCGAGCCGCTTCGCCGGCATTCATCCACGCACAGCACCTGGGCACAGTCGCTGACCCTACGATAGATCTCGTCATGGTCCAGCGCGGTCAGCCAGCGCAAATCGATGATACGTAGCGCGATGCCTTTGGCTTCAAGGCGCTCCCGGGCCTGGTGGGAGAGATACACGCCGTTGCCATAGGTGACGATGGCCAGATCGCGCCCCTCGCCCCACTGCCCCAGCGACCCCACGGGCAAGCGGTATTCCGGCCCTGGGTCAGCGAAACTCCAGCGCTGGTCGCCTTCCTCGATCAGATCGCGGTTGTGATAAAGCGCGATGGGTTCGAGCATCACTACCACCCGCTGCTCCTCGTCGGCCAGGCGCACCGCTTCCTGCATCAGGCCAACGGCGTCGGCGGCATTCGACGGGCAGGCCACCAGAATGCCGGGAATGTCGCGCAGCACGGCAATGGCGTTGTCGTTGTGGAAGTGGCCGCCGAAGCCCTTCTGATAGCCCAGCCCGGCGATGCGTATCACCATGGGGTTGGTGTACTGGCCCTTCGAGAAGAAGCTCAGGGTCGCGGCCTCGCCGCGCAGCTGGTCCTCGGCGTTGTGCAGATAGGCCAGGAACTGGATCTCGACGATGGGCACGAAGCCGTTTTGCGCAAGGCCAATACCCAGCCCGAGGATGCTCTGCTCATCGAGCAGCGTATCGATGACGCGATAGGCGCCGTATCTGGACTGCAGGCGCTGGGTCACGCCATAGACGCCGCCCTTGCGGCCGACGTCCTCCCCGGCCATGACCAGGTGCGGGTACTCTTCCATCAGCCGATACAGCGACTGGTTGAGCAGCCGGGCCATGGTGGCGGGGGTCTCGTCGACCTTGCTCTCGGCCGGCTGGCGACGACCGGGCCGCGACGGCGGCACGATGGAAGCCATCACCGCCTTGGCGCTATCCAGCTTGGGCTGACGAATCGCCACTTCTGCGACCGCAGCGACCCGCTGGCCAATATGATCATAGAGCGTACGAATGGCCTCAGCGTCGAGCACGCCATGGCGCACCAGCAAACCGGCGCTGTAGAGCAGCGGATCCCGGGCATCGAAGGCCTTGATCTGCTGCGGCGACAGATAGGCCTGCTGAGCATCCGAGCCGGCATGGCCCATCAGCCGCACGCAGTGCATGTGCAGGAACACCGGCTGCTTGAGCCGCCGTGCCAGGCGCTCCGCCTCGCGCGCCGTGCGGTAGGTGTCGAGCAGGTCGAGTCCGTCGCAGCTGAGGTAATGAAAGCCAGGCCGGGTGCGCATGCTCTGCTCGACCCAGCCGGCAGGGGTCGGCGTCGAGATTCCGATGCCGTTGTCCTCACACACCATCACCAGCGGCATTGGCGTGCCCTGATAGGCCGCCCAAGCCGCCGCGTTGATGGCACCCTGGGTCGTCGAGTGGTTGAAGGAGGCATCGCCAAAGCTGCACAGCGCTACGCTGTCGTTCGGCCATTCGCCCTGCCCGCCAAGCCGACGCCACAGGCCGAAACTGTGGGCCGTACCCACAGTCTTGGGCAAGTGAGAGGCAATGGTGCTGGTCTGGGGCGGCACGTTAAGTGCCTTGGAGCCCAGCACCTTGTGTCGCCCGCCGGAGATCGGGTCCGCGCTGGAGGCAGCGAAGCTCAGCAGCATGTCGAAGATGGGATTTTGCCCGGGCAGCTGCTTGCTGCGCTGAATCAGAAAGGCCGCGTCGCGATAGTGCAGAAAGGCCGGATCCGTCACCCGAAACGCCGCGGCGATCGCCGCGTTGCCCTCGTGGCCGGAGCTACCGATAGTATAGAAGGCCTCGCCGCGCGCCTGCAGGCGCCGGGCATGCAGGTCCAGCTGACGGCTGAGCACCTGGGACTCAAACAGCTCGACCAGCGCAGGCCCCGTCAACCCCGCCTGCTCGAGGCTCCACGCCTGGGCAAGACTTGGCCAGTCACCGTCGCGCAGCACCTCGAACAGGCGCTCTTCCAAAGGGAAGGGGTTCATGGGTCTATCGCTCCTTGGTCATCGAGACCATCCGGCCTCACTGCCTCTGAATGTTGTTGTGGCTCAACTGAAACACATTCGCCATGCGCCCGCTACGCTCGCTGAATAGTCTGCCCTCGCTTCTCTTCTATATCTTGACGCGAGTCAGACACCTTGAGCCTTGACGGCTTTTCCCATCGCGCCACTGTACCGAAGCGAGGCCCAGAATCCATGGTTTGCTGATGGACGGTATCGTATCTCTTACAACGCTGATGTTGCGGCTTAATCATCTGATCAATACACTTCCCGCATCCTTATTCTTTGGGCCATGCCCGGTCAACCAGGTCGTCAGCCATGTCTTTTATGCGCCGCCTCATGTGCCGTCCATTGGCTCCCTATGCGCTGGTTGCCGGTCTCGCGCTACTGATCAGTGGCTGTTCACCCGAGACTACGCCATCCGAGACGCCGCCGAAGGTGGTGGATACCTATGTGATCAATAACGGGGCATCCACACCTGTTACACGCCTCTCGGGGCGAGTGGCCGCCGCCGAGAAGACCACGCTGAGCTTCGAGGTGCCCGGCAAGATAGAGGCGCTAGCGATTGATGTGGGCGAGACCTTCACTGCAGGTGAATCGCTGGCGCGACTCGGTGAAGAGCGCTATCGGCTGGTGCTGGATCAGCGCCAGGCGGAGCAGCGCGAGGCGGCGACAATGCTGCAGGAGAAGCAGCGCGACTACCGGCGCCATGCAGAGCTGGCGGAGAAAGGCTATGTCAGCCGCTCGCTGCTGGACACGGTGCGCGCCAGCCTTGACAGTGCTCGCTCACGCCAGCAGTCGGCAGCGGCGGCGCTTGAGCTGGCTCAGCGCGATCTGAAGCTGACCACGCTGACGGCACCCTTCGACGGCTCGGTCAGCCAGCGGCTTGCCGAACCATCGGAGCGCGTCGGCGCCAATCAGCCGGTGCTGGAGGTAATTTCCGATCGCATGGGCTTCGACGTGGAAGGCTCGGTGCCGGAAACGCTGATCGAGTCGCTGGTGGTGGGGTCACGGCACACGGTCATTCTGCCCGCGCTGGGCGACGCCGAACTCGAGGCCACGCTGCGCTACCTGGGCAGCCAGCCGCGCTCCTCAAACGACTATCCGCTGATCCTGCATCTCGAATCGCCACCGCCCGGGCTGCGCTCGGGCATGACCGCTGAAATCCAGCTGGCGCTGCCGAGCGCCAAAAACACCCTCGGCGTGACGCTGCCGATGACGGCGCTGGTGCATGGCGCGGGCAATCATCGCGAGGTGCTACGGGTGCGTGACGACATGACCCTGGAAGCCGTGCCGGTGGAAGTCGTGACCCTGGGCGAAAGATACGTGCACGTAATCGGCGAGCTGTCGCCGGGTGATCGCATCGTGGCCAGGGGCACCGAATTCGTGCGCCCGGGGCAGTCCGTCAGTCTGCTCGGCCAGGGGCCGCAACGCTTCCACTGAGGCCTTCATGAACCTGAGTCAAACCGCCTTCAAGTATCGCCCCGTGCTCTTTCTAGCCACCGTCATGGCCATGGTCTTCGGCCTGTGGAGCTACTTCACCCTGCCCGCTCGGGAAGATCCTTCCATCACCATTCGCGAAGCGGTAGTAACCACCGAGTTTCCCGGTCTGCCCGCCGAGCAGGTCGAGGAAAACATCACCAAGCCGCTGGAAGAAAGTATTCGCTTCGTCGGCGAGATCAAGCGCATCCGCTCCACTTCCATGCGTGGCCGCTCGATCATCCATGTAGAGATTCAGGACCGCTATTTTGATCTCGAGCAGATCTGGGACGATGTGAACCAGCGCATCCTGGCGGCCAAGCCGTCGCTGCCCGAGGGCACTCGGGACCCGCACTTCAACAACCAGTTTGGCGATGTAGCTGTAGTGACCGCCGCACTTACCGCCGACGACTTCAACCACGCCGAACAGCTGGAAATGGCCGAGCATGTACGCACCCTGCTCTACGGCATCAAGGGTACCAAGCGCGTCGAGCTGGTCGGCGTGCAGGACCAGCGGGTATTCATCGACATCGACGAATCACGCCTGGCCGAGCTGGGGCTGTCCCCGTCGAGCCTTGGCGAGCAGATCAAGCAGCGCAACATCTATCCCCCGGCGGGCGTGCTGCAGGCTGGCGAGCAGCGCCTGGCACTTGAGGTCAGCGGCGAACTGCAAAGCCTCGAGACGCTGGGCGACATGGAAGTCCAGCTGCCCGAAGGTACCACGCTACGCCTGCGTGACATCGGTGAGATTCGGCGCGATTACGAAGACCCGGCCAAACGCCGCGCCTTCTTCAATGGGCGCCCGGCCATCGTGCTGGCGATTTCGATGCTGGAAGACTACAGCGTGCTGGACTATGGCCATGCCGTACAGGCAGGCCTCGACGAGGTGCGCGAGACGCTGCCGGCAGGCTACCGCCTGGAGATCATGACCTTTCAGCCGGAACAGGTGGCCAATGCGGTCTATGGGGTGACCTCCAGCGTCATCCAGACGCTGGTCATCGTATTGGGCGTGGTGATCCTGTTTCTTGGCGTGCGCACCGGGCTGATCGTCGGCTCGATCATTCCCATCGTGATGCTGGTCACACTTGGCATCATGGGGCTGGTGGAAATCACCCTGCAGCGCGCCAGCCTAGCCACGCTGGTGATTGCCCTTGGCCTGCTGGTGGATAACGCCATCGTCATCGCCGAAGACTTCAAGACCCGCCTGTCGCTGGGGCGCAACCGCGATCAGGCGCTGGAGGAAACCGGCCGAGAACTGGCCCTGCCGCTGCTGTCCTCGACCTTGACCACCATCCTGGTGTTTTTGCCGCTGCTGCTGGCTGACCATGTGTCCGGCGAGTACACCCGCTCGATCTCGATCGTCATCGCCATCACCCTGCTGACGTCCTGGTTCCTGTCGCTGACCCTGACTCCGGCACTGTGTCACCGTTTCCTGCAACGACCCGGAGACAACACACACAGGCTGGATGGTGTGCCCGAGGAACAAACCGCCACCAACCTGTCCGACAAGATGTTTCGCTGGATATCGAGCCGCTATGCACGGCTGCTGACATCGATTCTGCATCATCGAGTGATCTTTCTTTCAATCATGGCCCTGGCGATGGTGGCCGGCGTGGCCATGATGCAGCTGGTGCCCAAGAAGTTCTTTCCCGACTCCGACCGCAACCAGGTGCTGGTTACCATCGACTTTCCCTCGGATATCGCCGCCAACGAGACCGACCAGCGCATGCAAGCGCTCAGTGAAGAACTGCTGAACAGTCCGGCCCTGAACGAGGATCTGATCAGCATCGCAGCCTATGCCGGCTTTGGCGGACCGCGTTTCGTGCTTTCGCTCACGCCCATCGACCCCTCGCCCAACAAGGGTTTCATGGTACTCAACGTGGTTGATTCCGGGCGAGTCGGCGAGGTCATCGAGACGACCCGTGAGCTATTTGCCGAACGCCATCCCGACGTTTTGCCTCAGGTCACGCGGATGTTCCTCGGCCCCTCGGACAGCACCCTGCTGCAGGTCCAGATCAAGGGACCGGATCGCGAGGTGCTGTACAGCGCAGCTCGTGACGTCGAGGAGATCCTGGGCGCAGTCGATGGCGCCCTGGATATTCGCCAAAGCTGGGAGGCGCGGATTCCGTCGCTGACCGTCGAGGTGGACCAGGCCAAGGCCCGCGGTGCCGGCCTGACCTCGCAAGACATCGCCCGCTCCCTGGCGGGAGCCATCGATGGCTATCACCTCAGCCAGTTCCGCGATGGCGACAAGATCATTCCCATCATGATGCGCTATGCGGAGGCCGGTCGGGCCAGTGTCGAGCGACTGAAGTCGCTGACCGTCTATCCGCTGAGCAACCCCGGCGCAGGCGTGCCGCTCGCCCAGGTGGCCGATCTGCGTCTGACGAGCGGCTATTACCGCATCGACCGTGAAGACATGGTGCGCACGCTTAGCGTGTTGGGGCGCAACCACGACCTCACTGCCGAGAACATGGTGGCGCGAGTCAGCCCGGCGCTGGATGAACTGGAGCAGCGGCTGCCACCCGGCCACTGGATCGAGTTCGACGGCGTGGTCAAGGACTCAGCCGAAGGCCAGGCCGCGCTGCAGGCCAACCTGCCGCTATGCATCGGGCTGATCTTTGTGCTGCTGGTAGCCCAGTTCAACTCCTACAAGCGCCCGCTGCTGATCATCACCACGATTCCGCTGGTGATTGTGGGGGTCGCGCTGGGCCTGCTGATCGCCAGGGCCGATTTTGGCTTCATGGTGCTGCTGGGTATCTACAGCCTGGCCGGCATTATCGTCAACAATGCCATCGTGCTGATCGACCGCATCGATATCGAGCGCCGCGAGATACCGGATAACGATCTCGACGCCATCATTCGCGCTTCTTCGCGGCGGCTGCGGCCGATCCTGATGTCCGCGATCACGACAGTGCTAGGCTTCCTGCCGCTGATCATCGGCCGCGATCCGCTGTTCTACGGCATGGCCGCCGCCATGGCCGCGGGGCTGTCTCTGGGTACGGTGATGAGCCTTGGCGTGGTGCCGGTACTGTACAGCTACTTCTTCGGCATCGACACCCGCGAACCGGCTCCGCAGGAGCAGCCGACATGAGCGGTCTCTCACAGCGCGACACCTGCGATAGCGCATGCGGCGGCATCCAGCACACCCGACAGCGGCTGATTGAAGCGGGTATCCGGCTGTTTGGCGAGCAGGGTTTCAAGGGCACCACCACCCGACAGCTGGCCGAAATGGCAAACGCCAACATTGGCTCCATTGCCTACCACTTCGGCAACAAGCATGGGCTGTATCTGGCCGCGGCACGCTATATCGCCGAAGCCTTGAGCCGACGTCTGGAACTTGCCCCCGAGTTTGCTGACAGCCTTGCCCCGCCGGTGGACGCTGCACATGCACACCGAGTTCTCCAAGAGCTCCTGCAACACATGGTGCGGGTATTCACCGAAGACTCCGACAAACACCACTGGATGCTGATGGTGCTGCGCGAACAGGCCCAGCCCGGTGAAGCCTTCAATATCCTGCATGACAACGCCTTCGCCCCTGCTCAACAGCGCATCAGCACACTGGTTGCCTGCCTTACGGGCCTGTCTAGGGAAAGCCGCCGAGTCATCCTGGAAACCCACGCGCTGATCGGTCAGGTGCTGTTCCTGCTCTTCGGTCGCGAAGAGTTATTGCGTCGCCTCGGACTGAGCCATTTCGATGCCGACACCCTTGCCGATATAGACGCCGTGATTGCGCGCCACCTGGAACAGCTGGACGGTCGTTAGAGTCTTGAGGCGTCAAAGAGAGCGAGGTTGAGGACAGTCGCCGGCTACCCTGAGCATATCGAACTCGCTACCATGTCCTTCTAACATGACTCTGGCCACCCTTGTCAGGATGACACCATGACTCATCGCCTGTTGTGCCTTGCCCTGTTCGGCACCCTGATACTGCTGTCAGGCTGCGCCACCCTGTCGGAAGGCCAGTGCCGCACCCTGAGCTGGGAACAGCTTGGCCGCATGGATGGTCGCCAGGGCTATCCTGCCTCGCGGCTGTTTGAACACAGCAAGGCCTGTGCCGACTACGGTATTGCCATCGATGACAGGGCCTATCATCAAGGCCGCGACCGCGGGCTGCTGGACTACTGCACCGCCGACAACGGCTTTCAAGAGGGTCGGAAGGGCGCCCGCTACTATGGCGTTTGCCCGGCGTTGATCGAGCCGGACTTCCTTGAGCGCTACCGCGATGGCCGCCTGCTGCATGACGCCGAAAGCGAGCTCAGTCGCATTGAAGAGCGCATCGAACGGCTCGAATACCAGTTGGACAGCGACGAGCTGGATAACAATCAGCGCCGACAGCTGAACCGCGAACTGCGCGAGCTGTTCCGCGACTACCGTTATCAACAGCATGATCTTCTGCGCCTGGAGCAGCGCTATGCGGCTCCCCTGCCGCGCAGTCGCTACTAGCCGCTTCGCATTTGCGTCCACCGCGACAGCATCGGCAAGCCCGGCCAAGTACGCGACGGCCTCGGGAAGCCCGGCCAAATACGATAGAATTGAACCAAATCATGCGCTGCGATGCCGAGAGCATGCTGTCAATACAGGGCCATACGGCCAATCCAGAGCCACGCGGCCAGAAGGAGTGCTTGTCATGGTCGAAGTCAGGGTGAGCCGTACGGCCCTTGTACCAGACCCTCTGCGCGTCAGACGCTATCAGAAGGCCCCCGAACTGGGTCCAAGAATCCTGTTCTTCAGCGGTGGCACTGCGCTTAACGACGTGGCCAGTCGCCTGCAGCATTACAGCCACAACACCATCCATCTGGTCACGTCCTTCGACTCCGGCGGCAGCTCTGCAAAGCTGCGCGATGCGTTCGACATGCCGGCCATCGGCGACCTGCGCAGTCGCCTGATGGCTCTGGCCGATGACACCGTGCTGGGCCATCCCGAGGTCTATCGGCTGTTCAACCACCGCCTGCCCACGCATGCCGCAGCCGTGGACTTGCGCAAGACGCTGACGGAACTGGTATCGGGCCACCACCCGCTGACCGCCGATATTACCGACTCCATGCGCCAGCTGATCTGCAACCAGCTGGGCTACTTCCAGCAGCAGATGCCGGAAGATTTCGACCTGCGCGGGGCCAGCATCGGCAATCTGATTCTCGCCGGCGGTTATCTGAACAATCACCAGCAGCTGGACCCGATCATCTTCCTGTTCTCCAGACTAGTGCATGTGCGCGGCACGGTACGTCCTGCCGTCAACGAGAACTATCATCTGGCGGCAATCCTCGACGACGGTAGCCAGGTGCTCGGCCAGCACTGCATGACCGGCAAGGAAGTCGCTCCCCTGTGCAGCGCCATCACTCGTGTCAGCCTCTCTTCGGAGCGCGATAGCTGGGTGCCGGTCAGCGCGGCAGTCAGCGACAAGAACCTGCGGCTGATCGAGTCGGCGGAGCTGATCTGCTACCCGCCGGGAAGCTTCCACACCAGCGTGATGGTCAACCTGCTGCCGGAGGGGGTTGGCCGCGCAGTTCGCGATAACCACTGCCCTAAGGTATATATTCCCAACCCGTGCCCTGACCCGGAGCAGATTGGCCGCACTCAGCAGCAGCTGATCGTCACCTTGCTGGCCGCACTGCGCCGCGATGCCGGCGCCGACTGTTCCAATGAGACGCTGCTGAGCTTTATTCTCGTGGACCGAAAACATGGCGACTATCCCGGCGGCATCGACGACGAGGCGATCGAAGCACTTGGCATCCGGCTGATCGACACGCCGCTAATTACCCCGCAAAGCGCGCCCCACTATGACCCCGACCTGCTGATCACCGCCCTGATGTCGCTGGTGTAGCCGGCGCCTTTGGCGCCGGTAGCCAAGCACCGGAGATGGTATGGTCACTGCTGCGCACACCACTCGAACTCAGGTCTGACAGGAGCATCTTGATGTCACAGAAGATTTACTGCACCGCCAGCTTCAAGCCCAAGCCCGGCAGGGAAGAGGCGCTGTTCCGCGCTCTCCAGGCGCTGGAGCCCAATGCCCACCGCGAGGACGGCTGCCTGCTGTATACGGTGACGCGCCATATCGACAACTCCTTCGCCCAGGGCCACAGCTATCCCATCGTCTTTCATGAAATCTGGGCCAATCGCGCCGCCTTCGAGGCCCACTGTCAGCGCCACGAAATCCGCGAGTTTTTCGCCACCCACCTGGAAGACCCCGACGGTGACATCGAAGACGTCAACGTCTGCGTCTATACCGATGAACCGGTAAACTACGATGCCCCCGAACTTTAATCTTCTCCTACTCGTCCTTGAGGTTTTTCACTGCCGATGAGACTCCTGTTTCGCTACTTCTTCCGCGGCCTGCGCGTGGTGCTGGCCCCCGTCATGATTGCTTCAGAAAAGCTGTCAACGCCCAAGCCGGCCATCGAGCGCTCCGCCGATGAGCAGGCCCGGGTCGACGAGGCCTGCAAAGACCTCGCGCTCTACCAGTTCCGCACCTGCCCGTTCTGCATCAAGGTGCGCAAGGAAATTGCCCGCCTGGGGCTGAACATCGAGCTGCGTGACACCCAGCGCAACCCCGAGCACCGCCAGGCGCTGGCCGAGGGTGGCGGACGGGTCAAGGTGCCCTGCCTGCGTATCGCCCACGAGCACCACGTCGAATGGCTCTATGAATCAAGCGATATCAATGACTGGCTGCGTGACAGGTTTGGCGCCTAGTTGCCAGGACGACCTTGTGCTCACAAGGCCGTTTCAGTGAATCAGTGGCCCGTCGCTCTCTGTTCGACCGGGTAGCTTCCCCGACCGAACGGCGACGACGGCCCGCCGCCGGCCATGGAGCGATGGCGGTGATAGACGAAGACCAGCGCAAGAAACGGCAGGCCAACCACGTCGGTGATCAGCCCCGGCTTGATCATCGCCAGGGCGCAGCCCAGCACCAGCAGGCGCTCATACCAGCGCATCCGGGTCACCAGATAGCCCTGGGTCGCGGCGACGAACGCCAGCATGCCGATGGCCGCGGTGGCTATCACCCAGCTGCCGCGCAGCCAGCTTTCCACATGCAGGATCAATTCCGGGTTGAAGAAGAACATGAACGGCAGAATGACGGTGCGCAGGTCATATGTGAACCCCTGCACCCCGGTGCGGACCGGGTCGGCCCGGGAAATCGCCGAGGCGGCATAGGCCGCCAGCCCCACCGGCGGCGTATCGTCGGCGAGGATGCCAAAATAGAACACGAACAGGTGGATGGCCACAATCGGCACATCAAGTCCCACATCGCTTGCCAGGTTGGCGATCACCGGCGCCACCAGGGCCGCCATCACGATGTAATTGGCGGTGGTCGGCAGACCGATTCCCAGAATCAGTGAGGTGAGTGCCGCCAGGATCAGCACCAGCCAGATATTGCCCATGGACAGCACGCCGATGACCTGGGTCAGCCCGTAGCCCAGGTTGGTCATGGTGACCATGCCGACGATGATGCCCGCAGCGGCGGTGGCAATGGCGATGGTGGTCATGTTGCGGGCGCCTTTCTCGAGCCCCTCGAAGACCAGCCGCGCCCCCTGCCATAGTCCGGCGGCGGCCCCCTTCACGCCACCCGCACGCCGCAGGCCGCGCCAGGCTTCTTGTGCAAAGATCACGATGACCAGCAGAGCCAGCGCATTCAGGGCGCTGCGCTCCGGCGTGAGCTGCACCCACATCAGCTCGTAGAGCAGAAACGCCACCGGCACCAGGTAGTGCACGCCTTTTATGAACGTCGGCCAGAACGGCGGCAGCTCGGCGCGCGGCATGCCGGACAGATTCAGCTTGAGCGCCTCCAGATGCACAGTGAACACCAGACCCATATAGGACAACAGCGCCGGCACCAGGGCGTAAAGAATCAGTTCGGAATAGGGCATGTTCAGGAAGGTTGCCATGATGAAGGCCGCAGCGCCCATGATCGGCGGCATCAGTTGGCCATTGGTCGAAGCCGCACACTCGATGGCGCCGGCCTTGAGCGCTGGATAACCGATCTTCTTCATCAGCGGGATCGTGAAGGTACCCGTCGTCACCGTATTGGCCGTGGAAGAACCCGAGACGATACCGGTCAGCAGGCTCGCCACCACCGCCGCCTTGGCCGGTCCACCGCGATAGGTGCCCAGCCCGCTGTAGGCCAGGTCGACGAAGTACTGCCCGGCGCCCGCCCGATCCAGCAGCGCGCCGAACAGCACGAACAGGAAGACGAAGGATGCCGACACCTGAATCGGCGTGCCCCAGATGCCCTCCGTGGTGATATACAGCTGCTGAACGATCTGACGCCAGTCATAGCCATTGTGCAGGAAGAGCACGTCGGGCGGAGTCAACGGAATGATGCCGGCCGGACCGGTGATGCCGTACAGGATGACGATACTGGCGATAATCGGCAGCGCAATGCCAACCACGCGAGCGGCCGCCAGCCCCAGGGTGATAAGCAGCAGCGAGCCCATCCATACATCACGGGTGATCGGCAGCCCGCCCTGAACCGCGACCAGGTTGTAGTAGTTGACGACGATATACAGCGCCGTGGCCACACCGACGCCGGCCAGCAGCCAGTCATGCCAGGGAATGCGTTCGCTGAGACCACGCTTGCCGGGGTAGGACAGAAACGCCAGAGTGAAACCGAAGGCCAGATGTATCGCCCCAAGCTTCTGCGGGCTTAGCGAGCCGAAATAGGTGGCGTAGAGCTGAAACAGACTCCAGCCGACTGCGATCAGGATCAACAGCCAGCGCTGCCAGCGTCTATGCGGCTTGCGCGCGCCCTGTTCACTCTCGGCAATACGCAGCGCCTCGTCGCTACCGTCCTGCTTTTCGTCAACCCTGGCGGTATCGTCACGATCATCCGTCGCTCGATGGGCCATGGCTCCCCGCTCGCTATGGTGGTGGCTACTCAGGCAGTCATTGGCCCGGGGCCTGATACGCCGAGGGTTACATTGGCGGCTTGAGCTCATCTGACACGTCGACACCCTGTTCTTCGAAGAACTTGACCGCACCGGGATGCAGGGGAATGGACATGCCCTCCAGGCCCGACTCGACGGTGAAGAACTTCTTCAGATTGGGGTTCTGGATGTCGTTATAAAAGGCCTCCAGCTTTTCATTGAACACCGTGTTCATGAAGGTATAGACGTCTTCTTCAGATAGCTCGGATGATGCGCCAAGCATGGCCTTGAGCGTCACCGTCTGCACGTCGTCGTCCACACCGGGATAGGTCCCGCCGGGAATGGTAAACGGCGTGTAGAAGTCGAACTCCTCTTGCAGCTGGTCGAGCGGCTCCTGCGCAAGGGAGATGACAGTGATCGGCGCCGTCTGCGCCGCCTCGACGATCGCCGACGAGCCCAGGCCCACGGTATAAAACATGGCAGCGATTTTGTCGTCGCGCAGCAGCCCCACGGCATCGCCGGAACTGCCGCGCACATCTGCCTTTAGATCATCGAAGGACACGTCGAAGGCCGCCATGATATTCATGGCGTCCTGCTCGGTACCGGAGCCCACATCACCGACGTAGACACGCTTACCGGCCAGGTCTGCGACGCTATCGATACCCGCGTCCTCTCGGGCCAGGATATGGATGGCCTCCGGATACAGGCCAATAAGGCCGCGTAAATTCTCGATCTTGTTATTTTTAAACGCCTCCACCCCGGTACCGTTATACGCATAGTAGGCAATGTTGTTCTGCATCATGCCCATCTGCAGCGAACCCTCGCCGATGGCGTTGGCGTTGAATACCGAAGCCCCGGTAGAGCGCGCGTTGGCCCGCAGTCCGACGTCCGCTTCGTCGAGAATCTTGGCGATACCGACGGCGGTCGGGTAGTACAGCCCCGAGGTGGAACCAGAACCAATGGTGATAAAGGTGGTTGACTGCGCCGAGGCGGCGCCTGTAGCCAAGGCTGTGGCCATCGCCAGGCCCAGTGCCGCTGTCATCATTCGTTTGCCAAATGTAAAGCACATGATCGTCACCCCCTACACTGATTTGTATGTTGTATGTCAATACTTTCAGGGCGCGTGAGGTGCCAAAGCACATGTTTAAAGCTAGTCAGCGGCAGAGGGGAAAGCAAATAGCTGGCGATGCACGGCATTATTCCATGGCTGACAGGGTCTTGGGCAGGAGACCGGATAGACACACTATACCTTAGCGCAGCTCGGCAGGCCGTCGATCACACTGTCAGCTCGACTGAACGGAAAATGCCAAGCGCAATCTGACTCCATGAGTGCCAGAAACTATCTGTTTTTCTTGAAATTGCATGGTCAGCGGACCAAGCCAATAGATACACGCCATTACCGGCATCATCAGGAGATATCATGACTCATTACGCTGTCACCAACCCGGCTACCGGCAAGACCGTTTCCGACTATCCCACCGCCACGGATGCACAGATTCAACAGGCGCTGGAAAGCGCCGAGAACGCCTATCGTGGCTGGTCGAGAACCACCGATGTTGCCGAGCGTGCAGCGCTGCTCAAGCGAGTGGCCGAGCTGCATGCCGAGCGTCGCGAGGCGCTTGCCGCCATCATCGTCAAGGAAATGGGCAAGCCTGTTGACCAGGCCCAAGGGGAAATCGATTTCTGCGTCGATATCTACAACTACTACGCCGACAATGCAGAGACGTTTCTTGCCGACGAGCCCATCGACTCCCCTGCCGGGGGCTCCGCCTTCATCCGGCGCCAGCCGCTGGGAGTCCTCATCGGCATCATGCCGTGGAACTTCCCCTTCTATCAGGTGGCGCGGTTTGCCGGACCCAACCTGGTGCTGGGCAACACCATCCTGCTCAAGCACGCGCCTCAGTGCCCCGAGTCCGCCCTGGCGCTGGAAAGTATCTTCAGCGATGCCGGCTTCCCGGAAGGCGCCTACGTCAATGTTTTTGCGACCAACGAGCAGGTAGCGGATATCATCGCCGACCCGCGCATTCAGGGCGTTTCGCTGACCGGCTCCGAGCGCGCCGGCGCGGCGGTGGCCGAGATCGCTGGCCGCCACCTGAAGAAGGTGGTGCTCGAACTGGGCGGCTCGGATGTGTTCCTGGTACTCGACACCGATGATGTGGACGCCACGGTGGCGATGGCCGTGGCTGGTCGGCTGGAGAACAGCGGCCAGGCGTGCAATGGCTCCAAACGCATC
>ERZ1032895.79-NODE-79-length-28226-cov-13.283873_pt1 | contig 28226 bp, 24 predicted proteins | sample MGYA00516687_ERZ1032895 | MGnify/ENA primary metagenome ERZ1032895 (study PRJEB33719, sample SAMN04261600) | wastewater metagenome | biome: rural village; feature: latrine urine exit; material: soil | place: El Salvador | collected 2013-01-14 ... | reverse complement strand
ACCGCACTGGAACAGTTGTTTGCCGGTGAAGTGCCCGAATTCATGCGTCGGGACGGCCTGGATCAGGCAGCGTGACCTGAATAGTTACACATGAGTTATCAAAAATGGGCTATCAGACCTGAGCTGGCAGGCATAGGTCGTTAGCCTTGAATCGAACGCATCCGGCCCAATGTAGCTGGATTGGCTGTAAGATTAGCTGCCTGAACTATCTGAATTTTCTACAGGATCGTCCATGGCCGAACCGGCACTCTCCATTCGTGGCCTGACCAAGGTCTACGACAATGGCTTTCAGGCCTTGAAAGGCATCGACCTTGATGTCGCTCAGGGCGACTTCTACGCACTGCTTGGGCCCAACGGGGCCGGCAAGTCCACCACCCTCGGGGTGGTCTGCTCGCTGGTGCAAAAAACCGCCGGCAGCGTCTCGATCTTCGGTATCGACATCGACAAGGACTTCGCGCGCGCCAAGTACCATCTGGGCGTGGTGCCCCAGGAGTTCAACTTCAACCAGTTCGAGAAGGTCCTCGATATCGTGATTGCACAGGCCGGCTACTATGGCATGTCGCGACGCCTCGCACTGCCGCGTGCCGAAGAGCTGCTGCGCGACCTGGGACTGTGGGATAAGCGCAACGGCACGGCGATGATGCTCTCGGGCGGCATGAAGCGCCGCCTGATGATTGCCCGCGCGCTGATGCATCGCCCCAAGCTGTTGATTCTCGACGAACCCACGGCGGGGGTTGATATCGAGCTGCGCCGCAGCATGTGGAACTACATGCGCCGCATCAACCAGAAGGAAGGCACGACCATCATTCTGACCACCCACTATCTGGAAGAGGCCGAAAGTCTGTGCCGCCACGTTGGCATCATCAATCAGGGCCAGATCATTCGTGACACCAGCGTGCGCGAGCTGCTCGCCGAACTCGATACCGAGACCTTCCTGTTCGATCTGGCCAAGCCGCTGAGCGCAGCGCCACAGATCGACGGCTTTGAGGTGAACCGGGTGGACGCCGCTCAGCTATCCATCGCCGTGCAGCGCGGTCAGAGCATCAACGATGTCTTTGCCGTCCTGAGTGACAAGAACATCCAGGTGGTATCGATGCGTAACCGCGCCAACCGACTCGAGGAGATGTTCGTTTCCATGGTGGAAGACGGTCGCAACAAGGAGGTGCGTGGATGAACGCCTCGCAGATTGCTGTCGCGCTATGGACTCTGGTGCTCAAGGAAATCAAGCGCTTCACTCGCATCTGGCCGCAGACGCTGTTGCCACCCTCGATCACCATGACCATGTATTTCATCATCTTCGGCAACCTGATCGGCTCGCGCATCGGTGAGATGGACGGCTACAGCTACATGGACTTCATCGTCCCCGGCCTGATCATGATGTCGGTGATCACCAACAGCTACTCCAATGTGGCTTCGTCGTTTTTCTCCACCAAGTTTCAACGCAGTATCGAGGAACTGATGGTATCGCCGATGCCCAGCTGGGTAATCCTCGCTGGCTTCGTGCTCGGCGGCATGGCGCGGGGCCTGGGCGTGGGAGCGATTGTCACCGTCGTTTCGCTGTTCTTTACTCAGCTGACGATGGCCCATCCGCTGCTGACCCTGCTGGTGGTGGTGCTCACCTCGGCACTATTCGCCATCGGCGGCTTCATCAATGCGCTGCTCGGCAAGAAGTTTGACGATATCTCCATCGTGCCAACCTTCGTGCTGACGCCGCTGACCTACCTGGGCGGGGTGTTCTACTCGATCTCGCTGCTGCCGGAGTTCTGGCAGGGCGTATCGATGCTCAACCCGATCCTGTATATGGTCAACGTCTTCCGCTATGGCTTTTTGGGCGTCTCGGACATCCCCGTGGGCTGGGCGCTGACGGCCATTTTCGGCTTTATTCTGGTGCTATTCGCTATCGCTTTATGGATGCTCGAGAATGGCAAGGGCATCAGGAGCTGATCAACGATGCACACAGACACAAGCGCAGACGCGCACTCAGCAGAGGCATCAAACGACCTGGCGGATTCACCGCTGGGGCAGACGTCAGCGTATCCTGAGCGCTATGACCCCGGTCTGCTGTTTGGTATCGAGCGGGCCGGCAACCGTGCGCTGATCGGTCTTGAAAAGCATGAAGGGGATAAAGAGGGCGCCTTGCCGTTTGTCGGTGAGGATGAGTGGCATGCCTTCGAGCTTTCGTGGCTGAACGCCCGCGGCAAGCCCCGGGTGGCGGTCGCGCGCTTTGGCGTACCGGCACGCTCGCCACGGCTGATCGAATCCAAGTCCTGGAAGCTCTATCTCAACAGCTTCAACCAGACGCGCCTCGCCGACACCCGGCAGCTGGTGACGATGCTCGAGCGTGACCTGAGCGATGTCGCTGGCGCGCCGGTCACGGTCAGCGTGCTCGACGTGGATGATGACGAGCTGATGCCGCGCCGGCTGCCGGGCGAGTGCATCGACGGGCTGGATATCGAGATTGACGACTACACGCCAAGCGCCGAGACGCTGAGCGTGGGCGAGGAGATCGTCGAGGAAACGCTGCACTCGCACCTGCTCAAGTCCAACTGCCCGGTCACCGGTCAGCCCGACTGGGGCAGCGTGATGATTCGCTATCGCGGGCCGCGCATCGATCGCGAAGGCCTGCTGCGCTATCTGGTGAGCTATCGTCAACAGCAAGACTTCCACGAGCACTGCGTGGAGCGTATCTTCGTTGAGCTCATGGCTCGGGCGCGGCCCGAGCGCCTGCTGGTGCTGGCACGCTACCTGCGCCGTGGCGGGCTGGATATCAGCCCTTGGCGGGGCACGCCGGGAGAGCGACCGCCCGAGCCGCTGCGCCTGGCACGACAGTAGGGTGGTGAGTTGCTAACATTGCGAGAACGTTTCTCATTTGTCGCCAGGAGACCAGAATGGATGCTTTGACTCTGCTGCACCAGCGCAGCTCCATGGGCAAGCTGATTGGCCCCGCACCCAGCCGTGATCAGCTTGAAGCCATATATCAAGCCGCGCTGCGCGCACCGGATCACAAAGGGCTGCGCCCCTGGCGCTTTATCGAGTTTTCCGGCGAAGGACTCGACCGGCTCGGCGAACTGTTCGCCGAAGCCGTGTTCCGCGAGGATCCCCACGTAGAGGACGCCGTTCTCGACAGCGTGCGCAAGAAGCCGCTGCGTGCGCCGATGATCATCGCGGTGATCGCCAAGGTCACGCCTGATCAGCCCAAGGTGCCCAAGATCGAACAGGTGCTCTCTGCCGGCTGCGCCGCCCACGGCATCCTGCTCGCTGCTCATGCCTTGGGGCTCGGGGCCATGTGGCGTACCGGCGACTACGCCTTCGACCCCACCGTGCGCAAGGGGCTTGGGCTCAAGGAAGACGACGAGCTGGTCGCCTTCATCTATCTCGGGCAGCTGGGCGGCCGCCATATCGCGCTGCCGGAGCATGACACCGAAGATTTTGTCGAGCGCTGGGACTAGGTTCGCCATGCGCGACATCGGCATTCCCTATCCGTCTCTGGCGTTGCCACCACCAGGCAGCGAAGACGACCCGGCGGCGTTTCTTGCCTGGCTGAAAGACGCCATTCCCATGGCTGGAAACCTGGGCACTGGTGAGATGCAGCGCGACGGGGAGCACCTAAGCTGGACGCTTGAACTGAGGCCGAACCTCAATGACAAGGGCACCGGCTTTGGCGGGGCGCTGGCCGCGCAGACTACGCTGTTGGGCTGGTGCTGGGTCACGCTGTGGCTGCGACGCCACGGCATGGCGCGTGACGTGGTGGTGGCCGAGGCCAGTCAGCGCTTTCTCGCTCCTGTTACCGACGACTATTGGTTGCGCTGTTCACCCGCTTCACCCGACGGCCCAGACAAGCTTACCCAGCAGCTCAGCGAACGGGACAGGGGCCGTATCCGGCTGGTTCAGCAGCTGTGGTGCGGCGATACACTATGCCTGGAAGCCGAAGGCAGCTACGCCGTGCTGCCCAAGCGCCAAGCTGGTGTCAGCAAAGCAGGCTGAAAGTCGAAAACCCGCTTGCAATCGAGTACTTAAGTCGTTAAAGTACGCCGCGTCCTAGCAACAAAGGACAGCGTTCTTGGGCGCAGGCCACGCGCCGCACGCACGAGAATGACGACCTGGAGGGGTGTCCGAGTGGTCGAAGGAGCTCGCCTGGAAAGCGGGTAAGCCGAAAGGCTTCGAGGGTTCAAATCCCTCCCCCTCCGCCAGAACACCCGAATTACCCGCCCATCGAGGCGGGTTTTCTTTTTCCTGTAAAGCGACGAATGATCCAGCTGAGTTATAGCTGGCGCTTGATGTCGCGTAGCTCCTGTACGTCAAGCACCACTGGCGTGTCGATGGGAGTGCCGGTGACGGAGAAAAAAGGATTTTTTCTGTAGTCACCGTTGAGGCGTGCTTTCAGCATCATGCGACCTAGGCGCCAGTAACCGCCGAGCAAGCCGTTGGCCGTTGGCTTGGGGTTTCCCCTGGCGTGTCGGGTATGCACATGCATGCCTACCGGGCCGAATGCCTCGTCCAGCGAACCCTGTTCCACTGCCAGGCAATCGTCAATCAGGCCGACGAAGGACAATTTGAAATTGGACAGGGTATTGCCGATGGCGGTGTTGCAGCATGTTGTATACCAGCGCAGAAGCCCCTTGGGAGTCAGTCGCATGCAAGCCAGGTAATCGAGGTCTTCGATAAACGTCACATGCCTGGGAAGGGTTTGAATGATGTCGCTACCTCCCGAGTCATCGAGTATCACCGTCTCGCGCTTCAGGAAATGGGCAAAGGCCTGACAGTCCGTGCAGTAGCACAGGCATCGATTGATATCTTTTGTATGGCGTAGCGTGCCTTTTAGGCGACCGCAGCGGCACTGTATCGAGTGAATCATGAAATATCTCCAATCCATCAAACTATCGGGATGTCGAAACTGGCCTCGGTCGCTCTTCCATCGAGTATAGCGCCGCTCACCGGGCTTTCCCGAGCTTGGACGGTACCTGGCCCAGCCGATACCGCCTGTCACCATGCAGCTGTCCTCACCTGCGAAAGAGCGTCTACCCTTGTAGTCTCGGCTGGCGGGTAGTGTGGCCAGTCGGGACGACAAGCCTCATCGTCGAAGAGACGCTTGGACGATTGTTTCTTTGCACAGCAGGAGAGCGCATCAATGACCACTTATTCCGGTTTCAGCCTAGGCTCCATTCTTTCAGCGCGGGTCGCATCCACGGCCTTGGGAGCCGTTCTGGCGCTGATGATTTCGTCATCGGCACTCGCCGCGGACGCGGCAGAAGAAGTGAAGACGGCGGCTCAGCACGCGGGCTTTGCAGCCCAGGCCAGCGACATTGCGGGAGTGCAGATGCATCTGCATCACACTCTGAACTGTCTTGTCGGGCCGGATGGCGAGGGCTTCGACGCCGATGAGATGAATCCCTGCCAGGATATGGGCAGTGGCGCGATTCCCGATACCACGGACGACGCCAAGAAGCAGGCGCTAGAGGACGCCGCCGAGAAAGTACGAGCCGGCCTCGACAGCGATGATTTCGACGAGGCTCGACAGGCCGCCAAGGACGCCAACGATATGCTCAACGCGCAGCAAATGTAAATTACGCCCAACGTCGGATCCCCCGCCTGCTGCGGCATCGCTCGACGCCGCAGCAGGCGGGGCTCACGCCACCGTTTCCATGTCTTCTTCCATGCATTCAAGGTTTAGCATGGCCCGCCGAAGTCAGCCTTAACCCCTTAGCCATAGCAGTGCGCTTCAGTCGTCGGAGGGTTTCTCCGTCGTGTCATGAATAGAAAACCGGCGTCGATAGGCACCGGGCGTAAGGTGGGTGATGCGCTTGAAAAGTCGTCGAAAATAGGCGGTATTCTCGTAGCCTGCTTCATCGCTGATGACGTCGATGGACAGGCGCGTGCGTTCCAGACGGCGCTTGACCTGCTCGACACGCAGATGCTGCACATAGGCGATCGGAGTGTAGCCGGTCACCCTGACGAAGCGGCGCTTGACGCTGCGCCGAGGCAGGGCCGCTACCTGCACCAGCGCATCGACGGGGTTAGCCACGCGGTAATGCTCCTGCAGCCAGTGCTGGAGTGTCAGAACCAGCGCATCATCGTGATCCAGCGGCGGCGAAAACGCGATATAGGGCGCCTGTCCCGCGGAGTGCCATTGCAGCATCAACAGGCGGGCCATCGCCTGGGCGGCGGTCGGGCCGACATGGCGAGCGATCAGGTACAGCGCCAGATCGCGCCAGGACATGACGCCGCCGGTCATGACGAACTCCTGGTGATCTCCCGCGGTGATCAATACCTCTTCAGTACGCAGATGGACTTGGGAAAAATTGCGGCGGAAGGTCGGTGCGAAGGCCTAGTGCAGCGTCGCCTCGCGCCGATCGAGCAGGCCCGTCTCGGCCAGCAACAGCACCCCGGTGCAGGCCGAGCACAGGCTGGCGCCCTGCCGATGCATCCGACGCAGCCAGTCCACCAGCCCCAAATAGCGGCCGCTGATCCAGTCCATGCCGTCCACCATCATCAAGGGCACGATGACGATATCGGTCCTCACGACCTCATGGTAGCTGCGGTTGGCGCCAAGCGGCAGGCCGCTGGCGCCGCGCAACGCTTCATCGCTGGGCGCGACGATCTCGACCTTGAATGGCTGTTGCGGCAGGTCGGGTTCGAGGTTGGCGAGCAGGCCGAAGGCGCCGAGGGTCTCAAAAAGCCCGCTCAGCGGCGATACCTGCGTATCGGGCGTGGCGATCAGGGTGACATGCAGCGGCGCGACGCGATCAGACATTTTTTATCCGGTTGACGCATACGGATCGATACTGGCGAGCCTGGCTCTTATTCCCGCTCCTCACAACGCCCACACTGGCATTGTCATTCACCGCCGGATCTTGACCGCCGCTCATGCAGGAGCCGCCTTCACGTCCGGATCGAGAGGGAGACAGCCATGACTACCATAGCAGTACATCAAGCGTTGGAAAGCCCCAGAATCGACGCGTTCAGGGCGCGCATTCGGGGAGAGGTTCTGCTTCCCGACGATCCGGGCTACGGCGAAACGCGCCGCATCTGGAACGCCATGAGCGACCGCGCCCCCGCCTTGATCGCCCGCTGCACGTCGCCTGACGATGTCGTCCAGGCCGTCGTCTTCGCGCGTCGGCACCACCTGCTCGTCTCGATCCGCGGGGGCGGGCACAACATCGCGGGGCATGCGGTCTGCGACGGCGGCCTCATGATCGACCTCTCGCCGATGAAGCACGTTCAGGTGGATCCGCACACCCGGCGGGCGAGCGTCGAGCCCGGCTGCATTCTCGCCGATGTCGACGCGGCCACCCAGGCGCAGGGCCTCGCCACGCCGCTGAGCATCAACTCGATACCGGCGTGGCCGGCCTGACGCTCGGCGGCGGCTTCGGCTGGTTGAGTCGTAAGTACGGCATGAGCGTCGACAACTTGCTCTCCGCGGAGGTCGTCACGGCGGATGGCCGTCAGCTGCACGCCAGCGAGACGGAAAACGCCGATCTGTTCTGGGGGCTGCGCGGCGGTGGTGGGAACTTTGGTATCGTCACCCGCTTCGAGTTTCGGCTCCATCCCGTTGGGCCGGAGGTGCTGAGCGGGCTTATCGTCTTCCCCTTCGGCCAGTCGAAAGCCGTGCTGACGCAGTTCGCCCGCTTCACCGAGACGATGCCGGACGCGCTCAACGTCTGGGCGGTCGCGCGCAAGGCGCCGTCGCTCCCCTTCCTGCCCGAGGAGGTCCACGGCAAAGCAATCGTCGCCCTCGCCCTTTGCTATGCGGGCGATCCCGCGGAGGGCGAGAAGCTGATCGAGCCGCTGCGCGGGTTCGGCAAGGCGCACAGCGAGCACATCGGCGGCCAGACGACCCGCGTGGCGCCCGAGGCGATGGCCTACGCGAGCCGGGATACCCGCTATGTGATGAATGTGCACGGCCGCTGGGAGCCCGCCGCCGAGGATGAACGCTGCATTGGCTGGGCGCGCAAATTCTTCGCCAGGACAAGGCCCTTCGCCAGCGACGGCGCCTACGTCAACTTCCTTACCCAGGACGAGTCCGACCGCATCGCCTTCGCTTACGGCGTGGCCTATGGCCGGCTCGTTGAGCTCAAGAAGAAGTACGACCCGGTGAACTTCCTTCGCATGAACCAGAACATCAAGCCAGTCTGAGAGGAGGTCTATACCTGACAACCCCAGGACAGCTCGACAAACGGCATGCAGCGATTGGTAGTGAGCTTTGTCGCTGCATGCCGAGCGTCAGGTCTCGTTAGTCAACCACCACACACCATCCTCAATGGCCTCGACACCACCGCCTTGGGCGGTCTGGTGGAGACGCTGCAAGCCAACCCCCGCAGCGGCCAGGTCACCTTCAGTTCGCACAGCCGATGGCAAGACGGCGCTCGGGTATTATCCCGGATGGCCGGCTACCGTATCGACGGCCAGCGCGTACACGACGATGAGCGGCGCTTTGTACTGCTGTGCGATGAACCCACCGAGCTCAGCGGCACCGACGCCGCACCCGCGCCGGCAGAGCAGCTGATGCATGCTCTTGCCTCCTGCATCGCCGCCACCACCAATGCCAACGTCGCGTTTATGGGCGTCAGGCTCGACCGGCTAGACGCCATGCTGGAAGGTGACATCGACCTGCACGGCATCTTCGGTCTCGACGAGAAGGTGCGTCCGGGATTCAGCGCGATCCGCGCGAAGGTCGATATTGCCGGAGATGCGGATGCCGCAACTTTGCGCGAGATCGCCGGGCGCGGGCTGCGTTCTTCGCCGATCCGTGACAGCGTCGAGAACGGCGTCGATATCGACGCCACCCGTAGTGGAGGGCGCCATGGGTTCTTCGACGTTTCATGTGGATTTGACCTGATCCAACACGCTGCCCACGGGGGTGCCGGTCAGGTAAATAAACAAGGTAAGGCAGTAAGAACGTCCCAATTCACCTATTCTTTATAGTGGGATTACATGAGTCCTTCGGTTTGTAACAGCTTAATATCCATTCATGTTGGTCCGATGGCATGCAATAGCGCCAAATATTTGCAGTTCTATCGGGAGATTGCCATGATCAGCATCTACCTGTTGGGTCGTCCTCGGCTTGAAATAGAGCACAACCGGGCTAGCCAGTTCACCTCACGTCGCTCAAGGGCACTGTTCTGTCTTTTGGCATTACATGCCGGCCAATGGCTCAGCCGGTCCCAGATCGTCGATCTCCTATGGCCTAACCGCTATAACACCAAGACAAGCAACTGCCTCAGCACGGAGCTCTGGCGTTTGAGATGCGCACTGCGCCAGCAGGGCATGCCTGTCGAACAACTGATTCAAACTCGAGACAGCAGCATCGGCTTGTGCATTGATTGCCAATTCTGGAGCGATGTCCGGGAGTTGGAGCGCCTCCATCGCAGCCTTCTCCATGGCCAATCGACGGGCCGAGATGACGGCACACTGCTGGAAGCAGGTCTTGGTGAACTTCGCTATAGAGACTTTGCCGAGGGCATGGACGAAGAGTGGTGCTGGCTGGAGCGGGAACGGCTCCGCGCCAAGTTCATCGATCTGCTTGTGACCCTGCTGGACCTTGCCGGAAAACGCTGCGCCTGGCAGGACGTGCTCGATTATGGACACCGCCTGCTGACCTACGACCCCCTTCAGGAGCGCACTCACCGGGCCATGATGCGTGCCCATATTGCCTTGGGTAATCGCGCTGCGGCCATGCGCCAATTCCGCATTCTCGCCAATCGCCTTCACAGTGACGTGAGTGGGGTACCCGCCCAAGAGACGCTTTGCCTCGTTCACGCCCTGCGCACGAGCCTGCCGATAGAAGCCGCCTCGCAGGAATCTCGCGTACATCTGCCACGCCCCTCCCACGTTTTGGAAAATCAGCCACCCGAGCAGCTTCTCCAAAGCGCCATGCACCACCTGGTCATCGCCGAGAATCTGCTGCTAGAGGCTCTGGCGGCCTCCATCGAATAAGAGCATCGAGACAGTTTTGTGAGCCCGTTTTGATGCCGGTGTGAGCCGATTGAGAGGTGCACCTGCTTAACTAGTTTTTGTAAGCGTTCATTTCCCAACATCGCGTGTCTAGCAGCCATGCCGATCGCGAAACAATCGACGGAGGCCGGGGCATCATGGCCGACACATTCGAACACTGGGTGCCAGAACTGGCAGAGAGTACACCGGAGTATCCGGGTATCACCTATGCCGAGCTGCTGCGTGAGATATCTCCCGTCTACCGGGACATGGACGACGATCAGGTCGACGAAGCCCTGAGCGAGGCCCTCGACGAAATGACGCCGGAGGAGATCGAAGGCTTCTTCGGCTCGCTGGGCAAAGTCGCTAAGGGTCTGGGACGCACCTTGGTGCGCGCTGCTCCAAAGATATTGCCGGTGGTAGGCGGTGCCGTAGGCACAGTGGTCGGTGGGCCGGTGGGTACCGCCATCGGCAGTCAGCTAGGCGGTATCGCGGGAGGATTGGTCGGGCGCGCCACCCAAGGGAAAAGTCGGCACCGGCCCCGTCGCCGCATCAGCGCACCAACACGAGCGGCCCATGCCTCTCGACGCATCAGACGCCGTGGCCTCCAACGCCGACCGGGGCAACGTGCGGTGAACAACAATACCGCCGCCCAGTTGCTCTCGCTGATACAGAATCCGTCCTTCCTGCGAAGCCTGACTGCACGTCTGCTGGGTGATAGCCAGGCAAGCATCGTTCACGTGGGAGAGGCTGCGGTGGCCGCACCATTCGGCGCCTTCATGAACGCCCTGGAAGTGCTGGCTACAGAGGCTGCCGCGGAGGCGCACAGCGGTGGTACTGGCATCCCCGAATACCTCCTGGACGAAATGGGTGAGGCGATAGTCGATGTCGGCGACGATCAGGCCCGGGCGGAGCACCTGCTTAGCCTGCTGGCTGAAGAACGCTGGGTTGCCGATCCCGAAACCCAGACTGACGCCCCCATCTCCCAGGCCGAGTCGGTCGCCGCCTGGCTCGGGCGTGCCGTTTAGGCGAGGAACCAGACGATGAGCTCGATCAAGGATCCCCTGGCCGCCATGGACCCCGCCCTGCTGCAACGGCTGGGCATCGACGATGCGAAGCTCGCCGCCGCGACGCAGCTGATGGAGCAGTTGCATGCTGCCAGCGACGACCCCAGCATCGAGGCTGAGGTCGATGCCAACCGTGGCGCTAGCGACACCACTAAAGCATTACGCGCCGAGGTGAAACGACTGCGTCGGGAAAACCGGCTGCTCGTCTATCAGGCAGACACTCTGGCTGACGCCTTGGGCGCCTGCCACTGTTTCGGCACCGACCCGCAGTGTCCTGACTGTCAAGGTGACGGCGGGCCCGGCAGCTTCATTCCCGGACGGCGCAACTTTCGAAACTTCGTGATCCCGGTGCTCGAAGCGCTGCGCGAACTGCGCAATGCCCGGGCTACCCGGAAGGCCGCCGCGCCCGAGGCATCGACGGCTCCCAAGCAAGCTGATTGACCCGCTCCCGACAAGGGATATACGGGCGAGGAGAAGACGCTATGCAACTCGAAGACACGGTGGACCTACTCGACGACGACGATCTGTTAGACGCGCTGCCGGAAGACGACGACGATTTTGACAGCGAAGACGACGGAGACTTCGACAGCGAGGCGCTGTTCGCGGAAGACGACGATTTCGACGAAAGTGACGATGACTGGGAAGGGTGGGACGACGAAGGCGAATCGATCTCCGAGCGTCGCCGCCGGCGCTTCCCTCGCTATCGGCGCCAGCGCGGTGGCCGCATCCGGATACGTCGCCCCAGTCCGTTGCGCCAGGTTGCCCGCACCCGTTCCGCTACCATTCGCACTCCGGCAGGCACTGCCCGGCTACGCTTCCCCACCTCGCTGGCCAAGGCCTCATCGGTGGATGCGCGCTTCAAGCAGGTCAAGGGCGAGCTGACCAAGCTGTCCCGCTCCATCGCTAAGGTCGACAAGACCCTCGACAAGAATACCGCCATGGTGGACAAGAAGATCAATGCCCTGCGCTCGGATACCGGCAAGTCGTTGAAGAAGGTCAAGGCCCAGGTCCAGCAATCCGGCATGCTGCCGCTGCTGCTGAGCTCCACGCCCAAGTTCAAGGACAATGTCATCACCCTGCAGGAAGGAGAACAGCCGTCCAAGACGTATAAGGTGGTCGGCGACGCCTTCGCCAAGGACGACTCGATGCTGCCGTTGATCCTGATGATGTCCGGTGGTTTCGGCGGCGGCAGCGATACCAACTCGGCGATGATGATGGCCCTGCTGCTATCCGGCGCCTTCAAGTAACGCGACCCCGAGGAGAGACATCATGAACGGGATCTTTAACAACAACTTCATGCTCGGCTTCCTGCTGGCGAAGGACCGCCCACGAGACGAGGCGTTGAACGCCGGCCTCCAGCTCGGCCAGATGCCCGCCAACAGCCCTATCGGCATGGTGCTGGTGAAACGCCAGGTGGACCAGAAGCAGGAACTCGAAACTCGGCTGACCGTCAGCAGCGCGGAAGTCATCAGGCTGGCAGCCGAAAACGCCGAGCTGAAGAAGCGACTGGACGAACTGGAGCCATCGGATGCCCCTGATACCGATGAGTCGAGTCTCGAGGCCTTTCGCGAGGAAGTGCGCAGCGGCATGAAGCAATTGGTGAGCGCCTTCAAGGTGCCGGACAAGGTGGCTGATGCCAACAAGGCAAGCGTCGAGGAGGCGGTCAAGCAGCTCGGCGACGACATTCTGGAACTCGTGGAAGGCGCCGGCACACGGGGCGCGGCGCGTCGTAGTCGTGACAGGACGCGCTGATACCCTTGGGTAGGACAAACCGCCATGGACCCGATACTTGCCGAGCTGATGCAAGGCCCCGCCGATACTGACCTCGAGGCCCTGATCAAGCTCCGGGGAGCACAGGCACCGCCGGCGGTGACCTTGGTGTCGCGCTTCGGCTCGGTGGCGACCTGCCGGTTGCGGCGGGGTGATATCCAGCAGGTCTGGTCGGATCCTCGCGTCATGAGCCTCAAGGCGCCACGTCTGCTCAATGCCCTCGATCAGGAGACGCTGGTCCTGAGTGAGGCCATCGACACCGAGCTGCGAGCAAGCGACCGACGTCGCCCGGAAGGTCTCCACGAAACCGGGGCCGGCTGTGTGTTCGGCGCTGTCGATTTTGGTTGCGACTTCGCTCATCCCAATCTGCGCGACGAGCACGGACGCACGCGACTGCTTGCCCTGTGGGATCAGCGTGGGCAGGCCAATGCCGCCTCGCCTGCCCCTTACGGCTATGGCCGCTTGTTGAGCCGCGCCGCCATCGACGTGGCGCTGGAACAGGACGATCCCTACGCAGCCCTTGACTATGACCCAGCCGATGCGGATGTCCCGCCCGGCGCCGGCGCCCACGGCACCCACGTACTGGACATCGCCGCCGGCAATGGCCGTCTGACAGGCAGCCCTCAAGGCCTGGCCCCGGGCGCTGAGCTGATTTTCGTGCATCTTGCCAATTCGCGGGTGTTTGGCCTGAGCGATCTCGGCGACTCGGTACGCATCCTGGAAGCCCTGGATTTCATTCACCGCGCCGCCGGCGAGCGCCCCTGCGTCATCAATACCAGTCTCGGCAGCCATTCCGGCAGTCACAAGGGCGAGTCGCTGCTCGAGCAAGGCATGGATGCCCTGCTGCTCGGCCATCCCGGGCGCGCCATCACTCAGAGCTGCGGCAACTATTACCGTGCCGACACCCACGCCAGCGGGCGTATCGGCCCCGGGCAAGAGCGCACCTTGACCTGGTTCACCGATGCGGCAGATCGCACGCCGAATGAGTTCGAGGTCTGGTACGAAGGCCGCGACCGCCTGCTTGTCGAGGTGTTTGCCCCGAATTCTCAGGCCCCCTTCCGCGCCCGGCGAGGCGAGACAGTGCCCCTGATCATCGACGGCGAGGGCGTCGGGCGGCTCTACCACCGTGCCTCGGACCCGGGGTCCGGCGACCATCACATTGACTTGTTCCTGCGTCCCGATGCCCCCGTCGGCGCCTGGCGCCTGCGCCTGATCGGTGACGAAGTGGTGGATGGACGCTTCCATGCCTGGATCGAACGGGACTCCGGCTGCCGTGACTGCCAGGCCCGTTTCGTGGAGGAGGACGCGGAACCGACCACCACCACTGGCACCATCTGCAACGGTTTCCAGACCCTGGCCGTGGGGGCCTACGATGCCCACCGCGAGGGGTTGCCTTTGGTATCGGCGAGCAGCGCCGGCCCCACCCGGGACGGACGCACAAAACCGGACCTGATCGCCCCGGGAGGCGCCGTCCTCGCGGCCCGATCACATCCCCGAACGATAGACGACGCCCCTCTGCTGACCCGCAAGACCGGCACTAGCATGGCCGCTCCTCACGTGGCGGGCACGCTACTGCTGATGTTCGAGGCCGCCGGACGCTTGCTGCCCATCGCCGAGACCCGCCGCGCCCTGCTGGGAGAACTCGAACCGGTAGAGGTCTGCGATCAGGACATCCCTCGGATCGGCGGCGGGCGTCTCAACATAGTGCGCAGCGTGGCGCGCGCCACGGCCCTTGGGCACCTACTCGCAGGTGACGACATGGCACACCTAGACAACGAATCAGACGACTCCCGCATTCCGGAGACGGCCCCGCTCGACGATACACAGGCGCATCCCGAAGACACATTGAGCGAGGCAACCACGCGCAATTTCATTCTGGTCTCCGGTGGCCCTGGCCTGTTCGACGATCGCGACGACGAACACGACAAATCCTGGGCGAACTACGTCACGCCGCCGTTGCTGCTGAGCGACGGCTCGGGACCGAATCGCCGACTCGGCGCCAGCGACGAGGAGATCTGGTGGTTCATCTACAAGCCCGCCTACGTGCGGCGCTGGGAAGACGACGTAAAGCATCGCCGCAAATCGGTCAAGGAAGTTCGGGGCAAAGGCTTTTCCTCCTACGTCGATCTGCTCGAGGGGCGGGCCAAGTCCCGGGGCTGGAACCTGCGCTGGCTTGAAAAGGCCGATGATTTGTGGAGCAAGCTCAAGACCTTCAGCGATCCAATCTCCCGGCTGTGGTACTGGGGGCACGCTCGGGACGGCCTCTGGCTGACCCTCGCCCATAGCAGCAGCGCCATCGCCGTGGCTCCCGACTCCCAAGAGATCATCGCAGTGGAAGCCATCAAGGACAACGCCTCTCTCAAGCGACGCTTTCGCGCCGGGTCGTCCTCCCGGCGCCACCGCTTCCTGGGGTGCAATAGTGATAGCTTCGCCAAGGCGTGGGCGAAGACCTTTGCGGTGGAAACCGAAGGATTCAAAGGAACCATCCTCTTCGATGGCATTCATGCCACCGGCGGTGAGCCGACCCTGAAATCCGGCACGAAGCGCAAGTGGTTCGCCGCCGGCGGCAGCGCACAGTCGGCTCCCAGCGAAGAGCAGGATGATGGCTTTCTCGACTCGGCGCTTTGGCCGGATGAGGGGATCCCCGCTTCATCGAAGCCGCGCTGGCTCGAAATGATGCCAATACCGAAACTGGAAGATGACATCGCCTTGTTACCTGCAGCCTCGGCAGAGGCCTCGAGCGCGCAGCTACATGAGATTGCAGCGAACCTGCCCTCGGTAGACCGGGCGGACAGCGTGATGGAGACGGGCGCCGCCGCCGCACGCTTCATGGATGCGGCGTTGGGGTTGTACGGAGCAGCAAACAGCGCGCTGTGGGAGAATGATTTCGAGATCCTGGGCAGACCGGGCGAGACGCTATCCGTCCTGCCCGAACGTGATGACCTGCTTATCGAACGGGCGCTGGATGAAGGCGGCCTGGCCCGCCTGAGCGTGGTGGAGGCCCAGGAGGCTGGCGGTGTGATTCGAATAAGGCGCATCGATGATTCACGGCGGCGTGCCTGGCGGCTGCGCGGGAGTTCGGCGCGGCCGCGCCTACCCGGCAACGCCATGCTGCTTCGCCCGTGGCACGGCCTCGGTGGCGACAGCATCGCAGACAACCTGGTGACAGAATCCGTGCTCCATCACTGCCGCCCGGGGGAAGGCCCGCCGGCGGCGCTGCCTGACCCGGAAGGCCGCGGCCTGCATCCGCTGGTCTATCGCGGCACCCGCCAAAATCGCTCGCGCAATCCTACCGTCGGCGATGCCCAGTGGCTGCTCAATGAATTCCTGTCCGCCCTCAACAGCGGCAGCTACCGCTGTCGCGCAGGAGCCGACCTCGCCGCCATCGGCCGGCTACGGGCCACTCTATCCCCGACACTGCTGCGGGTCGACTGTCGTTTTGGCCCGCAAACGGATACGGCCACGCGGCTCTTCCAGCGCTGCGTCTTTCCCGGTCAGCGTGAGAAGTGGGATGGCAAGATCGGGCCTTTGACCTGGGTCGAGCTGGAGCGTTTCCGTCCGGCGCGCCGGGTGCCCCCATCCACGCCACCGAGGCCGCTGATACCGGCGCCGGTGCCGGGCGACGTCCGCGCTCTGCTGCGGCAGGTGCGAGACGCCCTGGAGCGCCTCAAGGAATGGATACCGGATGCCATCGAGAACATCGTCTGCCCGGGTATCACGGCACCTCGCCACTTGCGTTTCCTCACCGCAGCCGAGCAGGCGGAGGCGCGCACCGTCTACGCCGCAAGCCTCGACTTCAGCCATATCCTCATCACCGACGGCCTCGGCTGCGGCGGCCGCCCATTCACCGTGGCCTTTCCGGTGAACGGCACCTGGTGGATCGCCATGAACCAGGGCTCGATCGCCAGCTTTGCGACCCGACCCCGCTCGGACACCCTGATTCACGAGTTGGCCCATGCCTGGCAGTCCCAGCATCACGGCAGCGATCCCACCGCATTCATGCAGAACTCAATGGTCAACCAGGCAGCGGCCGCCGTGTCGACCATGCTGGGCAGTGAAGCCAGTGCCTATGCGTACATTCCGGGCAAGTCTTTCGGTGAATACGCCGCCGAGCAGATCGCCGAGCAGATTGAAGACAGCTACAACGGCACCGGCAGTCCGACACCGGCGATCGTCAGCCACGTAAGCGCCGTGGCCAGCGGCGTGGCGGATGTCGACAATCGGGACAGTCTGAAAGTGGTGGACGGCTTCGAACGGCGCTCTACCGCCGGGGTGGTCTGGCCATGATGAGCTCCACTGCATCGGTGCCAAAACTGATTCTCTTGTCATGTGATCCGTCGCCGGTTGGTGTGAGGGCTTCGATGCTGACGAGATGAATCCTTGCCAGGATATGGGCAGTGGCGCGATTCCCGATACCACGGACGATGCCCAGAAGCAGACGCTAGAGGACGCCGCAGAGAAAGTCCGAGCCGGCCTCGACAGCGACGATTTCGACGAGGCTCGACAGGCCGCCAAGGACGCCAACGACATGCTCAACGCGCAGCAAATGTAAATCACGCCCAACGTCGGATCCCCCGCCTGCTGCGGTATCGCTCGGCTCGGCGCTGCAACAGGCGCGTGCGTTCCAGATGACGCTTGGTATGCTCGACTCGCAGATGCTGCAGATAGTCGATTGGGGTGTAGCCGGCCGACGAGTTCGCCGGCCGGCTGCAGGGCCTAAAGTCGATCAAGCGCTAATAAAGCATTGTCGCCCAGCCATACGCGGCGAAACTCGCGCTCGGTCTGCGCGGCGGAGGCGTCGCCGGCGCGTTGCTCTGCCTGCAGTAACCCCCACAGCGCCCAGCCGTTTTTTGGCTGCTTTGCCAGTGCCTGATGAAAGGTCATGATCGCCTCCTGGGCGCGGCCGTCCTGCAACTGCACCGCGGCCAGGGTCTGGCGAACCGGGTAGTACCAGTAGGGCGGCTCCATGTAGGCGATGGCGTCTTCCAAGGCAATCGCTTCCTCCAGATGGTGCTCGGCCGCCCGGTAGTCCTGCCTGGCCTGTTCGACCCGCGCTTCTACAACATGCTTGGCGATTTCGAGCAGGGCGCGGGCCGGGACGTACTGTGCTTCCAAGGCGTCCAGGTCGGCGCTGCTGGAAAGCGCCTCCAGGGCCGCCGCTTCCGCCAGCGCCTCGTCGATCCGCCCTAACCGAGCGAGTGCCACGCCGCGGGCATAGTGCCAGTAGCCCTTGACGAAGGAGAAGCGATCGCCTGGGTCGGCCAGCGTCAGGATCGCCTCGGGCTCGGCGAACTGGGCGTGGGCGGAGTAGGGGGCGGTCTTGATCGCCTGCACCCAGCCGAGCTCGGCGGAAACCTCATTCGAGATAATGGCGTCGAGCTTGTTCGCCGCTGCCAGCGCATCCTCCTTGGCCCCGGACATCTGCGCGGCCACCAGCAAAAAGTGCACGTTGTGCGGATAGTAGCCGAAGCGATAGAGCGAACTGGCGGCGTCACCCATGGCCTCCAGCATCCGCTCGTCCGCGGCGATAGCGTCCCGGTTGACGGCCAGCGAGTCCTTGTGGCGGCCGATGCGGCTATATATATGCGCCGGCATGTGCGTCAGGTGACCGGCGCCCGGCATGGTGCCGCGCAGGGCATCTGCATGGGGCTCGGCGCGTTCCGGGGTTGCGGAGGCCTCCACGGCGTGAATGTAGAGATGCGCCGCGGCCGGATGCCCCGGCGCAATGGCAAGCGCTTGTTCCAGGCTGGCGACGATGTCCACCGCATGCCCTTTGGGGGTGGTGCCGTCGGCTTCCCAGTAATCCCAGGGCTGCAGGTTCATCAGCGCATCGGCGTAGAGCACCTGAATGTCCGCATCCCGCGGATAGCGCCGGGCGACCGCCTGAATGGCGTCCGCCCAGGCCTGGTCCAGGGTCGCACGATCCGCGTTCGAATCCGAAGCGTAGCGCGCGGCCAGCGCCTCGATCAGCGCCTGCTCCTTGGCAGTCGTGCCATCCTTCAGTGCTATCGCTTGGCTGATCGCCTCGAAGGCCGGTGCGATGGCCTCATCGTGCATGGCATCGTTGATATTGGAGCCGAGCACGAAGGCCTCGCCCCAGAAGCACATCGCGCAGCTGGGATCGAGCCGCTGGGCTTCACGGAAGGCGCGCCGCCCCTCGGCGTGGTTGAAGCCCCAGGCGAGCTTCAGGCCCTGATCGAAATACGCTTGTGCCTGCGCGCTATGGGTCGTGATCTTGTAGCTGCGGCTGCCGAGCCCTTCGTAGAGCGGTACTCTTAGCGATGTTCCGGCCGCGGCGTTCGCCGTCGGTTCGGCGCGCTCGCCGGCGAAGCCGACCCCGGGCTTGAACAGCTCCGTCTTGCGTTCGTCTTCGTGGCCGAGGGAAGCACTACTGATGGCTGCGGCGAGAATCGCCGCGGACGCCAGGGTGAATGTCTTGGTTTTCATGATAATTATCCTTGTCATCGTATAGCCGTCGTCGGATGCTCGTCGTCGTTGTGATTGGCCCAGGGTGTTGACTGGTTCAGCTCGCCATGGCATCGCTCGGAGTGAAGGCCTTGGCGATCGCGCTGACGTGGCGCAGGTCCGTGCCGCAGCAGCCACCGAGCACGTTGACCCAGGGCATCTTGGCGGCCAGCGCGCGATAGAGCGTCGCCAATTCGCGTGGGTTGCCGGCATCGAGTTTCTCGGCGGCGTCCAGCTCCGCGTGGCTGCAGCGCGAGGCATTGCAGCGCAGCCCCTTGATGCGGCGCGACCAGTCGGCGTCGGTAATGGCGTCGAGAAAGTGTTCCGGATGGGCGCAGTTGATCATGAAATAGGCCGCTGTCTGGCGAGTGGCCGCGTCCACCTCTTGGATGGCCTCGCCCAGAGACTGGCCGGTGGGTAGCCGACCGTCGGTTTCCACGGTGAAGGACATCACGATGGGCAACCCGGCCTTGTGCGCCGCCTTGACGATGCCGGTGGCTTCCTGGGCCTGGGTGAAGGTCAGCGCCGAGACCATCTCCACCTCGCTGTCGGCCAGCCAGCCGATCTGCTGGGCGTGATATTCCTCGGCCTCAATAGCATTCAGCAGCGTTTCCGGCGCATAGGCATCGCCCCTGGGGCCGATGACGGCGTTGAGCACGGTGGGTTTCTGGTTGCCGGCGAACTCATCGCGCAGCGTGGCAACGAAGTTCACGGCTTCAAGGTTCGCCGCGCGCAGCTCGCTTTCCGAGGCGCCCAGGTCCTTTGCCCAGTGGCTATGGGCCTTCCAGGTCGGGGCATCGATGATAAAGCCGGTCCCGGACACTCGGGCGAGGCACAGGTAGCCGCGAAAATACTGGGCCAGCGCATGGCGACCCTGGGCGCTGGAAAGCAGGGTGTGCGCCGCGAACTCGCGAATCTCGACGCCGTGGTTGAAGATCAGATCCGTCTCCAGCCCGCCATCGGTCAGAAACAATTCGCCGGAGGCCTGCGGCAGTGCTTTGGTGATTTTCGTGTGCTGATTCATGGTTATGTACCTCGTTGGGCCCGGCCCCTTGCCGGGTCTCGCAACACGAAATTTATGCCGCTGCCGTGGTAGCCAGCGTGGTATCGGGCGTGGTTTTTTGGCTAAAAACCGTCGAAACTGCAGGTAATAAGGCCACGCATTGGGGGCGAAACGATGGCTAGGCTCGCGATTCGAACCCTGGGTGAACTGGCGGTGTGCCGGGATGGTGTGGTCGTGCCCTTGCCGGCGTCGAAGAAGACCCGCGCCTTGCTGGCTTATCTCGTGCTGACCGCGCGCCCCCAGCGTCGCGATCGACTGTGTGAAATATTTTGGGAAATTCCCGATGACCCGCGTGCCGCCCTGCGCTGGTCGCTGAGCAAGCTGCGCCCGGTGGTCAACGATGCCGTGAGCGAACGGCTGGCGGCGGATCGTGAGCGCGTCAATTTTGTGAACGAGGATGTCGAGATTGATATCCTCGAGCTGGCGGGAGGTCTCGAACGGGAAGATCTGACGGTGGCGACGCTGCGCGAGATGGCGGATCGCCTGGCTGAGCCGCTGCTCGAAGGTCTCGATCTGCCTAATCAGGAGCTCTTCCAGCGCTGGCTGACCGCCGAGCGCCAGGAGATGCAGCGCCTTCAAGTCTGTGTGCTGCAACGCCTGGCCACTCATGATGATTTGACGCCGGACCAGGCGCTGCCCTGGAGCAGAGCCTGGCTGGAGGCGGACCCGTTCAATCGAGAGGCGGCGGCGCGTCTCCTGGCTTGCCTTGGCCAGCTGGCGCTTTCCCAGGAGGCCGAATCCTTCTCCCGGGAGCTGGAGGCGCGTTTTCGCGGCGCCGGGCTCGAATGGCCGCTAGCGCTGAAGTCAACGCCGAGCCCCGAGCAGCCTGCCGCCAGAACGGATAGCGAGCATCCTCGCCAGCTGCTGGCGCGCCAGAAGATTCAATTCTGTACCGCCAGGGATGGCGTGCACATCGCTTACGCCTGTGTCGGTGAGGGATCACCCCTGGTCAAGGCCGCCAACTGGCTGACCCACCTGGAGCTCGACTGGGACGCGCCAATCTGGAGTCCGCTGTTTCGCGAACTCGCCAGTGAGCATCTGCTGGTGCGCTACGACGAGCGCGGCAATGGCCTGTCCGACTGGGACGTCGGCGAGCTTTCCTTCGACGTCTTCGTCACGGACCTGGAAACGGTGATGGATGCGCTTGGTCTCGAGCGCTTCGCGCTGCTGGGCATCTCCCAGGGCGCCGCGGTCTCCATCGAGTACGCGGTGCGCCACCCCGAGCGAGTCTCTCACCTGGTTCTGTTCGGCGCCTACGCCGCCGGCTGGCGTATCGATGCCACCGCGCAGACCATCAAGGAGCGCGAGGCCATGCTGACCCTGACGGAAACCGGCTGGGGCCAGGACAATCCGGCTTACCGGCAGGTCTTTTCCTCGACCTTCATGCCCAGCGCCACCTTCGATGAGCTTCAGTGGTTCAACGAGTTTCAGCGGCGCACCACCTCGCCGGAGAACGCGGTGCGCTTCCTGTCCGCGTTCGGTGATATCGACGTGCGCCATCGTCTCGGCCTGGTGCGCGTCCCTACTCTGGTCATTCACTCGCAACGCGATGGGCGCATTCCGATCGACTCGGGTCGAGAGATCGCCGCCGCCATTCCCGATGCGCAGTTCATGAGCCTGGATAGCGATGGGCATCTACTTCTCGGCCGTGAGCCGGCAGCTCAGGCGTTCGTCGAAGCGGTGAGGCGATTCGTGGCAGCAGGATAAGACGACAGGCATCGGATTGGCGGTCACGCTTAGTCGATACGCTCGATGATGATAGTTTCGTCAAAGCGTTTGAAATCCTTGATGTTGTGAGTCAGCAGGCAGGGAATGTCGTAGGCGAGCAGGGTCGCCACGATATTGGCATCGTGTATTTGCTTGCCGCCAACACTGAAATCGCCGATCAATTTTATCAATCGATCAGTTACGGCAGCGGTATCGTCGGCGATATGGAAGTGTCCTTCCAGATAACGTACACGTTCTTTTATAACTGCTGGTGTCGCAAGCTGCGCAAACGTTTGCGGGCGAGTACGCGCGACAATAAACTCGCGTAGCACCTGTCGGCTGATCCATAAGGGCCGTCCTGCTCGGTGGGCGGCTTTGAGCGCATCGAGCGCCTGTGCGTGGAACGGTGCCGTTACTACATTGGCATAAATCAGGATGTTGGTATCGATAAACAGAGGCTTAGCGTCCGTTGTCGCCATACATATCCTCCCTGCGCAGGCTTAGTTTCTCTGGCCAAGGCCCGGGATTATCCACCGGAAAATCCAGCGGCTCCCGCTTGTCGGAGATTTCCTCTTCGCGCTTCGTACGCTCTCTCAGAAAATCCACGAAATCTTCCACTTGCGCGAACCGATCTTCCGGGAGCGATTGAATCTTCTCCAGTAGCGTCTGGGTCTTGTGCATCGCGACGGTCATGGCGCACCTCCAATCACTGTCATCATTGAACGCTTGGCGTCTCTTTATCCCATTTTTGACTCGGTTTGACCATAAAGCGTTTATCAAAGCGGTGAGGCGCTTTGGGGCGGGATAGGGCGGTCTATAGCGCAGCAAGGCAGGCAGCGCTACGCTGTCAGCTATCGTTGGAATTTCCAGGCATACCTATCATGTTCGACTACACCCTTCTGCACTGGGCCACCTTCGGCTCCGCGGCAATCCTGCTCAACCTTTCACCGGGTCCCGACATGGCGTTCATTCTGGGGCAGACGGCCACCGGCGGCCAACGCGCCGGCTTCGCCGCGATGTTTGGCGTCTGGGCCGGTGCTTTCTTGCACGTGTTGATGGCGGCGGCCGGGCTATCAGCCATTCTGGCCGCTTCGGCGGTCGCCTTCTCGGTCGTCAAGTGGGTCGGCGCGGCCTATCTGATCTGGCTGGGTATCAAGGTGCTCATCTCCACTGGCGGGGCGCTTGCCGCGGAGACGCTGCCAGGCCTGCAAGCGTCCTGGAAGACCTTCCAGCAAGGTGTCCTGGTATCGGCACTCAATCCCAAGGTCGCGGTATTCTTTCTCGCCTTCCTTCCTCAGTTCGTGGTGGAGGGCGCCGGGCCGATGTCGGCGCAATTGTTTCTGCACGGGGCGCTGATCATTGCCGTGGCGGCACTCATCGAGCCTCCGCTGGTGATCGCCGGGGCACGATTGGCAACCGCGTTGCGCAACAATCGTCGTTTGGCCATCTGGCTTGATAGGGGGCTGGGTGGCCTTTTCATCGGGTTGGGCATTCGCCTCGCCTTGAGCGAGCGCTAAGCTGCTAAAGCTCTGATCTGGCCCGATCCGGTTCCGAGACCGGATCGGGGTGTGGTTCAGGCCTCCACGATCATCTCGAAACTGCCATAGATCAAGCGCTTGCCGTCACCAAGCATCGGAACCTTCTTTCCAAGAATCCTTCAAATAATTACCGAATACGAATGGCTTGGATTACGGCGCTCGATCAGGCTGGCTGCGAGCAGTCATATGGGCTGAACACTCCATGATTCCTGGAGAGCATATGGGAACACGTCGCATATCAACCTTGGCAGATGACACCGAGCAGTCGCCTGGAGAAGATGCCTCAAAAGTGCCGGTCGTGGCACTCGGCGCCTCTGCCGGTGGGCTCGAATCCTTTCAGCGGTTCTTTGATGCACTGCAAGACACGCCTGGCGTTGCCTTCATACTGATACAGCATCTGGCGCCGGATCATGAGAGCCTGACGCCAAGCCTGCTTGCCCGGCACACCGATATGCCGTCCAAGGCCGTCACCGAGACCACCACGATCCAGGCCAATCATGTCTATGTCATTGCCCCGGATACAGAGCTGACCCTGAATGATGGAAAGCTCGAGGTTGGCGTGCGCAGCAACGACGCCGGTCACTGGCGACCGATAGACCGCTGTTTCGCATCGCTTGCCCAGGCGCGGGGGGCCGATGCCGTGGCGATCATTCTCTCGGGCACCGGGACCGACGGCACCGAGGGTGCAAGCGAGGTCTCGATGCGTGGTGGTCTGGTGCTGGTTCAGGACCCGGAAAACGCCAGTTTTCCCGGCATGCCGGAACATGCGATCAAGGCTGGCGTGGCCGATTACGTGATGCCCGTGGAAGACATGCCGGCCTGGATCATCGATCACTTGCACCACAGCGACGATGGCCAGCCGGCATACAGTCGCACCGAACGCGATGTCAAAGCCCGCTTGTCCGATGTTCTGGCGCTGCTGAAAGCACGGACACAATACGATCTCAGCAATTATCGACCGGGTACCCCCGTGCGTCGAATCGCCCGGCGCATGGCATTGCTCAATATCCAACGCGTCACCGACTACCTGGAGTATCTGGAAACGCACCCCGCCGAACTGGATCAATTAGTCCAGGATCTATTTATCGGAGTGACCCGCTTTTTCCGCGATCCGGTGGCGTTCGAATATATCGAGAAGCACGTCATTGCGCCCCTGGTGCGCACGAAACCCGAAGGCGGTTCGCTACGCCTGTGGGTCGCGGGCTGCGCCAGCGGTGAAGAAGCCTACTCGCTTGCCATTCTCATCGCCGAGCATCTGCGCTCGGCCGGTAAACGACTCGATGTGCGTATTCTGGCCACCGACATCAACGAGAAGGCGCTGGCTTACGCCCGGGCCGGCGTTTATTCCGAACAATCGGTCAGCACGCTCGGCAGCAGGCGCAAACAAACCTATTTCGACGCGCGGGGCAGCAGTTACCAGATATGTCGTGAGCAGCGGGAATGGGTCACATTTGCCCGCCACGATCTGCTTTCTGACCCTGGATTCGCCGCGCTGGACCTGATTGTCTGCCGTAATGTGCTGATTTATTTCGCCACGCCGACCCAGGAGCACGTGGTGGGCGTGTTTCATCATGCGCTCAATCCCGGCGGCTATCTGTGGCTGGGCCTCTCCGAGACCCTGGGCGCACAGGCGACGCATTTCGATACCGTATCGCGCAGTGTCCGGCTGTTTCGCCGTATCGGCACATCCGTGCCGCAAATGGCGATACCGGCGAGTATGGCAGTCGGGGGCGCCATCTATCGCCATCCCGCGCCCTTGCCCCGTACGCGTGCGAGCCTGGGCGATGCCGTCCGCGGTGTGCTGCTGACAGAATACGCCCCGGCCTCGGTGGTGATCGATAACCAGCACGACGTTGTGCATTTTCAGGGTGATGTTCAGGCATACCTGACGTTTCCCAGCGGCGAAGCCAAACTGAACCTCAAGCGCATGGCCCGCCGTGGCCTGAGGCGCGCGATTGGCGACGCCGTACAGCAGGCCCAACAAAGTAACCGATGCGTTACCGTCACCACCGCGTTCAATCGCAATGGCGCCCATCGCCCCGTGCAGATTGCGGCGCGTCCGCTGCGCCGGCCCGACCTGCCCGAAGACTTACTGCTGATCTCGTTCATCGATTTGGGCAGCGAGACGGTCCAGGCCGATATGGTCGAACATATGACTGTCGATGACGACCCCTTGGCCGTACAGCTTGAATATGAACTGCAGGTCACGCAACAGGAATCGCAGATTTATATCCAGCGCATGGAGGAGGCCAACGAAGAAACCGGCGCCATGAACGAGGAGCTCCAGGTCACCAATGAAGAATTGGAGGCCTCGAAAGAAGAACTGCAGGCGCTCAACGAAGAACTACAAACCGTCAACGCCGACCTGCAGGGCAAATACCAGGAGCTCGAGGCGGCGCGTAATGATTGGCAGAACCTGCTGACCAGCACCGATATCGCGACCCTGTTCCTTGATACACAGCTGAATATTCGCCGCTTTACTCCGGCGATCCAGCATCTTTTCCAGCTGATCGACAGCGACCAGGGACGCCCGCTGAGCGATATCGTCGGCCGCTACGATGAAAGCGAGACGTTGTTTGTCGAGGTGCAGGCGGTGATCGAGACGTTGGTGCCCAGCGAGAAAGAGGTGCGAGCTACGGATGGACGCTGGTACGATCGACGAATCCGTCCCTATCGCACCCACGAGGATGTCGTTGACGGCGTCGTGGTGACGTTCGTTGACGTGACCGAACGCCAGCGTGCCGCGTTTGCGGTCGAATCGGCGCACGCGCGCGCCGAGCATCTGATAGAGACCCTGCACGAGGCGGTCGTGGTGCTCGACGAGACCCTTTGCGTGTTATCCGCCAACCACTCTTTCTGTACCGTTTTCAACACGACGCAGAAAGCCGTCGAAAATCGTTCCCTATTCGACCTGGTTGCGGGTCAGTGGGACACGACACCCCTGCGCAGGCTATTGGAAGACCTGCGGTCTCACGGCACCGCCTTTAAAGACCACGAAGTGGCGCTCGACAGTGCGACCGCCGGCGAGCGCGTCATGCTGCTCAATGCTCGACGTCTGGATGATGTTCAAGATGAAACCTCGATGCGCATCCTGCTGGCGATGACCGACATCAGCCATCAGAAACGCGAGACCCAGGATGCGCTTGCGCTTGCGTCCAGCGAGCATCGATACCGTATGCTCTTCGAGGCCATTCCGATGCTTTGCTTCACGCTTGAAGTCAACGGCCGTATTCTTTCCAGCAACCGCTATGCTGGGAGCACGCTGGGTATCGAAGAGAGCGCCTTGGTCGGTCGCGATTTCATCGAACTGCATCCGGATGACAAGCAGCAAGTGCGCGATGGTCTGGCCGACATAGCTCAGGAGCCGAGCATGGCTCGGCGCTGGGAAACACGCATCGTATGCGCCAAAGGCGATCTGCGCTGGATGCGCGAAACCGCCTGCCCCGTCGTCGGGCAGGTCAACTCGACTCCCACCATTCTTGTTCTGTGCGAAGACATCACCGATCAGCGCCGGCTGCCGGAGCTGGCATATCATGCCAGCCATGATAGCCTGACCGGTCTGTTGAACCGGCGCGAGTTTGAACGCCGCGCCAACCAGCTGATCCATAGTGCCCGGAATGAGCAAGTAACCCATGTCATGGGTTTCATCGATCTCGATCAGTTCAAGATCGTCAACGACACTGGCGGTCATCTGGTCGGCGACGCGGTACTGCGTCAGGTTGCACAGATGCTGCGCGTCCGAATACGCGACAGCGATATCCTCGCTCGCCTTGGCGGTGACGAGTTCGGGTTATTGCTCAGCCATTGCACGATTGCCGATGCCGAGCGAGTCGCCGATCAACTCCTCAACGACATGCAGGCGCTGCGCGCGTCCAGCGAGACTGAGGTTCTGCCGGTTGGCATGAGCATCGGGCTGGCGGCCATTACCAGCACCACGGCTAATTACACCGAGATATTGAGGGCCGCCGATGCAGCCTGTTATCAAGCCAAAAGCCATGGCCGCCACCGCAGCTACGTCTACCAGAACCAAGACATGGACCTCACCCAGCGCCAGCATGAGTTCGAATGGGTCGGCCGAGTGACCCGCGCATTGAAGGACCAGCGGCTGCGACTGGTGTATCAGCCCGTCGTGCCGATAGCAGTCGCACTGCAGGACAATACCTGCACGACGCTTCATGCCTGTGAATTGCTCTTGCGGCTGATCGAGCAGGATGGTCGTGTCGTGTCCGCCGGCAAGTTCCTGCAGGCCGTGGAACAATATGGCCTGATCAGTCAGCTCGACCAGTGGGTAATAACCACCGCCTTTGATTGGCTGCGGGACCGGCCTGCCATTGCCAAGAGGCTCGACATCTGCACCTTCAATCTGTCGGCTCAGTCGCTCAATGACGAGCAATGTCTGAGGCTGTTGCGCAAGCGACTGACCGATGGCAGCGTGGCACCGGACAAGATTTGCCTGGAAATAACCGAAACCGCCGCGACCCGCCACCTGGACGGCGCACTCCAGTCAATCGAAACACTTCGTGAATTGGGTGCTCATTTCGCCCTGGACGACTTCGGCAGCGGCTTGACCTCGTTTACCTATCTCAGGACGCTACCGGCCTGTTTTCTCAAGATTGACGCCGCCCTGATAGCCCGGATATTGCATCGGGCTGGCAAGAAGCCTCCTGATTCCAGTCTCGCTGGGCA
>ERZ1032895.78-NODE-78-length-28501-cov-13.615341_pt1 | contig 28501 bp, 24 predicted proteins | sample MGYA00516687_ERZ1032895 | MGnify/ENA primary metagenome ERZ1032895 (study PRJEB33719, sample SAMN04261600) | wastewater metagenome | biome: rural village; feature: latrine urine exit; material: soil | place: El Salvador | collected 2013-01-14 ... | reverse complement strand
ACAGTAGTCTATACAGTGTTTTTGGAGCACACCAACATCAGATACCAACATAGCCTGATTCATACATTACTCGAGCAGCATAGCAGGCGGCCAGTATCTGGCAAGTCGCTTTTTGGATGACAGTTTCAGGTCGTGGCTCGGGATGGCGTCGCTGATCGCCTGCGACCTGCTGTCGCGCTTCAGGGCAACTGCAATTAGCAATATGACACGGGGCCGATCCGGCAACAGTTCGCCGAGGGGGCGCTGTGACCCCGTCCCTGGGCGCTACCTACGCCATCCATGGCGTAGAACCCCCTCTTCGAACTGTCCCCGGCGCCCCTTGAAGGGCAGCTGCGATAGCTCAGGGCGCGCTTGGCTTGACTAGCCGCCGCCGGGCTTTCCGTGTACAGTCACGGCCGGAATTATGCTTGTGGGAGAGCGTCTTGAGCCTGCGTCTTCAAGCCCGAAAGCTGGCCTGTGAACGGGACGACCGCTGGCTGTTTCGTGACCTCGACCTGACCCTGGACGCTGGCGAAATCCTGCGCATCGAAGGGCCCAACGGCAGTGGCAAGACCACGCTGCTGAAGATCCTCTCGGGGCAGCTGAGCGGCTACGAAGGGGAGCTCTTGTGGTGCGGTGAGCCGATGCGTCGCGTGCGCCGGGATTTTCTGGCCAACTTGATCTATCTGGGGCACGCTCCGGGAGTAAAGGCGGCGCTGACGCCGTTGGAAAATCTGGCCTGGTATCAGGCGTTGGCCGGTGAGACCAGTGCTGGCAGGAATGGCCAGGCGGCACGTATGGCTGCCCTGGGGGCGACTGGTCTTGGCGGCTTCGAAGATGTGCCGGCCGGTCAGCTGTCCGCGGGCCAGCAGCGCCGCGTGGCGCTGGCCAGGTTGGAGCTGATTCCACGCGCCCTGTGGGTGTTGGACGAGCCCTTTACCGCCATCGACCGCGACGGGGTGGCCGCCCTGGAGATCCGACTCGCCGAGCATGTGAGTCGCGGCGGCTCGGTGCTGGTCACCACCCATCATGTGCTGAAAACTACCGCCAGACTGCGCAGCGTGCGGCTGGGAGACGTTTGACGTGAGTTCGAACACAGAGCCTGCGACCGCCATTCCTTCGTTGCTGGTGTCGGAACCCGAAGGCGGCCTGATGGTCGCAATTAAAGCGACTCTGGCGCGTGATGTCATCCTGTTGCTGCGTCGGCGTGGTGAAGTGCTCAACCCGCTGGTGTTCTTCGCGCTGGTTATCACGCTGTTTCCGATCGGCATTTCGCCGGACCCAGCAATGCTGGCGAGCATCGCGCCGGGCCTGCTGTGGGTGGCGGCACTGCTGGCAGCGCTGCTGTCGCTGGATAGCCTGTTTCGCGGCGATCATGATGACGGTGCCCTGGAGCAGCTGTTGCTGTCGCCGCATCCATTACCGCTGCTGGCGCTGGCCAAGGTGGCGGTGCACTGGTTGATGACCGGACTGCCGCTGGCGCTGATGGCGCCTTTGCTGGGCGTCATGCTGGCGCTGCCGGCGGGCAGCTACCTGGTGCTGGCCGCCTCGCTTGCGCTTGGCAGTGCCGTGCTGAGTCTGATCGGTGCCATTGGCGCGGCGCTGACGGTGGGGCTTGCGCGGGGTGGAGTGTTAATATCGCTGCTGGTGCTGCCGCTGTATATCCCGGTGCTGATCTTCGGTGCCGGCGCCGTTCAGGCGGCGATCACCGGAGCCAGCGTCATGGCGCACCTGGCGATTCTCGGCGCCTTGCTGTCGGTGGCATTGGGGCTTGCACCCTTCGCCATCGCCGCATCATTGCGCATCAGTCTTAACGGTTGAGGTAAACGCAGCGCATGTGGGCCTTCATACACAAGCTCGGTTCCCCCAAATGGTTCTATGCCATCAGTGCGCGGCTGCTGCCCTGGTTCTGGGTGGCGGCAGCGGTGCTGATCGTCACCGGCAGCATCTGGGGGCTGGCGTTTGCGCCGGCTGATTACCAGCAGGGCAACAGCTTTCGCATCATCTATGTGCATGTGCCGGCGGCTTTCCTGGCCCAGTCGATCTTCATCGGCATGGCGGCTTCCGGTCTGGTGTTCATGGTGTGGAAGATCAAGATAGCCGACATGGCCGCGGCGATGATGGCCCCGCTGGGCGCCAGCATGACCTTCGTGGCGCTGTTTTCGGGCGCCGTCTGGGGCGTGCCTACCTGGGGCACCTGGTGGCAGTGGGATGCGCGACTGACCTCGATGCTGATCCTGTTCTTCCTGTACATTGGCGTGATCGCCCTGCGTGGCGCCTTTTCCAGCCGCGATGCGGGCTCCCGCGCCACCTCGGTGCTGGCCATGGTCGGGGTGATCAACATTCCCATCATCAAGTATTCGGTGGACTGGTGGTACACCCTGCATCAGACCGCCAGCTTCACATTCACCGCGCGCCCGGCCATGCCGGCGGAAATGTACCTGCCGCTGCTGATCATGGTGCTGGGCTTCTATTGTTTCTTTATCGCCCTGACGCTGACCCGCACCCGCACCGAGATCCTGCGGCGTGAGATCAACAAGCGCTGGGTTCGCCAACTGGTGGAGGAAAGCAGCTGATGGCTTTCGATTCGCTGACCGATTTCTTCGCCATGGGTGGCCATGGCGTCTACGTATGGGCCGCCTGGGGAGCGACTGGCCTGCTGCTGCTGGTGCTGGCGATCCATGCCCGGCTCGAGCATCAACAGGCCAGACAGACCCTGCGCCGGCGCGTTCGCCGCGAGCAGCACCAGGCCGCAAGGGCCACCGTTTCATCTGACGAGGGACGTGTCCATGAGAGCCAAACGTAAGCAGAAGCTGACCATCATCCTTGGACTGGTTGGCCTTGCCGCAGTGGCGGTCGGTCTTGCCCTGTTTGCACTGCGCAGCAACATCAACCTGTTCTTCAGCCCGGTGCAGATCGCCGAGGGCCAGGCCCCCGTCGAGCGTCAGATCCGCGCCGGCGGCATGGTCCGTGAGGGCAGCGTGCAGCGCGACCTGGACAGCCTGGACGTGGCCTTTACCGTGACCGACTACGTCGAGGACGTGGAAGTGCGCTACAACGGCATCCTGCCGGACCTGTTCCGCGAAGGGCAGGGCGTGGTGGTGGTAGGACGCCTGCAGCCCGATGGCTGGATTCGCGCCGACCAGGTGCTGGCCCGCCATGATGAGAACTACATGCCCCCCGAGGTCGCCGAGGCGCTGGAAGCGTCTGGTCACTCCCCGGCGGACTACAAGGCCAAGGCCGCCGAAGTGTCGAAGCGGGTCAAGGACAGTGCCGCTTCTACCCAGAACTGACCTGGAGTCGAGATGTTGATCAAGATGATTCCCGAACTCGGCCACTTTGCGCTGATCATCGCCCTGCTGATGGCGGCGGTGCAGGCGCTGGTGCCGCTGGCCGGGTCGGCTACGCGTCGCCCGCTGTGGATGGCCTATGCCCGGCCCATGGCCGTCGGCCAGTTTGTATTTCTGGTGATTGCCTATGGCTGTCTGACCTTCAGCTACATGATGGATGACTTCAGCGTGGCCAACGTGGCCAACAACTCCAACTCCATGCTGCCCTGGTACTACAAGTTCAGCGCCGTCTGGGGTAACCACGAAGGCTCGGTGCTGCTGTGGAGCCTGATTCTGGGTACCTGGACCTTCGCCGTCAGCGTGTTTTCCCGTGATCTGCCGCGTGAGGTGCTGGCACGGGTGCTGGGCGTGATGGGGCTGGTGAGCCTGGGTTTCCTGGCCTTCGTTCTGGTCACCTCCAACCCGTTCGAGCGCGTGCTGCCCAACGTGCCGGCCGACGGTGCCGACCTTAACCCGCTGCTGCAGGATTTCGGCCTGATCATTCATCCGCCGATGCTGTACATGGGCTATGTGGGCTTCTCGGTGGTCTTCGCTTTTGCGATTGCCGCACTGTTAGGTGGGCGTCTGGATGCCGCCTGGACTCGCTGGGCGCGGCCCTGGACCAACGTGGCCTGGGCCTTTCTGACCGTCGGTATCGCGCTGGGCAGCTGGTGGGCCTACTACGAGCTGGGCTGGGGCGGCTGGTGGTTCTGGGACCCGGTGGAAAACGCTTCGCTGCTGCCGTGGCTTGCCGGTACGGCGCTGATTCACTCGCTGGCGGTGACCGAGAAGCGCGGCTCCTTCAAGAGCTGGACGGTGCTGCTGGCGATCTCGACCTTTTCGCTGTCGCTGCTGGGCACCTTCCTGGTGCGCTCGGGGGTGCTGACCTCGGTACATGCCTTTGCCAACGATCCGTCCCGCGGCCTGTTCATCCTGATGCTGCTGGGGCTCACCGTGGGGCTGTCGCTGCTGCTCTTTGCGCTGCGCGCGCCGCGGGTCAGCCATCAGGTCGGTTTCAGCTGGCTGTCTCGCGATGCGCTGCTGCTGATCAACAATATCGTGCTGGTGATCATGACCGTCACCGTGCTGCTGGGCACCGTCTATCCGCTGCTGCTGGACGCCCTGAATCTGGGCAAGATCAGCGTCGGCCCTCCCTACTTCAATGCGCTGTTCGTTCCGCTGACGGTGATCCTGTGCTTGTTCATGGGCATTGGGCCGCTGGCACGCTGGAAGCGCAGCGACGCTCGCGGATTGATCAAGCGCACCTGGCTTGCCGGTCTTGCCGCCCTGGTCATCGCCGGCATTGCACCGCTGCTGTATGCCGGCGAGTGGAACCTGCAGGTCACCCTCGGCATCGCCATCTCCCTGTGGGTGGTGCTGCCCATGGTGCGCGACCTGCTGGACAAGAGCCGGCATAGCAACGGGCGTCTCGCCGGTCTTGGCCGCTTGTCGCTGGCCTACTGGGGCATGATTGTCGGCCACCTGGGAGTGGCGGTGAGCATCATCGGTGTCGCCGTGGTGTCCAACTACGCCATTGAACACAATGTGCGCATGGCCGTCGGCGATAGTGCCGAGGTCGCCGGTTACAGCTTCACCATGACCGAGCTAGGTAGCCGTCGGGGCCCCAACTTCGTCGCCGATGCCGCGCGCGTCGAGGTGCGCCGAGGTGACAGCCAGCGCAGCTTCGTGATGACGCCGGAAAAACGCTTGTATATCGCCCGGGGCATGCCGATGACCAATGTGGCGCTGCGCCCGGGACTGTTCCGTGACCTCTATCTGGCCATGGGCGAAGATCTTGGCGATGGCAGCTGGGCCATGCGTATTCAGTACAAGCCCTTCGTGCGCTGGTTATGGCTGGGCGGACTGCTGATGGCGCTGGGTGGCGTGCTGGCGGTGATGGATCGCCGCTATCGACGGACCAGCAGCGTGACTGCCGGCAGCGGAGCGAGCGATAAGCGAGCGGCGGGTGGCACGCTGCAGGAGGCCACGGCATGAAGCGTCGTCTGCTGCTGACCCTGCCGCTGATCGGTTTTGCGGTGTTCGGTGTGTTCCTTTATCTGGGACTGGGCATGAATCCCTTCGATCGCGATTCGGCGCTGATGGCCCGGGAGTTTCCCGATTTCGAGCTGCCCACCCTGGAAGACCCCGAGCGCCTGGTGGATGGAAGCCTGCTTGAAGGCCAGGTCACCCTGGTCAACGTATGGGGCGAGTGGTGTCCTACCTGCAAGCAGGAGATGCCCCAGCTGCTGACGCTGGCCGATAGCGGCGTGCGCCTGGTCGGGGTCAACTACAAGGATACCCGTGACAAGGGAACGCAGTTTCTGCGCGAGTTCGGCAACCCCTTCGAGTTCAACATCTTCGACGCCGACGGAGGCCTGGGCTTTGACCTTGGCGTCTATGGCGCTCCGGAGACCTTTCTGGTCGATGCCCAGGGCATCATCCGCTACCACCATACCGGCTATATCAAGCCTGAAGACGTGCGGGACACCATCCTGCCGGAGGTCGAGAAATGGCGTCAGTGATTCGCCGTCTGCTGTTCGTCCTTGTGCTGCTGCCGCTGATGACGGCCTTGGCAGCGGTGACGGCACAGGCCGAGAGCATCGAGATCCGTCATTTCGACAACCCCGTGACCGAGCAGCGCTATCGGTCACTGACCGCCAGCCTGCGCTGCCCCAAGTGCCAGAACCAGGCCATCGACGACTCGGATTCGCCGATCGCCGGTGACATGCGTGACCGGGTCTATGTGCTGCTGCAGGACGGCCGCTCCGACCGGGAAATTCTCGACTTCATGGTCGAGCGGTTCGGCGATTATGTGCTGTATAACCCGCGTCTGGAGGGCCGCACGCTGCTGCTGTGGGGCATGCCGGCGGTGCTGGTGCTGATCGGCGGCAGCGTGGTGATATTGCTGGTGCGGGTACGACGCAAGGCCTCTTCCGAGGCGCTGAGCGACGAGGAACGCGCGCGCCTTGACGCCCTGACCAATCGAGAGAGAACGCCATGATTTTGCTGTGGCTTGCCTTCGCCGTCATGCTGATACCGGCGCTGTGGCTGATGATCCTGCCGCTGCGCCGTGCCGCCTCCCTGCGTCGGGCCCAGGCAGACTTTGAACAGCGCGACAGCACCGCTGAACTGAATGTGGCGGTGCACCGGCGCCGGCTGGCATCGCTGGAAGCCGCGCGGGAACGCGGCGAGATCGATCAGGCGCGATTCGAGGATGACCGGCTTGAACTTGAGCGCAGCCTGCTGGATGACACCGCGGAGCTTCAGCGCCAGCCGCTCAAGGCGGCAAGCTCCGGCAAGCTGATGGTGCCGGCAATGATGATTGGCCTGGTGGTGGCTGCCATCGGCTGGTATCAGCTGGAGGGCGCCTCCGGCGATCTGGCCCTGTATCAGGCCCAGCGGGAGGTGCTGGACGCCCCTGATGGCAATGTCGACACGCTGATCGCCCGTCTGGAAAAGGAAGCCAGCCGCCAGCCTGACAACGTCAATGTCTGGCGCTCGCTGTACCCGCTGTATCGCGATAGCGGGCGTATCAACGAAGCCCGGGCAGCGCTGGAGCAGCTGATCGAGCTGGAAGGACGCAAGACCTGGCTGCTGGCCGAGCTGGCCGAGTTTCGTTACTTCACCGAAGGGCGCGAAATCAGCGGTGACGTCAAGGCGCTGGTCGACGAAGTACTGGCCAGCGAGCCGGCCCAGCCCAAGGTGCTGGGCATGCTGGGCATAGAGGCCTTTGAGAGCGGTGACTATGAGCAGGCCATCGAACACTGGCGGCGCGCCATTGCCGGGATGGATAATCCCGGTGCCGCCGACTCCTTGCGCCAGGGTATTCAAGTCGCCCAGCAGCGCCTCGGTATCGAGCCTGACCGCGGCGATGCTGCTGGAACAGGGCCGGGCGTGACGGTGCAGCTCAGTCTCGATCCGTCGCTGAGCGAGCGCTTGCCCGCCAGCACCAGCGTGTTTGTCGTGGCTCGCGATACCGCCGGTGAACTGCCCCCGCTGGCGATCCAGCGCACCACCCTGGGCGAGCTGCCGCTGACGCTGACTCTGGATGACAGCCATGCCATGGCGCCTGGCGCCAGGCTGTCCCAGGTGGATCAGGCGCATCTGGTGGTGCGGGTCTCCGAGAGCGGTCAGGCCACGCCGCAGCCCGGCGATTTGATGGGGCGTCTGGAAGACGTGACGGTCGGCAGTGACGAGCCGCTGTCACTGGTGATCGATAGGGTCGTCGAATAACCCATGCAGTTGACCTCGATCCGGCTGGCCGGATTCAAGTCCTTCGTCGATCCGGTGACGGTGCCGTTTCAGGGCAACATGACGGCCATCGTCGGTCCCAACGGCTGCGGCAAGTCGAACATCATCGATGCCGTGCGCTGGGTCATGGGCGAGTCGTCTGCCAAGACCCTGCGCGGCGAGTCGATGACCGACGTCATCTTCAACGGTTCCACCGGCCGCAAGCCGGTGGGGCAGGCCTCCATCGAGCTGCGCTTCGATAATCGCGACGGCTCCCTGGGCGGCGCCTATGCCCAGTATGCCGAGATTTCGGTCAAGCGCGTGGTGACCCGGGAAGCCCAGTCCAGCTACTCCTTCAACGGTCAGAAATGTCGTCGGCGAGATATCGCCGATCTGTTTCTCGGCACCGGCCTTGGCCCGCGCTCCTACGCGATCATCGGCCAGGGCATGATTTCTCGCCTGATTGAATCCCGCCCCGAGGAACTGCGCGCCACCCTGGAGGAAGCCGCGGGCATTTCCAAGTACAAGGAGCGGCGTCGGGAAACCGAAAACCGCATGCGGCGTACTCAGGAAAACCTGGAGCGCCTTGAAGACATCCGCGACGAGCTCGACAAGCAGCTCGAGCGACTCAGGCGCCAGGCCGAAGCGGCGCGCCGCTATCAGACTCTCAAACAGGAAGAGTATCGCCTCAAGGGCGAACTGGCGCTGCTGCGCGGCCGGGCCCTGCGTGCCAGCCAGAGCGAGGAGGAGAGCCGCGTCCGCGAGCTTGAAACCGGCGTCGAGCGTGAGCTGCTCGGGCTGCGCCAGTGCGAGACGCGGCTTGAGGAGGCGCGAGTCGGCCATGACCAGCTGGCCGTTGAGCTGGAGCAGTGCCAGAGCCGCTTTCATGAAACCACCACCGCGATTGCCCGCCTTGAGCAAGACCTTGAACATGCCCGGGCAAGCGATCAGCAGCTGGCCCGCGATCTGGAGAATGCCCGGCGCGAGCTGGCCGAGCTGGAGCGCCTCGGCGAGAACGACGAGCAGCGTCTGGCAAGCCTGGAAGAGCGTCTGGAAACTCTCGGACCCGAGCAGGAAGAGGTGGCTGAGCAACTGGCCGAACTTGAGGCGGCGCTCGAGGACGGTGAGCCGCAGGCCGAGCAGGCCGATGCCAAATGGGACGCCTTCTCCGAGCAGTGGCAGGCCGATAGCCGTGAAGCCGAGCGCGCCCAGGACCGGATCAGGGAGCAGGAATCACGGCTGGAGCGCATCGATGCAGACCTTCGCAAGCGGCGTGAGCAGCGTGAAGAGCTGCCCGATCTTGCCGCGCTGGAGGCCCAGTGCAGCGAGGCCGCCGAGCAGCTGGCCGAGATAGAGGAGCGCCTCGAGAGCAGCGAGCTGCGCCGGGAAGACAGCCAGCGGCGACGAGATGCGGCCCGGGAAACGGTGCGTGACTTCGAAGCGGCGCGTGAACAGCAGCGCACCCGGCGCAGCACCCTGCAGGGCGAGCTGGCCTCGCTGGAGGTCCTGATACAGGCGGAGCTGGCCGACCACGACAGCGGCCTGGACGCGCGTCTGGCCGAGCATGGCCTTCTAGAGGCGCCGCGCCTGGGCGAGCAGTTGGAAGTGAGTCCGGGCTGGGAAGAGAGCGTTGCCTGGGTGCTGGCTCCCTGGCTGCGCGCCCGAGTCACTTCATCGGCAGCGGGGCAGGCTTTGCTCAATGAGCCGCCCAGCGCCGAGCTTGGCCTTCTTGAGGAAGGCAAAGGCCAACTGTCCCAGACAGCAGAAGCCGGCAGTCTGGCAGCAAAAGTCACCGGCGCCTGCGCCCTGGCGGGCTGGCTGGCGCGTATACGCTGCATGGATTCGCGCTCAGCGGCCTGGGCGGCTCAGGCAACGCTTGAGGACGGTGAAAGCCTGATCACCGCCGATGGACTCTGGCTAGGACGGGGTTGGGCGCGTCATCGTGGCAGCGCCGAGGGCGTCGATACCCTGCTGGTCAGCCGCCGCCGCGAAGCGGAGGTGCGCGAGGCGCTGGAAGATGTCGCCCGGCAGCTGGATGACTGCGAGGGCCGCCTGGACGGGGCCAATGGGCAGGTCGCCGCTGCCGAAGACGCACTGGAACAGCTGCGTCTGGAGCAGCGTGAGCTGGAACAGCAGCGCCAGCAGCGGGCGGTGCAGAATAGCAGCCTGGCCGGTCGCCTGGAGCACATGCGTGGCCGCGCCGAGGAGCTCGATCAGGAAAACGCCAGCCTGGTCGAGGCGGGCGAGGAAACCCGGCTTGCCATCGAAGAAGTCCGCGAGCAGTGGCAGCTGGCGCTGGATCGGCTGGATCGCGGTGCCGAGACCCGTGAACGGCTCGATCGTCAGCGCCAGCAGGCGAGGGAGCAACTGGCCTCGCTGCGTCAACGGCAGCGGCCGCTGGCCGAGCGCGCCCAGCAGTTGGCGCTGGAAATGCAGCGCCTGACTACCGAGCGGGCAGGGCTTGCCGAGCAGAAGGGCAGGGCGGGCGAGACTCGCGAGCGGCTGATGCTGCGCTGTGCCGAGCTTGCAGAAGCCCGGGAAAGACTCCAGGAGCCGGGGGAAGAGCGCCGTGAGCAGCTCGATGAGCTGCTCTATCGTCGCGAGCGCGAGGAGCGCGCGCTCAACGAGGTGCGTAGCCGAGGGGCAACACTCGCCGATGGCCTGCGTGAAGACGAGCTGGCGCGCCAAACCCACGAGCGCAAGCTCGAGGGGATTCGCGAGCGGCTGCAGGAAGCACGCATGCAGGTGCAGGCGCTGGCGCTGAAGGCGGAGTCCTTTGATGAGCAGCTGCGTGAGCTGGGCCATGACGTCGAGGCATTGTTGGCGTCGCTGTCTCCCGACGCCACCGAATCCGCCTGGCGAACCCGCCTGGAAGACACCAGCGAGCGCATTCGCCGGCTAGGCGCGATCAACCTCGCGGCCATCGAGGAGTACGACCAGCAGGCCGAGCGGCGCAACTATCTGGAGGCCCAGCAGTCCGAGTTGAACGAGGCTCTGCAGACGCTGGATCGGGCCATTCGGCGTATTGATCAGGAAACCCGTGCGCGCTTTCGCGATATCTTCGAGCGAGTCAATGCTGGCCTGCAGACACTTTTTCCCAAGGTCTTCGGCGGCGGGACCGCATGGTTGACGCTGACCGGTGAGGATTTGCTGGAAACCGGTGTGGCCATCATGGCGCGTCCGCCCGGCAAGAAGAACAGCACCATTCACTTGCTGTCCGGGGGGGAAAAAGCGCTCACTGCACTGTCGCTGGTATTTGCCATCTTTCAACTTAACCCTGCACCCTTTTGCATGCTTGATGAAGTCGATGCTCCATTGGATGACGCCAATGTGGGACGCTATGCCCGACTGGTTAAGGAGATGTCCGAATCGGTTCAGTTCATTTATATTACCCACAACAAGATTGCCATGGAGGCCGCCGAGCGACTCATGGGAGTGACCATGCAGGAGCCGGGGGTTTCTCGACTGGTATCGGTGGGTATCGATGAGGCGGCGGCACTGGCGGAAGCCTGAAGGACTTGAATGCCATTCGAAAAGCGGGTACCAATTCAGGGTACGATATTCAATGGAATTAAAGCGCAGGTTAAAAGTCGAAGCGCATGAGCCAGAGCGCAAAGCATGATGGGAACCAGCTCACTAAACTTGACAAATAAAAAAATGGTCCTTTCAGGAGCAGTCGCGCTATGCTATTCACGAGTAAACTTCAGGCATGGCGCCATAGCGAAAGGCATGACGACTCATGGAACTAAGAGAATGGCTGATCATTCTGGGGCTGGGGCTGGTCACGATTATCGTCCTTGACGGTGTCCGCCGCTTCCAGCGTCAGCGCAATGTACCGCGCCTTGACCAGATGGGCGCCGAGAGCAGGGATGCTGCCGACAACGCCGGTGACGACGACTACGACGCTTCTGTCGATTGGGAGCTGCCTAATGGAGGTGCCCGGGTTCTCAGGCCCGCGCAGTACGACGGTGTGTCTTCCAAGCCCAAGCTTGAACGCCAGGAGCATCCCGGGCCGTCGCGGGTGCTATCCGAGTTCCGTCAACGTCAGCAAGACCCTCTTGAGTCAGTGGCACAGCCGATGGCCAGAGCAGATGCCGCGGTATCGCAAGGCCGGCCGTTTCATGACCTCGGTTCAAACGAGGCGTCCGGCGATTCTTTGGCCGATATCGACACCGGCAGCGATACCGCCACCGCCGCGCCTGGGTTTGAAGTTGAAGACGTTGAGCAATCTGAACGCCTTGAAGCTAAATGTGCCGAGGATGAGATCAAGCCGGTCGCTGATGCGGCCAAAGCAGAGTCTCAAGTTGAGCTTCAGGCTGAGTTTCAAGAAGAAAGCATCAAAGTCGAAGAGGCCGCTGTACTCTCTGACGAGCCCGCCGGACGCCGCGAGCCCGTGCTGGAGCTGCCGGGTGACGAAGCCCAGGCGCAGACTAGCGACCGGCCAGTCTCCAATCAAGCCGACAGCAAGACTGTTGAGCCCAACAATAACGCTGCTGCCAGCAAGGCGCATGCCACTGCGAATGCAACGCCAGCGGAGCTGGAAACGCACGACTCGCTGCATGCCGATCCGGAAGACCATGCGGCCTATGACGAGGAAGATTATCGTCTGGTCGATCTCGAGGGCATGGGACACTCCCTCAAGGCGAGTTCCAGGCGCATGGGTACCTCTGTGCATCGCTTTGGTACTTCTCTGCAGCGCTCCATGAGCGAGCGTCGACAGCAGAAGCGCATCGAGCGCAAGCAGCGCCAGGTCGAGAAGGAAGAAAAGGCACGCCTCAAGGCCGAACAGCGGGCTGCGGAGCAAGAGCGCCGCCGCCAGGAAGACGAGGCGCGTGCCGCTCGAGACGCCGAGCGCCGCGAGCAGGAAGCCGAAGCGCGAGCCAAGCGGGAAGAAAAGCTCGCCGCGCTACGCGCTTCCCAGGCTTCCGAGAAAGCGGAGGCTGAGCATCTTGAGGAGCGTGAGCGAGCCCAGCGTCTTGCCAGCAAGGCTGAGCACGAATCGGCCCTGAGCGAATCATTGCAGGCCGAGTACGAAGCCCTGTACGGTGCCGCCGACGAAGATCATGCGCGTGACGACAGTACTGATCAGAATGCGGTCTTTGCTGCTGAGCAGGCAGCGCGTCGCGACGAGGCGCCCCGGCACCCGGTGCTGGAAAAGGCGCTGCGCACGGCCACCGAGTCCGAGCATGCCCGAGAGGCGCTCAGCGAGGCGGGTGAAGTCATCATCATCAGCGTCATGTCGCGGGACGAGGCCGGCTTCTCGGGTCCGACCCTGCTGAAGCTGATGCTGGCCTGTGGGCTACGCTATGCAAGCGACATGGGTATCTTCCACCGCTTTGAAACCGAAGATCCGAACAGCAGCCTGCAGTTCTCCATGGTCAATGCGGTCAAGCCTGGCACCTTCCCGGTTCGTGAGATGGGCGACTTCCGCACGCCGGGTATCACGCTGCTGATGCCTTTGCCCGGTGCCGAAGATAGCGCGGCGGCTTTCGAAGCCATGGTCGAGACGGCCATGGTCATCGTGCGCCACCTGGGCGGCGAGCTGAAGGATGAAAACCAGAGCGTGATGACGGCTCAGACCGTGGAGTTCGCTCGTCAGCGCGTTCAGGAGTTCGAGCGCCGTCACCGGCTGCGCCGCTATCAGGTCAACTGATTGAACCGGACCTGAGGGTTCAGCACTGCAACAGCCCCCGGAGTGAATCCCGGGGGTTTTTGTTTTCGAGATATGTTTGACATCGGATATTTTTGACATCGAGAAACCAGCCCCATGAGTCAGCCAGACCAGCGCCCCAAGGATGAGGTCGCGCGCCTGCGAGCCGAGCTCGAAGACGCCAACTATCGCTACTACGTGCTTGATGAGCCACAGATGACGGATGTCGACTACGACCGTCGCCTGCGTCGCCTGCAGCAGCTCGAGGCGGAGCACCCCGAACTGCTGAGTTCGGATTCGCCAACCCAGCGGGTCGGGGCGGCCCCCGCCGAAGGTTTCCCCGAGCGCGCCCACGCGGTACCGATGCTGTCGCTGGATAATGCCTTCGACGAGCAGGAGCTTGTAGCCTTTGTTGAACGCGTCGCCGAGCGACTGGAATGTCCGCCCGATGAGCTGGAGTTCTGCTGTGAACCCAAGCTGGATGGCGCGGCGGTGTCGCTGGTGTATGAGAACGGCGCGCTGAGAGCCGGTGTCACCCGAGGCGATGGCCGCAGCGGCGAGGAGATCACCTCCAATCTGCGCACTTTGAAGTCGATTCCGCTAAAGCTGCGTGGCAAGGAGTGGCCCGACAGACTGGAGGTGCGCGGTGAGGTGACCATGCGCCATGACAAATTCGAGGCGCTCAACGCACGGGCCCGGGAGGAGGGCAGCAGGGTCTTCGCCAATCCGCGCAACGCCGCCGCCGGCAGCCTGCGCCAGCTCGACCCGCGGATCACCGACAAGCGTCCATTGGAGTTTACTGCCTACCAGTTAGTCCAGGAGACGGTGAGTCTGGTCAATATTGATATTGCGACTCATGGCAAGCAGATGGAGCTGTTGCGTGGCTGGGGATTCAGGATCAGTCAGGAACTTGAAGTCGTACAGGGCACCGAGGGCGTCATTGCGTATTGTCGCCGGCTCGGCGAGCAGCGCGACGGCCTCGGCTACGACATCGACGGCGTGGTGATCAAGGTCAACGACCTTCGCCTGCAGCGCGAGCTTGGCTTCGTGTCACGGGCGCCGCGCTGGGCGGTGGCCTTCAAGTTTCCCGCCCAGGAGCAGACTACCCGGCTCAACGACGTTGAGTTTCAGGTGGGTCGAACCGGGGCCATCACCCCGGTGGCCCGGCTCGAGCCGGTGTCGGTGGCCGGGGTCACTGTCTCCAATGCGACCCTGCACAATGCCGACGAGATCGCGCGGCTCGGGGTCATGATCGGCGATACCGTGGCGATTCGCCGGGCCGGGGATGTGATTCCTCAGGTGGTGCGGGTACAGGAAGACGAGCGGCCCGCCGATGCCCGGGCGATCCTGTTTCCCGAGCGCTGCCCGGTGTGCGACTCCGAAATTGAACGGCTCGAAGGCGAGGTGGTGGCACGCTGCTCGGGTGGGCTCTATTGCCCTGCGCAGCGCAAGGAGGCGCTCAAGCATTTCGCCTCGCGCCGTGCGCTGGATATCGATGGCCTGGGCGAAAAGCTGATCGAGCAGCTCGTCGACAACGACTGGGTCAAGACGCCGGCGGATCTGTTTGGCCTTGATGCAGAGCGCCTGGCGACGCTGCCGCGCATGGGTCAGAAGTCGTCGGAGAACCTGGTGGCAGCGCTGGAGCAGGCCCGCCGTACCAGTCTTGCACGCTTCATCTATGCGCTGGGCATTCGCGAAGTGGGCGAGGCCACCGCGGCCAATCTTGCGGGTCATTTCGGCACCTTGGCCGCGCTGATGGACGCCGAGGTCGAGGCGCTGGAAAGGGTGGACGACGTTGGCCCCATCGTTGCCGCCCACGTGCATACTTTTTTCCGCCAGCCGCATAATCGCGACACTATTCAAGCGCTGCTGGATGCGGGGCTGCGCTGGGAAGAAGCCGAGGTGCGCAGCGGACCCACGCCGCTGGAGGGCCAGACCTGGGTGCTTACCGGCGCCATGCAGAGCATGACCCGGGACGAGGGCAAGGCGCGGCTGCAGGCGCTGGGCGCCAAAGTGGCTGGCAGCGTCTCGAAGAAGACCACCTGCCTGGTGGCCGGTGAAGCCGCCGGCAGCAAGCTGACCCGCGCCGAACAGCTTGGCGTGGCGGTCATCGATGAGGCCGCTTTTCTGGAGCGACTGGACGAGTGGGAAGCGGGTACCGGTGGCCAGAGCGACGCAAGCGGCGAACGCAGCGAACATCATCAACACAGCGAGGCAAGCCAGGATGGGTGATCGCTTTATCGAAGTACCGTATCGCATGCTGCCGGGGGATACCCTGGACGCGCTGCTGGAGGCCTTCGTGACGCGCCAGGGTTACGACACCACGGATACCGAAGAGGGCATGGCCGGCTGGGTAAAGGAGCTCAAGCGTCAGCTGGAACGCAGCGAGCTGATCATTGCCCACGACCTGCAAACCGAGACCACCGAGGTGATGACTCTGGCCCAGTGGCGATCCTTCGGCCGCGACCTGGCCGATGACGAGGAAGAGGGCTGACTGTTGCAGCTACCTTTGCACCCTCCCTGATGAGAATCCGTCGACTTGCCCCCGGATCGGCTGAGTATCCAGCGTGGTTTTTCTGTTTTCTTAGCGGTGCTGAATGATATCGCGAATGATGCGTCGCCCAGGATGCAGGTGGTCGGCCAGCGGCGCCTCCAGCGGCAGGGGCTCATCGCACAGCCGTGAAGCGATCAGCTCGGCGCACAGCGGCGCGCTGGCAAGCCCGCGGGAGCCGTGGGCCGCGCTGATCCACAGCCCGCTCCATAGCCCCGGCGGGTGCTGCCGTGCGCTCTCCGGCAGGCGGGTGGCGTCCTTGGCCAGGGCCGCATAGTCTCTGCGCCAGGCATCGGCGTCGGGCACCGGGCCGGCGTAGGGCGACTTGTCCGGGCTTGCCGCGCGCAGCGAGGCGCGTCCCGTCAGGGTGTCGGCATTCACGGCGCCTCCGGTCTCACGGAGGTTGTCCACATGGCTCTGAACATGGTCCTGAAGATAGCCCGGCAGCAGGCTTTCAAGTTCCGCCAGGTTGGCGGCGTGGTCCCGCTGACGCAGCTCGGTGTCGCTGTCATTGGGCGAGAAGGTTGCGCCGAAGGTCAGCTGTCCATCCAACGGCGGCATCACATAGCCGGTGGTGCAAATCACTCGCTGCGGGAGCGGCGCTGCATCCGGCAGCCGCAGCCGTGAAATCTGTCCGCGCACCGGCTGGATCGGCAGCGCAGCGGTCTGCGTGAAACGATTGGCCTGCGTTGCCGTGGCGATGACCACCTGATCAGCGAGTGTGCGACGTTCGCTGCCATCGGCGTCGCGTACGTGCAGTTCCCAGCCGCTGTGGCGCTGGGAAAGTCCCAGCACCTCGGCCCGGATCAGATTGACCCCGGGCAGCGAGGCGAGCCGCTGGCACAGCGCGTCCGGACGCACCCAGCCGGCCAGGGGGTAGTCGAGTCCCCCCGTGGCCACAGGCCTGCCGGCGGCCTGCCCAGCCTGTGTCATATCGCATTCGGCCACCACGCTCGCCGGCAAGGGGTGCTGGTCCAAGAAGCGCTGCTGGCGCTTGGCTTCACGCGGGGTGCTCGCCAGCTGCAGCACGCCGCTGGGCGACCAGAGCCGCTGCTGGGGGTCCAGCGTCTCCAGCCAGCGTCGACTGTGCAACAGGCCCACCAGATAGCAGCGGCTCTGATGGTTGGTATCGGCTGCCAGCTTGACGTAGAGCGCGCCCTGGGGATTGCCGGAGGCGCCGGCGCCAGGCCCCTGGTGATCGTACAGGTCGACTTCCAGGCCGCGGCGCGCCAGCGACCAGGCCAGGCTGCCGCCGGCGATGCCGGCACCGATCACTGCAACTCGATGGGAGGGCTTGGCTCGGGGCGGGCTTTTTGGAGAGCTGAACCAGGGCGTGGACCGACGGCGCCTGTCCGCAGGGGGCGCAGCGATCTCGCCGGCCAGCATCTCGCGCTTGCGACCGAAGCCCGGCAGCTTGCGCCAGCTGAATCCCGCCGCCTTGAGGCCGCGCTTGACGATGCCGGCGCAGGTGAAGGTAGCAAAGGTCGCGCCGGGTCGGGAGCGTGCGGCCATCGCCTGGTAGAGCGCGTCGCTCCACATCTCCGGGTTCTTCGCCGGCGCGAAGCCGTCCAGAAACCAGGCGTCCACCTGGCCGTCCAGCAGCGCCAGGCGCTCTACGGTGTCGCCGAAGTGAAGATCCAGCGTCACTCGGTGATCGAGCCACAGGCGGTGGATACCGCTGACCGGCTCCGGCCACTGGCGAATCAGCACCCCGGCGCGTTCGGCAAGCTCCGGCCAGGCGGAGAGCGCCCGGGCCAGATCCTCTCGCGTCATCGGATATTTCTCGGTGGAGATCAGGTGCAGCCGCGCCCGGGCAGGGGCGTGGGCATCGAAGCAAGCCCAGGCGCACAGCACGTTCAGCCCGGTGCCAAGCCCCGTTTCGGCGATCACGAAAGGGCGCGGCCGTTGCCAGTCGGCCAGACGCTGGGCCAGCCGGTTGGCCTTGATGAATACATGCTCGGTCTCGGCGCGGCCATCGTGGCGCGAGAAATAGACGTCATCGAAGGCGCTGGAGTGAGGCGTGGCGTCGCCGCTGTCATCGGCGCGCCATTCCAGACGCGCAGAAGAAAGGCCAGTCAGCGGCGGCAGGCCATCGGGGGAGGCGGTCAAGTTGGGCTCCGGTCAATTGTTGATCAATATCGCCGCGGCGCCATGTGAGCAGGCCTGGCGCGAAGCATCCGCGGCGTTTCAACAAGCTTATCCACAGAAGCTGTGGGAAACCCGGCGGGCCTGTTGATGGTGCTCAGGGAAGCACCTTGAGGAACGGCTTGACGACCACCTTGGCGTACACGCCGGCGATGATATAGGGATCGGCATCGGCCCAGGCTCGGGCGCTGGCGAGGTCTTCAAACTCGGCAACCACCAGGCTGCCGCTGAAGCCGGCCTCTCCCGGCGATTCGCTGTCCACTGCCGGGTGCGGACCGGCCAGCACCAGACGGCCTTCGTCACGCAGCGCTTCCAGGCGTGCCAGATGGTCGGGCCGTGCGGACAGGCGGCGCTCCAGGCTGTTGGAAACATCTTCACTGATAATGGCGTAGAGCATCGGATCAATTCCTCGACGGTGGATGATGTAACATGCAGGGTATTCTGACAAAGTCACCTGGCGACGTCATGTCAATGAGCCTGCTTCCCGATGTCTTCGAGGGCGAGACCCCGAACATCGACCTTCACATGCATTCTACCGCTTCGGACGGACGCCTTTCTCCGACGGCGCTGGTGGAGCTGTGTCATCAGCGCGAACTGCGCTGGGTGGCGCTGACCGATCACGACACCATGGATGGCGTCGATGAGGCACGCGTTCGCGGCCGCGAGCTGGGCGTCGAGGTGCTTCCGGCCTCGGAGCTTTCCAGTCAGTGGCGCGGCATCAATATCCATGTGGTCGGTTTGCTGCCCGATGGTGCCCAGGGGCCGATGATCGAGGGTCTTGTTTCTCAGGCTCAGGCACGTGACCAGCGCTCCTCCGTCATTGCCAAGCGGCTGGAAAAGCTGGGCCTGTCTGATGCACTGGCCCGTGCCCGGGCTCAGGCCGGCGGTGATCGTCCTTTAGGGCGGCCGGACTTTGCCCGTGCGCTGGTCGAGGCCGGTCTGGTGGTGGACATGAAATCCGCCTTTGCCAAGTACCTGGGCAATGGCAAGATCGGCGACGTCAAGGCCATGTGGCCCTATCTGTCTGAAGTGGTGGGCTGGATCGTGGCGGCCGGTGGCGTCGCGGCGCTGGCGCACCCGTTGCACTATGGCCTCACGCGTCGCAAACGCGGTCTGTTGCTGGATGATTTTCGGGCGGCGGGGGGACAGGCGGCTGAGCTGGTCAGTGGCTTTCAGAATCCCGATGTGACCCGCGATCTGGCCCGGCAGCTGCAGGATCGCGAACTCTACGGTTCGATCGGCAGCGACTTTCACTTCCCCGGCGGGCATCTGGCGCCGGGCAGCATGAGTCCCGTGCCGCGCACCGCGGTATTGCCGGTGTGGACGCATCCGCGGCTGCGGGCTTTTTTTCAGGAGCAACTGCTGGCTTAGGGCCTGTTAGCGCAGCAACGCGGTTCGCGAGGAAACGTCAACAGGCCCTAGTCGCTGTTGTGGACAAGCCACCGCTGTGAACGGGTCGTCGTGTTGCACGCGACTGCAAATCCTCACATAGTGCACGCATGCTTTGCGCGCTATGTGTCTTGCGCTCAGTAGAAATCGTCGACTGCTTCAGCGCTTCTTCGCGTCGGGAGCCCGCCATTTTTCCCCAGCCATCAGGAGAGCCCATGAGCCAGTTCTTCCAGATTCATTCGGAAAATCCCCAGAAGCGCCTTATCGAACAGGCAATCCAGATCATTCAAGGCGGCGGCGTGATCGCCTACCCCACCGACTCGGGCTATGCGCTGGGCTGCAGGCTCGGTGAGAAGAAGGCCGTGGATCGTATCAAGCGGCTGCGCTCGCTGGATGACAAGCACAACTTCACCCTAGTGTGCTCCGACCTGTCCGAGATCGGCACCTACGCCAAATTCGACAACACGGTGTTTCGGCTGCTCAAGGCCAATACGCCCGGTGCCTACACTTTTATCTTGCACGCAACCAACGAAGTTCCCAGGCTGCTGCTGCACCCCAAGCGCCGCTCCATCGGCGTGCGAGTGCCGGATCATGCGATTACTCGTGCACTGCTGGATGCGCTGGGCGAGCCGCTTATGAGCGTGACGCTGATTCCGGTGGGCGAGGATCTGCCGATGACCGACGCCGAAGAGATTCGCGATCGTTTCAGCAACCAGTTGGATCTGGTGATTGATGGCGGAGCCTGTCATCTGGAGCCGACCAGCGTGATTGATTTGCGCGAGCTGCCGCCGGTCATCATGCGTGAAGGCCGCGGTGACGTTTCTCCCTTTCGAGAGTGAGGGCGGTCCAGCTTATTCGTCGGCTCAGCCCGGCTCGGAAGCCGAGCCGGGCTTTCAATGGTCTGGGCTTCAACCCGCCCCTGGCCCGGCCTCGCTGTTGCTTTCGCTGTTGTCTCCGCTTTGGCTTTCTTCCTCGACTTTCTTGTCGTCCTCCTCGTCCTCGTCTTTCTTGTTGGGGTCCGGGGTGTGTTCGTCCAGCCAGGTGCCGCAGCGCAGGCAGTAGCGGGCGCGCTGCTCATGGCGATCATGGCCGCAGCCGGGGCAGGCTTCGTCCGAGTAGCGGTCGGATCGGATCGAGCGGATGACCTCGGCAGAGAACACCCCGGTGGGCACGGCGATGATCGAGTAGCCGGTCAGCATGACCATCACCGAAATCGCTTGGCCGAGCGGGGTGACCGGGGTAATGTCGCCGAATCCCACGGTGGTCAAGGTGACCACCGCCCAGTAGATGGCCCTGGGAATGCTGGTGAAGCCGGCTTCGACAGGCTCTATCAGGTAGATCAGCGAAGCGAAGATGGTCACGAGCATCAGTACGGTGAACAGAAACAGCAGAATCTGCCGTCCGCTGCGCCGCAGTGCGCCGATCAATAACTGCCCCTCGCCGACAAACTCCATCAGTCGCAGCACGCGGAAGATGCGCAGGGTGCGCAGCAGGCGCAACACCACCAGCGACTGGGCGCCGGGCAGCAGCAGCGCGAGCCAGGAAGGCAGGATCGCGAACAGATCGATCAGGCCATAGAAGCTGCGCAGGTATTGCATCGGCCGCTCCAGACAATACAGTCGCAGCGCGAGCTCGATGGTGAACAGCGTCGTGAAACCCCATTCAATGAGGGTGAACCAGTTGCCATAGTCCGTGCGCAGGTGCGCCACGCTCTCGAGCATCACCACCAGCACGCTGGTAATGATCATGCCGATCAGCACGATATCGAAGCCTTTGGCCAGCGCCGTGTCGGATTCGAAGATGACCTGAAAAAGCCAGGTTCGCAGACCCTGGGAGGCCGGCTTGAGTGGAGCCATTGGATTCACGGCATCATCCTTGAGTGGTCAGTCACGGGGCGGGTGAAGGCGTCAGGCACCGAATGAGGCGCAGGGCATGCTGGCTGCAGTGCATGTTCCAGCCGTCGTTGTCCAGTACGTGGCTCCGGGCATGAGTCTGAACATGTTCTTGTGCGTGTTCTTGGGCGCCAGGTTGAGCATCGGGTCGAGAGAAGCCCAGTGCATTCATCAATGCCCTGGCCGGCTGGCTGACGGCGTCATCCGTCGAGTCGGCCAGCACCATCAGCGCCTGGCGAGCCTGCTCTTGCCATATCGGGTTTCCGGTATCCGCCAGGGCATCAAGGGCGACAAGGGCGCGCTGCAGCGGCGCGTCCAGCGGCGGCAGCTGCCAGGGCTGGCCGCGCAGGACATTGCCGCGAGTGGCCTTGCTGGTGTCGGAGGGGCGCATTGACACCTGTTCGGCAAGGGACTGCGCCAGGTCCAGCAGCACCTCGGGGTCCCCGGATTTGAGCTCCAGCTCCAGCTCGCGTATCGGCACTCTGCGCTGTCCGGCACGTATCTCGCCCAGGTCTAATGCCACTTCGATATGGGCCCGCGGGCTTTTCAGCAGCCACGCCTCGCGCTGGAAGTCGGTGGTGAAGACCGGCGTCAGTCGGCTGAGCGCTTGCCTGCTGACATCGGCGAGCGCCGGCAGCGCGGCCAGGCCGTCAAGATCCAGTGCCGGGCCTGGCACCTCCCACTCCCATTCGCCACGACGCGACAGCCCCCCCAGGCTATGGCCGCGGGTCTTCAGGGTCTGGCGGTAGCTCTTGCCGTCATGCCTCAGACGCAGTGCCATGCCAGCCGCCTGCAGTTCACCACCTGGGGTATCGAAATAGCTATTGCACAGATGCAGGCGACGCGGGGAAGTGCCGGCAAGCAGCGAATGGTTGCGTAATGCCTGGGGAGCGAGGGCGCCAAGCGCCAGTTTGAGCTCGATTTCATGTGCCATGAATCAACCTGCTGTTCGCATAAGATGACGCCTCAATGTTTTTTCCATGACATTCCTGGTACGGAGTCACTATACTGCCTCGCGCCAATTCCCGATTTGGACGTCTCATGGTGACATCGAACCCTTTCTCGGCGATCTTCGGTCGCTCGCCATTCCAGCCGCTTCTTGAGCATATCGTCAAGGTTGATGATTGTGCAGAAGAGTTATTGCCATTCTTCGAGGCCACCCTCGAGGGAGACTGGATACAGGCTGGCATTCATCGCGAAAGCATCACACGTCTCGAGCACGAGGCCGACGACCTCAAGACTGAGCTGCGTCTCAACCTGCCGAACACGCTGTTCCTGCCGGTGTCACGTTCTGACCTGCTGGATCTGATCAGCGCCCAGGACCATATCGCCAACAAGGCCAGGGATATCAGCGGCATCATGATGGGCCGCAAGATGCGAGTGCCGGACGTTCTGGCCCAGCCAATGCGTGACTATCTGCGCACCTCGGTGGCCTGCGTGAACCAGGCCCGCGAGGCTCTGGAAGAGCTGAAAGGCTTGCTGGAGTCCGGCTTCGGCCGCGCCGTCTCCGATGTCATCGATAACCTGGTTCGTGAGCTGCATCACCTCGAGCATCAGGTTGATGCACAGCAGGTTGCCATCCGCCGCCAGCTGTTTGCGCTGGAAGCCGAACTGCCGCCGGTCGATGTGATGTTTCTTTACCGAATCATCGACGGCATTGCCGACCTGTCCGATCGCGCCGAGCGGGTCGGAGGACGCCTGCAGATAATGACGGCCAAATAAGCGGCCAGTCACCTCGCTTCTTCGTACTTCCCACTCGTCAGTCGGGGACTGTCTTACATGTCGATCATCGTGCAACACGGCGATAGCTTCATCCTGTTGGCCTGTGTTTTTGGTTTTTTCATGGCCTGGGGTGTCGGTGCCAATGACGTGGCCAACGCCATGGGAACATCGGTGGGCTCACGAGCCATCACCATTCGCCAGGCCATTTGCATCGCTGTCGTTTTCGAATTTCTGGGCGCCTGGCTAGCCGGTGGCCAGGTGACCGAGACGATCCGTAAAGGGATCATCGACCCCAGCCTGCTGGAGGAAGACCCACAGCTGCTGGTCTATGGCATGCTGGCTGCGCTACTGGCTGCGGGCAGCTGGCTGCTGCTGGCCTCGATGCGCGGCTGGCCGGTATCAACCACGCACTCCATCGTTGGCGCTATCGTCGGTTTTGCACTGGCAGGGCTGGGCTTCGAGGCGGTGGACTGGTCACGGGTCGGCCAGATTGCCGCCAGCTGGGTGGTGTCGCCGCTGATGGCGGGTTCCATTGCCTTCGTGCTGTTCAAGTCGGTGCAGCATCTGATCTTCGAACATCGAGACCCCTTCCTTGCTGCCAAGCGCTATGTGCCGCTGTATGTGCTGATGGTCGGGTTCATCATCTCCATGGTCACCCTGACCAAGGGGCTGAAGCATGTCGGGCTGTCGCTGAGCTTCGAGGAGAGCCTGTTTTACTCTCTGCTGCTCGGTATCACGCTGATGTTGCTGGGCATCTGGATGGAGCGCCGCCTGGCACCGAAAACACACAAGGCGGATGCCTTCGGGTTTGAGGGTGTTGAGCGGGTGTTCGGAATCCTGATGCTGTTCACCGCCTGCGCCATGGCCTTTGCTCACGGCTCCAATGACGTGGCCAATGCGGTGGGGCCGCTGGCGGCGGTCATCAGCGTGGTGTACGAGCATGGCGATATCGATGGCGCCGCCCAGGTGCCATGGTGGGTGCTGATGCTAGGCGGCGGCGGCATCGTGGTAGGCCTGGTGACCTATGGCCACAAGGTGATTGCCACGGTAGGCACCGGCATCACCGAGCTGACACCAAGCCGTGGATTCGCCGCAACCCTAGCGGCGGCGACCACGGTGGTGCTGGCTTCGGGCACGGGACTGCCGATTTCCACCACGCATACGCTGGTCGGGGCCGTGCTTGGTGTGGGGCTGGCACGTGGCATGGCGGCACTCAACCTGAGGGTCATCGGCACCATCGTGATGTCCTGGCTGACCACGCTGCCGGCGGGTGCCGGGCTTGCCATCCTGTTCTTCTTTCTGTTCAAGGGCATCTTCGGCTAGCCGCGGTTATCACTGGGTTCCAGCAGTGTCCTTGGCATACTCAGCTGCAATAGCCCAGGGCGCCGCTGGTATCGTCGTTGGCGCTCCATGTATAGTTCAGATGCTTGATTGCCTGTCGTTTATCTTCCTGTCATCACCCTGCCGGAGCTAGCCCGTGTCGACCCGTTTTCCTTTTGTCGATTGGTTCCGTAACTCCTCGCCTTATATCAATGCTCATCGCGGGCAGACCTTTGTGATCCTGATCGAAGGTGAGGCCGTGGAGCAGGGGCGGGGTGAGCAGTTGATTCAGGACCTGGCCCTGCTACATACCCTGGGCGTGCGTCTGGTGGTGGTGCTGGGCATCCAGGCCCAGCTGGCCAGCGCGCTTGAGGAAGCCGGGATAGAGCCGCGTCAGCATCTGGGGCGCTGGGTGGCCGATGACGTCATCATGGCTCTGATGGAGCGGGTGGCCGCCGAGCAGCGCCTGTGGCTGGAAACCCGGCTGTCGTTAGGCTTGCCCAATTCGCCGTTGCACGGTGTGGAAATGACGGTGGTGTCCGGCAATCTGGTGATGGCCAAGCCGCTGGGGGTCCGCGATGGCGTTGACTTCGAGCGTAGTGGAGAAGTGCGTCGGGTGCGCAAGACGGCACTGCAGCAGCTGTTGGCCACGGATTGCCTGGTACTGCTGCCGCCGCTGGGGTTCTCCAGCACCGGCGAAGTCTTCGAGCTGGAAGCAGCTGATGTTGCCTGCCGTACTGCCACGGCGCTGGGCGCCGACAAGCTGATTCTGCTTGGCCAGGCCAGTGGTCTGGTCGAGGAGGGGGTGCTCCAGCGTCAGCTGGCACCGGACGATGCTTCCCACTGGCTCGAGCGTGCTGCGCCAGGCAGCGAGCTGGCGCGTCATCTCGGGGCGGCCTGTGAGGCTGCTCGTCAGGGAGTGGCGCGAACCCATCTGCTGTCCTGGCAAGATCATGATGCCCTGCTGGGTGAGTTATTTACCCGGGATGGAGTCGGCACCATGATTACCCAGCAGCGCTATGAGCAGCTCAGGAGCGCCGAGGTCGGCGACATCGGCGGCCTGCTAGAACTCGTGGCCCCCCTCGAGAGCAATGGCATGCTGGTGGCACGCTCTCGCGAGCGCCTCGAGGTCGAGATCGATGACTACCTGGTCATCGAGCGCGACGGTATGATCATCGCCTGTGCAGCGCTGCACAGCCAGCCTGACTCGACCGCAGGAGAGCTGGCCTGTGTGGTCGTCCATGCCGATTACCGGGGAGACGAGCGGGGAGAGCTGCTGCTTGATGAAGTGATACGGCGCGCTCGGCGGCGGGGGCTGCAGTCGCTGTTTGTGCTGACCACCCATACTGCCCACTGGTTTATCGAACATGGCTTTCGGGTGGCGGATCTCTCGGAGCTGCCTGTGCTGCGGCGTGAGACATATAACTATGCGCGTCGATCGCGAATCCTGATCAAGTCATTGAGCTGACCTTGCAATCGCTCCCCGTGGGTTCCTGTCTCTACCCGTCCAGGTGTGCCCGGGAAAGGCGCATCGTCAAGACGAAGACGAGGTCTGAGTGTCGCAAAAAGAAAAGACCTAACCTTCTGTTATAAATAATTTTTCTGCAATCCCACCTTGCGGTGTCTGCTAATGGAGACGCTTATGGTGCTGTCCGGTGCATGAGCCGCTCGATAGCATGTGGCAGGGGCTTTGTTTTTTTATTTAACTTTCTGTTAAACAAGATAATTTTTTATTTTGGCATGCTTTTGGCAACTTCCAGTGAGAGTTTGCGAGGGGGATTGGCCAGCATTCAGGCCCCGCCCTGTGCCGGAGACTGGCTGGTTCATGCACGACCTCTTTTGCTTCACCAGCACCCGCCCTCGCAAGTGACCGAATTCTGAGTTCCCTGCGTATTTAGCCGGCCCCGCCGGCCTTTTTTTGCTCATCCATTCAGCATCGAAAGCCTGACGGCAGGAATTCGAACAGCCCGAACGAGGCCACGCCTGGCCGGGATAGCTGACGCGTTTTCTTGCTGTGTCGTAGCAAACGACAGTACGACAATCAGCCTGTTGAACACCCCTCTTCTCGATAAAGGGTGCTTGCCCTCATTGCGTAATATCCGGCGCCGATGGGGCTATCTCTGGTATTCTTGCGTCAGACGACAGTGATGTCATTCAAATCCTTTGTTTTATATAGATTGTTAGCCATGCCTTCTGTTGTATCGCGCCGCTGGCGGCCACGCTCATTGCTGCAGTTGGTATTGCTGGCATTCCTGATGGTCATGTTGCCCCTGGCCGTGCTGGTGTATCAGGCGGGACTGGCCTTGTCCGAACTGTCTGAGCTGGCTGAGCAGAGTGCGCGAGAGGCCGTCGAGGAGACCCGCCGGGCGCGCACCCTCGGCAACCTGGCCCTGGAGCTTGAACGCAGCGCGCGGCAGTTTGCGGTGGTGGAGGAGCCGAGTCTGCTGGCCATCTTTGATGAGCGGCTGAGCGAGTTCTCCACTCTGCTCGGACAGCATCATCAGCTGCTGCCCAAGGATCCCGATGTTTCCGCCCTGGTTTCCTATCTGGAGGGGCTGGGTGAGATGAGCGAGCTGCCCATGGACGAGTTTCGGCTGCGACTCGACGAGTTCGTGGGCATGGCGGAGCATATCGAACCCATGCGCCGGGCGACCAATATGCTGATCGATCAGCGGCTGGACAGGATTGATTCGCGGGCCGTGGCGGTACAGGAGCTGCTCTGGTGGCAGGCTCTGGGGTTGGTGTCAGCCAGTCTGCTGCTGATGATACTTTTCACCCGGCTGATCATCCGACCGGTGAGTCATCTGGAGAAACGCATCCTCAGCATTGGGGGTGGTCAAGCCAAGCCGCAAAAGCCGATTCACGGGCCAGCTGAGCTGGTCAGGCTTGACGAGCGGCTGGACTGGCTGTCCTCGCGGCTCCATCAGCTTGAAGAAGAGAAACAGCAGTTTTTGCGCCACATGTCTCACGAGCTCAAGACGCCGCTGGCCAGCGTGCGTGAGGGAGCCGCGCTGTTGGCCGACGGCATCGCGGGTGAGCTCACCGAGAGCCAGCGCGAGGTGCTGGGGTTGATTGATGCCAGTGGTAAAGAGTTGCAGCATCTGATCGAACAGCTGCTCGATTATAATCTGCTGCAGCAGAATCGCCGTCTGGAAATGTCGCGTCTGGATATTGCCACTCTGGTTAGGGAAGTGCTGGCCAAGCATCGCCTGGCGCTGCAAAGCAAGGGCATGAGCGTCACGGTATTCGATGGCCCCTTATACTGGCGTGCCGATCACACCGCTACCATGAGTATTCTGGACAATCTGGTCTCCAATGCCATCGCCTATGGAGAGGACGCTGGCGAATTGGAAATTCATGCCTACTGCCAGCATAACGAACTGTACATCGAGGTGGCCAACAGCGGTGAACCTATTCACGAGCAAGATCGTCAGCGGCTGTTCGAACCCTTCTATCAAGGCCGGGTACGGCGCAAAGGGGCGCTGAAGGGGTCTGGTATCGGGCTGTCTGTTGCGGCAGACTGCGCTCGGCTTCAGCGCGGAATACTCGGTCTGGTCGACCATGACCGGCTGTCGGTATGTTTCCGGCTAGTGCTGCCGCCAGGGGAAGACATTAAAGTAGTGGCAGCTACGAGTGCCCGCGACGATACAAGGAGTTCGTCATGAATCTACGTCCTTTACTGGCCTGTCTGGTCCTCCTCTCGGTGGCGGGCTGCCAGCAGTTGTTGCCGGTGACTGATAGCGTGGAAGAGGAAGCCTATTACCAGACCTGTCACAGTGAGATCCCTGATTTCAGCCTGGATGGCTGCCTGCTTGATGACTGGATTGCCTTCGGGCTGGCGTCTCAGCAGGGAGACAGCGAGTGGCGAGAGGGAATGCGAGAAAAAGTCGGCGCAGAGCGAGCCGATCAGCGCCTGGCCCGAGCCGTCTTGCTGGCCTGGGGTAACGATGGCGAGCGAAGTCAGGCGTCCAGCCTGTTACGTGCTGATCTGTCCACTGCACCGCCGCGCCTGCAGCCGCTACTGAGCTATTGGCTCAACGAGCTGGAAGAGCGCCGAGAAGCTAGCGCACGCCTGGCTGAAGCGCGTAGCGCGCGCAGTGCACTGAATGCGGTGAACAAGGATCTGAACGCGGAGCTTGAGGCGCTGAACATGAAAATTGAGGCGCTGACCGATATTGAACGCAATATCAATTTACGGCAGCAGACCGAATGAGCCCGAGGAGTAGAGAACCTATGTCCGCAAGCCGACGAGTAAACAGCGAACAGGGGGCCCATCTCCTGTTGGTGGATGATG
>ERZ1032895.77-NODE-77-length-28748-cov-5.533649_pt1 | contig 28748 bp, 24 predicted proteins | sample MGYA00516687_ERZ1032895 | MGnify/ENA primary metagenome ERZ1032895 (study PRJEB33719, sample SAMN04261600) | wastewater metagenome | biome: rural village; feature: latrine urine exit; material: soil | place: El Salvador | collected 2013-01-14 ... | reverse complement strand
AACGTGTTCTTTATTCCAGAAAATATTATTATGAAAGAACCCGTCTGCGTAGTACGCAGCTTGTTCAGCAATCTCAGGGGAACGGATGGACCCGTGCCAGACAAATGGTGGAACGTCATCCAGCGGCCGTGGGGTCGCAGTGAATTGTTGGAGCGGTGTACGGAACCGACCTTCCCAGTTCACTTCGGTCTCACGCCATAAACGATAAAGCAGGTTGTAGTGCTCTACGGCCAGCGGAATACCTTGGCGGATATCTTGGCCGAACCAGGGGTAAACCGGACCGGTATTACCGCGACCCATCGCTAAATCCATGCGTCCATCAGCAAGGTGCTGCAAATATGCATAATCTTCAGCCAAGCGCACCGGATCCATCGTCGTGATCAAAGTCGTTGCCGTTGACAGAATAAGATTTTCGGTTGCAGCAGCCAGATAAGCGAGCAAGACAGGAGGATTGCCAGGTGCCACGAAGGGCGGGTTGTGGTGTTGCCCGGTAGCAAAAACCTCGAAGCCGGCTTGCTCTGCGTGTTGTGCAATCTTGACCGTATCTTTAATACGTTGATGCTCCGAGGGTGCCTTGCCGGTATGGGGATCTGGGGTGATGTCCCCAATAGTGAATACACCGAATTGCATGCTATGTAGCCTCCCGAACACTTTGTTTCAAAACTGAATTACGACGAGTCTAACGCTTCATCCAATGTATTTCAAATCTGAAATACATTCGAGTGGGTGGCACTCCCTCGGCTCACCCTTTGAGCTTCCTGGGATGTCGGCTGAGGTTTGCGTAATGCCAACGGCTAAGCTGACAGTTATGCAACACACCTTTTCCAAACCAGTGGTCGTCGGTGCCGCCATCCTTGATGATGCGACCCGTCCTACCCAGATGCTCGCCGCTCGACGCAAAGCACCGAAGTCACTGGCGGGTTATTGGGAATTTCCCGGAGGCAAGGTAGAACCCGAGGAGACTCCGACCGGTGCACTAGTTCGAGAAATTCGAGAAGAACTCGGTGTGGAGATTGAAATTCTGGAACATATCACCGCCCCCAGCGATGCTGGTTGGCAACTCGACAATGGCATGAATATGCACGTGTACACAGCAATTGTCCGCTCGGGTAAACCCGAACCGCTAATCGAGCATGATCGCCTTGAATGGGCGGCACTGACTGCATCTGATCTTCACGATCGTGAATGGATTCCTGCGGATCGGCCTATCCTTGATGCGATCCTGACCCAGCTGGGCGAGACAAAAACTTCTGCCTGAAAACGAACCGGTGTGGCACGCCTGCAATTATCAGGAGTGCCACACCGGTTCGTTCTTAATGATTAACACCTAATTCATCAGTCGTTGTGCCCGTTGCACGATAGTCCGGGCATGGGCGATGAGGGGGCCGTCTACCATTGATCCGCGGAACTGGAATACGCCGCCGTGGTTTTTTAGTTCTTCCAGGAGCGCTTGAGCATACTCAACTTCGTCTTCCGAAGGCCGATACGCATCACGCACGACTGCCACCTGGGCAGGGTGGATACAGGCCTTTGCGTTGAAGCCGCTAGCGACGGCATCCGCGGCTTCGGCCGTGAATTGCTCGGTGGGGGATAAGTCAGTATGGATTGTATCGATGCTGGCTTTACCAGCGGCCGCTGCGGCCAGCAGCACCTGAGCTCGAGCAAGCCGCGGAGCATCGCGATACGTTCCATCAGCGAAGCGAGATGCCGAGCCGCCGGTTGACACCATTAAATCCTCTGATCCCCACATCAGCGCCGCCACTGCCGGATGCTTGGCGATCTCGACGGCAGACAGTACCCCTGCAGCCGTTTCGCAGAGCGCAATGAGTGCGATATCCGGTAGGGCTTCTGCAGCGTGTTGGATATCTTCAATGCGTTCTACTTTTGGCACCATGACATAACGGGTCCGGCTGTCGGCCACGACTTCAAGGTCGTCGCCAAAGTCTGGTTCCTGGACTGGGTTGATGCGTACAATTGTGCGCTGAGCTGTCGAGGAATTCATTTCAGTCAGGTGTCTGCGCAACGCCTCGCGTGCCTCAGGACGATCTGTAGGTGCTACGGCGTCTTCCAAATCAATGATGACGGCATCCGAACGATCATAAGCTTTGGCATATCGTTCTGGACGATCGGCAGGAACAAATAGTAGCGCTGGTCCCAGATCAAAATCGGTCATGCGGTGGCCTTACGATGGTGTTCTTCAGACTCCCACAGCAGGGTGGATCGGATACATTCAGCTACGACCTCGCCATGTTGGTTTCGTCCCACATGACGGAACCTGATAATCCCTTGGCCCGGTCTAGACGACGATAGGCGTTTATCTAGGATCTCGGTCTCGGTGTACAGCGTATCTCCGTGGTAGAGGGGTTTGGGGAATTTGACGCTTTCAAAGCCAAGATTCGCCACGATGGTTCCTTGGGTTAGTTGTGCAACCGAGGCGCCCACGATGGTGGATAACGTGAACATCGAATTGACTAGCGGTTGGCCAAATTCTTGCTGGGCCGACCAGTGTGCATCCAGGTGAAGTGACTGGGTGTTCATCGTCAGTGTGGTGAACACGACGTTATCGGCTTCGGTGACGGTCCGCCCTGGAGCATGCTGGTAGATGGCACCGATTTCGATCTCGTCGTAGTAAAGACCGCGCTGCTTGATAACTTTTGGTTGGTTGGTCATGGTACTCCTACAGCCCCAGCGAACGCGCAATCAGCATGAGTTGGACTTCAGTAGTACCTTCACCGATTTCTAAAATCTTCGAGTCACGGTAGTGACGAGCCACTAAACTTTCGTTGATAAAGCCATATCCACCAAAGATCTGCGTCGCGTCCCGAGCATTATCCATCGCAGCTTCTGAAGCGACCATCTTAGCGATTGAAGCTTCGGTCTTGAATGGTTGTCCGGAGATCAACTTCTTCGCAGCCGCATAATAGGACGCACGTGCGGCATAAGCGCGGGCTTGCATCCGAGCGATCTTGAATGAAATGCCCTGGTTTTCTCCGATGGCGCGCCCAAAAGTTTTTCGGGTCTTTGCGTAGGCAACGGATTCATCGACACAGCCCTGAGCGGCGCCAGTCGCGAGCGCGGCGATAGCAACACGACCCTCATCGAGAATATCCAAGAAGTTTGCGAACCCACGGCCACGTTCACCCAGCAGGTTTTCTTCGGGAACCTGCACATCCTTGAGTGTTAACGGGTGAGTATCAGAGGCATTCCAACCCACTTTGTCGTAGGCCGGTTCGGCTGTGAACCCGGATGTCTCGGTCGGAACGATAATGGTGGAAATTTCCTTTTCGCCGGTTACCGCGGTCACCGTGACAATCGAGGTGATATCGGTCCCGGAGTTCGTAATGAATTCCTTGTTGCCGTTGATGGTCCAGATGCCATCGTCTAAAGTGGCGCGGGTCTGGGTGCCGCCAGCGTCGGAGCCGGCGCCGGGTTCGGTCAGCCCAAATGCTGCGAGATGTTTTGCCTCAGCTAAATCTGGCAGCCAACGCTGCTTTTGCTCTTCGGTTCCGAACTTTAACAGCGGCATCATGCCAAGCGATACCCCTGCTTCCAGGGTGATGGCCACCGACTGATCGACTTTGCCAATCTCTTCGAGGGCCAGACACAAGGTGAAGTAGTCGCCGCCTTGACCACCGTATTCTTCTGGGATCGGGAGACCAAATAATCCCATTTCACCCATCTGAGAGATAATTTCATAGGGGAAAGTCTTGTCTCGGTCGTGTTGAGCAGACACGGGTGCGATGACTTGCTGTGCAAATTCTCGGACCCCTTCTACTAAAGCGAGTTGTTCGTCATCTAAATAATGATCAATAGACATCGTCAAAACCTTTCATTGCCGAAGCAAAATTTACTGGTCGTCGGTAGAGACATGTCCGACGACTGTCAGAATGCTCTGGTCAAGTGAAACCTGTTGGCCATCGGTGACATGGATGGTCACCGTTCCGTCAAGCGGTGCTCTGAGCTGGTGTTCCATTTTCATCGCCTCAATGGTCACCACGGGGTCGCCGGCAGACACTTCGCTGCCATCTGGCAGGTGAATCGCTGTGACCGTGCCAGGTAATGGCGCACGCACCTGTGGGTCAATCCCGCGCTCTTCAGCTTCCATGGAAGCCAAGGCGTCGAGTACTTGTGCCGTATGGTCCAACACGACCACGACGCCCGTAAACGAATGTGAACCTACCCATACACGTGTTCCTTCACGTGTCGGCGTCTCCGCCACGATCGTGACGGTTTCGACGCTGGCCGCATCTTGGTACACATATTCGTCATCCTGATCGGTCGGCATGAGACGGGCGTTGGTATCAAGGGCAATATCGAATCTGATGGGGTCATCGGCTGTGGGATAATCCACCCGGTAGTTCACCTCCGCGGCTCCGCGAAGTCGAAACCCATCCGGTGCCCAAGCATCCGAGGGTGTAGTGCGCTGTTGGTGTAGGAATCGCGCAGCGATCTGAGCATGCCATGCGGTCGGAACATCAAAGGCCATCTCGGGCAACCGCGCTTCGACCAGGGTGGTGTCGATGTCACCGGAGACAACATCTGCGTCTCGCAGCAGATGCTGGAGATATTCCAGGTTGGTGTTCACCCCCAGGATGATCATTTCATCTAGAGCCTGGTCCAAGCGTGCCAGGGCTTGGTCGCGATCAGTCCCGGTGGCAATGACTTTTGCAATCATCGGATCAAACTCTGTGCCGATCACTGATCCGGTGCGCAACCCAGAATCCACCCGAACCCCAACCCCGGTGGGTTCGGAAAGGTGCAAGACCGTGCCGGTGGAGGGCAGAAAGCCCGCCGCAGGACTCTCAGCATAGACGCGAGCTTCGACTGCATGCCCGGTAAATGTCACGCCATCTTGAGCCAGTGTCAGCGGTGCGCCAGCGGCGATCCGAATCTGTTCTTCGACGAGATCGATTCCTGTGATCTGTTCGGTGACTGGGTGTTCTACCTGGAGTCTGGTATTCATCTCCATGAAGTAGAACTTGTCCGGCTCTTGGTCAGAGACCAAAAATTCAACAGTACCAGCACCGACGTAATCAACGGACTTTGCAGTATCAACTGCTGCCTGGCCGATACGCGCTCGCGTTTCCTCGCTGAGTAACACGGAAGGGGCTTCTTCAATGATCTTTTGATGACGCCGTTGGAGTGAGCATTCGCGTTCCCCAAGATGGATGACGTTGCCGTGTTGATCAGCCAGGATCTGCACTTCAATGTGCCGCGGTGAGCGAACGAGCTGTTCGATGAGCAATGTGTCGTCACCGAAAGCGGTCTGAGCTACCCGACGAGCGGTCTCGAGTTGACCGGCTAATTGATCATGGGATTCCACCACGTGCATCCCCTTACCACCACCACCGGCGGAGGGTTTGATGAGCATCGGAAAGGGCATATCTTTGGTGGCTTCAACGAGTTGGTCATTACTGAGACCCGCCTGGGACACTCCTTGAATCATTGGCACGCCAGCCTCGGCGACGTGATTCTTGGAACGGATTTTGTCGCCCATAATTTCTAGGGCGTACTCGTTGGGACCGATGAACGCCACTCCGGCCTGCCGACAGGCGCGGGCGAGGTCCACGTTTTCGGAAAGGAAACCGTAGCCAGGATGAATCGCTTCGGCGCCCGTGGCGAGGGCCGCTTGAACGACTGCCTCGGGGTTGAGATACGATTCGGCCGAGGTCGTACCCAAACGGACGGCCTCTTGTGCGAACCTTACGTGGGCTGCCGCTTGGTCGGCATCCGAATATACGGCGACAGACCGGATCCCCAACTGATGCAAGGTTTTCGCGATACGGATGGCGATTTCGCCGCGGTTGGCGATAAGTACTTTGGAAAAGAGTTGCATGGCAATCACATCCGGAAAAGACCAAATTGAGGCTCGTTGAGCGGGGTACGGGAACACACATCTAATGCCATAGCGACAATACGACGAGTGTCCTGTGGGTCGATAATGCCGTCATCCCACAGCCGGGCGGTGGAGTAATACGCAGAACCTTGCTCGTTGTAGCGATCCAAGATGGGTTGTTTAAATTCAGCTTCTTCTTCCGCGGTCCATTCTTGGCCAGCCGCCTCGTACTGATCGCGTTTGACTGTGGCCAGGACGCCGGCCGCTTGGTCGGGACCCATCACGGAGATTCTGGCATTGGGCCACATAAATAAAAAGCGCGGTGAATATGCACGACCGCACATCGAATAGTTTCCTGCACCGAAGGAGCCGCCGATGATCACCGTGATCTTGGGAACCCGAGTCGTGGATACAGCAGTTACCATCTTGGCACCATTTTTAGCGATGCCGCCTGCTTCATAATCTCTGCCCACCATAAACCCAGAGATATTCTGCAAGAACAAAAGTGGGATGCCGCGCTGATCAGCCAGCTCGATGAAGTGCGCTCCTTTGAGCGAAGATTCAGAAAACAAAATGCCGTTATTCGCGATGATGCCTACCGGGTGGCCATCAATGCGCGCAAAACCAGTCACCAGCGTCTTGCCATAGTTTTCTTTGAATTCATGAAAACTGTCGGCATCAATGATGCGGGAAATAACTTCGCGAACGTCATAGGGGGTGTGCAGATCAACAGGTAGGATGCCAGGGAGCTCTTCGGCGTTATAAGCGGGTCGCTTAGCGTCGATCTTGTTCCAAATGCGCTGGGGCGTGGCCGGGAGGGTGGCTACGATATTGCGCACAATCTGGAGGGCATGGTCATCGTTCTCAGCGATATGATCGGCCACACCGGAGGTAGACGTATGAACTTCCGCGCCGCCAAGTTCCTCTGAGGTCACGATCTCACCGGTTGCCGCCTTCACAAGCGGAGGCCCCCCTAAGAAGATGGTGCCTTGATTACGGACAATAACGGACTCGTCACTCATTGCTGGAACATAAGCGCCACCAGCAGTCGATGAGCCAAGGACTGCAGAAATCTGCGGAATCCCGCGGGACGACAACTGGGACTGGTTGTAGAAAATTCTGCCGAAGTGGTCTCGGTCTGGGAAGACATCATCTTGACGAGGCAAAAATGCTCCACCGGAATCCACCAGATACAGACACGGAAGCCGATTCTCCAGCGCAATCTCTTGAGCGCGCAGGTGCTTTTTCACTGTCATCGGATAATATGTGCCGCCTTTAACCGTGGAGTCATTACAAACGATCATCACGTAGCGGTTTTCCACGAGGCCGATACCGGCGATCAAGCCGGCGGCAGGAGCGTCGTTGTCGTACATCCCAAAGGCAGCAAGTGAACCGATTTCCAGAAAGGGGGAGCCGGGGTCTAGGAGGCGGCGCACCCGTTCGCGGGGGAGTAAGCGGCCGCGGTCGAGGTGCCGCTGACGTGAGCGTTCCGAGCCACCCGTAGCGACTTTCGCCATCCGGTCGCGCAATTCTTGGCGCAGTTGGGTGTGATAAGTAAAGTTTGTTTGATAATGCTCGGAGTTGGCATCCACCTGTGTGATCAGCTGTTGCATTCTTCTCCTGAAGGTATGGACTCAGCAAAAATTTCAGTTTATGCTGACTAACTGAAGTTCAGATTAGTGATGGAGATTTCATTTGTCTAGTGCTCAGACCAGCCCATCTAGTCCGGCGGTCAAAACCCAGCGTCAGATGGAAAAAGAAATGCGCCGCGAACAGCTTCTTGCTGCGGCGGCACGGCTGTTTGCCGACCGAGGTTTTGCCGCGGTACCCCTAGACGAAATAGGTACGGAGGTGGGTGTCACCGGGCAGGCAATATACCGTCATTTTGACTCGAAGCAAGCCATGCTGGGAGTGCTTATCGGTCAGGCAAGCCATCACCTCCTCAGTAGGGGTCGCGAAATTGAGGCGGAGTGTGCTGATACGTTTGAACGCTTGCAGCGTCTCGTTGCTCTGCAAACTGAGTTTGCGCTGAGTTCTTCCGATATTATCCGGGTCCAAGACCGCGACTTGGCTTCGGTTGAAGATCGGATCCAACGAGATATCCGCCGTACCCAGCGCGAATTTATTGCCATTTGGATTCGCGCCCTCCAGCACATTCATCCGCAGGAAACAATCGATCAGCTCACCGTCCGTGCTCACGCGGTGTTTGGTCTGATCAACTCGACGGGTCATTCCTTTCGGGGGCTCGCCAAGCGAAAGCAGACCGGCAACTTTCTGGCGTATTTGAAACACATGCTGCCGGAAATGGCGATGCAAGCACTCTATGCCGCACCAGGTGAGCCGGAGGAACGCTAGTGTGGTGACGTGCATCACGATTTGCTAGATTGTTGCACGACACCAGGATCCACAGGAAGATCGTTATGACACAACAACTCCACCAGTCTTATGCTGCCGGTCCCGTCGATGTGCCGCTTCTTGAAGAGACGATTGCCGCGAACTTGGCCAGAACCGTCGCCCAGTTTCCAAATAATATTGCGCTCATTGATGCCGCAGCGGACCGCCAGTGGACCTACGAGCAGTTCTATGCCGACGTTCGTAGCCTCGCGACGGGATTACACAACGCTGGCGTGACCGCCGGGGAGCGCGTGGGGATTTGGGCGCTGAACCGGTGGGAATGGGTCATGGTGCAATACGCCACCGCGCAGCTGGGCGCAATTATGGTCAATATCAACCCCGCCTACCGTCAACATGAACTCAACTACGTGCTGAAACAAGCTGGGATCACAACGCTGATCGCCTCGGAGGAAATGCCCGGCGCAAATTATCCGCGCATGATTGAACGGGCTCAACAAGAACTCGGCACGCTTGAGCGCATCATCATTATGAATACTGACTCGTGGGACGCGGTATTCGAGGTGGATCCTGAAGATGCTGTTCTAGACGCTATTGCCACATCTTTACACAACACTGATGCCATCAACATTCAGTACACCTCAGGTACCACGGGATTTCCCAAAGGTGCCACCTTATCCCACCGCAATATTCTCAACAACGGCTTCTTCGTGGGGGAGACCAACCGGTACACCGACCAGGATCGCATCTGTATACCGGTGCCTTATTACCACTGCTTTGGCATGGTGATGGGAAATCTAGCAGCTACGAGCCACGGTGCCACCATGGTGATTCCCGGTCCATCCTTCAAGCCCGAGCAAACGCTAGCTACCGTCGAAAAATATCGTTGTACCTCACTTTATGGCGTTCCAACCATGTTCATCGCCGAGCTGGCACTTGAAAACCTCGACGATTTTGACCTGTCGTCGTTACGCACCGGCATCATGGCCGGGTCACCGTGCCCCGACGAGGTCATGCGCCAAGTAATCAAGACGATGCACATGGAGGAAGTCACGATCTGCTATGGCATGACTGAAACATCTCCGGTCTCGATGCAGACTCGCCCCGATGATGAACTGCACTTGCGAACATCAACTGTGGGGCGCCCCACGCCGCATACCGAAATCAAAATCATCGACCCAGGCACCGGCGAAACGCTGCCCATCAACACCGACGGTGAGTTGTGCACGCGCGGCTATCTGGTGATGAGGGGCTACTGGAATCAACCAGAAAAAACCGCCGAGGTTCTTGGTGACGACGGGTGGTTGCGTACCGGGGACGTGGCGCGCATGGATGAAAATGGCTATGTCGAAGTCACCGGGCGAATGAAAGACATGGTGATTCGGGGCGGCGAAAACATCTACCCGCGAGAAATCGAAGAATTTCTCTACACCCACCCCGATATCATTGATGCTCAAGTCATTGGTGTTCCCGATGAACGTTATGGTGAAGAACTCATGGCGTGGATCCGATTACGCAAAGGCGCGCCAAAACTCACCGCCGAAGCATTACGAGAGTTCTCTATAGGCTCTCTGGCAAAATACAAAATCCCACGGTACGTCTACATTGTGAACGAATTCCCTACGACCGTGACCGGCAAGGTGCGCAAAGTTGAGATGCGTTCGGTTGCCATTGATCTGTTAGACCAAGGCGATGTGGTCGACGACTTCTGGGCCGCTAATGCGTAGTACAAGGGCAACAGTTCGGTCACGTTGACTTCACGTCATAGACTAGATGAGGTCGAAACCGTCCGGTTTCGACCCCATTGTTGTGAACACATAGTTGTAGAACTAAAGGCGTGTACCCCTTATGACGGATACTTCGAATCTCCCACCGGAGGTTTCACCGGCCGATGAGCAGGCCGTCGAGCAAGCTGTCCAAGCTGCTATTGCAGCTTTTGAAGCTGCCACAAATCTTGACGAACTCAAGGCGGCCCGCATCGCCCACACCGGTGATCATGCTCCGCTGACATTGGCCAACCGCATGATCGGCAAGCTCGACAAATCCCAGAAAGCTGACGCCGGTAAACGCATGGGCCAAGCACGCGGGAAGATGGGCAAAGCGCTCGCGGACCGAGAAGCCCAACTACAAGCCGAACATGAAGCCCGAATGCTCGTAGAAGAGACCGTGGACGTCACAACCGCAGTGCGTCGTCGTCGGCAAGGTGCTCGTCATCCACTTGAATTACTCCAAGAACGTGTCTCAGACATTTTTGTGGGCATGGGTTGGGAAATCGCCGAGGGGCCCGAACTGGAATCCGAATGGTACAACTTCGATGCCCTGAACTTTGAACCGGACCACCCGGCGCGGGAAATGCAGGACACGTTTTTTGTTGAGCCAACTGATCGCCACCTGGTGCTGCGCACGCACACCTCGCCGGTGCAGATCCGAGCCATGCTGGAACGTGGCGCGCCGACCTACATTCTGGTTCCGGGTAAGACCTTCCGCACGGACGAACTGGACGCCACGCACACGCCGGTATTCCACCAATTCGAAGGCCTCGCCGTTGACAAGGGCCTAACGATGGCCGACCTGCGCGGCACCTTGGAATACTTCGCAACTTCGATGTTCGGTGCTGATGCGCGTATTCGTTTGCGCCCGAACTTTTTCCCCTTCACCGAGCCGTCTGCGGAACTCGACGTCTGGCACCCGGATGCCAAGGGCGGTCCACAATGGATTGAATGGGGCGGTTGCGGCATGGTGCACCCACAGGTGCTGCGTGCGGCCGGTATTGACCCGAGCGTCTATTCCGGTTGCGCCTTTGGAATGGGTGTGGAACGCACGCTGATGTTCCGCAACGGGGTTACCGACATGCACGACATGATTGAAGGCGACGTGCGCTTCTCAACGCAATTCGGAATGGAGATTTAGTCACACAATGCGTATCCCATTGTCATGGTTGCGTGAGTACACGCAGCTTCCAGCTGATGCCACCGCGGAAAATCTTTTAGCGGATCTGGTCACAGTTGGATTAGAAGAAGAAGACGTTCACGGTTTTGAACTCACCGGTCCGATCGTTGTCGGCAAAGTCTTGGAAAAAACACCGGAAGAACACTCCAACGGTAAAACCATCAATTGGTGCCGCGTCCAAGTGGTGCCAGACGGGCAACCCCAAACCTTGGAAGGCAAGGGAATTGACCCTTCAGGTATTCAGGGTGTGGTGTGTGGTGCCCACAACTTCGAGGTTGGCGATAAAGTCATCGTCACGTTGCCCGGCGCTGTATTACCCGGCAATTTCAAAATCTCGGCCCGCAAGACCTACGGTCACACCTCGGCCGGCATGATCGCCTCCGAATCTGAACTTGGACTCGGGGAAGATCACGACGGCATCGTGGTGCTGTCTAAATGGGGACTGGACCCAGAAATCGGCACCGATGTGCTGAAATTGTTACACCTCGATGATGAAGCCGCCGAAATTAACGTGACCCCCGATCGTGGCTATGTGTTGTCGATGCGCGGAGTGGCCCGTGAATACGCTCATGCTACGAGAACCGAGTTCACCGATCCGGCGTGTGCCATCGAGGTGCCACCGGCGAATGATCAAGGCTGGCCGGTGCGCATCGAAGACAATGCGCCGATCCACGAGAAGCCCGGCGCAACCCGCTTCGTCGCTCGACGCGTCAACAATATTGACCCGAAAGCTACCACGCCGTCGTGGATGTCGGCCCGACTGCGGTTAGCGGGGATCCGTCCGCTAAGCCTTCCGGTAGACATTTCGAACTACGTGATGCTGGAACTTGGCCAGCCATTGCACTTTTACGATGCCGACAAACTCACCGGCGAGATCGTCGTACGTCGTGCACACGAAGGCGAAACCCTTGAAACTCTCGATGGTAAGACCCGCAAGCTCCATGTCGAAGATCTCCTGATTACCGATGCATCAGGGGCGATCGGCATGGCCGGTGTCATGGGCGGGTTGGCAACCGAGGTCAGCGACTCGACGACCTCAGTGTTGATCGAGTCCGCAAACTTCGATACGGTCTCGGTGTCCCGAACCCAACGCCGTCATCGGCTGCCCTCCGAAGCGTCCAAACGCAATACTCGGGGCGTGGACTGGTACATTGCTGATAAGGCAGCCCAACGTGCAGCCGAGCTACTCGTTGATCTTGCCGGAGGAACCATTGATGTCGGCGTGACCGACGTCGGGGAACCACCGGTGCTGCCAACCGTGCGGTTGCGCGCTGATTACCCATCGCAGTTGGTGGGCTATGAATACTCCGAAGCACAGGTCAACCAGGTGCTAGTTGATCTCGGTGCGGAGGTTTCGCAACAGCGCGATGACACCGACGGCACGACCATCTTCGTGGTGACCCCACCATCATGGCGCACCGATTTGAACATTCCCGAAGATCTCGTGGAAGAAGTCGCCCGATTGGTCGGCTACGCACACATTCCAGCCACACTGCCGGTACCTCCTCCCGGCCGTGGCCTCACCAAAGCTCAACGGATGCGTCGCCAGATCGCCAACGCGTTAGCCGGTGCAGGGCTTATTGAAACCCTGTCGTACCCATTCGTCTCCGAAGCCCAAAACAAAGCCTTCGGCTCGCCAAATGAAGAAGCCGCCCAAGCCCAGCGGATGGTGAAACTGGCCAACCCCATCTCTGCCGAATTCGGCTGGCTGCGCACCACGATCCTGCCAGGTCTATTAGAAACCGCACGTCGCAACGTCTCGCGAGGCTTCCGTGACCTAGCGGTGTATGAAGCAGGCAAAGTATTCTTACCGGGCGATACGATCGGGTCCCCGGTAATCCCTCCGCTGGGCGCCCGACCCACCGATGAGGTACTTGCAGAAATTGAAACCGGCATCCCAGCACAACCGCATCGGCTCGCCGTGGTCTTCACCGGCCACGATTCGGCACCAGGACCAGATCACACCCCGCGCGCCTACGATTGGCAGGATCCCATCGGTGCAGCCCTGGATGTCGCTGATGTGACCGGGGTTGAACTGACCGTGCGCCAAGGCTCACACCATGGTTTCCACCCGGGGCGCGTAGCCGAGCTGGTCCTCAATGATGAGGTCATTGGTTACGCCGGAGAACTGCTGCCCAAACTGCTGGAAGACTGGGATCTTCCCGAACGTACCGCCGCGATGGAACTGGATCTGGACGCGCTGATTGCTGCAGCCCCCAACGTCGTTGAAGCGCAGTCGGTGGTCACGTATCCGGCCACCTATCAAGACGTAGCGCTGGTCGTGGATCATAATGTCGTGGCCGCAGAGGTACAACACACCCTGCAACAGGCAGCCGGTGAATTATTAGAACACATTGGACTATTCGATGTATACGCCGGAACAGGTATTGAGGAGGGTAAAAAGTCCTTGGCATTCAATCTGCGCTTCCGTGCAGCCGACCGCACTTTGACCACAGACGAAGCATCTGAAGCCCGCCTCGCTGCGATCGCGGCAGCCGAAGCCACCCACGGAGCCGTCCTACGATGAACCAACCCTGGGAATTGCACAGCCCGGTACCCGAAAACGACCGCGACCGCGCCCGACGACGCCGAAAACAATTTGGTGTCTCGGCCATCGCCCTGCTTGTTGTCCTCGGCATGATCGGCACCACGGTTCTGTCGCTACTCTAAAGCGCGCAAGACAAGGGGCAGGCGGGGTATCCGATATGACTACTCCGTCTGCCCCTTGTGCTAGAAGCGCGGCACCGCTTACGGAATGAGCACAGTCTTGCCGGTCGTGGCTCGTGACTCCAAGGCCCGATGAGCGTCAGCCGCATCCTTCAGATCGAAACGTTCGTCAACGCTTAGTTTCAGGGCACCCTCAGCAAGCCAACCGAAAATCTCACCGGCCCGCCAGGCGACTTCATCACCGGTCAGCGTATAGAAGGCCAGGCTAGGACGTGTGACAAAAAGCGACCCGCTGGAATTTAGACGCTGTAGATCAAACGGTGGAACCGGGCCGGAAGCCGCACCGAATAACACCATCATCCCGCGGACTCGCACCGCACTCAGCGAGGTGTCAAAAGTATCGGCACCAACCCCGTCGTAAACAACATCCACCCCGACACCATTGGTGACCTCGCGCAGCTTGTCACCAAAGTTGTCGTAATCGAAAACGTCATCGGCGCCCGCGTCAAGTGCAATCTGGCGTTTTTCCTTCGTGGAGGCCACCGTATAAACATTGGCGCCCAGATGCTTACACATTTGGATCAGCAACTGCCCCACTCCGCCGGCACCCGCGGTCAAAAAAACGTTGTGATCGTTTTTGATTTCAAACGTTGACCGGCACAAATAGTGTGCGGTCATGCCCTGCAGCGGAATTGCTGCAGCCTCGACCAGGTCAATGGTGTCGGGTACGGGCAGGAGCTTATCTGCCGGTGCCACGAAGAATTCCGCGTAGGTCTCGGCTGCCGAAGCGGTGGCGACCCGATCGCCCACCGCTACGTTGGTGACGTTTTCTCCAACAGCGATGACCGTCCCGGAGGCTTCGGACCCGGGAATGAATGGGTATTGGACATCGTAGAGGCCCGACCGCTGGTAGGTTTCAATAAAGTTAAGGCCTGCGGCTGCCGTTTCCACCAGGACCTGACCGGCACTTGGCGTGGGGACGGGGACTTCGCGCCACTCGAAGTTTTCTGGGCCGCCGGCCTGCGTGACAACGGCTGCGTGCATATTTTCTGGTAGTTCTACGGGAATTTGAGTCATGATTGATACGTTACATTTCCTTGGGAGGCATCGCTAGAAATGCCATCCTGCATAATTATTACTGGTCGTGCATATTTTAGTGTTAGGGTGGATCTATGAGTCTTCGTGTAGCTGTTTCCGGAGCCAGTGGCTATGCCGGTGGAGAGGTCTTACGACTGTTGACCTCCCATCCTTATGTCGACATTGGCTCTATCACCGCCCATTCCAACGCCGGTCAGAAGCTGGGCGGCCTGCAACCACACCTGCACGCGCTAGCAGACCGAGTGTTGGAACCGACCGACGTCGATGTTCTGCGTGGCCACGACGTCGTGTTCTTAGCATTGCCCCACGGTGCCTCGGCCGAAATCGCAGCCCAGCTACCTGACGAGACTCTGGTCATTGACGCCGGAGCAGACCATCGTCTGAGCGATAGTGCGATGTGGGAGAAATTCTATGGCTCACCGCATGCCGGGACCTGGCCCTACGGCCTACCGGAACTGCCCGGCAATCGCGAAAAGCTGACCGACGCCAAGCGCATTGCTGTACCCGGTTGTTATCCGACCGGTTCGATTTTGGGTCTGGCCCCCGGTTTTACCGCCGGTGTATTGCAAACCGATGATGTCGTTATTGTTGCGGCCTCGGGCACCTCAGGCGCCGGGAAATCACTAAAACCCCACCTGCTGGGGTCCGAAGTCATGGGTGGCATGAGCCCCTACGGCGTGGGCGGGATGCACCGCCACACCCCAGAAATCATGCAAGGCCTCTCCCAAGCAGCCGGTCAGAACGTTTCATTGTCCTTTACCCCGACCCTCGCCCCGATGTCGCGTGGCATCTTGACCACCGCGACCGCCAAATATGTTCCGGGTACCTCGGCCGAAGATATCCGCGCGGCCTGGGAAAATGCTTATGCCAATGAGCAGTTCGTGCATCTGCTGCCTGCGGGCCAGTGGCCCACCACCAAATCCGTGCTGGGCTCCAACCACGTGGTGATGCAGCTGGCCGTGGATGAAACCGCCGGTCGCGTCATCGTTGTGGTAGCCGTCGATAACCTAACCAAAGGCACCGCTGGGGGAGCAGTCCAGTCGATGAATATCGCCCTGGGCTTCCCGGAAGAAACCGGACTGTCCGTACAAGGAGGAATCGCACCGTGAGCCTGACACAACCAACCGGTTTTACCGCTTCGGGCGTTGCCGCGGGCATCAAAGCATCCGGCGATCTCGATCTTGCGTTAATCGTGAACAACGGCCCGCGGTATGACGCTGCTGGCGTGTTTACCACCAACCGGATCTCTGCCGCCCCGGTTCGCTGGTCCCAAACCGCCCTCCAGGATGGCCAAGCCCGCGCCGTGATCCTCAACTCCGGGGGTGCCAATGCGTGTACGGGTGTCGACGGCGACCAGGACGCCGCGACCATGGCCCAGCACACGGCCAAAGCGCTACACATTGCAGCCGACGACGTGCTGGTGTGCTCCACCGGACTGATCGGCGAGCGCCTGCCCATGGACAGCGTTGTCTCGGGCATCACAACGGCCGTCGACGCCCTGACCGATAACGGGTTCGAAACCGCAGCCAAAGCGATCATGACGACCGATACGACCCATAAGACCGCTCAAGCGTCCGGTACCGGCTACACGATAGCCGGTATCACCAAGGGCGCCGGCATGATCGCCCCGGGCATGGCCACAATGTTGGCTGTGGTTACCACCGACGCCGTCGTTGATTCAGCGCTGGCACACGAGCTGCTCACCGAAGCCGTCCGGACGACCTTCAACCGCGCCGATTCGGACGGTTGCATGTCCACCAATGACACCGTTATCCTCATGGCATCGGGTGCCTCCGAGGTCACACCTGATCGCGATGAACTGCAAAACCTGCTCCGCGACGTTTGCGGTTCACTGGCGCGCCAGATCATTGGGGACGCCGAAGGCTCGACGCGCGATATCGCCGTCACGGTGCACGGCGCGGCCACAGAAGCCGAGGGCGAAGACGTCGCACGTGCAGTGACGCGGTCGAATCTGTTCAAAACCGCGATGTTCGGCCAAGACCCCAACTGGGGGCGGATCCTCTCGGCCGTTGGCACCACGGATGCCCAATTCGACCCGACGACCATCGACGTCGCCGTCAACGACGTCATGGTGTGCCGTAACGCCGGAATCGGGCAAGACCGTAGCCTGGTAAAGTTCGACGACCGCGAAGTCAGCGTCGATATTTATCTGAAGGCCGGCGAGCACACGGTGACCGTGTGGACTAATGACCTGTCGTACGACTACGTGCGCGAAAACGCCGAATACTCCTCTTAGAAAACAGCACTCATGACAACACCACCACGTGATATGCCCAAGGCTGCAGAAAAAGCGGCCGTGTTGATCGAGGCGCTGCCCTGGATCCAAAAATTTGCCGGCACCACCATGGTCATCAAATACGGTGGCAACGCTATGGTCTCCGACGAGCTGCGCGAGGCGTTCGTTCAAGACATGGTCTTTTTGCACCACTGCGGCATCCACCCGGTTGTCGTGCACGGCGGCGGCCCGCAGATCAATGAGATGTTAGACAAACTCGATATCGCTTCCGAATTCCGTGGCGGCCTGCGCGTCACCACCGAAGAGACCATGGAAGTTGTACGTATGGTGCTCACCGGCAAAGTCGGCCGACAACTCGTTGGTCTGATCAACGCCCACGGCACCTATGCGGTCGGGATGTCCGGTGAAGACGCTGACTTATTCGTTGCTCATCGCACCAAGCACGTCATCGACGGCGAGCACATCGACCTCGGGCTCGTCGGCGACGTCGTCAACGTCAACACCGCGCCAATTACCGATTTGATCGCCAACGGACGCATCCCGGTGGTCTCGTCGGTAGCCCCCGAAGTGGATCCACAAACCCATCAGCCCACCGGGCAGGTGCTCAACGTCAATGCCGATACGGCGGCTGCAGAACTCGCTGCAGCACTGGGTGCTGCGAAACTTGTGGTCTTGACCGATGTCGAAGGGCTCTACGGCAACTGGCCCGATCCGTCTTCGCTCATCACTTCGATCACTGCGGATCAGTTGCGTGGCATGCTTGGCGGCCTGGAGTCCGGGATGATTCCGAAAATGCGAGCCTGCCTGACTGCTGTCGAGGCGGGAGTTCCGCAGGCTCACATTGTCGATGGTCGTCAACCACACTCGATGCTGCTAGAAATTTTTACGACCGCCGGCGTCGGCACCCAAGTCACACCATAGGAACTTCATGACAGAAAATCTGCTGGAACGCTACCAACGTTCGATGACCAACATGTTTGGTACTCCCGCTCGGGCCCTCGTCAAAGGTGAAGGCGTCTACGTGTGGGATGCTGAGGGCAAACGCTACACCGACTTTCTAGCCGGCATCGCGGTCAACGCGCTGGGTCACGCCCACCCGGCGATTGTTGATGCGCTGACCGAACAGGCCAAAACCCTAGGACATATCTCCAACCTCTTCACCTCGCTGCCCCAGGTTGGGTTAGCCGAACGACTCTTAGGGCTGGCGGGCATCTCCGAGGGAGCTGCATTTTTTGCAAACTCGGGAACGGAAGCCAATGAGGCTGCCTTTAAGCTCGCGCGCCGTCACAGTCACGCCCAGGGTGGCAGCCGCCCCAAGGTCATTGCGCTGCAAAACGCCTTCCACGGCCGCACCATGGGTGCGCTGGCCTTAACATGGAAGCCGCAGTACCGCGAACCATTCGAGCCACTGCCCGGTGGGGTGGTGTTCGTACCCGCCGGGGACATCGACGCGCTGACAGCCGAATTGGACGACACCGTGGCCGCCGTCATCATCGAACCAGTCCAGGGTGAAGCCGGTGTCCGTGACTTCCCGCCCGGATACCTCCAGCAGGTTCGTCAAGCCTGTGATGATCACGGCGCTCTGCTGATCTTCGATGAAATCCAATCGGGCATCGGCCGGACCGGTACCTGGTTTGCGTTCCAGAACCCCCAGATCACCGGCACCGCTGAACCTGTGATCCCAGATGCCATGACCCTGGCCAAAGGTCTTGGCGGTGGCATGCCGATCGGCGCGCTAGTCACCTTCGATAAAGCTGTCTCCGAATTGTTTACTGCAGGCCAACACGGCACCACATTCGGTGGTAACCCGCTGGCCACCGCGACCGCGCTGGCGGTCTTGGACACCATTGAATCCGAGAACCTGCTGGACAATGTTCGTAGCGTGGGCACCTATTTGCACCACCAGCTCGAGGCCCTGCCGATTGTCAAAACCGTTCGGGCGTATGGCCTGTGGCAAGGCGTTGAGCTCGACACCGCGCCCATTACCGCACAGGGGATGCAACTGCCCGACGGCGGCTTAGCGCCAAGAGTCGTTGCCAAGGCGTTGGACTACGGGTACATCATCAACGCGACCGATGAGACGACGCTACGATTAGCGCCACCGCTTATCATCACCTCTGACCAGGTCGACCCGCTCATCCAAGATCTCCCCAATATCGTGGCTGAAACAGTCGCGGAAGCGAATTAGCCGACCGAGCCTCAAGGAGCGGCATGATGCCCACCACCCCACGACACTTTTTAGTTGACACCGATCTCACCCCAGCAGAACAGGCCGAAGTGCTGGACCTAGCAGAAATCATGAAGCAACGACGCTTTGATTTCAAACCGCTGGCGGGACCCCAAACCGGAATCGTGATGTTCGATAAGACCTCGACGAGAACTCGCATCTCCTTTGCCGCGGGTCTGACCGAGCTTGGCGGGAGCCCACTGGTCATCAACCCGGGCGAGTCCCAAATGGGCCACAAAGAATCGATCTATGACTCGGCGAAAGTATTCGAACGCATGGTCTCGGTCGTCATCTGGCGTACGTATGCCCACGCTGGGATAGAAGAACTTGCTGCAAACTCCGCCATCCCCGTGATCAATGCCCTGACGGACGATTACCATCCCTGTCAAGTACTTGCCGATTTACAAACCATTCGCGAGGCCAAGGGTACGACGCAGGGTCTGACCATGACGTATCTAGGGGATGCGGCCAATAATATGGCCAATTCCTATCTGCTGGGTGGCGCTACGGCTGGGATGCATGTTCGTATTGCCGGTCCCGAAGGGTTCTTGCCAGACGACGCAGTGGTAGCCGCAGCTACGCGCCGCGCCGAAATGACCGGAGGCTCGATCCTTGCCACAACGAATGCAGCTGATGCCTTAGCAGACGCTGACGTCGTGGTAACCGACACCTGGATCTCGATGGGCCAAGAAGCTGAAACAGAACTGCGGCTCGAGTTGTTCAAAGCGTATTCCGTTGACGCACACGCGATGGCACAAGCCGCTGATGATGCCATCTTCCTTCACTGTCTGCCGGCCTACCGCGGCTACGAGGTGGCTGGCGAAGTCATCGACGGCCCACAATCGCGAGTCTTTGACGAGGCAGAAAACCGTTTGCATGCCCAAAAGGCGCTCATCGCGTGGCTGCTTTACGCATCCGGGTTGGCTGAAATTCCCGCTGACTTATCGCTTCCTCACGCGGTGGCTTCTCGAACCAAAGCACCATAACCATGAGCACTCCGATGACGAAGGCGGCACGGCAGCATGCGATTAAAACGGTGCTGGGAACCGAGACGATTCGGTCCCAGGCCGAACTCGCCGAGGCACTGACGCAGCGCGGAGTCACGGTTACTCAGGGGACCTTATCTCGTGACCTGGTCGACATCGGTGCAACGAGAGTGCGAGACGAATCCGGTCACATGATCTATCAAGTGCCCCATGATGGCGGTACCGGAAATATTGCGCATACAGAAATGACTGAAGCTCGCTTGTCGAGTCTGTGCAAAGAGCTGTTATTAGACGCCGATGGTTCAGCAAATATCGCCGTATTGCGCACCCCACCGGGGGCAGCACAGTTTCTTGCTTCCGCTATTGATCGTGCACGATTGGTCTCGGTATTGGGTACCATCGCCGGTGACGATGCGATTATGGTCGTGACCCGTGATCCGGAAGGCGGGCCACAGGTCGCCCAAAGTTTCATCGCGTACGCAGAGCGAGAACCTAAACCGTAGCCTGAGTATAGATAAGCGCTCGGTTCGCGATGCACCGAGCGCTTATCTATAAAGGAATGTCGACCTGGTACTAGAATGTCCACTCTAAGTCAGAGATCTCATCTGCTGGAGGAGTCTCGAATAACTCAACTTCATTGAGATTCGTAAACGCATGCGTTGCAGTGTTGTCCCCGGATGTGGCATCGACCTGGATGAGATCCGCAGTCTCTTGCACGAAGTAAAAGGCAACGGTTTCAGAACCGGTATACAGATCCGAGTCGGTGCCCGCGGTCGCCGGCACCGTGTACTTATACACCTCTTGACCATCTAACTCGGTTTCTTCGGCTTCGACCGTCTCAAGCTCTTCCTCAGATAAGTCATCGATCAGACCAAATGCAGTTTCAGTAGTCGTGGCAAATTCGTCTTCAATGCCCATCGTGTCTTCTAAGCCGGATTCTGGAGCTTTGATCCATTGGCCTTCGGCCCCCGGCAGCGTAAACAGTTCATCTTCTGCGTCTTCTTCTGGGTCTAGCTTCAAGAATGCAGTGGCTTCATCGATCACCAGAAATTCCAGCGTCCCTTGGTCCGCTGTAATTGTCACGTGGTGGTTGTCTTGCTCTGTTTGCCCAGACCATTCAATAACGGAGATGTCTTCATCATGAACCCCGTTGGGATCAGTCCGGGTGTACGTGAAAGAGGTCGCTTCGCTCATCGACTGTTTGGCTGCCTCTGAAATTTCTGTCAAGCTTGGAGGTCCACCACCGCAGGAGGCAAGTGTCCAAGCTGCGACAACGCCCAGGCCTGTGGCTGATAGCCAGCGTTTCGGTTTCGTCATCGTCTGATTCAAAATAACTCCTCGTATTGGAACACCTGCTGTTTTACAGGTGGCGGCCCTGCACCGATTCTTCGGTGGTAGGTCTCATCTGTCGGTCACTACTTTTCATATTCGGACAAAAACTGCCCCATCTCGTCTAAACCCATGGCGCTAATCGTGGCACGCGCCGATTGAGGGCCGAGATCTGGATCTGCACCGGCATCTAACAGTGCTTTCGCAATGGCTGTATTCTGCATGAATATGGCACAAGTGAGCGCTGATTGACCTCGATTATTGAGCGCGTTGACATCAGCGTTCCTAGCTAGCAGGGCGTCTATGACCTGTATTTGCTCCCGGTAGGCGGCTAAAATGAGGAAGGTGTCACCATTCTGGTTGCGAAGGTCGACCGGAATACCCTGGTCAATCACCGATGATAGGGCTTGCACCTGACCCTCTCGCGCGTAATCAAATAAGGTATTCAGAAAGGCGATTTGCTCGTCACTGAGTTCCGGCTGTTCTTCAGGTTCGTTGTCGGTCATATAGGTAGTTTAGACAATTTCGCATAGCCACTGAGTCGTCGGACGTGCCAGGGTAAGAATCTGGGTGATATGCCGGCAAGCCTTATATCTCGTGTCGGGAGTACAGCCGCCAAACTCTAGGGCGGAGGTTTCAGTCTCACCTCGTCGTAGGGCTTTCCACGAACCCATTTCTTGGTAGTTTTGAACTAGAGAACTCCGGCACGAAAAGAGGTTGCACCGATATGGCTGATACAGCACCACACGGCACAAATGAAGGATCGTTGTGGGGCGGTCGATTTTCAGATGGACCGGCTGAATCGCTGGCAGCGTTGAGTAAGTCAACGCATTTTGACTGGCGACTGGCGAAATATGACATCGCTGGCTCCCGGGCGCACGCTCGGGTGTTGCACAGTGCCGGATTGCTCAGCGATGCAGAGCTCCCGAAGATGCTGGCAGCGCTAGATCAACTTGAGCAAGATGTTGTCGCTGGTATTTACGTTGCCGCTGAATCTGATGAAGACGTTCATGGCTCGCTAGAGCGTGGGCTACTAGAACGAGCCGGAGAAGAACTCGGTGGCAAGCTGCGCGCGGGTCGCTCTCGCAACGACCAGATCGCAACGATGGGACGCATGTTTCTGCGTGATCACGCCCGTGAGATTTCGTTATTGTTGTTAGACGTTATTGATGCCCTCATCACCCAGGCTGAAGCCCACCCGTATGCCCCCATGCCTGGCAGAACACACTTGCAACATGCCCAACCGGTCCTGCTATCCCACCATCTGCTTGCCCACGCATGGGCCTTCTTCCGCGACCTGCAGCGCTTCGTAGACTGGGACCGTCGTGCCGCCGTCAGCCCCTACGGATCGGGCGCTCTGGCTGGTTCGTCGCTCGGACTCGATCCAGAAGCTGTCGCCCACGATCTCGGATTTGAATCGGCGGTCTGGAACTCAATCGATGGCACCGCCGCACGCGACGTATTTGCTGAATTCGCCTGGATCGCGTCCATGATTGGGGTTAACCTGTCACGCATTTCTGAAGAGATCATCTTCTGGGCGACTAAAGAGGTCAATTTTGTTACCCTCCACGATGCATATTCCACTGGGTCGTCGATCATGCCGCAAAAGAAAAACCCGGATATCGCCGAGTTAGCTCGCGGTAAGTCTGGGCGCCTGCTGGGTGATTTCACCGGGCTCATGACCACCTTGAAGGCCCTGCCGCTGGCTTACAACCGGGACCTGCAAGAAGATAAAGAACCGGTCTTCGATGCAGCAGATACTCTGGAGTTGCTCCTGCCAGCTTTTGCCGGTCAAATCGCGACCCTGACTTTTAATACCGAGCGCATGGCCGAGTTAGCCCCCGAAGGATTCGCACTAGCAACTGATATCGCCGAATGGTTGGTACGTCAGGGAGTGCCCTTCCGCGTAGCCCATGAACTTGCCGGTGAAGCTGTTCAGGTGGCTGAAGCCCGTGGAGTCGAGCTGTGGGATCTCACGGATGAAGAATACACCGCTATTTCCGAACACTTGACCCCGGAGGTTCGCACGGTCTTGTCAACCGAGGGTTCCTTGAATTCTCGATCCTCACAGGGAGGTACCGGCCCCGATGCAGTTGCAGACCAACTGGTTGAGCTTAAGCGGCAGCTAGCTGAAATCTGGGAGTTTGCCGCCACAAATCCTACCGGGCTGCGCTGAGGAGCCAGTAGACTTGATGGTCGAAACAAGCGGAGTGCTAACCTAGGGTTAGCAGCAAAGGAGCCTTGGTGACCGACCCCTACGCGTCCATCGATACTACCTCGTGGTATCAGCAGCAGCTGGATGAAGAGCGTGACTATGTGTCGAGACTCTATGACCGTCTTGACGAGTTGCGGGACGAAAAAAAGCAGCAACTGGCGCGCATCCAGGCTCAAGGTCTCCAGGGATCCTATCAAAACCAATCGGAGCGCGATTCATTCGCCAGCTTGTATCAAAACCGCATCAATCAGCTAAATGCGGTAGATGATCGGCTGGTCTTTGGAAGACTTGATACCGACGACGAGATATCGCGGCATATCGGCCGCATCGGGTTATCCGATGCTCAACAGACTCGGATCCTCGTTGACTGGAGAGCTCCTGACGCAGCGCCCTTCTACCAGGCAACCGCTGCCAATAGGCAAGGCGTGGCACGGCGTCGTCACATCATGATGAGCGGGCGAACCGTAGAATCTTTTGAAGACGACGTTCTCACCTCCACCGATGCTGGGCAAACTTCCCAAGCGTTATTGTCTGCTGTCAGCGCGCCACGAACTGGTGCCATGGGTGACATTGTTAGCACGATTCAACGCGAGCAAGATGAAATCATCCGTGATGCCATGCGCGGGGTCTTAGTGGTACAAGGCGGCCCAGGCACTGGCAAGACTGCGGTGGCTCTTCACCGTGCTGCGTATCTGCTCTATACCTACCGCGACCGGCTAGCCAAAACGGGTGTTCTATTGGTAGGCCCGTCTGAAGCGTTTATGAACTACATCGACCAAGTTCTGCCGTCCTTAGGTGAGTCCGGGGTGGTGATGCGCTCTCTGGGTACCGTGTATCCAGGAATCGTGGCACAGCCTGAAACCGATCCGATTGTGGCTGAGATTAAAGGCAGATCCGTTATGCAGGAAGTGATCGCCAATGCGGTGGCGTTACGGCAACGAAGCATACCGGAAACGACGTGGGTCACTGTAGACGGTATTCGATTACGAGTCAGGCCCATCCAGATACGGCGAGCCATTGGCCACGCTCGGGTATCCGGCAAACCGCACAATCAGGCACGAGAGGTGTTTGTCGACCATATGGTTCGTACCTTGTACGACCAGATGCGGGATATCGTCAGTCCCAAACGCGAAGACGGTCTGGTCAATAAGGCCGACCGGTCCTACCTGCGCCGAGAGATTCGACAATCACGGGATGTGCGCCGACTACTGAACCTGTGTTGGATGCCCCTGACACCTACCGGACTGATCGATGAGCTACTGTCGCAGCCCAAATATTTGGTTGACGCGGCACCCACGTTGACTGCACCAGAGATCCGAAGCCTGTTGCGCGAGCCGGGAGTGCCCTTCACCGAGGCAGATGTCCCGCTCATTGATGAAGCCGCAGTGGCGTTGGGTGATCTCGCTGTTGACGTTGGTCAAGGAGCGAAGAAGTCTCAGCAGCGGAATCTCGATACCGCAGAAGCTGCCCTTGAGAATATGCACGACACACTCGAAGACATTGGGGTCGATGGAGTCGTGACCGCTGAGATGCTCGCGGCAGCACAAGAACCTGAAACTACTTGGGATTCTGTAGCCGATCGCGCACAGCGCGACAGAACCTGGACCTATGGTCACGTAATTGTCGATGAAGCTCAAGAACTCAGCTATATGCAGTGGCGGATGCTCTTTCGTCGCTCACCGCTGCGCTCGTTTACGATCGTCGGCGACTTAGCGCAAGCCTCCGGCACTGCTCCCAGCACGGACTGGGGTGAGGTATTGGAACCTTTCGCCCCCAATCACTGGCGCTTAGCCGAGCTGACTGTCAACTACCGTACGCCGGCGCGTATCACCAGGGCAGCGGCTAACGTTGCAACCTCCGCTGGGCGACGGGTCACCACGCCGACCGCTTTACGAGAAGGCGACTACGAGCCTGAATTACAGCACACCAGTGCAGAAGAACTGGACGAAGTTCTGCTGGCGACTGTGGACCGGCAGTTCCAGCGCATCCCGGAAGGACTTATTGGTGTCATCGCAGTGGGGCAGGACTATTCCCAAGCGCTTGCGGTCTTGGAGGAAAGATACCCAGGTCGAATCTGGACCGGCAGCGGACGTCGTCGAGACCGCAACATCGCATTGGTGACCGCCCAGGATGCCAAAGGATTGGAATATGATGCGGTGATTATCATCCAACCCCAAAATGTAGTGCGTACGGCAGGGGTCTCCGTTGGAAACCTCTACGTAGCAATGACGCGCGCAACGCAAACTTTGACACTCCTCACCACCGCGCCCGCCACGCAGCTGCCAGTTGGGCTGCGAGACATATAAGCCCGAAATCCTGAGCGCGCTAAACAGAAACTGGTAGTTTTGTGACCGTGAGTAATGAAGAATTTTTGAGTCGACAAGCCAATGATCGTTCGTTCGAAAACATTTGGCAGGAGTTGAAGTGGCGTGGTCTGATTCACGTTTCCACGGATGAAGCCAAATTAGAACAAGCCCTAGCCGGGGACCCGATTCGTTATTATTGCGGCTTTGATCCCACTGCAGCTTCACTCCACCTTGGTCATTTGGTCCAACTGCTGCTGTTGCGTCGACTACAACTCGCAGGCCATCATCCGGTGGCGCTCGTCGGGGGTGCCACGGGTCTCATCGGCGATCCACGCCAGACCTCTGAACGGTCACTCAATACGCGCGAAACCGTTGAAGGTTGGGTTGAATCATTGCGTGAGCAGATTCAACATTATCTCTCCTTTGAAGGCGATAACGGTGCGGTTATGGTCAACAACCTCGACTGGACGGGGGGCCTATCCGCGCTCGATTTCTTACGGGACATTGGCAAACACTTCCGTGTTGGCACGATGATTCGCAAAGAAATTGTTGCCTCGCGGCTGGAGTCAGAAGAGGGTATTTCCTACACCGAATTTTCATACCAAGTCCTTCAAGGCATGGATTTTATGGAGCTGTTCCGGCGTCACAACGTGACGCTCCAAACCGGTGGCTCGGATCAATGGGGCAACCTAACCTCAGGTACCGAACTGGTGCGCAAGGTTGAAGGTGAGCATGTGCATGCCATGGGGACCCCCTTGATTACAAACGCCGATGGCACGAAATTTGGTAAAAGCGAAGGCAACGCTATTTGGCTTAATCCAGACATGTGCACGCCTTACGCGTTCTACCAATTCTGGATCAACACTGCCGACGACGATGTTATCGAGCGTCTGAAAGTATTTACGTTCCTAACTCGCGCCGAAATCGAAGAGTACGCACGCAAAGTCGCAGATGAACCCTTCCGACGTGAAGCACAACGTCGCCTTGCTTGGGAAGTGACATCACTCGTTCACGGTGAAGAACAAACTCAACGAGCTATCGATGCTTCTGCAGCACTGTTTGGCCGAGGAGAAATCGAAGAAATCGACGCGGCTACTTTGGAATCCGCCGGCGCGGAATTACCGACAGCAAGACCACAAGACCTCGATACGCAGATGAACATCGTCGATCTGTTGGTCTCCACTGGACTGGAAGAGTCGAAGTCCGCGGCTCGGCGGACAGTTAAAGACGGTGGCGCATACCTGAACAACAGCAAAGTCATCGATCCTGAACAACTGTTCACGGCAGAAGATGCACTACATGGTAAGTACTTCGTAGTACGACGCGGTCGTCGGCACCTAGGTTTCGTCAGACTCTCTGCAGACAATAGTTGAGATCTGCGACACAAATAGAGGCTGGTTCGCGAAAATTCAATAGATAATCGTCCGAAATCGGCGGATTCATGCGGAACTGGCTCTCAGCGCGCATCGAGTCCGCCGATTTTGCATTCGAAATGTATCTGTGTATAGTTATCTCTCGTGCCCAGGGCAGACCGGAGACGGGAAGCGCTGAGACACAGAAGTTCTTTTTAGAAAAATATATAACGATCCCAGTCAGGACCACTAGGTGGTCGCTATTGCCGGACGTTCGTGAACGCATGTTGAAATGCACATGAACAGGGTATATAGTGAGAAACTGCCCCCGAGAAATTGAGGGCAAAGCCGATTTGACAAAGCGACAAAGCCTTGTGCTAAGCTTGGAAGTCGGTCCTGATCAGACATCAGACACTAAGTCAGATTTGTCCACGACAACAGTTACATCATAGGATGACAAGAGCTTAATTGCCAGAACATCGAGATGTGAAAGAAGTCACGTAGCGTCAAGTTGACTCGAACGGCAGCTGTCGTTTAGTGTTGTGTTCTGCGCCGGTTTGGTGTGGTTCATGATGGTTTGGTTGTGGATCGTTGGTTGGCCTGGTTGGTTGGCGTGCTCCGGTTGGGGTGTGTTGGCTGGTTGGGTGTGGTTGTTTGAGAACTCAATAGTGTGCCAAGTTTGTTTGATGCCATTTTTGTAAGAAATGGTTGCTGTGGTTGTCCTACCTCCGTGGGATGGCGCACAGTGGTGCCAGGGGCTGGATGTTCCGTCCGGTCTTGTTGATCTGAATGATCTGAGCAATAGGTTTTGTTTGGAGAGTTTGATCCTGGCTCAGGATGAACGCTGGCGGCGTGCTTAACACATGCAAGTCGAACGCTGAAGCCTGGTGCTTGCACCGGGTGGATGAGTGGCGAACGGGTGAGTATCACGTGAGGAACCTGCCCTGAACTTCGGGATAAGCCTGGGAAACTGGGTCTAATACCGGATAGGACGCTCCATCGCATGGTGGGGTGTGGAAAGCTTGATGCGGTTTGGGATGGTCTCGCGGCCTATCAGCTGGTTGGTGGGGTAATGGCCTACCAAGGCGATGACGGGTAGCCGGCCTGAGAGGGTGACCGGCCACACTGGGACTGAGACACGGCCCAGACTCCTACGGGAGGCAGCAGTGGGGAA
>ERZ1032895.76-NODE-76-length-28797-cov-5.675805_pt1 | contig 28797 bp, 29 predicted proteins | sample MGYA00516687_ERZ1032895 | MGnify/ENA primary metagenome ERZ1032895 (study PRJEB33719, sample SAMN04261600) | wastewater metagenome | biome: rural village; feature: latrine urine exit; material: soil | place: El Salvador | collected 2013-01-14 ... | reverse complement strand
GGTCCCACACGCCCACGTGGTCTCGTCGACCACCCACAAGACGCTGGCCGGACCACGCGGTGGCATTATCTTGACCAATGACGCTGACATCGCCAAAAAGATCAACTCGGCTGTCTTCCCTGGCCAACAGGGTGGCCCGCTGATGCACGTGATCGCTGGTAAAGCCGTTGCCTTCAAAGTGGCTGGCGAAGAAGAATTTGCCGAGCGTCAGCGTCGCACCCTGGAAGGTGCAAGAATCCTGGCGGATCGCCTATCGCAACAAGACGTAGCCGACGTCGGGATCTCGGTACTGACCGGTGGCACCGATGTCCACCTGGTCCTTGTTGATCTGCGCAATTCGGAACTCGACGGCAAACAAGGCGAAGACCTCCTGGAAGAAGTCGATATCACCGTCAACCGCAATGCCGTCCCGTGGGATCCACGCCCACCGATGACGACCTCAGGTCTGCGCATTGGCACCCCAGCGTTGACCACTCGCGGCTTTAGCACCGAAGCATTCGAAGAAGTCGCCGACATCATCGCTGAAACCTTGATTGCTGGGGCTACCGGTAATCGTGATGCACTCCCAGAGCTGGCGTCCCGCGTTCAAGCGCTGGCCGATGCTCACCCGTTGTACCCCAACCTGGAACCGTTCGGAGCATAACCATGGCAGAACTCCTCCCACAACACCCCGAATTTCTGTGGCATAACCCAGAACCTAAGTCCTCGTACGATGTGATCATCGTGGGCGCCGGCGGCCACGGACTGGCCACCGCCCACTACCTTGCTGCCCGACACGGCATCACCAATGTCGCGGTCATCGATAAAGGCTGGCTGGGCGGCGGCAACATGGCCCGCAACACGACCATCATTCGTTCCAACTACCTCTGGGATGAATCCAGCCTGATTTATGAAACCTCGCTAAAACTCTGGGAAGAACTTCCCGAAGAACTCGACTACGACTTCCTGTTCTCCCAGCGCGGTGTCATGAACCTGGCTCACCACGTCTCGGAAGTCCGCGACTCGGTGCGCCGCGTCAAGGCCAACCAGCTCAATGGTGTGGACGCCGAATGGTTGACCCCGCAAGAGGTCAAAGAGGTCTGCCCGATCATCAACATTTCGGACAACATCCGCTACCCAATTATGGGTGCGACCTACCAGCCACGCGCCGGTATCGCCAAGCACGACCACGTCGCCTGGGCACTGGCTCGCTCGGCAGATGCCGCTGGCATTGACATCATCCAGAACACCGAAGTCACCGACATTTTGGTCGAAAACGGACGGGTCACTGGAGTTGAAACCACTCGCGGGAAGATCTCAGCCGGCCAGGTAGCCCTGTGCGGTGCTGGACACTCTTCCCAGCTGGCCGAAATGGCCGGGGTGAAGCTGCCAATTCAGTCTCACCCGCTGCAGGCACTGGTTTCGGAATTATTTGAACCTGTCCACCCGACCGTGGTCATGTCCAACCACATCCACGTCTATGTCTCACAAGCCCACAAGGGTGAACTGGTCATGGGAGCCGGTATCGATACCTACAACGGCTTTGGCCAACGTGGTGCGTTCCACGTGATCCAGGAACAAATGGCCGCCGCGGTCGAACTGTTCCCAATCTTTGCTCGCGCACACGTGCTGCGCACCTGGGGCGGCATTGTGGACACCACCCCGGACGCCTCGCCAATCGTGTCCAAAACCGAAGTTGATGGCCTGTATGTCAACTGTGGTTGGGGAACCGGTGGCTTCAAGGGGACCCCGGCGGCCGGCTACGCGATGGCCCACACGATTGCGCACGATGATCCGCACGAGATCAACGCACCGTTTAGCCTCGAGCGTTTCGAAACCGGTCACCTCATCGACGAACACGGCGCCGCAGCCGTGGCCCACTAAAGAAAGGCAATTGCCATGATGCTCATTGATTGCCCGTACTGCGGGCCACGCAACGAAACCGAATTCGGCTACGGCGGTGAAGCACACGTCGCCTATCCAAAAGACCCTTATGCGCTCTCAGATCGCGAATGGGCCGAATTCCTGTTCTACCGCGAGAACCCGAAAGGCGATTTCGCCGAACGCTGGGTTCACAATGGCGGATGCCGCAAATGGTTCAACGCCGTCCGCGACACTATCACCTACACATTCAAAGCCACTTACCCGGTCGGCGCTCCACGCCCCGAGGTTTCCGGAGGTACCAAGTGACACGCACCACCACAGATCAGGACACTCACATGCGTGATCAACCCGCCACGCAGCGCTCCTACCGACTGACCCCGGAGCAGGCGCCCCACGCTGTCGTGGACCACGCCGAGACCGTCAACGTCGAAATTGATGGCAACCCAACCCAAGCCCTGCGCGGCGATATGGTCGCTTCAGCGCTGTTGGCCACCGGGACCCGTTCGGCAGCCAACTCGATGTACTGGAACCGCCCGCGCGGTGTGTTCGCAGCAGGCGTTGAAGAACCCAACTCCTTGGTTCATTTGTCCCCACGCCACGCCGGGGACGTTGAAGAGTCGATGATGACTTCCACCACTGTTCCGGTGACCAACGGATTAAAGGCAACACAGCTTCGTGGATTAGGTAAACTTGACCCTGCTCAGGACCAGGCTTACTACGACCACGTCCACGTTCATACGGATGTATTGGTGGTCGGGGCCGGTCCGGCAGGACTTTCTGCCGCCGCCAACGCAGCCGCATCTGGTGCTCGTGTGATGCTCATGGACGAAAAGCCATGGGCCGGCGGGAGCCTGCTCGATGCGCCATATGAAGTCATCGACGGCAAGCCCGCACCACAATGGATCAACGACACCGTCACTGAGCTGTCTGCCATCGACGACGTCGAGATCCTCAGCGACACCACGGTCACCGGTGTCTATGACGAAAACTTTGCCATCGCCGTCGAGCGCCGCACCCACCACCTGGACGAAAGCCCAGGCGAAGGGATCTCGCGTGAGCGCATCTGGCATGTGCGCGCCGACCAGATTGTGTTGGCCACCGGTGCCCACGAGCGCCCGCTGATCTTTGCCAACAACGATCGCCCGGGCATTATGCTGGCTTCGGCCGTGCGCACCTACCTGAACCGCTACGCCGTGCGCGCCGGGCAACAGATCGCGGTATTTACCACCAACGACTCGGTCTACCCGCTGGTATCTGAACTGGCCGCGACCGGGGGAGTCGTCGCCGTCATCGATGCGCGGTCGTCGGCTTCGGCAGCGGCCCAACAGGCTGTATCCGACGGCGTCAACGTGCTGATCGGATCGGCCGTGATCGACACCCACGCCGGTGACGACAATGAACTCAACGCCATTACTGTTGCTCCGCTCAACGGCGGCAAGCTTGACACCTCGCAAGCCCAACGCATCGAGGTCGACACCTTGGCGGTCTCGGGCGGCTGGTCGCCCGTCGTCCACCTGCACTCGCAGCGCCAAGGTCGGATCGACTGGGATGCACAACTCCAGGGCTTCGTCGCCGTGGAATCTGTGGCAGACATGCGCCTGGCCGGTGCACTGTCCGGCAAGTACAGTACTGCCTCGGCTCTGACCTCGGGTGCCAAAGCCGGCGCCGCTGCCGCCACCGCGGCCGGGTACGAAACCGAAGCCAAAGCTGCTCGCGCTATCGACCGCCCGTACGGACCGGTTGCGCCCCTGTGGTTGGTCCCATCTGCGGATGGTGACGATGCTGACAACTACAACAACCACTTTGTTGATCTGCAGCGCGACCAGTCCGTCGCCGATATTCTGCGCGCCACCGGTGCCGGGATGTCCTCGGTCGAACACGTCAAGCGCTACACCTCGATTTCCACGGGTGCCGATCAGGGCAAAACCTCGGGCGTGCCAGCCATCGGCGTGATGGCGAATATCCTCGGTGTCGAGGATCTGTCCGAGATTGGTACCACCACCTTCCGTCCGCCGTTCACCCCGGTTGGTTTCGCAGCCTTGGCTGGACGTCGTCGCGGGAAACTCTTTGAAGTCGCTCGGGGCACACCCATGCACTCGGCGCACGTGGCCGCCGGCGCGGTTTTTGAAGACGTCGGCCAGTGGAAGCGTGCTCGGTACTACCCGCAGGGTAACGAAACCATGGACGAGGCCGTGTACCGTGAATGTGCTGCCGTGCGTGACTCGGTGGGTATGTTCGACGGCTCAACGCTGGGCAAGATCGAACTGCGCGGTAAAGATGTGCCCGAATTCCTCAACCGCATCTACACCAACGGTTACGTCAAACTCAAAGAAGGCATGGGCCGCTACGGTGTGATGTGTACACCAGACGGCATGATCTTCGACGACGGCGTGACCCTGCGCTTGGCCGAAGACCGCTTCTTCCTGCACACGACCACCTCGGGTGCCGCTGACGTGCTGGACTGGATCGAAGAATGGCTGCAAACCGAATGGCCAGAACTCGATGTATTCGCCACCTCGGTGACCGAACAATATGCCACTGTGGCCGTTGTCGGACCAAAATCTCGCGACGTCATGCAGAAACTGGCACCGCACGAGGACTTCTCCGCAGAAGGCTTCAAGTTCATGGCTTTCCGGGATATTACCCTGGCCTCCGGTATTCCAGTTCGCGCCAGCCGCATCTCATTCTCGGGCGAACTCGCCTGGGAATTAGCCGTGGAATCCTGGTACGCGCTGGCCGTGTGGGAAGCAGTCGCCGAGGCGGGTGCAGAATTCAATATCACCCCGTACGGCACCGAAACCATGCACGTGCTGCGCGCCGAAAAAGGGTTCATCGTCGTCGGCCAAGAAACCGATGGTACCGTCACCCCGCAGGATGCCGCCATGGAATGGATCGTGTCCAAGCACAAAGATTTCATCGGCAAACGTTCCTTCTCCCGCGCAGACAATGTTCGCGAAGATCGCAAGCAGCTGGTATCCGTGCTCCCAGATGACCCGACCTTCCGCTTGGAAGAAGGCGAAGCCCTGGTGGCCATGGACACGCCAATCGATATCGCTGCCGGCCCGGTTCCGCAAGAAGGCTGGGTCACCGCCTCGTATAACTCGCCCGCCCTGGGTCGCACCTTCGGTCTGGCGTTGATCAAAAATGGTTTTGACCGCGTCGGTGAAAGCCTCAAAGCCCTGGTCGACGGCGAAGTTGTCACCATGAAAATCGGACCAACCGTTCTATATGATGCCGAAGGAGCTCGTCGAGATGGCTAATGTACAACAGCTGCGGCGCTCACCACTTGCCGCTCGAAGTGAAGAACTACACAACGCCTCCGGCGATGCCGTGGCCGTACGCGAAATTCCCTTCATGACCCAGGTTGGCATCCGTGCGACCCAAGGCACCGAAGGCTATGACGCGCTAGCGGCCGCCCTCGGTGGCCTACCCGCCAAAGTTGGCGACGTCGTCGGCGAACCGTCGAATACTGCGGTCGTGTGGATGTCGCCGGATGAATTCCTCGCCATCGACAAACCCGACACCGGGTTGGCCGAAACCCTGGAACGCACCCTGGGAGACCACTCCGGCCAGGTGCTAGACCTGTCAGCCAACCGCACGATCATTGAGGTCTCCGGTGAAGCTGCTGAGCTGGTGCTGCGCAAGTCCTGTCCACTGGATCTGCACCCGCGTGCTTTCCAGGTCAATCAGGCCTACGTCACCGAAGTCGCCCAAACCCCGCTGATCCTGTGGCGGGTTGCCGAACACACCTGGTGGTTGGCACCGCGTATTTCATTTGCTGACCACGTCACTAACTGGCTACTCGATGCAATGGTCGAGTTTTCCGGTACGAAAGGATAATCCATGGCTCTCAGTGTGCTGGACATGTTCTCAATCGGTTTGGGGCCGTCATCGTCCCACACCGTTGGCCCCATGCGGGCGGCAGCCCAGTTCATCAATGGTCTGGACGTCGACACGCTCACGGCTACCGCGCGTGCCAAAGTCGAGCTGTTTGGCTCACTGGGGGCCACCGGTATCGGACACCATTCCGATACCGCGGTGATTCTCGGTCTGGCCGGACACGACCCGGCCACGATCGAACCCGATCAGGTCGATGGCATCATCGAACAGGTCCAATCAACGGCCACCCTGCAGTTGGCAGGTATCAAGACGATTGAATTCGATCGAGCACACGACGTCATCTTGCACCTGCAAAAATCCCTGCCGGGACACCCCAACGGCATGAAAACCACGGTCTATGGGGCTGATGGCCAAGAACTGGCCTCCGAGATCACCTATTCGATCGGTGGTGGATTCGTGGTGACCGAGGATGAACTCGACAAACCATTGACCACCGAACGCAAAGTCCGCCACCAGTTTGGCACTGCCGACGAACTGTTGGAACTGTGCCGCATCCACAACAAATCGATTGCAGAGCTAACGTGGGAAAACGAGATCGAATGGCGTGAACCCGAAGAAATCCGGAGTGAGTTACTCAAGATCTGGCAGGTCATGCAGGACTGCGTGCAGTCCGGCATCGAGCGCACTGAGACCACCCTGCCCGGTGGGCTAAAAGTCGCTCGGCGGGCACCCAAACTGTATAAGCAACTCACCCGAGATGGCGCATCAGAGCGCACCGGCGACACGACCGATGCGCTGCGCGGTATCGAATGGGTCAACTTGTACGCCCTGGCCGTCAACGAGGAAAATGCCTCCGGTGGCCGGGTTGTCACCGCGCCAACCAACGGGGCGGCAGGCATTATCCCGGCGGTACTGCACTACTACACCCGGTTCTTAGATGACGTGACCGATGACAAGATCATCGAGTTCATGCTCACCGCAGGAACCATCGGCATCATCATCAAAACCCAAGCTTCGATCTCGGGGGCTGAAGTCGGATGCCAGGGTGAAGTCGGCTCGGCCTGTTCCATGGCGGCCGCAGGATTAGCTGCGGTCATGGGTGGCACAGCAACCCAGGTCGAAGACGCTGCCGAAGTGGCACTGGAGCATAACCTGGGGATGACGTGCGATCCAATTGGTGGCCTGGTGCAGATTCCATGTATCGAGCGCAACGCCATCGCGTCAGTCAAAGCGATCAACGCGGCACGCCTCGCCCTACACGGCGACGGCAGCCATAAGGTCAGCCTGGACCAAGCCATCGAAACGATGCGCCAAACCGGTGCTGACATGATGGATAAGTATAAAGAGACCTCTCGAGGTGGACTGGCCGTGGCCGTCACGCTTCCAGAGTGCTAGTAATCCAACACACTGACAAAGGTCGGCTCGGGAAACCGGGCCGACCTTTGCTGTTCCCGACCATGTCACCCGGGACTAGGTGTTGTATACCGGAGTAGGACGGCTCCGGATGAAAACGGACGGCACTCCGTGAGCTCCATCTGTGTCGGGTGCTGGTCTGCATCCAGAATGGGTTTTCCGCGGCAGAGCAAGGTCGGATGGACGACAAAGTCGAACTCGTCGATCAGGCTCAGCGCATTGAGTGCGGCGATCAGACTGAGACTGCCGCAGACGATCACGTCACCGGCGGATCGGTCCTTGATCCTCTGGAACTCGGTGTTCGTTGCGTTGTCGACACGGTGAGTTCCCGGCCAGGACGCGACGGCGCCGGATCGTGACACGACGAATTTGTCCAGCTGGTCCAGCCGGAGTGCGTAGCGTTTGGTGCCCTCGTCCGCCTCCCTCTCATCGGCGGCAACGGCAGCCCAGTATGAAGCGAAATCGTCATGCGTGATCCTGCCGAGCAGCAGGGCACCGGCGTTCTCGACCAGGCTGATCTCATAGTCCATGAGATCGCTGTCGGCGCGAAGTCAGTCCATTGAGTCTTCTGGCCCGGCAACATAGCCGTCGACGCTGATCCACATGCTGACAATAAGACGGTTCATGATCGTTCCTTGTCCTTGTGCGAATGTGATGTAAAGTACGGCGTCGATGCTCACCGGCGGACTACTGCCGTGGTGGAGTTGTTGGCGAGAGCTTAGCAGTTGTCAGTGAACAGGCTCTGATTCACAGGGGGCAGTCTCGCGACGCCACTCCCGTTAACGCAGTTTCGACATGTTCGATGACTGCAGCCGGGTTGGCCGCCGTCATGGAGGCCACTCCCATCCAAGGGGGGAAGGCGTCGTTGAGATGGCGTTGGAACATAATCTCGGGATGACTTTGGACTCAGCCAAGGCTATTAACTGCCCTGCACGGCGACGGCAGCCACAAAGTCAGCCTGGATCAGACCATGGAAACGATGCGAGCCACCGGGCCGACATGATGGACAAGTACAAATAAACCTCCAGAGGCGGACTGGCAGTCGCGGTGACCATGCCCGAATGTTAGTGCTCGTGCATACAAACAAAGGTCGATTCGGTTGTCCGGGTCGACCTTTGTTGTTGGGGCTGTTATTCTGTCTCGCGTCTTAGTCGTCGTAAATGTCGCGACGATGGCCGAAATCCACGGCAACAATAACCAGTTGGTTGTCGTGAATATCGCAGATCATCCGGTAATCCCCCAATCCGGTAGTTCCAGAGCCCTGTTTTATTGGCCGTCATGGGCTTTCCTCGGTCTCGGGGATTTTCTAGTTCTGCTACCTCATCCATATATTTTCGTATACGCCAAAGCATGGGCTTGTCGAGCTTGCGCAGAGCTTTCGCTGCTCTGCTTGTGTGCTCGATGTGCCAAAACGGTTGCCCCACTCAGTGACCGTCCCCATCGTCATCTGAGGACTCGATGTCCAGTTCGTCCCAGAGCTCATCGAGAGGTCGTGTTTTCAGTTCGCCACGGCGGACGGCTTCAGCGTCACGTTCTAGTCCGTAAATGTACTCAGTCTCGGATAGGTGCTCTTCCAGAGTGCGAATGAGGTAGTAGGACTTGCTGCGTCCCGTGGATGCGGCAAGTCGGTCCAGTCGTTCATTAAGTTCAACGGGAATACGAATCCCGATATTCTTGGTTTCCTTGCGCATAAAACTCCCTCCAGTGCAAAACGTACCACTTGTACCACCTGTGGTACAGCGGTGGGAGGAATACTAGCCATATTGGGCCAGCGCCAGTGTTGGCACATCCTGGAGGAGGACGGGAGAGACGAGGAGTCGGTGCAACGAACCCAGATCGAAGTCAGGTCAGCCGCGCTTCCGGAGAGCTTTCAACACGATGGGTCTTCATGCCTAAACTGTTCAGATCTTGGCCGGACGTTCACATCGCCGTTTCAGCCGGCTGATCGGTTGACAAACTGACTATTGCTGATTGTGTCTGGATAAATGTGGTGACTTGGGGCATTGAGTAGAGTGAACTCCGATACTCACACTTATCAAGAGGAGCACAGTGATCACACTCGAGTCAGTGTCCAAACGGTACTCCGGTAAATTTGGCCATGTCGATGCGCTCATTGACGTATCCGTCCGGGTGGAACCGGCCGATATTTTTGGCATCGTGGGATTCTCTGGCGCCGGGAAATCGACACTTGTCCGCATGGTCAACCGCTTAGAAGAACCTGATAGTGGAACGGTCATCGTTGATGGTGATGACGTCACTGCGATGACGAAAAAGCAGCTGCGTACGAGTCGTCGCAACGTGGGTATGGTGTTCCAACAGTTCAACCTGCTGGAAACTAAAACTGTCTTCCGTAATGTCGCCATGCCGCTCATGCTCCAAGGCAAGTCCCGTGCTGAAATAGCCCGGCGGGTCGATGAAGTATTAGAAATCGTCGAACTATCCGATAAACGCGACGCACGGGTCAGCCAACTCTCTGGAGGCCAAAAACAACGTGTCGGCATCGCCCGGGCCTTGTCCACCGAACCGGACATTTTGTTATGTGATGAGGCCACAAGTGCGCTGGACCCCAAGACCACCGAAGCGATCCTGCAACTTCTGAAACGCATCAACAAAATCATGGGGGTGACGATTCTTTTAATCACCCACCAAATGCACGTGGTTCAGCGGATTTGCAACAAGGTCGCTGTGATGGAAGGCGGCCGAGTCGTGGAACAAGGCTCGGTTATCGAAGTGTTTGGCAACCCACAGACCGCCACCACGCAAGAATTCGTGAGAACCGTGATCAATGACCAGATCCCCGACGCCGTGCTGGACCTCGTCAAACATGACACCCGCAACGCGCGGATCTATCGACTGAGATCAGTGGGCATAGCTTCTCAAAATATACTGCTGTCGCAGCTGAATCAGACCCCCGGGCTGGAAATCAACATTCTGGGCGCCACCATCGAGCAATTAGAAGACACCGTGGTCGGTGTATTCCACGTGCAGCTGGTCGGCAGTGACGACGCGATTGATCGCGGCGAAGAGCATATTGATGCTGCTGGAATCATCAAAGAGCAGGTACGCATCTAATGGACTTCATGGAACAAGACTTCTTCGGTGTTAGCGGTGAAAGGCTCGTCCTGGCGGGTGCACAAACGGTGTACATGCTGGGCTGGAGCATGCTCTTTGGTGCGGTTCTGGGTATCGCCATTGCCTTAGTACTGGTCATGACCCGTCGCGGCGGCCTAACGGAAAACCGGGTCGTCTACGGGGTGTTGAACTTCATCATCAACGTCACCCGCAGTGTGCCTTTTATTATTTTATTGGTCGCGCTCATCCCATTCACCCGGTTTGTGGTGGGGACCAGTATCGGCAGCCAAGCAGCGTTGGTCCCCTTGACCATTTACATCACGCCGTTCATTGCCCGCATGGTGGAATCCAGCCTGTTGGAGGTCAAACCCGGGGTCATTGAAGCCGCCCAGGCCATGGGTGCCACGAACTGGCAAATCATCCGGCACTTCCTGCTCCCCGAAGCGTACCCTTCGATCGTGCTTGCTTTGACCACCAGCATCGTTGGATTATTGGGTGCCACCGCGATGGCAGGCTACGGCGGAGGTGGCGGCGTCGGCGACCTCGCACTGACCTACGGGCACCAGCGATTCAATACACCACTGATGATCTTCACCATCGTCATCCTGGTGGTGTTTGTCCAGATTATGCAAGCTTTTGGAAATTGGCTCTCGCGAAGACTCCGCGAGCCGAAATAGAACTCATCCACGCACTGAGAGGAACATTTGTGAAACAACTGACGAAATTCGGGATACTCTTGACGCTGCCAGCAGTACTGGCACTATCCTCGTGTACCGCACCGGGAGAAGGCGGCTCCGACGCTCAAGCCGATGCAGATGACCGCGGCGAAATTGCGTATTCAAAATCGCAGGGCCCCTATACCGAACTCTTCGAAGACGCGATCATCCCGATCCTGGAAGAAGACGGCTGGACCTTCCGTGCCGAAGAAGTCTCTGAACTACTCAACGCCAACATTGCCCTGAATGACGGCGACGTTGACCTCAACGTTGAACAGCACACCGCCTATATGGACGACTTCAATGATAACTACGACGGTGATCTGGTCGCCATTACGTCCATCCCAACGGTCCCGGCTGGCTTGTACTCCGAGCACCACGACAGTCTCGACGACGTGACCGAAGGCGCCACCGTCGCACTACCGGATGACGCCGCCAACGCAGCCAGATGCTACTTGGTCTTAGAAAAAGCCGGCTGGATTGAAATCGACGACGAGGCAGATCTGGGCAGCATTACCCAAGATGATATCGTCGAGAACCCATACAACCTGGAACTGACCGAAATGAAATCGCTGACCATCCCCTCGGCAGCACCAGACTTTGACTTCTATGTCCTCACCGGTTCGATCGTGTATAACGCCGGCATTGATGCCTCCACAGCACTTGAAACCGAAGATATTCTCGACCATCTGGTCTTGAAAGCTGTTGTCAAAGAAGAAAACCAGGACGCTGACTGGGCCCAGGCCGTCGTTGATGCCTACCACTCCGATGAATTCAAAGCCTACCTCGATGAAAACAACGATGGTCTCTGGTGGATTCCTGAAGAGCTGCAGTAACCACAACTGAACTGAAAACCTGTCCAACGGCGGGGACCGCATACGCGGTTCTCGCCGTTTGCACTTTCGTAAAAAGGTCCGTGCTAGTCGTGTGCTTGATGCCTAGGTCGGCGAGTGTGCGTGATGCAAGTTACCTGAAAGTGTGTCAATATCGTCGCTGTTCTAACCCAGCCGCCCTTCAGCTCCGGTGCTGTCTCCGGTATTGCAATGACGCCGAAGTGGGCGAAAATTCGGCGCTGGCTGAAAGTCGATCATTAGCGCAGTAAGAATGATCACTACTTTTTCAGGCGATAAAAGCGAAATGTTCCAAAAACTCTAGAATCCTCTCGGGAGCGCTTCTAATGTGGGGTGTGCCAGGAACACTTCTGGCGTATTCAACCTCTTGATGAAGAATGGGATCGGCACGATGGCAGATCTGCTCCCGGAACACCCGGATTTCCTCTGGCGCAATCCACGACTGAAATCTTCTTATGATGTCGTGATCGTTGGCGCTGGCGGCCACGGGCTGGCAACCGCCTACTACCTGGCCAAAGAACACGGCATCACCAATGTGGCAGTGATCGATAAGGGCTGGCTTGGTGGCGGCAACATGGCCCGCAACACCACGATTATTCGCTCCAACTACATGTTGGATAAATCCACCCGCTTCTTTGACCGCTCCCTGCAGATGTGGGAAGGCCTGGACGAGGAACTCGAATACGACTTCCTGTTCTCCCAGCGCGGGCTGATCACCCTGGCCCACACCGACGCTGAAGTTCGCGAATCGATCCGCCGGGTGGAGTCCAATGTGCTCAACGGTGCCGATGCCGAATGGCTGACCCCGCAAGAGGTCAAAGAGCTACTGCCCATCGTCAATATTTCCGACGCCATCCGCCACCCGGTCATGGGTGCGACCTATCAGGCGCGTGCAGCGATCGCCAAACACGACCACGTCGCCTGGGCCTATGCCCGGAAAGCCTCCGAGATGGGTGTGGATATCATCCAGAACACCGAGGTCACCGGATTTCTCAAAGATGGCGACAAAGTCATCGGCGTGGAAACCACCCGCGGCAACATCGCCACCGAAAAGGTCGGCATCGCCGTCGCCGGGCACTCATCCCTGCTGGCCGAAAAAGCAGGCTTCCAGGTGCCGATCCAGTCCCGCACCCTGCAGGCCTTGGTCTCGGAACTGTTTGAACCAGTCCACCCGATGATTCTGACCTCGCATCACATTCACGTCTATGTTTCGCAAGCCCACAAGGGCGAGTTGGTCATGGGTGCTAACACCGACCCGTACACCGCCTATGGTGCCCGCGGAGGCTTCCACACGATTGAACGCCAGCTGGCCGCGGCCGTGGAACTGGTCCCAATTTTTGCGCGCGCGCATCTGATCCGCGTCTGGGGCGGCGTCGTCGATATTTCCCCTGACTCGACCCCGATTATTGGCAAGACACCGGTTGATGGGATCTATATCAACTGCGGCTGGGGATCTGGCGGATTCAAAGGCACCCCGATCGGTGGCTACACGCTGGCACACACGATTGCCCACGACGAACCGCACGAATACAACAAACACTTTGGTCTTGACCGTTACTACACCGGACACCTGGTCGATGAACACTCGGCCTCCGGGGTACTGCACTAGGAACTCACCACGATGATGCTGATTGATTGCCCACATTGTGGGCCACGAGATGAAACCGAATTCGAATACGGGTCCCAGGCACACGTGCCCTACCCAGAAGACCCCCAAGCGCTGACCAACGATGAGTGGGCACAATGGCTGTATTTCCGGGATAACCCGATGGGCTTACGCGCCGAGCGCTGGGTGCATTTGACCGGGTGCCGCAAATGGTTCAACGCCGTGCGCGACACCGTGACCTATGAATTCAAAGCCACCTACCCGGTGGGCACCCCGCGCCCAGATATCGCAGGACACTATGGAGGCACCCGATGACCCCGATTGCAGTAACCACCGGTACCTCATTCCGGGTGCCAGCAGCGATTGCCCCCGGAGCGGCAATCGACCGCGACGAAACCGTAGAAGTCACAATTGATGGCCACACGCTGACCGCTCACCGCGGTGACACCGTGACCTCGGCGCTGCTGGCCAATGGCCACCGCAGAGTCGGGGACTCGATCTATCTGGGTCGGCCGCGCGGTGTGCTGGCCTGCGGTGTAGAAGAGCCGAACTCGCTGGTGACCGTGACCCGCGCGAAGGCCAATACGATTCCTGAGACGATGCTGATCGGTCCGACCGTTGAGGTGACGAACAACATGGTCGCCGATCACGTCCAGGGCATCGGTAAACTCGCCGAAACTGCCGATCCGGAATACTACGACTACACCTATGAGCACCCGGATGTGCTCGTGGTCGGCGCCGGTCCCGCAGGTCTGGCAGCAGCGCTGCAAGCCTCCCGAGCCGGAGCACGGGTGGTAATTCTGGACGAGCGGGCAACCTTTGGCGGCAACCTCGTCGGGGTCCCGGATGCCGTGATCGATGACAAACCCGCTGCTGTCTGGGTCGCCGAAACCGTGGCCGAACTCCAAGCCAATGACGATGTGACGCTGCTGAACCGCACCACGGTCTTTGGCGGTTATGAAAATAACTACTTCATGGCCACCCAGCGCCGCACCGACCACCTCGACGACCAGCTACCATTTGGCGTCTCACGCGAGCGCACCCTGCACATCCGTGCCAAACAAGTTGTACTGGCCACCGGCTCGCACGAACGCCCGATCGTGTTCAAGAACAACGATCGCCCCGGCATCATGCTCGCCTCGGGTATCGCCGGATACCTCAACCGCTACGGCGTGCTGGCCGGCAACAGCATTGCCCTGTTTACAACCAACGACTCGGTGTACCCGCTGGCCCACCAGCTGGCCGAGCTGGGCCACCTGATCGCTGTCATCGATGTGCGCGCCGACCTCTCGGAAGCCGCGCTGCAGGCGGTGGCCGCTGGCGTCGACGTTATTGCTGGCTCGGTCGTCTGCGATACCACCGGCAGTGATCAGGGAGAACTCACCGGGATCACCGTGGCCGAATACCTTACCGACGGCGAACTGGGTGCAACCCGACACTTCGAAGTCGATACGCTGGGGGTTTCGGGTGGCTGGTCACCGGTGATTCACCTGCACTCACAACGCCAGGGCAAAGTCGTCTGGGATCACGAGGTCCAGGGCTTTGTGATCGGCCAACCACGCGCCGACTTCCACTACGCCGGATCCGTGACCGGATCCTTATCGCTGGGTGAAGCACTGGCCAACGGCGCCAATGCCGGGGCTGCCGCAGCCGATGCCACCGGGCACTTCTCATTTGTCGAAGAACCCTCGGCCGCAGCCGGCCACCGGGGACCGGTTGCTGCGCTGCGCATGGTGCCATCACCCGACGGCACGGACCAAGATGCCTACGCCAACCACTTTGTGGATCTGCACCGCGACCAGACGGTCAAAGACGTGCTGCGTGCTACCGGTGCCGGGATGTCTTCGGTGGAACATATCAAGCGCTACACTTCGATCTCCACGGGCAATGACCAGGGCAAGACCGGTGCGGTCAACGCCATCGGGGTGATGTCTGAGATCCTTGACGGTCACACGATGGACGATATCGGTACCACGACCTTCCGCGCCCCGTATTCGCCGATTTCCTATGTGGGTCTGGCCGGTCGCCAGCGCGCCAAACTATTTGACGCGCTGCGCAAAACCGCCATGGACCGGGCTCATGAAGAACTTGGTGCGGTCTTTGAGATGGCAGGGGAGTGGCGTCGCGCCAGCTACTATCCGCGCGAGGGCGAAACCAAAGCCGAGGCGATTCGTCGCGAAACCATTGCGGCCCGCAACGGTGTGGGCATGATCGACTCCTCCACCCTGGGCAAGATCGAAATCCGTGGCAAAGACTCCGCCGAATTCCTCAACCGCATTTACACCAACGGCTTTCTGAAGCTCAAAGTTGGCCGTGGACGCTATGGGGTCATGACCGGCGTCAACGGCAAAGTCTTTGACGACGGGGTCACCCTGCGCCTGGCCGAAGACCGCTTCTTCATGCACACCACCTCCGGCGGAGCCCAGCGCGTGTTGAACTGGTTGGAAAACTGGCACCAAACCGAATGGTCCCACCTGGATGCGACCTTCACCTCGGTGTCAGAACAGTTCTCGACGGTTGCGGTGTCCGGGCCAAAAGCCCGCCGCGTGGTCGAGCAACTGGCCTCCGACGTCGATTTCGCGCCCGAAGCCTTCGAATTCATGGAGTTCCGCGAAACCACGCTGGACAACGGCATCGCCGCCCGGATCTCACGCATCTCGTTTACCGGGGAGCTGTCCTATGAAATCGCCGTACCCACCCAATATGGCCGCGCCCTATGGGATGCGGTCGCGCAAGCCGGCGCTGCCTACGACATCACCCCGTATGGGCTGGAAGCCCAGCGCATCCTGCGTGCTGAAAAAGGCTTTGTGATCGTTGGACAAGATACCGACGGCACCAATTCACCACAGGATGTCGGCATGGACTGGGTCGTGTCTAAGATCAAAAAGGACTTCTTGGGCAAGCGCTCGTATCAGCTGGAGGACTTCCTGCGCGACGACCGCGAAGAACTTGTGGCCATTATGGCCACCGACACCACCTCAATGGTGCGCGACGGCGCAGCACTGGTCTCCGCTGATGATCTTGACGCCCCGCGCCCAGTCCCAACCTCAGGACACGTGACCGGCTATTACGACTCCGCCGCACTGGGCCGTACCTTTGGCCTGGCATTGGTTCGCGGTGGGTCCAAGCGCATCGGCGAAAAACTGTATGCACCCGCTTATGATCCGCCGGTGGAATTTGAAATCACGCCGCTTGTTTCATTTGACCCGGAAGGAACCCGTCGCGATGGCGAACGTTAACCTAGACCCCCGCGCGCTGCGCGAATCACCCCTGCAACACTTGGCCACCGAGCTGGAAGCCGCAGAAGTGACCGGGCCCCAAAGTGTGTCCATTCGCGAAGTCCCATTTGCGACCATGATCGGTATCCGGGCGACACCCGGCAGCCCCGCTCATACTGCGATTGCGGCAGCCCTACCCGAGGGGCTACCAAGTGCAGTTGGAGAAGTAGCGGGTGAACCCGATGCGCTCGCGGTGCTGTGGATTTCACCGGATGAATTCTTGGCCGTCTCGGTGACCGAACGCCCAGAGCTGATGGTCACGCTTGAGGACGCCCTCGGAGAGGAACGCGGTCACGTCGTGGATTTATCGTCGAACCGTACCATTGTTGAGTTGTCCGGTTCGGCGGCTCACCACGTGCTGCGCAAAACGACTCCAACGGACGTTCACCCTTCGGTGTTCTCCGTCAACCGGGCGATCACCACGACCCTGGCTCGGACCCCGGTCCTGCTGTGGCGCACGCAAGAAACCACCTGGCGCAGCATGCCGCGCGCATCATTTGCTGAACACATCGCATTCAATCTGATGGACGCAATGCACGAGTTCAACCATGTGTTGATCGACTAATACCTGATCCCTTCGATACGATGCCCGCCCGAAGTCTGCTTCGGGCGGGCATCATCGTGTGTAGATAGTCCATCGGTTTGGTAGGTCATCTGGAGTACACTGCAGCCATATGGAACGTATCAATGATCAGCTTGTCTCCTGGGCCTCGATGCTGGAAGACGAAACACGCAAACAGGCGATTACTTCTGCCGAGCTCGACTTTATTTACCCGCACATCGCTCTCATGCCTGATGCTCACTTGGGCTATGGAGCAACCGTGGGATCGGTGATCCCCACCCTGGCTGCTGTCATGCCCGCTGCCGTTGGGGTGGACATCGGTTGTGGCATGATCGCGGTCCAAACCCAGTTTACGTTCAACGATCTACCCAAGGATCTCAAAACCCTTCGCGAACAGATCGAACGCGCCATTCCTGTCTCTGCAGGACAGTACAACCGAAAGATCGCGCCGACCGCCAAGCCGCGTATCGATGAACTAGAAACCATGGCGTTAGAGATTGACTTCGATCCAGATGCCTTCGATAAAAACTGGCGAGTCCAGCTGGGTACCCTGGGTGGTGGGAACCACTTCATCGAAGTCTGCCTGGATGAGCACGACAACGTCTGGACGTTCCTGCACTCTGGTTCGCGTGGCATTGGCAATAGGATCGCCACCCACCACATCGCGATCGCCAAACGCTTACGTCGTGCCGCCGGTGACACCATGCCACACGAGGACCTGGCCTGGTTTGAGGAAGGCACGCCAGAATTCGACGAGTACGTCGACCATCTGCACTGGGCGCAACACTTCGCGCTGTTGAACCGGGAAGAGATGATGGACCGGGTCAACGAACAACTCGGCCGCTGGGCAGGGGAACCGGTCCGGGATATGCAGCGAATCAACTCTCACCACAACTTCACCGAAAAAGAAGAACACTTCGGCAAAGAAGTCTGGGTGACCCGCAAGGGTGCGATCCGCGCTCGTGCCGGAGATCTGGCATCGATCCCAGGCTCGATGGGTGCGGCGTCCTACATCGTTGAGGGCAAAGGCAACCCTGATGCGCTGGACTCAGCCCCGCACGGTGCCGGACGACAATACTCGCGGCGTGCAGCACGCCGTGCTTTTACCCAAGACGATTTGCGCAAAGCAATGGTGGGCATCGAATACCGCGATACGCATAAATTTATTGATGAAATCCCGCAGGCTTATAAGCCGATCGACCGAGTCATGGCGGACTCCACGGAACTGGTGACGATTCGCCACACACTGCGCCAAATCGTAAACGTCAAGGGAGACTAGTCCACATCAGGGATAATAAAGACCATGTCTTGGATGGATGATAACCCCTTTACCACCGGTTCCCGCACCTATCAGCGGGTGTTGATCACCGGGATGGTCATCCTGGGCATCGGCTTCCTCTTTGCTATTGTCGGTGGACTCACATCCACCCGAGCGCTGTCGTTCATCGCGATCTGGATCATGGGCGCAGGCCTTATTACCCATGTGATCGCCCAAATGATCCGGTACGCCGGACGCCGCCGAGAGCTGCGCGAAAACCTCGAAGCTGACCGCAAACGTCGCCAACAGCGTGGAAAGGACTAAACATGACTGTTGATATCACCGGCCGAGAATACCCCACGGTTGGCCCGTATCATGTCGGAAGCGAAGAAATCCGCAACTTCGCAGCCGCCGTGAAAAACACCCACCCCTTCCACCAGGACGTCGAAGCCGCCCGCGCCGCGGGCCACAAAGACCTGATCGCACCACCAACGTTTCTGGTCTCAATCGCCCAGCGTGCCGAAGCCTTGATGGTCAACGATCCAGAAGCTCAGGTCGACTTTTCGCGCGTCGTTCATGCCGACCAGCGGTTCACCCACCACCGCAGTGTGGTCGCCGGAGATGAGCTCTACGCCACCGCAACGGTCGCTTCAGTCAAAGAACTCGCCGGCAACCGACTGATCACCACGCAGGTTGAGATCACGACTGCTGAACGCGCGTCGGTTTCGACCATCACCTCGACGTTGCTGATCCGCGGATAAGGAGACCTCATGATTGCCATCGAAAACCTCACCAAAGGCGAAGTTGTCGCCACCCGCACCATCAACATCAACCGTGCGGATCTGATCCGCTATGTCGGGGCTTCAGGGGATTTCAACCCGATTCACTGGTCCGAAGCCACCGCCCAGGCCGCCGAGCTGCCCGGCGTCATCGCCCACGGCATGCTGTCGATGGGACTGGCCGTTGATCTGGTCACCGAATGGACCAATGACCCCTCCGCGATCATTGACTACCAAACCCGGTTTTCAGCGATGGTCCCGGTCGAAGAAACGACCCACACCGCCAATCCGGCCAAACCATTCGATAACCCCAACCCCGGGGCACAACTCGACGTGGTGGCCAAAATTGGCGCTATTAACGAAGAAACCAAGATTGTTCGGGTGGATCTGACCGTGACGAATCCTCGCGACGACAACGCCCGCGTTCTGACCCGGGCCCAAGCTCAGGTTCAGCTCTAACCGTATGACACAGAACGTATTAGCTCAGCACACCACCGCCCGCGTCGGCGGACCCGCCTCCACCTGGATCCGCGTGACCACAGAAGACCAACTCACACGCACCATCGCAGACGCCGACACCGCAGGCATTCCCTTACTCGTTGTGGCCGGCGGCTCCAACCTGCTGGTGGCCGATGCAGGATTCCCCGGCACGGTGGTACAGATCGTCACCGAGGGTATTGAGGTCGTGGAATCCACCGACACGCATGTGCATATTCGGGTAGCAGCGGGACATGAATGGGACGACGTCGTTGCTTGGTCCGTTGCCCAAGGACTCACCGGCATCGAAGCCCTGTCGGGGATTCCTGGCTCCACCGGTGCCACCCCCGTGCAAAATGTCGGCGCGTATGGTGCGGATATCTCTCAAACCCTGCACAGCATTCGCGTGTGGGACCGCAAGCAGCAGGAGATCGTAGAGCTGACCGGGGACGACTTGGAGTTTGGGTATCGCGACTCGATCATCAAACGCTCCATCGTCTCGTCCACCACGAACTTCTATAACGCGTCCCCGCGCTGGATCGTGCTGACCGTTGATCTGCAACTGACGAAAACCGGTGAGCTCGCACCGGTACGATACGCCCAATTAGCCCGCGCGCTCAATGTTGAACTCGGTGACACCGCAGCACTACAACACATTCGTCAAACGGTGCTCGACCTGCGCGCCAGCAAGGGCATGGTGTTAGAACCGACCGATTATGACACCTGGTCGACCGGATCGTTTTTCACCAACCCGATCGTGCCGAGTGACGTCGCTGCGACCCTACCCGATAACGCGCCGCGGTTCGCACACCATGAGGCCGGTCAGGCTGCGGATACCGTCAAACTGTCGGCTGCCTGGCTGATCGATCACGCCGGGTTCCATAAAGGGTTTGGGCTCAACGGTGAACCCGGTACGGCCGCAGGTCGAGCAGCACTGTCCACCAAACACACGCTTGCCTTGACGAACCGGGGGAGTGCTACCACACAGGACCTCATCACCATCGCCAGCCTGGTGCGCAACGGCGTCGAAGAAAAATGGGGCATCACACTGGTCCCTGAACCAGTGCTGGTCGGTGTGCAACTCGAAGGCTAAGCTTGCCGCCTCTAGCCTTCCGGGGATAGCGGAGACGCTGTTATCCCACGGCGGGTACGAATTCGTCCCCGGGAAGAGTCTGACCATTTTCGCGCTGCTGAATGTCGTCACGCTTGAGATCTGACGCGTTCCCCGGTGCACAGTGCGCCACCGCAGTGATGCTATAGGTCTGACCCGCGGCATCAGTGTCAAAGCTCGTATTACTGACAGGCCCATCGGTGCCATCTTGCATGTTGGTCACCTCTAGGTTTACCTCACCAGACTCGGTTGTCCGGCGCGCAACCAGAAGGAAAACAGGATGAGTATTACCACCGATGTGGCGTTGGTCCAATGGTATATGAGCGTTAGGGCATAGACTGTGACGAGGCCCTCCAATGAAGACCCTAAGTGATGGAGAATCTATGACTCCCCCCGATGAATCAGCCGCCCGTCAACCCCAAGGGGCACCTGCTGCCCTGCTCAATGGGTTGGCAATCTTGGAATCGTTTTCGATTCGGCGTCCCGTGCTGGGGGTTACAGAAATCTCGGAGATCGTCGGGTTACACAAATCAACGGTGTCGCGCATGCTGCATGGTCTAGCTGAGCTGGGGTACGTCCAACGCGAGCGCGATGGAGCACGCTATCGGCTCGGCCTGAGCGTTCTAGAATTGTCAGCCCCGTTGCTGGCAGATCTTGATATTCGCGACGCCGGACTGGAACATTTGGAGCGGCTGACCGAAATAACCGGTGAAACCTCTGCTCTGGGTGTGTGGAGTGGTACCGGTACCATTGTCGTCGACCAAGTGGCCAGCCCGCATCAGGTCCGCCATACTCAGCCTATCGGTAACCGCTATAACCAGTGGAGTTCTTCGTCGGTGCGCGTCATGCTGGCCTACCAGCCGCTCAAGACAGTCCATGAGCTCATTGACGATGGTCTGATCATTGCGCCAAAGGGTGGGCTGACCCGCCAACAAATTGAAAACGAGCTTGAAGAAATTCGTCGTACGGGGGTTGCGATGAATAAGGGACACACCACGCCTGAAGAATTTGGCGTGTCCGCAGTGGTACGGGACCTGCGAGGTGCGGAGATCGGTTGTGTTGTTCTTTCTGCCCCTTCCTCGCGTGTCGAGCTCAATGATTCTGCCGAGAGTCTGCAGGAAGCAGTGCGCCGAACCGCCAATGATATCTCAGCGCGCCTCGGCGCCTCAGTGGTGGCAGAAAATGGTCAGGGGCATGATTCCGTAGAATCACGCCCCTGAGTGAGGTGTACTTATGGCTGGTTAGACCAGGGTTTTGACTTTGGCCGGTTTTGGTTTCGAGGGTTTCACCTTGCTATTGGCTGGCAGCACCGGAATAGCGGAAGTAATCGGCTCATCATCCAGCCCGGCACCCAGTTGACGCCCGGCGGTCTCTGGCATCATTGTTGTGGCAATAAATGCACCGGCTGCCACGATCGTGAGATAGATAGCAGGGGAGATCGGATTGCCGGTGACGTCGATCAGCCAGGTTGCGATGTACGGTGCGGTACCGCCGAAGATCGCGTAGGACAGGTTATAGGTGATCCCGGAGGCGGTGTACCGGACACGAGTTGGGAAGACTTCGGTCAACAGGACGGCGGTAACCACGTTGGCAGTGACGGCACCAAACATGATCAGCAGCTGACCGAGCAGTGCGGTCCCAAATGAGCCACCCGAGGCGATGATGTAGCCGGGGATCGCTGCAGCACCCAGCATGATGGCCGAAGCGAACATGGTCTTGCGGCGTCCGAAGCGGTCACAGATGCGACCGGCCAATGGAGCGGCGCAAGCGGCAAGGGTCAACGCAATGACGTTAGAGGCAAGGACAGGTACCGCATCGAGCTGGACGACCTCGCGCAAGAATGTGGTCATATAGGTCGAGAAGATGTAGAAGCTCAGCGCGGTCAGCGAGATGTAACCGCCCAAGATCAACATTGGTCGAGCCTGCGTCTTGATGGTCGAGCGCAGCGGTGCGTGCTCGGTGGTGTCATCTTCTTCGGCCTCTTGGAACATCGGGGATTCGCCAAGTTTGCGACGGATCCAGAACGCAATGAGACCAAGTGGTGCGGCAATGAGGAATGGAACGCGCCAGCCCCACTCGTGCATTGCTGCGTCACCGATGCTGGTGGTCAGTAAGAATGACAGCAGGGCTGCGGCTGCGAAAGCAGTAAACGTTGCGGTGGGCATTGCTGCACCCCAGCGGGCACGCTGGTTGGGTGGCGAGTGTTCAATGACGTAGGTGACGGCGCCTGCATACTCGCCACCGGCCGATAGTCCCTGCAAGCAGCGGGCCAGGGTCAGTAGGATCGCGGCCCAGACACCAATTTGTTCATAGCTTGGGAGCAACCCGATGGCTGCGGTCGAACCCGACATCAACAACACGGTGGTAATAAGGATATTCTTGCGGCCGATGCGGTCACCGAGCATTCCAAAGAACGCGCCGCCGAGCGGACGAAGAGCAAACGCGACGGCGAAGATCGCAAAAGTCTGCAGGAGCGCTACAGCACCGTTGGATTCGGGGAAGAATACGGTGGCGATAATGGTTGCCATGAAGCCGTAGACCGCGAAGTCAAACCATTCAACCACCGTGCCGGCAAAGCCGGCGAAAGTCACCTGACGTAGGGTTTTGGTTGAAACTTGCGATGTAGGAGTGGGTGTTTCATGAGAGTTTGGGTCGGCAGTCGTCATGGAAGACTCCAGTTCTGGTTGGCCGGGTGCACAAAACGTCCAAGCGTACCGCGGTACTGAGCATGTTCAAGTGTCAGCCGATGGGCGACACGACAACGCTGCTCGGTATGCGGAGGCTGGCACGAGTATTGAGTTTGTTGTCATGTGCTGTCATGGTGCCTCGAAGGTTCATCCTGCAACAAAGGATCTCTCTCGAGGCTGTGATGCGTGGCACATTTCGTTGCTGATCTAACAATATAGTTGTTAGATCAGCAACAGGCAAGAGGCGCAGATGCTTTAGTTTAAGATTTTCGGATCGGACAACGACGAGGTGCTTCAGCGAACGAGCATACTGCGTGGCGTGCCGAATACCAAAGGCAAGTTTCACCTGCAGTTTTAGGTGTGGGTCGTCTCGGAGGGGGCGATAATTTAGGTGCGCCCATTCGCAAGGACGAACATGGAGACAAATTTGAACTTGCGCCATTCGACGCGTGCACGAATATAAGCCTTGTCCTCTTCTGGGGAAGATAACTCAGCCGCGGGGCGGATAAGATGACTATCGGGCAGTGGCGGCTGCAGCACGTGGGTGTTCTATGAATTGTGGCTTCCGACGAAAGTACACCTGTCGCCGGATGATTGCGACAATATCGTTTTGCTCATCAGTGATTTCGACATCGAACCAATGCAAATATTTATCACCGTTGGCGGTGCGAGCTTTGATAAGGTCCCAGGTTTCGTCGGCAACCTGCATATCGGCGGTAATTTTTCCCCGCCCGGGTTTCACGAATTTTGCTTCGACCCCCACATCCCACACGAGATATTCTTTGCCCAAACCATAAACACCGGCAAACATGAAAAACGGATCGGTCATCGACAACATGGTGCCACCGAACGCGGTACCGACGAGGTTTCGAGTGAATACATTGGGCTTGTGCGTGACAATCGAGCGTGATCCATCGTCTGCAATGTACTCAGGTTTGATACCGGCACCTAAATATGGCGGCCAGATTCGCATGAATCGCTGCAGGAACTTCGGGCCGATTCGCATCGAAGCATACGTGGGAATCTTGAATTTCGGCAATCGCACAGCACAGCTCCTTGGGTCACAGTGTATTCCGGTTATTCTAGGTCACATTGCCGGCCACACGTCAGTTGCAGGTACTTCGCTATCTGCGCTCCTGCTAGACCACGCGTGCTTGCGCTTTGTTCGGTGGCCTTGTTGCTGCTCGTCGGGTTGAGACAGCGAGCCATGCTGAAGTTTGCAGTGTCAGATAGTTCTGACAAAGTACACGGTGTCGACTCCTGGGCCGCGGTCGTCAGGTATGCGGTGCGCTTCGGTAAAGCCCAATGCGGATAACAGTCCAATGTGTGCTGAGTTCGTTGACCAGGTTCGCGTTGCCACGCCTTCGCCCAATTGTGCGGCCGCTTTCTGAAGAGTCCGATACATTCGCTGGGTGATGCGATGACCGCGGAAGGCGGGACGCACAATGACTGTGGTGACGTAGTGGTACACCGTCGTGGAGTGGTCGTAGGGGAGGCTATAGCTGCGGCGGAAGCTCATAAACCCGGCAAGAGCCATATCCGACGTTTTAGCGCGTGCCACGATAATATGCTGATCCTGAAGCGACTCGAAGTACTGTTGAGGTCCTAGTGCAGTACCTGCCGACGCTGGAGCGAAGTCGGTTTGAGTCCCAGATGTTCTGGCCGATAGAGGCGGAATGAATGAGGTATCGGCCTCGACTAGGATCTCCCAGCTCTGTTGTGCTGTCGACGGTTCGACGCCAACGGTCGCCGGTCCAATGGTGATCTGCGGTGAAGTCATTATTGAGTCTCTTGATTCGCAAGCCGTTGCTCAACGAGGGCATCGATGATTTCGGCATCTTCTTGCAGGACGTGGTCAATGGCGACGGCCTTGGCCGCCCGGTGTGCCCGATAGATCATCCAGAGGGTCACGCCAAGAAAGCTGATGAAGCTTCCAAGAGTATAAGTTGTCACCAGCGCACTATTAGACCCGAGCGGTGTTTGTACGAACCAGACTCCTAAGCCCAGGGATGTGACCGATAGCAGCAGGAGACCCCAACTGTATGTGATGGCAGCCCGGTGACCAGCCTGCCATGCGGCCTGTGAAAATGTGGTGGACCATAAGCGAATCCCAAGCAGATTATTGGGTGTCCCCCGACGGCCGGCATAGCAGGCGGCAACGGTAAGGATTGCGCCTTGCAACAAGCCGGCCGGTAGAAGCAGCGTCATAGGATCCATGCTTGGAGTCTAACCACCGTGGTCCGCGTGCTTCCAGGCTTCACACGAAGCGATCGTTAACCGCTTGAGCCGCCCATCGTGATGACGGACGGCTCATACGCTGGTGCCGGTCGAACCGGCCAGTGGTCTTAGAGGTTGCCGGTGGCAATCATTAGCATGCGGCGTACCGGTTCTGCAGCACCCCACAGCAACTGGTCACCGACGGTGAATGCAGAGATATATTCCGGACCCATGGCGAGTTTGCGAACACGCCCGACAGGGATGTCCATGGTGCCGGTAGCAGCGACCGGGGTGAGCTGCTGCATCGAAGCTTCTTTAGTATTCGGAACGAACTTGACCCAGTCATTATCGTTGGCCAGCAGCTCCTCAATTTCATCCAATGGGATGTCTTTGGTCAATTTGAGCGTCAATGCCTGTGAGTGGGAACGCAGTGCACCAATGCGAACGGTGACCGACTCCAGTGGCATAACGTCGTCACCGGTGCGACCAAGAATCTTGTTGCTCTCGGCCATACCTTTCCAGTCTTCACGCGACATGCCATTGCCGAGGTCCGAGTCGATCCAGGGGATCAGTGAACCGGCCAGTGGGGCTCCGAACTGTGAGGTGTCCATGGAACCGTCACGCTGTGCGGTGATGACTTTCTTGTCAATATCCAAGATCGCGGAGCTGGGGTTCTGCAGATCTTCTGCCACAATATCGTGCAGGGTACCGAAACCTTTGAGCAGTTCGCGCATGTGGCGTGCACCGCCGCCGGAAGCTGCCTGGTAGGTCATGGCGGTTCCCCATTCGACCAGACCGTTCCGCATCAGACCGCCCAGGCCCAAGAGCATGAGCGAGACGGTGCAGTTGCCTCCAACGAACTGATTGATACCGTTCTTGAGGCCGGCATCGATCTGGTCGCGGTTGACCGGGTCCAGAACGATGATTGATTCATCATCCATGCGCAACGCGGAGGCGGCGTCGATCCACAGGCCTTTCCAGCCGGCGGCACGTAGCTTCGGGTAGACCTCGTTGGTGTAATCGCCACCCTGCGTGGTCAGAATAATCGGCAGTTTTGCTAGCGTTTCAATGTCGTGGGCATCCTGCAAGGTCTCTGAAGTGTCGATACCTAGGAGCTCAGGGACTGGACCGCCAGCATTTGATGTTGAAAAGAACACCGGATTGATCTTGGCGAAGTCATTTTCTTCGACCATTCGCTGCATGAGCACGGATCCGACCATGCCACGCCAACCGATGAGACCAACCGATGGACGAGATGCAGCATCTGCATGCATTGGAGCTTCCGAAACTTGTTGAGTCATAACGTCTTATTCTACATTCTGTGCTAGTGCGTATTTTTTGCGAGCGTTATATGCCCAGAGTCCTACCCCGATGAATGCCTGGGTGAGGACGAGGAGAAAGATGATTCCGGCGATCGTCTTGCCGGTCAGTACCAGATACAGGCCCATCCCGGCACATACCAGTGCAAGCAAGGGACCGGCTACCAGGCCCAGGAATGCCAAGACCATCTGGCGTTGGGTCACCGGGGTGGTAGTTGTTGTCTTAGTCAAGGGTGCGCTCCCATCGTTCAAACCGATACTGCACCGAGGATTGAGAAGTATGCCAACCTTGGGACGGATCCTGATCGGTCTGGTTCCATGAGGCGTCGAGTTCAGGGGCATACGTATCGCCGTCAACGTGAATATTGAACAGACTGCGTTCTACAACGGTGGTTACCTCTAGTGCCTGATCATATAGGCTGCCCCCACCAATGACCCAAATCATAGGACCGGTCTTAAGCTCACCGGCAAGTTCTAGTCCTTCAGCCAAGTCTGCCACAACATGAACATCGTCGTGTTGCAGTTTGTCATCGGAGGGTTCTTCGGTAAAGGTCTTCGAGACGACTATTGATGTGCGTCCCGGTAGCGGGCGGACAGAATCCGGAAATGACGACCAGGTTCGTCGTCCCATGACCAGTACTTCACCCATCGTGACCTGTTTGAAATGTTTGAGATCTTCAGGCACGTGCCAGGGCATATCACCATCGAGTCCGATGACGCCGTCCAAGCTTTGCGCCCAGACCATGCCGATGCGGGTGTTAGACGGCAACTGGAGCTGAGATAGTGGGGTGGTGTTGGTAGTCAATGACTTCGAAATCTTCCAATTCGTAGCTGAACAGATCTTTGGGTTTGCGGCGGAATCGTAGCTGCGGATACGGGTAGGGTTCGCGGGTGAGTTGTTCACGGACCTGGTCGACGTGGTTGGCGTAAATATGAACGTCGCCACCCGTCCAGACAAATTCCCCGGGGTTGTATCCCAGTTGTTGGGCCATCATCAGGGTCAGCAGGGAGTATTCTGCGATATTGAACGGTACCCCCAGGAACATGTCCGCCGAACGCTGGTAGAGCTGGCATGAAAGTTTGCCCGGGCCGTCTTCTTCAGGCTGGACATGGAACTGGAACATCGCGTGGCAAGCAGGCAGTGCCATCTCGTCGATTTGACCGGGGTTCCAGGCCGAGACGATATGACGACGTGAGCCAGGGTTGTTGGCGAGCGAATCCAACACCTGACTAATCTGGTCGATAGATTCACCATTGGGGGCGGGCCACGAGCGCCACTGCACACCATAGACGGGACCTAATTCGCCGTCTTCATCAGCCCATTCATTCCAAATCCGTACCCCACGTTCTTGGAGCCATTTGACGTTGGAATCGCCATTGAGAAACCAGATCAGTTCTAGCGCTGCGGATTTGAAGTGCACGCGTTTTGTGGTGATCAGTGGGAAATACTCTGCCAGGTTATAACGCATCTGACGGCCAAATACCGAGTAGGTGCCGGTGCCGGTGCGATCCGTGGTCAGGGTGCCGTTTTCTAATACGTCGGCCAGCAGATCTTCATAAGGGGTCGCGATGGACTGAGCGGTCATATTCCTTTTCCGGGGTTATCGTTTAGAGGCTGGATTCGTGACAAGGTGCAGATATTCGGGATACCTGCGCAAATAGTCCACAATATAAGAACACTGCGTCGTGAACTTTTGTTCCTGTTTTTCAAACTGATCGAGCAGCAGGGTGGTCAACGCACGGGCATA
>ERZ1032895.75-NODE-75-length-29237-cov-14.227435_pt1 | contig 29237 bp, 22 predicted proteins | sample MGYA00516687_ERZ1032895 | MGnify/ENA primary metagenome ERZ1032895 (study PRJEB33719, sample SAMN04261600) | wastewater metagenome | biome: rural village; feature: latrine urine exit; material: soil | place: El Salvador | collected 2013-01-14 ... | reverse complement strand
CGAGTGCGGCGTGTGAGCCGCTCACCCCTGCCTTGCGGGCGCGGGCGAAGTCCTCCTCCACCAGCGCCCCGTTCACCGTGGCTCCGGCGAAGGAACCCGCACCGATCGAGATGGGAACGTTCGCCATTGGATTGACCACGCTGCCGTTTTCCCACACCATCATAGCCGCCCCGGCTCGCCGCCAAGTCTCGCCAGGTCGAGGTCGGCCAGCTCATCCAGCAGCCCTGCAGCCTCTCCGGCCAGCTCGGCGCTGCGTGCCAGCGACGCCTGGGCGTGGGGCCAGCGTGCCTCCAGCGCGCTCAGCACCTCATGGCGCAGGTAGTTGCGATCGAACTGCCGCTCGGCATTGGTCGGGTCCTCGACCCACACAAGTCCGCGCCGATGGGCCTCTGCTTCCAGGGTGCGGCGGGCAACGTCGCGCAATGGACGCTCGAGGATGATGCCTTCGAACTCACGACGGCGCGGCATGCCGGCCAATCCCGCCGGCCCGCTGCCGCGCAGCGCCGCCAGCATGAAAGTCTCGGCCTGGTCATCCTGATGCTGGGCCAGCCACAGCCGCTCGGCGGGACGGATTCGACGGGCAAAGGCGGCGTAGCGGGCGCGACGGGCCGCGGCTTCGACGCCCTCCCCGGCATGACTATCAACATGGACGCGTTCGACGAACAGCGGGACACCCAGGCGCGAGCACAGCCAGCGACAGTGACGCTCGAAGTCATCGTTGGCGGCCTGCAAGCCGTGATGCACATGCAGCGCGCGCAGCGAACGGGGATGGCGGCGGCAGGCCTCGGCGGCCAGACTCAGCAGCAGGGCGGAGTCCAGCCCGCCGGAGAGCGCCACCCAGACGCCGTGCCCCGGCGAGGTATTGGCCAGGGCGTCATCAATCAAGGCTTGCAGGGACATGGTATGAGGCCTCACCCAAGAGGATGACCGCTTGATGCCGCTGGATGCGCCGACGCTTATCCACCCTGCAGGGCGGCGGCCACCGCGCCAGCGGCCTTTTCGAGCGATGATCTGGCTAGGCGGAGAAGACCGCAAAAGCGGAATTTACATATGGGTAAATGAGCATTTTAAGGTCTTCTCCAACGACGCCAGATCGAGCGCAGATAGGCCCGGTATCAGACAGGGGCGCCGTAGCTCATCAGCCGCTCGTAGCGGCGCTCGAGCAGGCTGTCCTCATCCAGCGCATCGAGACGCTCCAGGCTCGCCAGCAGCGTCTCCTTGATGCGCTCAGCCGCCTGGGCCGGGTGGCGATGCGCGCCGCCCAGGGGCTCCGGCACCAGGCTGTCGACGAAGCCCAGTTCCTTGAGCCGCTCGGCGGTGATGCCCATGGCCTGGGCCGCTTCCGAGGCCTTGTCGGCGCTCTTCCACAGAATCGAGGCGCAGCCCTCGGGGGAGATCACCGAATAGGTGGAATATTGCAGCATGACCAGCTCATCGCACACGCCGATGGCCAGCGCCCCGCCGGAGCCGCCCTCGCCGATCACCGTCGAGATGATCGGGGTCTTGAGCCGCGACATCACCGCCAGGTTGTAGGCGATGGCCTCGGACTGACCGCGCTCCTCGGCGCCGATGCCGGGATAGGCGCCGGGGGTGTCGATGAAGGTCAGGATCGGCATGCGGAAACGTTCGGCCATCTCCATCAGGCGGCAGGCCTTGCGGTAGCCTTCGGGGCGCGGCATGCCGAAATTGCGGCGCACCTTCTCCTTGACCTCGCGGCCCTTCTGGTGGCCGATCACCATCACCGGCCGGCCGTCGAGACGGGCCACGCCGCCGACGATGGCGGCATCATCGGCATACAGTCGGTCACCGTGCAGCTCATCGAAGTCGGTGAACATGTGCTCCAGGTAGTCCAGGGTGTAGGGCCGCTGGGGATGGCGCGAGAGCTGCGATACCTGCCAAGGGGTCAGATCCTTGAAGATCGACTCGGTCAGCTTGCGGCTCTTGTCCTCCAGGCGCACGATCTCGTCGCTCAGGTTGACCTGGCTGTCATGGCCGACAAGGCGCAGCTCCTCGATCTTGGCCTGCAGCTCGGCAACCGGCTGTTCGAAGTCTAGAAAGTTGGGATTCATTGGCTAACCTTGTCTGAGCGGTCATGAAACGACCGAGTACGCATCGAATACGGCATTATCGCACCCCTGAAATCCCGCGCAAGACAAGCACTGTGTCATCCAGGGGCAATGACAATAGGGCGTGTCTAGAAAGAGCCGGGGACAGGTCGAAGAGGGGGTCCTACGCCATGGATGGCGTAGGTAGCGTCCAGGGACGGAATTCATAGCGCCCCCTCGCAGACCTGTCGACGGCTCAACCTGGGTGATTGAGGCTAACTGCGATAGCCCTGCTGCTGTGTCATCGCCATCAGCGATACTTGAGGCGCACGCCGTCCTGGCCCTGCACCTCTCTCAGCGCCAGCAGCAGCTCATCGGCGGGCATGACCTTCCAGTCGTTGGCCAGCGTCAGCCATCCTCCGGCATGGGCATTGCGATAGCGCAGCCGCACCGGCAGCCCCGCGTCGCTCAAGTACGGCGACAGGCTATCGCGCAGCTGCTCGGTCAGGCGCCCGTTGATCTGGCTGCCATCCAGCGAGACTTCCACCGCCTCACCGAATCGCGCCCGGGCATCCACCATGGGCGTCACCTCCTTGCCGCGCAGCCGCAGGCCACCGGAATAATCATCCGAGGACACCTCGCCCTCGACGATCAGCACCTGGTCGCCCTCCAGGCGTCCGCGCAGGGCTTCGAACAGCTCGCCGAACAGCGACGCCTCGATGCGTCCGGTGCGGTCGTCCAGGGTGATGAACGCCATGGTGTCGCCGCGCTTGGACTTCATGGTGCGCATGCCGACCACCAGGCCGGCGACCCGCTGAGGCTCACGGGAAGGCTTTAGATCGCTGATCCGGGTCGAGACAAAGCGCGCCAGCTCGTTTTCGTACTCGTCGATGGGATGGCCGGTCAGATACAGCCCCAGGGTATCCTTCTCGCCGGACAGCCGCTGCTTGTCGGTCCAGTCGCGCACGCCACGATAGGCCTCGTAGAGATCGCCCGCGTCCTCTTCGACGAAGGCGTCGCCGAACATGTCCACCATGCCGATGCTCTGGTTGGTCTGGGCCTGGGCGGCGGCCTTGAGCGCATCTTCCATGGCCGCGGCGAGTACCGCCCGGCTCGGGCCCAGGTTGTCCAGCGCGCCGGAGCGGATCAACGCCTCCAGGGTGCGCTTGTTGATGCGCCTGGGGTCGAGGCGGCGACAGAAGTCGAACAGGTCGCTGAAAGGGCCGCCCGCCTCACGGGCCTCGACGATGGCGCCGATCGGTCCTTCGCCCACGCCGCGAATGGCGCCCAGGCCGTAGACCACTCGCGCCTGGTCATCGACGGTGAACTTGTAGCCGCCGACGTTGACGTCCGGCGGCGTTACCGTGAGCTTAAGGCGGCGGCAGTCCTCGATCAGCGGTACCACCTTGTCGAGGTTGTCCATCTCGGTAGATATCACCGCCGCCATGAACGGACCGGGATAGTGGGTTTTGAGCCAGGCGGTCTGGTAGGAGACCAGCGCATAGGCCGCCGAGTGCGACTTGTTGAAACCGTAGCCGGCGAACTTCTCCACCAGGTCGAAGAGGTTGCCCGACAGGTCTCTGTCGATGCCGTTGGCCGCGCAGCCTTCCATGAAGCCGGCGCGCTGCTTGGCCATCTCCTCGGGCTTCTTCTTGCCCATGGCGCGGCGCAGCATGTCGGCCTGGCCCAGCGAGTAGCCGCCCATGACCTGGGCGATCTGCATCACCTGTTCCTGATACAGGATGATGCCGTAGGTGGGCTCGAGCACCGGCTTGAGCAGCTCATGCTGATAGTCCGGGTGCGGGTAGGCGAGCTCGGCGCGCCCATGCTTGCGGTTGATGAAGTCATCGACCATGCCCGACTGCAGCGGGCCGGGGCGAAACAGCGCCACCAGGGCGATCATGTCGTCCAGCGAGTCGGGCAGCAGGCGCTTGATCAGCTCCTTCATGCCCCGGGACTCGAGCTGGAAGACCGCCGTGGTATCGGCTTTCTTGAGCATCTCGAAGGTCGCGGCGTCGTCCAGCGGGATGGCGTCGATATCCAGCGGCCCCTGGCCCTCGGTGGCGCGCACCTTGTCGACCATCTCCAGCGCCCAGTCGATGATGGTCAGGGTGCGCAGGCCGAGGAAGTCGAACTTGACCAGTCCGGCCTCCTCGATGTCATCCTTGTCGAACTGCACCACCAGCCCCGAGCCGTCCTCGTCGCACAGCAGCGGCGCGAAGTCGGTCAGCTTGGTGGGCGCAATCACCACGCCGCCGGCGTGCTTGCCGGTGCCCCGGGTGGTGCCCTCGAGCTTGAGCGCCATCTCCCAGATTTCCTCGGCTTCCTCGTCGTCGTCGATGAATTCCTTGAGCGCCGGCTCGGCTTCGATGGCCTTGGCCAGCGTCATGCCGACCTCGAAGGGAATCAGCTTGGACAGCTTGTCACCCAGCGAATAGGGCTTGCCCTGAGCACGGGCCACGTCGCGCACCACCGCCTTGGCAGCCATGGTGCCAAAAGTGACGATCTGGGACACCGCGTCGCGGCCGTAGCGCTCGGCCACGTAATCGATCACGCTGTCGCGCTTCTCCATGCAGAAGTCGACGTCGAAGTCGGGCATCGAGACCCGCTCCGGGTTCAGGAAGCGCTCGAACAGCAGGTCGTAGCCAATCGGGTCCAGGTCGGTGATCTTCTGGGCGTAGGCCACCAGCGAGCCGGCACCGGAGCCGCGACCCGGTCCCACCGGCACGCTGTTGTCCTTGGCCCACTGGATGAAGTCCATCACGATCAGGAAGTAGCCGGGGAAGCCCATCTGGATGATGATATTGAGCTCGAAGTCCAGCCGCTCGCGATAGCGCGTCTCGATCTCGGCATAGGCCTCGCCGTCGCGTGGATACTCGGCGGCGGGAAACAGCACCTCGATGCGTTCGTCCAGTCCCCGATGGGAAACCTGGCGGAAGTACTCGTCCAGGGTCAGGCCTTCGGGAATCTCGAACTCCGGCAGGAAGATCTCGCCCAGCCGCACATCGACGTTGCAGCGCGCGGCGATCATCAGACTGTTTTCCAGCGCCTCGGGAATATCGGCAAACAGCGCCGCCATTTCCTCGGACGACTTGAAGTACTGCTCTTCGGTGTAGCGGCGCTCGCGGCGCGGGTCGTCCAGCGCCCTGCCCTCGCCGATGGCGACCCGGGTCTCGTGGGCCCAGAAGTCATCACGCTCGAGAAAGCGCACGTCGTTGGTCGCCACCACCGGCGTGTCGCTGTGCTCGGCCAGCGCCACCGAGAGATGCACGCAGTCCTCCTCCAGGGGCCGGCCGGTGCGGGTCAGCTCCAGGTAGAAACGCCCCGGGAAGGCCGCCTTCCAGCTATCGAGCAAGACCCGCGCCTCGGCCGGATGATCGCTGAGCAGATGACGCCCCACGTCGCCTTCGCGTCCGCCGGACAGCGCAATCAAGCCATCGCTCTGGGCCAGCACCCAGTCGCGCTCCAGCAGGGTGCGCCCACCCTTTTGCCCTTCCATCCAGCCGCGGGAAATCAGCTCGGTGAGATTGCGATAGCCCACCTCGTTCATGGCCAGCAGGGTGATGCGGTAGGGGCGCGCCGGATCGTGGGCATTGGTCAGCCACAGATCGCTGCCGATGATCGGCTTGAGGCCCGCGGCTTCGGCACCGCGGTAGAACTTGACCAGCCCGAAGAGGTTCGCTTCATCGGTCAGCGCCAGCGCCGGCGTGTTGTGCGCCAGCGCCGTCTTGACCAGCGGCTTGAGACGCACCAGGCCATCGACCAGGGAGAACTCACTGTGGACGCGCAGATGAACGAAGGGGGTTGTCATAGAACACTCGATGCATGGCGGTAAATAGGTAAGACGGAAAACAGGCTAGCGCAATTGTGACACTGACCCGGTGCCCCTGGCCGCCCGGAGCCATTCGTCAAAGCGACGCCAGCCGGTGCTTGAGCGGTGCAAAACTGCGCCGATGCTCCGGCAGCGGACCCAGGCGCGCAAGCGCGTCCAAATGCTCTCGGGTCGGATAGCCCTTGTGGCGAGCGAAACCGTAGCCGGGGTGGCGCCCATCCAGGGCCAGCATGTCGGCGTCCCGGGCCACCTTGGCCAGAATCGAGGCCGCGCTGATGGCCGGATGACGCAGATCACCTTTGACCACCGCCTGCCCCGGCACAGCATGCCCGGGCAGGCGGTTGCCGTCCACCAGCAGATATTCCGCGCTTGGCGACAAGCTATCGATGGCGCGGCGCATGGCCAGATGCGTCGCCTGAAAGATATTCAGGGCGTCAACTTCCTGGGCCGACGCCTCGGCAATGGCGAAGGCCAGGGCGCTTTCGCGGATCTGTTCGGCCAGCGCTTCGCGGCGCTTGGCCGAAAGCTTCTTGGAGTCGGTCAGCCCGGCCATCGGCCGGGCCGGATCAAGGATCACCGCCGCCGCCACCACCGCGCCTATCAGCGGACCACGGCCCACTTCATCAACGCCGGCCAGCCGCTCACCGCGGTAGTCGATCACCAGCGGCGGATAGTCCTCGACCTTCATGGACGATGCTCCCTGTTCGGCGTCTCGTTCGACGCTTCGTTCGCCACTCCCTGACTGCCCGCAGCCTCGGGACTGACGCTGGGCGGCAGCGCCTCGCCGGCCACCAGCGCCTCGATGGCCTCGCAGGCGCGCCGGCTGGCGTCACGGCGCAGCTCAGCGTGCATGACAGCAAAGCGGGCTTCCAGCGCGGCACGGCCTTCACCGTCATCGAGCAGCTCGGCAAGCCCGGCGACAATCGCCTCGACGCTGGCCTCGTCCTGAATCAGCTCGGGCACCAGCGCCTCTCGGGCAATCAGATTGGGCAGCGAGATCCACTCGGTCTTGACCAGTCGGCGCGCCAGCCAGTAGGTTGCCGGCGCCATGCGGTAGGCCACCAGCATGGGGCGATGACACAGCATGGCCTCCAGCGCCGCGGTGCCCGAGGCCAGCAGCACTACATCCGCCGCCTCCATGACCTGCCAGGAGCGGCCATCCACCAGCCGCAGGCGCTCGGCCAGCGCCGGATGCCCATCGAGCATGGCATTGAGCTGTGCACGTCGCTCAGGCGTCGCGGCCGGCACGACCACCTGCAGCGCATCGCGCTCTTGGCATAGCCGCTCGGCGGCGTCGAAAAATGTCTCGCCCAGAAAACGAATCTCGCTGGCCCGGGAGCCGGGCAGCAGGGCCAGCACCGGCGCCTCGGCGTCGAGCCCGAGCTCGGCCCGCGCCCCCAAACGATCATTGACCAGCGGCAGCTCATCGGCCAGCGGATGGCCGACGAAGGCCACCGGTACGCGATGCTGTGCGTAGAAGGCCGCTTCGAACGGCAGGAAGGTGAGCATCGCATCCACCGAGCGGGCGATGCCCTTGACCCGCCCCTGACGCCAGGCCCACACCGAGGGACTGACGTAGTGGGCAGTGGTGATGCCGGCCTCGCGCAGCTGGCGCTCGAGGCCGAGATTGAAGTCCGGCGCGTCGATGCCGACCATGATATCGGGCTGCCAGGCCAGGGCATCGCGGCGCAGATGGCGACGCACGCCCACCAGCCGCGGCAAGTGCCGCAGCACCTCGACCAGGCCCATCACCGAGAGCGTCTCCAGCGGATACAGGCTGTGCATGCCCTCAGCCGCCATGCGCGGACCACCGATGCCGCGAAACTCGGCTTCAGGGTGGCGCGCCAGAATGGCACGCATCAGGCCGGCACCGAGAATGTCGCCAGACAGCTCGCCGGCTACCAGATACACGCGCATGCCCGGCCTCAGCGAATGATGCCGCGGGTCGAGGCCTCGATGGAAGCCACGAAGGCCTCGGTCTCGGGCAGCGAATGCCGAGCACGAATCTCGATGATGGCCTGCTCCACGGTCAGCCCCTGGCGGTAGACCAGCTTGTAGGCCTCGCTCAGCGCCCGGACCGCCTCCTTCGAAAAGCCGCGGCGCTTGAGCCCCACCAGATTCAGGCCATGCACCTGGGCCGGGTTGCCGTTGATCATGACGAACGCCGGGGTGTCCTTGGTGATGATCGAGCCTCCGCCGGCCATGGCGTACTCGCCGAAGTGGCAGAACTGGTGAATCGCCGACAGGCCGCCCACGATAACGAAGTTGCCGAGCTTGACGTGGCCGGCCAGGGTCACCTGGTTGGCCAAGACACAGTCATCACCGATCACGCAGTCGTGACCTACATGCACATAGGCCATGAACAGATTGCGCGAGCCGATAGTCGTTTCGCCGCGATCCTGCACGGTGCCGCGATGCAGCGTCACGCCCTCGCGGACCACGTTGTCATCGCCAAGCACCAGCCGCGTGGGTTCACCGGCGTACTTCTTGTCCTGGCAATCTTCACCCACCGAGGCGAACTGAAAGATGCGGGTGCGCTTGCCCAGCACGGTGGGTCCCTTGATCACCACGTGGGAGCCGATGCGCGACCCGGCTCCGATCTCGACCTGGGGGCCGATCAGCGTGAAAGGACCAACCTCGACGTCATCGGCCAGTCGGGCGCTGGGGTCTACGAGGGCCGTGGGATGGATCAAGCGACCTTCCTCTCGGCACAGATGATGACGGCCTCGCAGGCCAGCTCGCCGTCGACGCTGGCGCGACAGGCGAACTTCCAGATGCCGCGCTTCTCGCGGATCACGTCGGCGCGCAGCTCCAGCCGGTCACCCGGCATCACGGGGCGCTTGAAACGCACATTATCGCTGCCCACCAGATAGTAGACATAGCCATCCGCCGGCAGCTTGTTGACGGTCTTGAAGCCGAGAATGCCGCAGGCCTGGGCCAGCGCTTCGACCACCAGCACGCCGGGCATGATCGGATGGTGCGGAAAATGACCATTGAAGAAGGGTTCGTTGATGCTGACATTCTTGTAGGCCACGATGGATTCGCCGAGGGCCAGCTCCGTTACCCGATCCACCAGCAGAAAGGGATAGCGGTGCGGCAAGTACTCTCGAATTTCATTGATATCCATTACCATCGTTACGACCTCGGAAAGTGACAAAATGCCCTGACCCTGAACTAGTCAAGAACTAGACGCTAACGGCAGGGCATGACCGCCGGTCTGTGCCGACGGAGTAGCGGAAAGAATACCGTCCTGTCGACTGAACTCAAGCGTCCCGGCTGGCCTTTTCCAGTCGGCCAAGCCGGCGCGCCATCTCGTCGAGCTGCTTGAAGCGCACCGCATTTCGACGCCAGCGGGCATTGTCCATGGCGCCGGTGCCAGAAGAGTAGACTCCCGGCTCGTGAATCGAGTTGGTCACCAGGCTCATGCCGGTCACCTGAACCCCGTCGGCGATGGTGATATGGCCAGAGAGGCCAACGCCGCCGCCCAGCATGCAGTGTCGACCAACCTTGGTCGAACCGGCGATCCCCACGCAGCCGGCAAGAGCGCTGTGATCGCCGATCTGCACGTTGTGCGCGATCTGCACCTGGCTGTCGATCTTGACGTCATTGCCGATCAGCGTGTCGTCCAGGGCCCCCCGGTCGATGCTCGAGCAGCTGCCTACCTCGACATCATCGCCCAGCACCACCCCGCCCAGCTGGGCGATCTTGTGCCAGTGTGCCCCGTCATGAGCAAAGCCGAAACCGTCACCGCCAATCACGCAGCCGCTGTGCAGGATGGCCCGGGCACCGACGATGACCCCGTGATAGAGCGTGACGTTGGCATGCAGCCGGGAGCCGGGACCGATGATGCTATCGGCTCCGACCACGCAGCCGGGACCGATCATCACGCCCTCGCCCAGCTCGACGCCCCGCTCGATCACCGCCTGGGCACCGATACACACGCCCTCACCGAGCTGCGCGCTGTCATCGACCACCGCGCTGGGATGAATGCCCGGCGTGTCGCGCTCGTTCAACGGATCGAACAGCAGCGAGAGATCAGCGTAGCCCAGGTAGGGGTTATCCAATGCCAGGCTGGCCACGGGACAGTCCTCGGCATATTGCGGATGCAGCAGCACGGCGGCCGCCCGGGTGCCGGGCAGATCCTTGAGATAGGCGCGGTTGGCCATGAAGGCCACCTGGTCCGGCTCGGCATCCTTGAGGGTCGCCAGCCCCCGGACACGACGCTCGCCATCACCCTTGAGGTCAGCCCCCAGGTGCTCGGCAATCTCGGCCAGCGTCAGGCACAGGGAATCGTGTTTCATGGGGATCCGCTGCCCTCTAGCAATGACCGCTCAGTTGAGCGATTCGATAATCTGAGTGACTTCGGCGGTCATGTCGGGCAGGTTCTGCCTGGCATGCAGCACGCCTTGAGGGTCGACCAGCACATCGATATCGTGACGCTCGATAACCTGCTCGACGGCCTGATTCATCTTGCTCTCGGCACCGTCCAGGAAACGCTGCTCGGCCTGCTGGCGAGCCTGCAGAATCTCGAGGCGCAGCTGCTCGAAGCGCTGAGCCTTCTGCTGGAACTCCTGCATCTCGGCGTCGCTCGGCTGGCTGTTCTGGAAACGCTGCTGCATGCTTTCCAGCTCCGGCCCGAGACGCTCGACCTCCTGCTGGCTGGTGCTGACCTGATTACGGAACTGATTCATCGACTGCTGGGCGGCGCTGGTATCCAGCAGCGCCTTGCGCCAGTCGAGAGTGGCCACCTCGGCGGCCATGACAGGCTGGGCAAGAGCACCCAGCAGGCCTAGACAAACAACAGCGGTCAGCTTGCGCATCTATCGAACTCCTTGTCAGGATCAGAATGTCTGTCCCAGTGAGAACTGGAAGAACTGGGTGTCGTCGCCGCTCTTGTCATTGATCGGCTCGGCAACGCTGAAGGTCAGCGGTCCCACCGGCGTCAGCCAGGAGAGCCCCACGCCCACGCTGTAGCGCAGCTCGCCGAGGTCAACGCCTGAGTCGCAGCGCTGGCGCGCCTTGTCCTCGGGCAGCACCTCGTAACAGGACGTCAGGAAGGTATTACCGGCGTCGATGAACAGGGACGGCTGCACCGAGCGCTGATCCTCGACGAAGGGCATCGGGAAAATCAGCTCGGCGCTGCCTTCGACCAGCACGTTACCGCCCAGCGTCTTGTCATCACCGCTGGCACGCGTGGTGGTGGCAGGACCCAGGGTATTGCCGGTAAAGCCGCGCACCGAGCCCAGACCGCCGGCGAAGAAGTTCTCGTAGAACGGATAAGGATCGCTGCCGATACTGTCGGCATAGCCAAGCTCGCCGCTGAACTTGAGCGCCCAGGTCTCTTCTTCGTTGATGGGGAAGAAATGCCGCGCCTGGGCCCGTACCTTGTAGTACTCGGCGTCGCTGCCCGGCACCGCACTCTCCAGCGACAGACGCTGATAGTTGCCCGCCGTCGGCATGATGCCGCGGTTGAGGTCATTGCGCGTCCAGCTGGCGGTCAGTCGCAATGTCTGGGCGTCGGTGCCCTGATCCCTGACGTAGCGCTCGATCTCGGAGGGCGTGTCGCGGTAGGTCTTCACCGACAGATCCTCGACATCGGCACCGAAATTCATGCGAGTTATCTCGTTGATCGGATAGCCGAAATTGATACCGCCACCGAAGGCGTCGGTAGAGTAGGTCGAGATATCGGAGTCTTCGTAGTCGGTCTCGCGATAGAACAGGCTATAGCCTCGAGAGATACCGTCGAGGGTCCAGTAGGGGTCGCTGAAACCGAAATTGACGCTGGTGTAGGTATCGCTGCGCTGGGCGCCGATATTGACCCGGTCACCGGTGCCAAGAAAGTTGTTCTGCGCCAGTGCCACGCCATAGATCACGCCCGCGCTCTGGGAGTAACCGATGCTGGCGGAGATCGAGCCGGAGGGCTGCTCCTCCACGGTGTAGGTCACGTCGAGCTGATCGTCAGCGCCCGGCACCGACTCGGTCTTTACCTCCACCTGCTTGAAGAAGCCCAGTCGCTCGAGACGCTGACGAGACTGGCTGATCGAGTCGGTAGAGGCCGGCGCGCCTTCCATCTGGATCATCTCGCGACGCAGCACTTCGTCTTCAGTGGTGGTATTGCCGATGAACTCGATACGACGCACGTAGGCACGCCGCCCGGCATCGACGGAAAAGGTCAGATCCACGGTGTCGCCGCCGGCGCTGATCTCGGGAATACCGTTGACCTCGGCGAAGGCAAAGCCCTCGGCGCCAAGCCGTGAACGCAGCGCCTCGGAAGACGCCGTCACGTCGCTGAGCGAGAAGATCTCGCCACGCTCGACCTGCAACAGCTCCCTGGCCTCGCGCTCGGGGATGCGCAGATCGCCGGCAAAGCCAATGTCGCCCAGGCGATAGCGCTTGCCTTCGCTGACGTTGACCGTGATGTAGATTTGCGACTTGTCGGGGCTGATCGAGACCTGGGTAGAATCGACCTTGAAGTTCACATAGCCGCGATCCAGGTAGTAGGAGCGCAGCCGCTCCAGATCACCGGACAGCGCCTGGCGCGAATACTTGTCACCGGAAAACCAGCCGAAGAACCAGCCGGGCTTATCGTCCAGCTCGAAGACATCGCGCAATATCTTGTCATCGAAGGCCTTGTTGCCGACGATATTGAGCTGACGGATGCGCGCCACGGCCCCTTCATCGATATCGATATTGACCTGGACGCGACCCTCGCCGGCGGGCTCGACGCTGGTCTTGATGCTGGCGCTGTAGCGTCCCTGGGACTGGTAGAGTCCAGCCAGCTCGCGCTCGATCTCCTCAAGGGTCGAAAGCTGCAGCACCTGTCCCTCGTCGAGGCCAGCCTCGCGCAGCCCGTTGCGCAGATCATCATCCGAGATCTGGCTGTTGCCCTCGATGTTGAGCCGGCTAACGGTTGGGCGCTCCTCGACCTCGATGATCAGCACGTCCCCCTCCCGGGCCAGACGAACGTCCTCGAACAGGCCGGTGCCGAACAGCTGGCGGGCGGCAGCGGCCAGCTCACGCTCATCGACCGTCTGACTGGCGCTGACAGGAAAGGCGTTGAACACTGAGGCAGCGGATACCCGCTGCAAACCTTCCACACGAATGTCCCTGACCTCGAAGGGTTCCGCCTGTGCCGCACTGGCACTGGCCAGCAGCACAGCCGCCAGTCCGATGTTCTTGATCTTCATGCAGTCGATTCGCTCACGTTGATCTGCCTACTCAATTCTGACAGGCACCTTATACATTTGCATGGGCCACTGACAAGCCGACGAAGCCACCTACCACAGGCGCATCACGTCAAAGTACAGCGCCATGAGCATCAGCGTGCCCACCAGGGCAATGCCAATTCTCAAGCCCACGTCCTGAACCCGCTCGGAAACCGGCCGTCCGCGGACCGCTTCGATCAGGTAAAACATCAGATGACCACCGTCCAGCATCGGAATGGGCAACAGATTGAGCACCCCGAGGCTGATCGAAAGATAGGCCAGGAAGCTGATGAACCCCTCGAGGCCGGAACGCGCCGAATCCCCGGCAATGCGCGCAATGGTGATCGGACCGGACAGGTTGCTGGGAGAAATCAGTCCCACCAGCATCTTGCGGATCGCACCCAGCGTCAGCAGCGTCATCTCGCCGGTGCGCTGAGTCGCCTGGGCCACGGCCTCAAGCGGTCCATAGCGAATATCGCGCAGCGCCGACTCGGGCCAGCTCACCGCCTGGGCACCGGCTCCGATATAGCCGACCTTTTCACCGTCTTCTGTCTTTTCACCAGGGGTCAAGCCAAGCGATAGCGTCTCATCACCTCGCTTCACCTCAAGCGTCAGCGCACGCCCCGGGCTTGTCCTGACCCGCTCGACAAAATCGATCCAGTCGGCCACAGAATCACCGTCGACGGCAAGCACTTCGTCACCCACGGCAAGGCCAGCCTGCTCTGCCGCCGCCTCTGGCACCAGCTGACCGATCACCGCCGGCACCGTCGGGCGCCAGGGTGTCACTCCCAGGCCCTGCAGCGGTCGGGGCGGGTCCTGACCTACCAGCCAGTTCTCTACCGGCAGCTGGTATTGTCGCGCGACCTGACTGCCCTCGTCACGGGCCTCAAGGCTCAACAGGCCGGTGGTGCCAATGTCACCCATCAGCTTGAGGCCAATCTCATCCCAGGAGCGCACTGGCTCGCCCTGAACCGCGCTGATTTCCTGGCCGGCCTGCAGCCCCGCCCGCTCAGCGGGCGAGTCCGGTTCAACCTGGCCGATGGTCGGTATCAGCGCCGTGGTGCCGACCACGAACAGCAGCCAGTAGGCGACCACCGCCAGCAGAAAGTTGGCTATCGGACCGGCGGCAACGATGGCAATGCGCTGCCACACGCTCTTGCGATTGAACGACTGGTCGGTCTCGGCAGGATCGACCTCGCCCTCGCGCTCATCCAGCATCTTGACGTAGCCGCCCAGCGGAATGGCGGCCACGGCAAACTCGGTGCCATGGCGATCGCGCCGCGACCATAGCGGCTTGCCGAAGCCTACCGAAAAGCGCAGCACCTTGACGCCACAGCGCCGGGCCACCCAGAAGTGGCCAAACTCATGGAAGGTGATCAGCAGGCCAAGCACCACTATCACGGCCAGCACATTCTGGATCAGACCCACATATATCTCCTAAAGCACACCATCATCTGTACGCCCGACACTGGCTCAGTCGGGCATGGGCCTCGCGCCGCGCCCGGGTATCGGCGTCAAGCACCGCTTCAAGCTCGGTGGCGCCTTCTACCGGGCAGACCTCTCGCACCCGAGCCACCAGCTCGGCGATGCCGTTGAAGCCCAGCCTGCCGTCGAGAAAGGCCGCCACGCCGACTTCATTGGCGGCATTCAGCGTGGCCGGCGCCGTGCCCCCTTCGGCCATGGCCTCCCGGGCCAGGCGCAGGCAGGGGAAAGCCGTCTCATCCGGGGGCTCGAAATCTAGCCGCGCCACCTCGAACAGGTTCAGCGGCTCGACCCCGGCCTCGATGCGCTCCGGCCAGGCCAGCCCATAGGCGATCGGGGTGCGCATGTCGGGATTGCCGAGCTGCGCCAGCACCGAGCCGTCGCTGTAGGCAGCCATGGAGTGCACCACGCTCTGGGGATGAACCACCACCTGCACCTGGTCCGGACGAGCGTCAAACAGCCAGCAGGCTTCGATCAGCTCCAACCCCTTGTTCATCAGGGTGGCACTATCGACCGAGATCTTGCGCCCCATGGACCAGTTGGGGTGGGCGCAGGCCTGCTCCGGCGTCACCTCGGCCAGCGCATCAAAACTCCAGCCGCGAAAAGGCCCGCCCGAAGCGGTCAGCAACAGCTGCGTGACGCCATGTCGCGCCAGGCCGTCACTCTTGCCACCGCCCAGCTCGGCAGGTAGACACTGATAAATGGCATTATGTTCGGAATCGATGGGTAAAAGCGTTGCCTGGTGGCGGGCCACGGCACCCATGAACAGCGCGCCGGACATCACCAGCGCCTCCTTGTTGGCCAGCAGCACACGCTTTCCCGCGCGCACCGCGGCCAGGGTCGGCAGCAGCCCAGCGGCACCGACGATGGCCGCCATGACCACATCGACCTCGCCGGCCTGGCTGACCTCGACCAGCGCCTCGGCGCCGTGTCTCACCTCGGTGGCGAGCCCTGCCACGCGCAGCGCATCGCGCAGCCAGCTGGCGTCCTGCTCCCGTTCGATCACCGCCACGTCAGGGCGATGGCGCAGACAGCGACTCAGCAGAGCCTCCCGGGAGCGGTGAGCGGTGAGGGCATGCACGCGATAGCGCTCGGGATGACAGGCCAGCACCTCCAGCGTGCTGGTACCAATCGAGCCGGTGGCGCCGAGCACGGTGACGGCCAGCTGGCGGCGCATCAGCCCAGCACCTTGAACAGCGCGAACAGCGGTGCGGCCGCCGTCAGGCTATCGATGCGATCAAGCACGCCCCCGTGGCCCGGCAGCAGGTTGCTGGAGTCCTTGATGCCCCGATAGCGCTTGAGCATGCTCTCCAGCAGATCACCCAGCACAGATGCCAGGGCCACGATCACAGTCACCGCCAGCAATACCATGCCGCCGGCGATGCCGAGCCCTTGCCAGATGGCATACACCATGGCCAGCAGCGAGGTGACGGCAACGCCGCCGGCAACGCCCTCCCAGGACTTGCCGGGACTGACGCTGGGCGCCAGCTTGCGCTTGCCGAAGCGACGCCCCACAAAGTAGGCGCCGATATCGGCTCCCCACACCACCAGCAACACGTACAGCAGCCACACCGCACCCATCTCGCGCAGCACGTTGAGCCCGACCCAGGCCGCCACCAGCACCCATAGCCCCATCAGCAGGCGCACCGTCATGCTGCTCCACTGCTCGACGCGCCGCGGATAGCCAACGATCCAGTAGAGATTGACCAGCCAGCCCGCGGCGGCCAGCCACAGCGGCCAGTCCGCCAGGGCATTGCCGCTGGTATACATGAGCACCAGCACGCCGCCCATGCCGGCCACCGCCAGCAGGCGCTTGCCAGGCGCTGACAGCCCGGCCAGATTGGCCCACTCCCAGCTGGCCAGCAGCACAACGCCGGCAGTAAAGGCCGCAAAGGCGGTACCGGAAAGGACGAACAGGCCCACCCCGGCTATCACGAACAGCCACAGGGCGGTCAGGATGCGTTGTTTAAGCACCGGCGTCCTCTACCTGATCGTCAGTTCTGCCGAAACGACGCTTGCGTCCGGCGAAGTCCGCAAGCGCCGCATCGAAGGCATCGGCACCGAAATCCGGCCACAGAACCGAAGTGAAATAGAGCTCGGCATAGGCCATCTGCCAGAGCATGAAATTGGAAATGCGCCGCTCGCCGCTGGTGCGGATGCACAGATCGACAGGCGCATCGGAGCCCAGGCACAGCGCCTGGCCCAGGCGGCTTTCATCGATATCGGCCGGGGTCATTTCGCCTGCGGCGACCCGCTCGGCAAGACGTCGCGCCGCCCGGGCGATATCCCACTGGCCGCCGTAGTTGGCAGCAATCACCAGATGCAGACGAGTGTTATTGGCGGTGAGCGTTTCGGCCTTGTCGATATACTTGCGCACGACGGAAGGCAGGCCCTCGCGTTCACCGATGACCGACAGGCGAATGCCATAGCGATGCAGCTTGTTGACTTCGCGCTGCAGCGCCAGTTGAAACAGCTGCATCAGCGCCTCCACCTCGGCGGGCGGGCGGCGCCAGTTCTCGCTGGAAAAGGCAAACAGCGTCAGGGTCTGGATCTCTTGCTCGACCGCACGGCGAATCACCGCACGCACCGCCTCGACGCCGGCATGATGGCCACGAATGCCGGACTGACCGCGGGCCTTGGCCCAGCGGTTGTTGCCATCCATGATGATGGCGACGTGGCGTGGCTTCGAGCTGCCCTCGGGAAGAAGCCCTGGGGTCGTTGACGTCATGGTGCCTCGCGTGGCTGATCGGCATCAGGAGAAGAGCGGCAACGCCTGAGCATTGCCGCCTGGCGGGAGCCTTCAGACCTGCATCAGATCCTGTTCCTTGGACTCCAGCGCCTTGTCGATCTCGCCGACTATCTTGTCGGTGATCTTCTGGATGGTTTCCTCGGCCTGGCGGGCCTCGTCCTCGGAGATATCCTTGTCCTTGAGCAGCGCCTTGATATCGTTATTGGCATCGCGGCGCACGTTGCGCACCGCCACCCGGGCCGACTCGGCTTCCTGGCGCGCCTGCTTGATGTAGCCCTTGCGCGTTTCCTCGGTGAGCATCGGCATCGGCACGCGAATCACGGCACCGGCGCTCGACGGGTTGAGGCCCAGCTCAGCAGTCATGATGGCCTTCTCGACCTTGGCCACCATGCTCTGTTCCCAGGGCACAACGCTCAGGGTGCGGGCATCCTCGATATTGACCGACGCCACCTGGTTGATAGGCACCTGGCCGCCGTAGTACTCGACCTGGACGGCATCCAGAATGCTGGGGTGCGCACGACCGGTGCGAATCTTGTTGAAGTTGTTGTGCAGCGCTTCAACGCTCTTCTTCATGCGGCTTTCCGCATCCTTCCTGATATCGTCAATCACGGTTCTACCCTCTATCAATCAGCGTGCCTTCCCGGCCACCCACGACCAGGTTCAGCAGCGCACCCGGCTTGTTCATGTTGAACACTCGAACCGGCATGTCATGGTCACGCACGAGACAAATGGCGGTCAAATCCATGACCCCAAGCTTCTGGTCGAGGGCATCATCATAGGACAGCTGCTCGTACTTGACCGCATCGGCATATTTGACCGGGTCCTTGTCATACACCCCGTCCACCTTGGTGGCCTTGACCACCACATCGGCGTCGATCTCGATGCCGCGCAGGCAGGCCGCCGAATCGGTGGTGAAGAAAGGGTTGCCGGTGCCGGCGGCAAACAGCACCACATCGCCGGAGGTCAGGTAGCGAATGGCGGTACGACGATCATAGTGCTCCACCACGCCGCTCATGGGAATCGCCGACATGGCCCGGGAGCGAATGTTCGAGCGCTCCAGGGCATCGCGCATGGCCAGGGCGTTCATCACCGTGGCCAGCATGCCCATGTGGTCCCCGGTCACCCGCTCGATACCCGCCTCGTGCAGCGCGGCGCCGCGAAACAGGTTGCCGCCGCCAATCACGATGCCGACCTGAACCCCGATGCCCACCAGCTGCCCGATCTCCAGCGCCATGCGATCCAGCACCTGAGGATCGATACCAAACTCCGCATCACCGGTCAGCGCCTCGCCGGAGAGCTTGAGCAGAATGCGCTTGAACTTGGACACCTGGGTTCGTGGCTTGTCGGGTTTGGGGGCAGCGGCTGGTTCGGCTTGGCTCATGGTTTTCTCCGAGGCTGGCGGCGTTAAGTGACGCAGGTTGCGACCGGATCAGCCGGCCGCATACACGAAGGCGTGCGCTTGCGCGCACGCCATCTTGAGACGGAACGGATAGCCTTACTTGCGGCCAGCCTGTTCCATGACTTCCTGAGCGAAGTCGACTTCTTCCTTCTCGATGCCCTCACCCACTTCAAAACGCGTGAAGGCAACGACTTCACCTCCGGCCGCCTTGACGTACTCGGCGACGCTCTGGTTCGGGTCCTTGACGAACGGCTGCTCGGTCAGGCTGTTCTCGGCCAGATACTTCTTCAGACGGCCCTGAACCATCTTCTCGGCGATCTGCTCCGGCTTGCCGGCCATGTCAGGCTGGGCCAGGATGATCGCCTTTTCGGCGTCCAGGTGCTCCTGGGGCATGTCCTCGGGACGCGCCACTTCCGGGTTGATGGCCGCCACGTGCATGGCCACATCCTTGCCGACCTCGGCGTTGCCGCCCTTGAGCACCGTCAACACGCCGATACGGCCGCCGTGGACATACTCACCGACCTGAGTTCCCTCGGGCGCGGCCTCGACGACCACACAGCGACGCACGCCGATGTTCTCGCCGATCTTCTGCACCAGCTGCTCGCGAACCTCTTCCAGCTCGCCTGCCATCACTGCTGCCACATCGTCGCTCTTGGCGGCGAAGAAGGCATCGGCGATGCGGTCTGTGAAAGCCTTGAAGTTATCGTCGCGGGCGACGAAGTCAGTCTCGGAGTTGATCTCGACCATCACGCCATAGCTGCCGTCCTCGGCCACGCGAGTGACGACGGCGCCTTCGGCGGCGGTACGACCAGCCTTCTTGGCGGCCTTGAGGCCGGAGCTCTTGCGCAGATTTTCGATCGCGACGTCGATGTCACCGCCGGCCTCCTGAAGTGCGCTCTTGCACTCCATCATGCCAAGACCGGTACGATCGCGAAGTTCCTTGACCTGAGAGGCGCTGATAGCTGCCATGATTAATGTCCTCTGAATAGTTCGACCTGGAAGTTTGCTGCCGGGCACTTCCCCGGCAGTCGTGTCTCACCCTCGGGCGCTCGAAAGGGGGCCATGGCCCCCTTCCTGTCGTTCGGTTCAGTCATTCGGCTCGGCATGGTCCGACGACCATGTCCAGCCTGACGACTGCAGCGCTCCGGGTGGGCTCTGGGTCACTCGGCGGCGGCGCTGCTTGCGCTGGCGTCGGCTTCAGCCTCGCTGACCTCGACGAACTCGTCAGGGCGACCTTCCTTCGCACGACCACAGGCGTCGGCGATGGCCTTGACGTAGATCTGGATGGCACGAATGGAGTCGTCGTTACCGGGGATGATGTAGTCGACGCCATCCGGATCGGAGTTGGTATCGACCACACCGATCACCGGAATGCCCAGCTTGTTGGCTTCGTTGATGGCGATCCGCTCGTGGTCGACGTCGATCACGAACAGCGCATCGGGCAGGCCACCCATTTCCTTGATACCGCCGATGGAACGCTCGAGCTTGTCCTGCTCGCGGGTCGCCATCAGGACTTCTTTCTTGGTCAGCTTGTCGAAGGTGCCATCCTCACGCATGCCTTCGAGCTCGCGCAGGCGCTTGATCGACTGGCGGATGGTCTTGAAGTTGGTCAGCATGCCGCCGAGCCAGCGATGATTGACGAAGGGCTGACCAACGCGGGTCGCCTCTTCCTTGATGACCTTGCTGGCGCTGCGCTTGGTGCCGACGAACAGAATCTTGTTGTTCGACGCGGCCATCTTCTCGACCACACCGATAGCCTCGTTGAGGGCCGGCAGCGTATGCTCGAGGTTGATGATGTGAATCTTGTTGCGCGCACCGAAGATGAACTTGCTCATTTTCGGGTTCCAGTAGCGAGTCTGGTGACCGAAGTGAGCGCCTGCCTTCAGCAGATCGCGCATATTGACGTGTGACATGGATAGCTCCTGAACATCGGGTTAGGCCTCCACGCACCCCATGGATCCGACTATCGGCAAACCGACAGCACCCGGGACCATGTGACGGTGCGTGTGTGTTTTCAAGGCATTGCATTGGTATTGCGATTTCCGGCGGCCTCGAGAGCGATTCGGCATTCAACGGCTAGCGGCCGAAGCGGTCGGTGATTTGCAGGAAAGCGCGCAGCTTTATACCATAGATCGACCGCAAGATGAAGCCGGATGGTCGCACTCAGCCACCTTCGGCGACGCCAATTCTGACACGAGACTCCATGAACGTACCCATCAAGACGCCCGACGAAATCGCCAAGATGCGTGAGGCAGGCCGTCAGGCCGCCAGCGTGCTCGAAATGATTGCCCCTCACATAAAGGCTGGCGTCACCACCGGCGAGATCGACCGCCTCTGCCACGACTACATCGTCAACACCCTCGGCTCGGTGCCGGCCCCGCTCGACTACCACGGCTTTCCCAAGTCGGTCTGCACCTCGATCAACCACGTGGTCTGTCACGGCATTCCCGACGACCGCAAGTCGCTCAAGAAAGGCGACATCATGAACCTGGACGTCACGGTGAGGACCGCCGATGGCTACCACGGCGACTCCAGCGTGATGTTCATCATCGGCGAGAACATCCAGGGCGAACGGCTGTCGCGCATCACCCAGGAATGTCTTTACCGCAGCATGGCGCTGATTCGCCCCGGTGCCCGGCTGTCGGAGCTGGCCCGTGCCATCCAGCAGCACGCCGAAGCCAACGGCTACTCGGTGGTGCGCGACTTCTGCGGCCACGGCATCGGCGCCGGCTTCCACGAAGACCCCCAGGTGCTGCACTACGACGGCTACGCTCCCGAGGCGGACCTGGTGCTGGCCGAAGGCATGTGCTTCACCGTCGAGCCGATGATCAACATCGGCAGCCATCACACCAAGGTGCTGCGCGACGGCTGGACCGCCGTGACCCGGGACAAGAGTCTGACCGCCCAGTGGGAGCATACCCTGCTGGTCACCGCCACTGGCGTGGAGGTGCTCACCGCCCGCAGCGACGAAGACCTCTCCTTCCTCGCTGACTGAGCCGGCCATCATGCTGCTGCACCATTATCAGTTCCGCCCCGACGAGAGCCTGTTCGATATCGACGGCTTTCGCAGCGAGCTTGCCGGCAGCCGTTCGCCCATCGCACCCTTCAAGGCCGCGCTTGGCGAGATCCAGGCGCGACTCGACGAGCGCTTCCATGCCGGCAGCGACATTCGCGACCTGGTGCGTGGCCGCGCCTGGTGTCTCGACCGCTTGCTGGAAATCGCCTGGCAGCAGCATGACTGGCACGATGATGGCATCGCCCTGCTGGCCGTGGGCGGCTATGGCCGCGGCGAACTGCATCCGCACTCCGACGTGGACCTGCAGATCCTGCTGGAGCACGACGACGACAGCGCCTACCGCGAGCCGCTCAGCGCCTTCATCACCTTCCTGTGGGATATCGGCCTTGAGATCGGCCACAGCGTGCGCTCGCTGGACGACTGCGAGCGCGAGGCCAGCGCCGACATCACCATCATCACCAACCTGATCGAAACGCGCACCCTGGCCGGCCCCGAGCGCCTGCGCGAGGCCATGCAGGAGCGGCTGTCCACCAGCCGCCTGTGGCCCTCGGAGCCGTTCTTCGAGGCCAAGTGGCAAGAGCAGATCGCCCGCCACCGCCGTTTCAACAACTCCGAGTACCACCTCGAGCCTAACATCAAGAGCTCCCCCGGCGGACTGCGCGATATCCAGATGATCGGCTGGGTGGCCAAGCGCCACTTCGGCACCGAGCACTACTCGCAGCTGGTGGCCGGCGGCTTCATGAACGATGCCGAGCTGCATATTCTCAGCCAGGGCCAGGCCTTTCTGTGGCAGGTGCGCTATGCCCTGCACATGATCGCCGGCCGCGCCGAGGATCGCCTGCTGTTCGATCATCAGGCCACCATCGCCGAGCTGTTCGGTTTTCGTGACACCCCCGAGCGTCTGGCCGTGGAAAGCTTCATGAAGCGCTACTACCGCCACGTCACCGCCCTGGCCGGCCTCAACGACATGCTGCTGCAGCACTTCGACGAGGTCATCCTGCACGCCGGCGAAGACCCCGTCATCGAGCCGCTCAACGAGCGCTTCGAGATCAAGGCCGGCTACATTCAGGCCTGCCATCGCCGGGTATTCAGCGATGACCCCGCCGCGCTGCTCGAGCTGTTCGCGCTGATGGCCGAACACCCGCAGATCGAAGGCGTGCGCGCCGATACCATCCGCCTGATCCGCGATCACCGCCACCTCATCGACGACCGCTTCCGCGACGACCCGCACCATCAGGCGCTGTTCATGCGCCTGCTGCGGGCACCGGGCAACGTCGCCCGCCAGCTGCGGCGCATGAACCGCTACGGGGTGCTCGGCAAGTACCTGCCGGCCTTTGGCCAGGCCGTGGGGCTGATGCAGCACGACCTGTTTCACATCTACACCGTGGACGCCCACACCCTGCGCCTGCTCAAGTGCATCCACGACTTCCACAAGCCCGAGGCCAAGGACAGCTTTCCGGTGGCCGCCCCGCTGGTGCACCAGCTGCCCAAGCTGGAACTGCTGTGGATTGCCGGGCTGTTTCACGATATCGGCAAAGGGCGCGGCGGCGATCACTCGCTGATCGGCGCCGATGAAGTCGAAGCCTTTGCCGAGCGCCATGAGCTACCGCCCCGGGACACCCGCCTGGTGACCTGGCTGGTCAGGCATCATCTGCTGATGTCGATGGTGGCCCAGAAGCGCGACATCGCCGACCCCGAAGTGATCGGCGATTTCGCCCGCATCGTCGCCGACGAGACCCGCCTGGATTATCTCTACGTGCTGACCGTGGCCGATATCAACGCCACCAATCCGACCCTGTGGAACGGCTGGCGCGCCTCGCTGCTGCGCCAGCTGTATACCCAGACCCGCCGCGCCCTGCGCCGCGGTCTGGAGCACCCGCTGGACCGCGACGACACGGTGCGCGAAACCCGCGCCGAAGCCCGCTCGCTGCTGGCCGCGCTGGGTGCCGATATCGCCAGGGTAGACAGGCTGTGGCGCTCGCTGGGCGAAGACTATTTTCTGCAGTACGCCCCCAGCGAGATCGCCTGGCAGACCCAGGGCATTCTTAATCACAACAGCAATCACGGCAGCGTCCATGGAAACAGCGAGCTGCCGCTGGTGATGCTCAGCGCGCCACCAGACGACACCAACGAAGGCGGCACCAAGGTGTTCATTCATACCCGCTCGGTGGACAACCTGTTCGCCGCCACGGCGGCGGCCATGGATCAGCTGGGCCTGTCGATCCACGATGCCCGGATCGCCACCTCAAGCAACGACTGGACGCTCAACACCTTTATCGTGCTGGACGACCGCAGTCAGGCGATCCGCGACCCCCAACGCCTGGACGCCATTCATCACCACCTGGTCGAGGAGCTCGACGATCCCGACGACTATCCGCAGATCGTCACCCGCTACACTCCGCGCCAGCTCAAGCACTTCCGGGTGCCCACCGAGGTGGTGATCGAGCAGGACCCGGCCAACGAGCGCACCCTGCTGGAGCTGGTGGCACCCGACCGCCCCGGCCTGCTGGCCAGGGTCGGGCGCATCTTCATGGAGCAGGAGATCGCGCTCTCGGCGGCCAAGATCGCCACCCTTGGCGAACGGGTCGAAGACGTGTTCTTCATCACCGATCGCAGCGGCGCGCCGCTCACCGACCCCGAACGCCAGCAACGCCTGCGCGAACGGCTGATCGAGGTGCTGAGCGTCTCGGATTGAACCGAAAGCGCTCAGCGTTCACCTAAGGCGTTGTTCCATGCCCGCAGCACCGGCTTGAGCAGAAACTGCATGATGGTGCGCTTGCCGGTGAGAATATCCACCTGGGCCGTCATCCCCGGAATCACCGCGATATCCGCCGTTTCAGGCATGTCGCTCTGGCTTTCCGTGGTGCGCACCTTGATCAGGTAAAAGGTGTTGCCTTCCTGATCGGTGACGGTATCGGCGCTGATGTTGCTCAGTTCGGCCTCCAGGCCGCCGTAGATGGCGAAATCGTAGGCCGTCAGCTTGATGGTCGCCGGCTGGCCAGGGCGCAGAAAGGCAATGTCCTGGGGCGCGATGCGCGCCTCCACCAGCAGGGTATCGTCGGTGGGCACGATATCGACCACGTCTTCACCGGGCTTGGCCACGCCTCCCAGAGTGGTAATCGCCATCCGCTGCACGATGCCATCCACCGGCGAGTAGACCTCGGCCATCTGCACCCGGTCTTCCAGGCCGCTGCTGGCCTTGTTCAGCGCCGCCAGCTCGCCAAGCGTCGTCGAAAGCTCTTCACCCCAGCCGTTGCGGGCCTCCAGCCGGGCTTCACGCAGCTCGCCTTCGGCTTCCTCGATGGCAGACTTCAAGCCCTCCACCTGGGCAGCGGCCTGATCGCGCTCGCCCCGCGCCTGAGATACCGTGCGCTGCAGTCTGAGCACCTCGACCTCCGATACCGCACCGGACTGCAGCAGCGGCCGCGTCAGGCGCAGCTCCTCGCTGGTCATGGAAAGCTCGCGGTTGGCCGTCACATAGCGCGACTGCGCCGAGTCGAGTTCGGCCCGGCGCTGAGACAGCCGCTCGCCGAGAATCGCCTCCTTCTCCGCCAATGCCTCTAGGCTGCGCGCGTAGAGCCTGCGCTCGCGCTCGATCAGCTCGGGGGAAGACTCGAGCAGCTCCGGCGATGGCGTGAACTCCACGCCATTGGCCAGCGCACTCAGCCGCTCGGCCTTGGCCTCCAGCGACTGGGCTCTGGCGCGGTTTTCCTGAAAGCTGGAAATAAAGCGCGTGGGATCGATGCGCATCAGCAGCTCGCCGCGCTCCACGCGATCGCCTTCCTTGACCAGGATTTCCCGCACCACGCCGCCGTCGAAGGACTGGATCTTCTGCAGCTGGCTGGATGGAATTACCCGGCCGGTGCCGCGGGTCACCTCGTCGATGGGCGCGAGGCAGGCCCAGGTGATCAACACGATCACCACCAGTACCACCAGATACAGCAAGACCCGGGCGCGCAGCGGTTCCTGCTGCAGGCGCGCCCAATCGGCATCGCTGGCCCAGTCGCGGTCCAGGTGCGAAGCACTGACCCGGCGCGCGAAGATACGGTCAATCAGCGGACGCATCGGCTTGCCACCCACCCGGGACACCTGCCCTACGGCCTCGAAGCCGCGCTGTTCGGCGCTCTTTCCCGATGCTGACGTTCCTGATACTGAGCTTGTCGACGTCATCTGCCTGCCTTCCCGATGCGACCCTCGCGCAGGTCCTCCAGAATTTTCGCGGGCGGGCCATCGGCCACCACGCAGCCGGCGTCCATGACCACGATGCGATCCACCAGCGACAGCAAGGAGGTGCGGTGCGTCGCTATCACCAGCGTCTTGCCTTCGCCGTAGGCCTTCAGGCGCGCCTTGAAAGCCTCTTCGCTGCCACTATCCATGGCGCTCGACGGCTCGTCGAGCAGCAGAATGGCCGGGTCGTGCACCACCGCCCGGGCGATGGCAACCGCCTGGCGCTGACCGCCGGACAGCATCATCCCGCCCTCGCCCACCGGCATTTCCAATCCTTTGGGATGGCTGTTGATCAAGGTCTCCAGGCCGCTGACGCGGATCGCCCGCAGCAAGGACTCGTCATCGACGCCGTCGCTGCCGGCGCCGGCCACGATGTTGTCGCGCAAGGTCCCGAAAAACAGCCGCACATCCTGGGGCACATGGCCCACATGACGGCGCAGCTCGTAGGGGTCGAACTGACGAATATCGACGCCGTCGATACGCACCGCGCCCTGGGTTGGCTGGTAGAGCCCCAGCAGCAGCTTCTGCAAGGTGCTCTTGCCGCAACCCACTCGCCCCAGCAGGGCGACTTTCTCTCCCGGCTTGAGCGACAGCCTCACGCCGCGCAGGCTGTCCTGCTCGGCATTCGGATAGCGAAAGGTCAGGTTGTCGAGCTGCACCGCGCCCTGCACCACCGGCCGCTCGATGAATACCTTGCCCTGGGGACGCTCATCGGGCTGCTCCATCAGCTGGTTCAGCGAATCCAGCGCGGTGGCCGACTGGTGATATTGAGAGAGCAAGGCCGCCGCCTGGCTGACCGGCGCCAGCGCCCGGCTGGTCAGCATGTAGGCGGCGATCAGCCCGCCCTGGGTCAGGTTGCCATCGACGATCAGGTAGACACCGATCACAATCACGCATACCGACGCCGTCTGCTGCGCCCACTGGGCAATGCTGGTCACCGAGCTGCCGATCATGCGCAGCTGGGCCGTGGTGCGCGACAGCAGCGCCGTGGCCTTTTCCCACAGGCCCTGGGCCCTGCCTTCGCCGCGCACTGTCTTGAGAGTCTCGAGCTGGGAAACCGACTCCACCAGGCTGGCGCTGCGCTGGGCGCTGACTTGCTGGGTCGCCTCGCTCAGCTGATGCAGCTTGCCCTGGGCGGCCAGGGCGTAGAGCAGGATAAACACCATCGCCACGACCAGCGGAATCACCAGCATCGGGCCAATCAGCCCCACGATGGCCACGAACAGCAGCACAAAGGGCAGATCGACCAGCGCGACGACGGTCGCCGAACCGATGAAGGCGCGCACCGACTCGAACGACTGCAGGGTCGAGACGAACGAGCCAGTCGAGGCCGGCCTGGCTTCCATGCGCAGCCCCAGCACCTTGGACATCAGCACCGACGACAGCGCCACATCGGCGCGACTGGCGGCCAGATCGACAAAGCTTGCGCGCACCAGCCGCATAGCCAGGTCGAAGCACAGCACCACGAAGATGCCGATGGCCAGCATCCACAGCGTCTCGGTGGCATGGTTGGGCACCACCCGGTCATAGACGTTGAGCACGAACAGCGGCATGGCCAACGCGAACAGGTTGATCATCACCGAACCCATGATCACGTCGCGATACAGCCGCCGATTCTCGCGGATCACCCCCCAGAACCAGCCCTTGTCGTGACGGCGACCCAGCGACTCGCCCCGCTCATCGAGACGAAAACGCGGCCGCACGTAAATCGAGCGGCCGTTGTAGCGCCGCTTCAGCGCTTCCAGTTCCACCTGGGTCTCGGCCTCGCCCAGCTCCGGGAACACCACCCGCGCCGTGCCCGCCCGGGCATCCACGCCCAGCACCACGCAGGCGCTGCCGGGCTCCAGCAGCACCACTGCGGGCAGCAGTGCCTCGTTGAGCTGCTCGAGGCGGCATTTGACGATCTTCGCGGTCATCCCGGCGCGCCCCGCCGCCCGGGCAAATACGCCCGGCGTCAGGCGGCCGAAGCCGTCCAGTGGCAGCCCCGCCACCAGCGAGGCGGCGCGACTTTCATGGCCATGCACATGGGCGATGGTCAGCAGGCACTGCAGCAGTTCATCGGGCCCGGCCTCGCCTGCCACCTGCCCTGGTGAAGCCGCTGCTGAGGCGTCTGATGACGAACTCTTCGCCTGCCCCTGCGTCTGGCCTTGTTGCGCCTGGCCCTTGGCTTGACCTTCCGCCGGCTCAGCGGCGGTGGAGTCTCTGTCTTTCAGTTCTGGATTCGACAAGAGCCACTCCTGAACGTGGTACGGGACGCGGCGTCTTTGCGACATCGCGTCCCGCGGGCTTATAAGAAAATAAAAAAGCGCTTAGCGAGCGGTCAGCTCGTCCATGCGGTACTGGCGCGCCCCCACCGCCGGGCACAGCGTCTCGGCATCCAGCGTCACGCCGTCGCTGCCCAGATCGGCCAGGCTCGGCAGGTCGTCGCGACGCACCTCCAGTGCCTGCAGCAGCTGCCCCATGGACGCCAGGGTGCGCACATCGGCCAGCGCCACATCGTAGCGGGCGCTGGTGTAGGCACGGCTGGCTTCGAAGTATTCGTTCTCGATGTCCAGCAGGTCGAGCAGCGTGCGCTGACCGATATCGAACTGCTGGCGGTAGGCCTTGCGCACCTGGTCGGAGGACTGACGGTGGCGATCCAGATAGCTCAGCTGGTCGCGCAGGCGCTGGCTGTCGTTGTAGGCAATCTGGGTGGTCTGGCGCACGTCGACGCAGGCTTTCCGGCGCAGGCTGTCGGCCTGCTCGACCCGGGCGCTGGCGGCGCGGAAGCTGGCCTGGTCGCTGCCGCCGCGGTAGAGGTTCATGCTGGCCACCAGCTCGATGCTGCTGCGCGACTGGCGGTCGCTGCCTTCGATGTAGTCGCCGCTGGAGGTGCTGCCACGATAGCTGCCGGTGCGGCCGACCAGGTCGAGGCGCGGGTGATAGCCGGCCTTGGCGATGTCCTGCTCGGCGCGCAGCGCGGCGATGTTCTCGATGGCGGCGTGAAACTCGGGGTTGCCCTCATAGGCCAGGCTCAGCGCCTGGGACACGTCGATCGGCAGCTGGGCGTCGAGCGTCGGCACCGGGGCCAGCGAGGCGGCGGGCAGCTCGCCCACCAGGCGCTGATAGCGCGCCGAGACGTCATGCAGGTTGGAGGCTTCGGTCAGCAGGTTGGACTCGGCCAGCGCCAGGCGACCGTTGATCTGGTCGAGGTCGACCCCGCGGCCGGCACCGGAGCGGGTACGCTCGTCGATCTGGCCCTGCACGCGCCGGTGGCGCTGGTAGTTGTCCTGGGCCAGCCGG
>ERZ1032895.74-NODE-74-length-29366-cov-6.336700_pt1 | contig 29366 bp, 22 predicted proteins | sample MGYA00516687_ERZ1032895 | MGnify/ENA primary metagenome ERZ1032895 (study PRJEB33719, sample SAMN04261600) | wastewater metagenome | biome: rural village; feature: latrine urine exit; material: soil | place: El Salvador | collected 2013-01-14 ... | reverse complement strand
GTCCCCGGTGGTAAGCGAGCGTCTATCCGGCTGCAACCGGGTAGGCGCTCTTTTTGTACGCCCGGCATGGGTATTTACTTGGAGGTGAAAGTCCTCTGGAGGAGAAGATGGTTTAACTCCTAGCCGATGGCAACTGCTGCATCGTGAGGTGTGGTGGGGAGGAAGCCGGTTGGCAAAGCTTGGCACCGAGGTATACGAATCGCATCAGGCATGCAGGTTGGGGTCAGCCAGCAAAAGATGGTGATGCCCGTTCCACCAAGACGGTCTGTGTGTAAATGCGGCGGGGGCTAAGTGAAAGTAAGTGTTCTTATCCGGGGAGGCCTGTCTTAGTGCGTCACCGTTTGGTGAAGCGATCCCTGCCGAGAGGTTGGGGTTGATAGGGCAGGAGTCAGCAGCGGTCGTAGTACCTATCAGGGATCGGTTCGGTGCCCACGCGAAGTGTCCCACCGACTACAAATGATGGGGAAGGACCAAACGCTGGATTTGATATGCAGAATCGATGGTTCTCGTGCAGACGTGCTTGATCGCAGAAAACCGCCTAAACACATCTAGGGGTGGGCAGTCGTGACAGATACTGGTGCATTCCAGGAAGCCTCACTGGCTGTGCGTAGTCGCGTGCTCCCGGCGAATCCTGAGGATGATATCAAGGCCCACCAGAGCGACTTGTGGGAACAGACATTTTCACAAGCGAATCTGTTGGGCGCGTTGAAACGTGTCGAGCGAAACCGGGGTGCCCCTGGTGTTGATGGCCTGACCGTAGCGCAGCTACGGGACTGGTTGTCGCAGCACTGGGAAGCTACCCGACAACAGCTTGATGCGGGGGTGTATCGGCCGTTGCCGGTGGCTCAGGTGATGATCCCAAAACCTGATGGTGGCCAGCGACGACTTGGGATACCCAGTGTGGTGGATCGGTTGGTCCAACAAGCTATCGCGCAAGTGTTGGTCCCGGTGTTTGATCCGGGGTTTGTGCCGGTCTCGTATGGGTTCAGGCCACATCGATCGGCCCATGATGCCGTACTGGTTGCCAAACAGGCGATCCAGGACGGGTATCGGTGGGTGGTTGAAGTAGATCTGGATGCGTTCTTTGATCGGGTCAATCATGATATGCTCATGGCCCGGATTGCGCGGAAAGTAGAAGACACACGATTGCTTCGTCTGATTCGTGCCTATCTTCAGGCAGGAATCATGACTGATGGGGTCGTGCAAGCAACTAGTCAGGGAACCCCGCAGGGTTCTCCCTTGTCACCGTTGTTATCGAACATCTTGTTAGATGATTTCGATCAGCTGTTTTGGTCTCGTGGTCACCGATTCGTTCGGTACGCTGACGATATCCGCGTGATGGTGAGATCGAAACGGGCCGCATATCGAGTGCTTGAAGTCGCCACGCGCTTCTTTGAGGATCGGTTACGGTTGAAAGTGAACCGGACAAAATCATCTGTGAAACCAGCATCTTCAGCTGAGCTGCTGGGATATGCATTTTATTTTGCCAAAGGGTCACAGGTTAAACTGCGGATGGCGCCTGCGACCCGGCAACGGGTCAAAGAGCGTCTCCGTGCGCTGACCTCGCGCAGGTGGAGTGTTTCCATGGAAGAGCGGCTGCGCCGACTGAATCAATACATCCGCGGGTGGATGGGCTATTTCCGGCTGCTTGACACGCCGAAGATCCTCAAAACCCTGGACAAGTGGTTTCATCGTCGGCTCCGCCAGATCCGATGGAAAGAATGGAAACGTCCCAAAACCAGGATACGGATGCTCCGCAGCCTGGGCATACGCCCAGAACTGGCGTATCAATGGGGCAATGCCAGTCGGGCATACTGGCGAATCGCCAAATCCCCGATCTTGCACCGCGCGCTTCCGAGACACTACTGGCACGACCACGGTGTCATCTTCTTCTATGATGCTTGGCTACGCTTTCGTCCAAACGGCTAAGCGAACCGCCGGGTGCGGGCCCGCATGCCCGGTGGTGTGAGAGGAGGGTCGGGAGACCCGACCCTCCTACTCGATCCAAAAACCCGGTTCGTGGTGACCAATTAGCCCCATGGCAGCCAACAGTGTCACGTAGTTGTCACGACATCAGGCTGACCGCGGCGATGAGCCCCAGGGAACAGGCCAAAATAGACAGTCCCACGTGTTGCAGCCAGGTGATGACGGCTCTGCCCGGTTTCTCTAGGGACTGTTGTGCGGCTGTCAGTGCGACGGTGGAGTAGGTGGTCAAGGAGCCAGCCAATCCGCCGAGCAGGATCAGCACAAGGCGCGCATCGATAACCTGTTCCAAGGCGAGTCCGGCGGCAACGCCGGCGAGGCCTGAACCGATCAGATTGACCAGCAAGATGCCGCGGCGGGGGAGATAGCGGTCTGCCAGATATCGCAGCACAGCACCCACGGCGGAGGCGAGCACGAACAACACCAGGATCATCATTGCTCAGCGCTGCGACGGCCGACCCGATAACTCGCCGCGGTCAGGAGTGTTGTCACACCGAGGTACCCCGCTAACGCCAGGACAATGAGCAACCCCATCCACAGGGACGACACCGACCAGGCGGTACCAATACTGGGCTGGCCCGCTGCAGCCAGACTCACCGCAAGAGCCAGTGCCGACATTGTGGTGAAAGACCCCAGCAGCCCAACAGTGATGCCCTTGTGCAATGGCTCGGGCCAGTTGCGATGCGTCGCATAGCCTGCAACAAAGCCCAGCAGTACAGACCCGATCACATTCACGATCAGCGTGGGCAGCGGGTCGCTTGGATCTCCTGGAAACGTCAGGGATGGCCAGGGCAAATAGACCCGGGCCAGCGCGCCGACTGCACCGCCAACTGCTACCGCCATAACGGTGCCAGGATGAGGTTTAGGCGCGGGATTGGCCACGGAGTGCAGGGTTGAGACGTTCTAGCACGTCGTCGTGCAGGTGAGTGTTGGTAGCCAGACCATGGCCACCGTAGGGACCTGGTTCGCCATCCAGTGAGGTAAAGGTGCCACCGGCTTCGGTAACAATCGGGACGAGTGCAGCCATATCATAGACTTCGAGTTCGGGCTCGCAGGCGATATCCACAGCACCTTCGGCCACCAGCATGTAGGACCAAAAATCGCCAAATGCCCGCACGCGCCAGACGTCGGAGGTCAGCTGGAGGAACTCGCTGACGTTGCCGCGGTCGCGCCAACCTTCTAGCGAGGAAAACGATAACGAGGCATCTGAAATCTCAGTGACATCCGAGGCGTGGATGCGCGTCGCGTTCGATAGCGATTTACCGGTGTACGCACCACCGCCGGAATAAGCCCACCAGCGGCGATTCAGCGCAGGCGCGGAAACCACCCCGACAACCGGTTCATTATCTTCCACGAGCGCAATCAGGGTCGCCCACACCGGAACGCCGCGCACAAAGTTTTTGGTGCCGTCGATCGGGTCGATGATCCAACGGCGTTTGCCGGAGCCGGTGTGACCGAATTCTTCGCCGGTCACGGCGTCGCGGGGGCGAGCGCGTTTGAGTTGTTCTCGAATGAGCTCTTCTGCTGCGCGATCCGCGTCGGAAACCGGCGTCATATCCGGTTTGGTATCGACTCTCAGGTCAACGGCCTGAAACCGGGACATGGTGAGCGCGTCGACGGAATCGGCGATAACCAGTGCAAGATTGAGGTCTTCGCGGTAACCCTGGCGGGAGGGGGTGAGCTGCATGGTGGAGTGTCTTTCCTTGTTGGGGTCTTAGTCAAAGTCTTCGGATTCGAGGCGATTGGCCAGCAGTCTACGCAAGGAGGCCAACCGCTGGGGACCGGACTCACCGGCGTGACCGGCGGCCACCCACGCGTCCAAGGCACAACCGGGGGAGTCCTCAGTGTGGGTGCAGCCGCGCGGGCAATCGACAATGGCAGCACCCAGATCCTCAAAAGCTGCAACAACGGTATCCGGATCGACCAGCCCCATACCGAAGGATCGGATGCCCGGGGTATCAATGATCATCGAGGTGCCGGCTTGGTTCAGCGGAATGGCGAGGGCGGACGACGACGTATGCCTACCGCGCCCGGTGACCACGTTGACGTGGCCGACCGCTCGCTCCGCGCCGGTCAGCGCGTTGAGCAGGGTTGATTTGCCGACCCCCGAGGGGCCAATGAGTGCAGAGATATGCCCGGCTAAGCGGTCCTGGAGAGCATCCAGATCGGCCGGATGCAGGATGGGGGACAGGCTAGGGTCGCCGTCGTCGGTATTGACCGGCCCGATGGTGAAAATCTCCAGGTTGAGGTGGGCGTAATGCTCTCGAAGCGCATCGGGTACCGCCAGATCGGTTTTGGTGATGCACAGTATTGGGGTGATACCCGCATCGTAGGCTGCGACCATGGCGCGGTCGATAAAGCCGGTGCGCGGTTCGGGATTGGCTGCTGCGACCACGATCACCAGTGTGTCAGCATTGGCCACGACCACGCGTTCATAGGCATCCGTGTCGTCGGCGGAGCGGCGCAGCACGGTTTCGCGGGGTTGCAGGCGCACGATGCGGGCCAGGGTGCCCTCGTCACCGGAAGTATCACCGACGACGTCGACCAGATCGCCCGTGACGATGGCCGTGTTGCGCATTTCTCGTGCGCGCATCGCGGTAATATAGCGTGCCTTGGCACCGCGAGAGGATTTGGTCTTGCGCTGGGCCGGCAGGTAGATCGTGTAGCGTCCGCGATCGACTGTGGTGACTCGTCCGGTGACGGCGTCGTCGTGGGCCGGACGGTCTTTGGTACGGGGGCGGCTGCCACGTTTTGAGGGACGCTGAGGGACCGATGACTCGTCATAGCGCGAGTAATCGATGCGGTTGCGGCTCATGCGCGGAGGTCCCGTTCTCCGGCGGCGAGTTTCGCCCACGCGCTTGGGAAATCCGGCATGGTCTTGGCGGTGGTGGCAATGTCATGAACCACGGTATGTTCTATGACCAGCCCGATGATTGCTCCGAACGTGGCCATGCGGTGATCCGCGTAGGATTCTAGTGTGGTACCGGTCAGCTCATAGCCACCAGCGAAGGCCAAGTAATCGGGTCCTTCCTCGATGGTGGCGCCAAGTTTCGTAGCCTCGGTGTTGAGGGCTTTCAGCCGATCGGTTTCGTGGCCGCGCAGGTGGCCGATGTTGGTCAAGCGGGTGGGTCCGTCGGCCAGCAGTGCTAGGGCGGCGGTCGTGGGGGTCAGCTCGGCAAGATCAGCGAGGTCACCCCCACCGGTGATGACGGGGTGCCCGTTGGCATCGCGTTTCCCGGTGACGGTGAGACTGCCATAGTTGGTTCCGGCCACGGGTTCAAAGGTCACAGTTGCCCCGAAGGCGGGCAGGATGTCGCGCCACCGGTCACCAATTTGGGTGGTGTGTTGTGGCCAGTAGGGTACGGTCACGCTGCCGCCGGTGACCACGGCCGCGGCAAGGTAGGGTCCGGCGTTGGACAGATCGGGTTCCACGGCGGTGTCGGTGGCGGTGATGGGTCCCGGGTGGACCATCCAGCGGTTGGGCTCGGGTTGTTCAATGCGCACGCCGGCGGCCTCGAGCACGTTGATGGTCATCGCGATGTGTTCCGGGCTCGGGGTATGTTCTCCGGTATGGCGCAGATCTAGGCCGCGACCAAAGGTTGCCCCCACCAAGAGCAGGGCGGAGACAAACTGCGAGGAACCGCCCGAATCGATTCCCACCGCACCGCCGGGCACGGGACCTTCGCCGTGCACGGTGAGAGGCAGGGTGGTGACGGGGTCCTGGCCGTTGGCGCTGATGCGGGCGCCGGCTTGGATCAGGCCATCGATGACGGGTCCCATCGGGCGGGCATAAGATTGTTCATCACCGTCGACGAGCACGGTGGCATTCGTTCCGGCGGCCACACCGGGAATGAACCGCATCACGGTCCCCGCCAGGCCCGAATCCACCGTGATCTGACCGGTGGTTTCGGCCAGGCGGATAGGCGTGACGTCCAGCATGGTCGGGTCATCATTGACCTGCTGGAAAGTGGCCCCCAGGGCGGTGAGCGCTTGGACCATCAGATCGGTGTCGCGCGAGACGAGCACACCGGTCAGGCGGCTCGGGGTCTCGGAGAGGGCAGCGAGGACAAGATGTCGGTTGGTTAATGATTTGGAACCCGGTAACGCCACGGTCGCGTGGATTGGGGCATCGGTGAACGGTGCGGACCATAATTCACCGGGGGCGGGTGTCCTTGTGACCAACACTGACCTCTTTCGTAATCGACACAATGGGTTGACCAGACTTCTTCCAAGATACCTTGTTCTCGCTGACAGCGTGGCAGTTGGGGAGATGTTGAGGGAATATTTAGGTTCCGCCCATCGCTGTAGATGCTAGATGATCAACGTGGCGGAACCACAGTAGGGCGGGCGTGATACAGCAGTGCTAACACTTTATGCGCCGATAGAAACCTCTCATGAGCAGGTTTTGAGATTAGACTTAGCTGGGATGACTCCTTTGCCTTCTGAAATTCCCGCAGCCGATGATGGCTCTCGCATTGATCCGAAAGCTGAGACGGAAGCACAACGCAGGGACCGTTTTGAACGGGACGCGATGCAATACGTGGATCAGCTGTATTCCGGTGCCTTGAGGATGACCCGTAATCCCGAAGACGCCGAAGATCTGGTGCAAGAAGCTTATGCGCGTGCGTATTCTTCGTTTCACCAGTACAAACCCGGTACGAATTTGCGTGCCTGGTTGTTTCGGATCCTGACGAACACGTACATCAATATTTATCGCAAGCGTCAGCGTCGTCCGCAAGAAGCCGACGGCGATGGCCTGGAAGATTGGCAGATGGCCAGAGCGGCTGAACATACGTCCTCCGGCTTGCGCTCAGCGGAGACCGAAGCCCTGGATGTCCTGCCCGATAGCGACGTGAAGAACGCGCTGGCAGAAATCTCTGAAGACTTCCGGATCCCCGTGTACCTGGCGGACGTTGAAGGCTTTGCTTATAAAGAGATCGCTGACATTTTAGATGTGCCAATTGGTACGGTGATGTCGCGGTTGCACCGGGGACGCCGTAGCTTGCGTGAGCTGCTCACAGATTATGCCGCTGAGCGCGGTATTAAAGGCGCGATTGAATTACAGAAAAAACAACAAGCCAAAGCATCGGAGGAGGCCCAAAAATGACACATGAAACACAAGACGTTCGGACCGAGTCCGATCGCACCCAAAACGGTGGTTGCACCGAAGCCCGCATTGAAAGCATTTATCACTATTTAGACGGAGCTTTGGGTTCTGAGGATCTCGCAGAAGTTCGCGCCCACATTGATGGCTGTCCAGAGTGCCAGTCTGAGCACGATCTGGAATTGATTATCCGCGACGTCGTGAAGCGTTCATGCGGTGAAAAGGCCCCGCGCAGTCTCAAAGATAAGATCTTGCATCGCATTAGTGAGCTCAAAGCCAGCGAGTAGTTTTAGGTCTGGCCGAGGGCAACAAAAAAGTCTGAACCAGTTGGTTCAGACTTTTTTCTTCCCAAGAACGCTTAGGCGTTTGGACGCTTGCCAGAGTTGGCACGGTTCTTGCGACGATCCTTGCGTTTGCGACCACGTTTACTCATCGTGTGGCTCCTTTCTAAAATGGTTCCACGCTAGTGTACCACTGACAATTAGCCGTGAATGCTTGGGTCCGCAATTCCGAGCCACTCAAACCAGCCGCGGTTCAAGACCAGCCACGCGATAAGCCCGTAGGCCGCCTGGCCCGGCAGACCGTCGTTGATCATGACGTCTTCATTAAAGTTCTGGTGGTTCACTAAATCCGTCAACGCATCAATGTAGGTGACCCCTCGTCGTTCTGCGACGTCCTGATATGCCGCATTGAGTTGGGCCAAGTGAGCATTTGTTTCCTGGTCCTGGGCCGGGGTGGGGCCAACCACGAACGTTGAAAGGTTGTGCTGGGCGGCCCTGTCTAAAATATTGGCCAGGTGCAGTCGGGCTCGGGCCGAGGAACCCATGGTGACCATTGGATCATGCGGAACGGCGATAATCATCCGGTTTTCGGTTTCTTGTGTTGCTAGCCGCGGTAAGACTTCTGGCTCCCAACGCTCAGAAAGTCGTTCGGTCGTCTCGTCGGGGAAGACCAACGGATAGGATTCGATGACCAGGTCTGGCGCGTGAGTTTTCGCTAATACCCGGCCCAGCCAGCCCAGGCCCCGCGCATCACCCACACCGGTCAGCGTTCGAGATCCAACGGAGAACAACCGGATGTTTCGCGTGTGCACGTGTCTTGCCTCTTTCCTTAGCCTGTTCGTTGTAACCACTGTAGTCGTCTAGAGCCACAATGGGTGGTTAAACGCCTGTTGCGGCCCAAAAACAGGGACCGCAACAGGTTGGACTACAGCTGGTGTAGTCGACTACGAACCGAAGATATCCTGTAACAGGGTGTCATGTTCTTCATCGTGGCGCGGCTTATTGCCGACGGATGGAGAAGCGGCTGCTGGACGGCTGATGAGCGTGACGTCACGGTCTAATGCCGGCAGCAGGTTCTGCAGCATGAATGGCCATGGGCCTTGGTTTTCTGGTTCGTCTTGAATCCAGCTGACCTTGGCGTTGTCGTATTTGTTGAGCTCGGCCTGAATCTCTTCGATCGGCAGTGGGTAGAGCTGTTCGACACGCACGATGGCGACGTCGGACTCTAGGTCCAGTGCCTTGCGACGCTGAATCAAGTCATAGTACAGACGCCCGGAGACCAACAGGAGTTGCTTGGCCGACTTTGGCGCGGTGTCGTCGGGGACGACCGGCATGAAACGACCCTTAGTGAAGTCCTCGACCTGCGAAGCAGCAGCGCGCAGGCGCAGTAACTGTTTCGGGCTGAACACGATCAACGGACGACGTGGCGTCGAGTAGGCATGTTCGCGCAGCAAGTGGAAGTGGTTTGCCCCATAGGACGGCTGGACGACGCGCATGTTGTTTTCCGCAGACAGTTGCAGGAAGCGCTCAATGCGTGCCGATGAGTGGTCTGGTCCTTGACCTTCATAACCGTGCGGCAGGAGCAACACGATTGAGGAGTGCTGGTTCCACTTCTGCTGGGATGAGGAGATGAACTCATCGATCACAATCTGGGCACCATTGACGAAGTCACCGAACTGGGCTTCCCACAGCACCAGTGCCTCTGGGCGCTCAACCGAGTACCCATATTCGAAGCCCAGTGCCGCGTATTCACTCAGCAGAGAGTTATATACCCAGAACTTGCCCTGATTGTGAGACAGCGACGACAGCGGCGTCCACTCGTCATTGGTATCGCGATCGTAGAAGACTGCGTGACGCTGCACGAAGGTACCGCGGCGGCTATCCTGACCGGCCAGCCGAACCGGGACACCTTCCATCATCAAGGAACCAAAGGCTGCCAGCTCTGCAAAGCCCCAGTCGATGTTGCCATCGATGGCCATCTTATTGCGGCGTTCAAGCAGCGTGACCAATTTCGGGTGGACGTTGAAGCCCTCGGGGATTTCCGTGTGGACTTCGCCGATGCGGCGCAAGACGTCTTCAGAAATCGCTGTGGTTTCCGGAGTGTAGGTCTTGGATGTGTCTTCGATCCCGTGGGCCGAACCAAGCACAGGGATCGGTGACGTCTCGGCTTCACCGATTTCGGCAAAGGCAGATTCCAGACGATTCTTGTAGTCGGCTGCCGCCTGATCGGCTTCTTCCTGAGTGATGTCACCACGACCAACCAGCGCATCCACGTAGAGGCGACGGGTGGAGGTTTTGTTGGCGATCAGGTTGTACATGCCCGGCTGGGTCATCGACGGGTCGTCACCTTCGTTGTGACCACGACGACGGTAGGTGATCAGATCTAACACGACGTCGCGGTGGAAGCGCTGACGGTATTCGAATGCCATCTGGGCTGCGTGTACCACGGCTTCTGGGTCATCTCCATTGACGTGGAAGACCGGAGCCTGAATGGCACGTGCGACGTCGGTGGCATAAGTCGATGAACGGGACTGCGATGGTGGGGTCGTGAACCCAACTTGGTTGTTGATCACAACGTGCACGGTTCCACCGGTACGGTAACCGCGCAGCTGGGACATTTGCATGGTCTCAAACACCACGCCCTGGCCAGCAAAAGCGGCGTCACCGTGAATCTGGATGGGCAGCACCGAGAACGACTTGGGCGACTTCGCGCCGTGGTCATAACGGTCCTGTTTCGCACGCACGATGCCTTCCAACACCGGGTTGACAGCTTCTAGGTGCGATGGGTTCGCTGCTACCGACACGGTGGTGGTGTTGCCGTTATACGACTTGAACGTGCCCTCGGTCCCGAGGTGGTACTTCACGTCTCCGGAGCCCTGGGCAACAGTCGAATCGACGTCGCCAACGAATTCCCGGAAGACCTGGGTGAAGGTCTTGCCAGCGATGTTCGTCAACACGTTGAGACGACCGCGATGGGCCATACCAATGGCTACTTCATCCAGACCATCGTCTGCGGCACCTGACAGCACCGCATCCAATAGTGGAATCAGCGATTCAGAGCCTTCCAGTGAGAAACGCTTCTGCCCGACGAACTTGGTCTGCAGGAAGGTTTCGAACGCTTCGGCAGCGTTGAGGCGACCCAGGATGCGCAGCTGTTCTTCGCGGGTTGGTTTAACGAACGGGTGTTCCAGTTTGTCCTGGAACCAGGCGCGTTGTTCTGGGTCATCAATGTGCATGTACTCATAACCCGAATTCCGGGTATAGGCGTCACGCAACACTCCGAGCAAATCACGCAGCAGCATATGCGATTTGCCGCCGATGCCACCGGTGGGCCAGACACGGTCTAAGTCCCACAGGGTCAACCCGTGGGAGTCGAGATCGAGATCCGGGTGGGTCCGCATACGGTATTCCAGCGGATCGGTGTCAGCGATCAGGTGGCCACGCACACGGTAGGAGTGGATCAGTTGCTGAATCCGGGCGGCTTTGCCGACCTCGTCTTCTGGGTCGACCTGGACGTCTGGCGCCCAGCGAACCGGCACATGCGGAATACGCAGGTTGACGAAGATGTCGTCGTAGAAATTATCCTCGCCCAGCAGCAAGCTGTGGACGGTACGTAAGAATTCACCGGATCCAGCACCCTGGATGACACGGTGGTCATACGTCGAGGTGACGGTCATGGTCTTCGACACGGCGAGGTCAGACAGCACCTTTTGCGAGGTACCTTCAAATTCTGCCGGGTACGTGAGCGCACCGACACCGATGATCGCGGCTTGACCTTCGGACAGGCGAGGAACCGAGTGCACGGTCCCAATTCCGCCGGGGTTGGTCAGCGACACAGTGGTGCCGGAGTGGTCATCCATGGTCAGTTTATTATTCAGTGCACGCTTGACGAGATCATCGTAGGCTTCCCAGAACTCACGGAAGCTCATGTCCTCGACGGCCTTAATGGATGGCTGGACGAGGGCGCGTTCGCCTTTGTCGCCCGGCAGGTCAATGGCCAATCCGAAGTTGATGTGCGCCGGGTTGACCTTGAATTTCTTGCCGTCTTGTTCGCGGTAGATCGCGTTCATCTCAGGGTGTTTGACCAGTGCGCGGATGACTGCATACCCGATGAGGTGGGTGAAGGAGACACGACCACCGCGGGTACGTTGCAGGTGGTTATTAATAATTGTCCGGTTGTCTACCAGGGCCTTGACTGGCATATCGCGCACGGTGGTGGCGGTTGGCATGGACAGGGATGCATCCATGTTGTTGGCGATCGCCTGGGGCATACCGCGAAGACGAATCCATTCGTCCTCTTTGACTTGTTCGGCATCTTCTTTTGCGCGCTCTTCGCGAGCAGCAATCGATGGCTCAGAAGTGATGGCTTGTGGGGCTGCTTCGGCGCGACGAACTTTTGGTTGTGGTGGTTTAGTCCCGTTAGCCGCGGCTGCTGCGGTCGCAGTTTTCGTTGCCTGCTTTGGGGCATCGGCTGCAGGTTTAGCAGCTTGTTGTGGTGCTGCTTGAGCTGGGGCTGCGGTCTGTGAACGTGCTGCGCTCTGGAGAGAATCAGAGCTACTGGCAGCTTCTAAACGGGCGAAAATCTCAGCCCATTTTTCATCCACAGAAGACTTATCCGCCTTGTACTTTTCGTAGATATCCGCAACAAGCCATTCATTGCCGGGAAATTCCTCGGAGAGCTGGGCGGACGTAAGTTCTGGCACGGTGAAGGCCTCTTCCGTAATTTCTTGTTTTTGTGCGTACACGTGGCGAGATCTCTAACCGCCGGGCCGACGAACCTCGCCGTCGGGGCCGTTCATGGTGTCCCGGTACTTGGCTTGAGTGAAGCTGGACTCACTCAGGCCAGCCATCAACGGCAGCTGGATCTATCATAGTGACTTTCATATCTAAATTGCCACAGAATACGTCGGATTGCTCACAGATCGGCTGCACGCAAAAAGTACCGCAGAAATCGTGATGTGCAGCACTATTGCGGTGTAGTGCAGAATCGCAACCGCTGCCAGTTGAACAAAAAACTGTCATGATGGTTTTATGCGTTTTCTTAACCCCGTTTCTACGGACCTTACCTATTCAGATGTTTTTCTTGTACCGTCCTGTTCCGAGGTCGGGTCGCGAATGAATGTTGATATCTCCGCCACCGATGGCACCGGAACAACGATTCCAGTCGTGGCGTCCAATATGAGTGGCGTGACGGGACGGCGCATGGTAGAGACCATCGCCCGTCGCGGCGGGCTGGGGATCTTCCCGCAAGACACTCCGCTGCATCTGATCCAAGAATCCATCGACTGGATCAAATCTCGCGACACGCTTTTCGAAACACCGCTGTACGTGGGGCTTGACGACCGTGTTTTAGATGTTCGCCACCTTGCAGAAAAGCGGAACCACCCGGCAGTGTGCGTCGTCGATGCGGATCAGGCGCTCCTAGGGATCGTGCACAACGCGGAGACCGAAAGCATTGATCAATTCGCCTCGGTGCAATCGTTGCTGCGCGAACCGCTCTACACGGTTGCCGCGTCTGATCTGAAGGACCTGCCTGCCGAGGCGCGCGCCAAAGCACTGCGCGACCTCTATATGAAAATGCATGACGCTCAGGTCAACTACGCACCCGTGGTCGACGGCACGCGGCTGGTCGGGGTGCTCACGCTCAACGGCGTGTTGCGCTCTACCATTTTCACACCGGCCGTCGATGCGCACGATCGTTTGCTCGTCGGTGCAGCGGTTGGGGTTAATGCCGACGTCGCCGAGCACGCCGAAGCGTTGGTGGCCAGCGGGATCGACGTCATTGTGCTCGACACCGCCCATGGGCACCAAGAAAAGATGCTGTCTGCGTTGCACAGCCTGCGAGACCTGCCGGTTCCCGTCGTGGCCGGTAACGTCGTCTCGGCCGAGGGGACACACGATTTGATCGAAGCCGGCGCCGATATCGTCAAAGTCGGTGTCGGACCAGGCGCCATGTGTACGACCCGCATGATGACAGCCGTGGGAAGGCCACAGTTCTCGGCGGTTTATGACTGTGCCCAAGCGGCCGCATCTCACGGCAAACACATTTGGGCAGACGGCGGCATTAAGTATCCGCGAGATGTGGCGTTAGCCCTGGCTGCAGGAGCGGCCCAGGTCATGATCGGTTCCTGGTTCGCCGGCACCATGGAATCACCCGGCGATATGTTCGTGGATCGGGAGGGTCGCAAATACAAAGAGAACTTCGGTATGGCTTCGGCCCGGGCAGTGTCTGCCCGAACGGTTCAAGATGATGCATTTGAACGAGCCCGCAAAGCCTTCTTTGAAGAAGGTGTTTCCGGTTCCAAGATGTATGTCGACCCCGCACGCCCGTCGGTGGAGGATCTGCTGGACGACATTACCGCCGGGGTGCGGTCGTCTATGACCTATGCAGGCGCGAGAAACCTTGCCGAATTCCATGAACGCGCCGTCGTAGGAATCCAATCCGCCGCAGGATATGAGGAAGGAAGACCGGTTGCCAGTTCCTGGTAATCACCAGGCCCTATAATAGATGCATCATGGACGATGACAGACGTGCCCGACGCACAGATCACAAAACAATTCGCCACGCTCCGGCGAACGAAATGGAGCCTCCGAGTTGGCCGCTAAGCCAACACGATGAGATGTCCCGGGGCGGTGATCCCTGGTGTTAGTTGAATGGTTACTCTTCGGCGTCAGCATGCTGCTGATTGTCGGCAACGGTTTTTTCGTTGCGGTGGAATTCTCGCTGATCTCGCTGGACGTACCCACGGTCCAACGCATGGTCGATGATGGCGACAAAGGCGCTGAACCGGTGCTCAAAGCCTTGAAATCACTATCCACCCAACTGTCATCGTGCCAATTAGGTATCACCTTGACCGCCCTGTTGACGGGCTTCTTTTTGGAGCCCTCACTGGGCGTGCTCTTTCAGGTGCCGTTAGAAGCCATCCTGGGAGACAACCAAGCACTCGTGTATTCGGTGTCGCTGACCCTGGCCATGATTATCGGCACGGGCTTGTCGATGCTCATCGGTGAGCTGGTGCCAAAGAACCTGTCATTGGCCACAGCGATGCCGGTCGCGCGTCTGCTGGCCCGACCGCAACTGATCTTCACCGCGATTTTTCGCCCGATCATTGCGGGTTTGAATAACTTCTCGAACTGGGTTCTAGGTCTGTTTGGGATGGCCGCACAAGAGGAACTCTCCGGTGCTCGCACCCCCGAGGAACTCTCGTCGTTGGTGCGTCGCTCCGCCGAGATGGGCACCCTGGACGTGAAAACTGCGGCATTCGTTGATCGAACGTTGAAATTTAGTGAACGCACCGCAGCCGATGTGATGACGCCACGCATGGATATGGAAACGGTCGAGGCCAACCAAAGCCTCGATGAAGTCCTCGCGGTGGCGCGCTCCACCGGCTATTCCCGTTTTCCGGTCACCGAAGGCCACGCCGATGAAATCCGCGGTGTGCTGCACATTAAAAAAGCGATTGCTGTGCCACGGTCCAGACGCGCTCACCTGTCGGCCGCCACCATAACCAGCGACATTACGCGCGTACCCGAGGCCGTGAATCTGGATACCCTGATCACCGATCTACGGGAAGCCCCCTTTCAGATGGCCGTCGTCGTCGATGAATACGGTGGCACCGCCGGTGTGGTGACGCTGGAAGATCTTGTGGAAGAAATCGTTGGCGAAGTTGCCGACGAACACGATCGTCTTAGCCCCGGCGTTTTACAAAGTGCCGACGGCGGCTGGTTCTTCCCAGCCCGGCTTCGTCCCGATGAGGTCATGACCTATATCCCGGGCCTGATCATCGAAGAAGATGAAGCCTATGAAACGGTCGGCGGATTTATCATGGCCGAGCTCGGTCGAGTCGCAGATGTCGGCGATACGGTCGATCTGGACAACGGGACCCTGGAAGTTCGGCGGATCGATGGACACCGCATTGAACGGGTGAAATACATGCCAGAGGACTCCGATCGTGACGAAACAGCCCGTGCATCGAAGGAGGACGCATGAGCGAGCACATTCCTGGCCTGTTGTGGCTGATCGTTTTGCTGGCTGGTAACGCCTTCTTTGTCGCCGGTGAGTTTGCGGTCATGGGCGCACGAAGGGCTCAGATCGAACCCCGAGTCGAAGACGGCTCCAAACTTGCTAAATACGCACTGTTTGCGATGGAACACGTCACCGATATTCTGGCCATTTGTCAGCTCGGGATTACCGTGTGTTCGTTGTTAATCTTGAATGTTTCGGAACCGGCGATCGCCTATATCTTTACCGTGCCCCTGGAAGCACTCGGGATCGACGCCGGATTTGCTAGCACGATCGCCTTCATTTTGGCGCTGATTATCGTGACGTTCCTGCACGTCACCTTCGGCGAGATGGTCCCAAAGAATGCTGCGGTCAGTATCGCCGACCGCGCTGTATTGATCTTGGCGCCTCCGTTAGTGTTCTTGGATAAAGTCTTCAAGCCGGTCATCCGTATTCTGAACTGGTCAGCAAATATCATCCTGCACCTGTTCAAGGTCGAACCAAAACAAGAAGTGACCTCGACCTATACCCTTGAAGAGGTTCAGTCGATCGTGGCTGAATCGCAACGCACCGGTCTCGTCGATGACCAAACCGGACTGTTATCCGGGGCGCTGAGTTTCTCAGATATTCCTGCCAAAGACGTCATGGTCCCGATCGATCAGATCATTTCGATCGACTCGACCGCCACCCCGGAAGACTTTGATCAGGCCGTGCGAAAAACCGGGTTGTCGCGTCTCGTCGTCGAAGATACCTCCGATGACACGGTCATTGGATACCTGCACATCAAGGACCTAATGTCGATCCCAAATGAGCGGTATACGGCACCAATTCCGGTCAATCGTGTGCGGTCGATGGTCAACATCACCGAAGATAAGCACATCGACGACGCCCTAACGGTCATGCAGCGCATTGGGGTCCACATGGCGCGTGTTCAAGACGCCCACGGCACCACCGTCGGGGTGCTGTTCTTGGAGGACGTCATCGAGGTGTTGGTCGGTGAGATTCGTGACATCACCCAGTCGCAGCGAGTCACGATTCGACAGCAAATGGGCAGGGCCGGCGGAGAGCCAAGTCTCTAGCTGACTGGCCTGGCCAAATAATTGCTAATGCGAATGATTTGCATTAGTGTGGTGGTGGACGTCGGAGACTCGGCGTTGCCTCGTCCCGTATTTCGTGAAGGATTCTTGATGCACCAGCCCCCCAAGCGCCCGCTGATGGTTGTCGCAACCCTGGCACTATTTGGGTTGCCACTCTCGGCCTGCACTGCGGATGGAGGCGAGGATGGGGCCGCGGCCGACGCGACCGCCACGATCGTTGTGACCACCACCCAGGTCGGGTCGGTGGTCAACCAGATCACCGAGTGCGCCGGCGGTCACACTGAGGTTTTGATGAGTGCCGCGGATGATCCGCACCAGTTTGAAGCCTCCAGCGCTCAGATGGCCGACATGATTGCGGCCGACCTGGTAGTCACCAACGGTCTGGGTCTTGAAGCCTCAATGCAGCGCTCTATCGAAAATGCGGTCACCGATGGAGCCGAGGTCTTTGAGCTGGCCCCGCAACTGCACCCCATACCGCTTGAGCGCGAGGGCCATGATCATGCGGCAGAAGCGCACGGTAACGATGAGCACGACCACGGTGCCCACGATCCGCACATCTGGATGGATGTCTCCCGAATGGCCGATGGCGCAGAGCTGATCGGTGACACGATCGCGGAGGCCTCCGGCGATGACACTTACACCTCGTGTGGGGCAGAAGTCGCCGAAGAGTTACGCACGGTCGATGCCCAAATTGAAGAAACGCTGGAACCGATCGAAGCTGCGCGCCTGGTTACCGACCACGCGGCCTACGGGTATTTCGCCGACCGCTACGGATTGCAGATTGAAGGTGTGGTCATTCCTGGTGGCTCGACCGACGGGGAGCCGTCGTCGCAGGACCTCACCCAGCTCACCCAGTTACTCAACGACCAAGCCGCCGATGCGCTGGTGACGTCGAAAGCCAATAACAACCGGATGATTCAGGCGCTATCGGAAGAAACCGATGGCACCATCCCGATCGTGGAACTCTATGAATCGGCCGTCGGCGAGCCGGGCTCCGAGGCCGCAACCTATCAGCAAGCGATGTTGTATAACGCCCGCACCCTCGCCGAGGCCCTGAACTAACGATGCTGACCTACAGAAAGGATGCCCGGTAGTGGAGCTACTGCACTGGGTGGTTGAACCATTCCAGGCTGGATTTCAGATCCGAGCCCTGCTCGGGGGACTCTTAGCCGCCCTGATGTCCAGTTTCGTGGGTGTCTGGTTAGTGCTGCGCGGCATGAGCTTCTTCGGCGACGCCTTCGTCCACGGCGTCGTCCCCGGAATCGCCGCTGCAGTCCTGTTTGGGTTCTCGCCCTATCTGGGGGCCGCCTTAGCCGCCCTCGTCATGGTGAGTCTGATGGAATTGGTCTACCGGACGACCAGCCTGAAAGAAGACACGGCCATTGGGTTGTTATTTGTGGGCATGATGGCCCTGGGCGTCGTCCTGATCTCGCGCGCCGATAGTTTCCAAGGCTCGTTGACCGCTATTTTATTTGGTGATGCCTTGGGCGTCAGCTGGAATGATATCCAGATGCAGCTGCTGTTTGTGATCGGCGTGGGCGCGCTGTCGTTGCTGTTGTATCGGCCATTGATGGCGCTGTCGTTTTCGCCGGATAAGGCCGAAGCGCTGGGAATGCGCCCACAGCTGACGCACTGGCTGTTGTTGATGATGATCGCTGCGGCAGTGATTGGATCCTTCCAAGCCGTTGGCACCTTATTAGTGCTTGGGCTGTTGATCGGGCCAGCCGCAACCGCAGCCCTGATAACCCGCACGGTGCCCAGAATGATCCTGGCGTCACTGGTCATTGGAGTGGTGTCTGTTACTGTTGGATTGATGTTCAGTTACCATCTGGGAACTGCCGCGGGCGCCTCCATGGCCCTGGTCGCGATCGTGGGATTCTTCCTGGTGCTGCTGATCCGAGAACTCACCGGTGTGATTCACCGACGTCGCCGTGGTGCGACCCCAGCCATGCAAGGAGCCTCATGACTCTGGTAGAAGCCGACGACATTGTCTTGTATCGAGGCTCCCATCGAGCCGTTTCGGCATCGAGTTTCACCATCCCGCAGGGCAAGATTACCGCCGTGATCGGACCCAATGGCTCGGGCAAAACCACGTTGCTGCAGGCCATCGCAGGCATCCTGTCGCCCAGCGCCGGTGAAATTCGCGTCCTGGGCAAACCGGTCAAAGAGGTCAAACAAGACATCTCATTTGTCATGCAGTCGGTGGTGTTTCCAACCGGCACGCCAATTAGCGTCAAAGACGTGGTGTCCATGGGACGCTACGCGCAGCGCGGCTGGTTTGGAATGTTCCGCTCCCAGGACCGTTCAGCCATCAATTACGCGATGAACGTGATGAATATTGGAGATCTGAAAAACCGGCACCTCGAAGAGCTCTCCGGCGGTCAGCGCCAGCGCGTCTATGTGGCCCAGGGCATTGCCCAAGGACATGAGATTCTCGTGCTGGATGAACCGATGACCGGATTAGACCTGACCTCGATGCGCATCATCGACGACGTCATTCACGCCGAAGTCGAAGAACACGGCCACTCGGTCATTTTGACGACCCACGACCTCGATGAAGCTGCCGCCGCCGATCACGTGATCCTCATGGATGGCCAAGTGATCGCCGCCGGGTCACCGACAGAGGTGTTGACGCGCGACAACCTGGAGCGGGCCTACGGCCTGGGGAGCCTCCATGAACCGGCCGAGGTCAACGGCACCACCGTGGTAGAACTTCCCGAGTGTACAGCCGAGGCAGATGCACTCGAGATCGAAGACCATAGCTACGGCCGCCGCACGATCCAGCCCTAACGCGCTCGTTATGCTGCGTTGTGGGCACACTGCGGGCACAATCCGTAAATTTCCAGTGTGTGATTGATATCGGTGTAGCCGAAATCTTCGCCCACATGATCGGCCCATTGTTCAATTTTCGGGGCCTCAATTTCTTCGGTCGCCCGGCAATTGCGACACACCAAATGATGGTGATGTCCGGTAGATGCACATTTGCGAAACAACGTTTGGCCGTCGTCCAAAGCCAGAATATCGACGACGCCGTCTTCAACCTGCGACTGCAACACCCGGTACACGGTCGCCAGCGAAACCGTGCGCCCTGTCTCGGCTACCGACTGGTGGACCTGTTGGGCCGATAAAAAGTCTGGGCTGTGGTCTAAGATCTCATCGATGGCCTGTTTCTGCCACGTGTTGCGAGTGCGGGGCCGAGGCGATGAAGCTGACGACATGCTGATGGGTTCCCCTTCTAACGTGATGAACTCGGGCTACAGTGTAGCAAGGAAGTTTGCGTTACCGCAGAGTTCGGTTTTTATGGGCGCTGACCGTGCAATTGAGCTTTCCCCGGGCTATTGTGGAGGATGTGAAAATCCCGCAGCGCTCTGGCACACCACGTGTCATATCAACCTATGCAACGTTTCGTGCCGACTGTGTTGGAGGCATTCAGTAATGAATCACCCCGTACTGGTCAGTGTCGATGTACTGGCCGCCTGGATGGGCCTGGACCGTACCGACTACAGCCTGCCTGATGAACATACCGTTCAGGTGCGCACCAGAATGCTGGCAGATCAGCTGTCCACCCAGCCCGAAGGTTTTGTGGCCCCCACGCCGGTGCCCGAACCCGGACGCTTGGTGATCTGGGATGTCCGCTGGTCGGCAACCGATCCGACACAAAATCACGAATCTTACCGCCAGGGCCACTTGCCCGGTGCGGTTTATGTCTCCATGACGAGCCACCTGGCCGGCCACGGTGCCCCGACTGCCGGGCGACACCCGCTACCGGATCCGGCAAAATTCACCGAGGCCGTGCGCATGCTTGGACTCAACGACGGCGATACAGTCGTCGTCTACGATGCAGGAGCCTCCTCGGCTGCGGCTCGCGCGTGGTGGTTGTTGCGCTACGCCGGCAAGCAAGAAGTGTATGTCCTGGACGGCGGCTTAGACGCCTGGCGCGACGCCGACCTGCCCCTGCACGCCGGAGAAGTACTACCCCGCATCGGCTCGGCCTATCTTTCGTGGGGCAAGATGCCGGTGGTGGGCACCGAGCAGGTCCCAGCATTTGTCCACAACGATGGCATCCTGCTCGATGCCCGGGCCACGGAACGCTACACGGGCGAACGCGAGCCCATAGACCCGGTGGCCGGACACATCCCCTCAGCCGTATCGGCACCCGGAGCCGACCTGACCGATGCCTCGGGCAAGTTCTATCCGTCAGACCAGTTGCGCGACTACTTTGCCCGTCACGGAGTGCAGCCGAGCTCGGCGGTCACCGCCTATTGCGGTTCAGGGGTCACTGCCGCCAAAACCGTCTTAGGCCTAGCACTGGCCGGTGTCGAAGGCGCCTTATATCCCGGATCGTGGTCGGCGTGGTCATCTTCGCGCGATCATCCGGTGGCCACCGGCGACGCTCCCGGGCAGATGCCTGCCAACCTCTAAGGGGCGCCAACCCTGAGCTTTTGGTCGCCAGGTCATTAGACTGAGGACGGAACCTACCTTCTATTTCGTTGACAGGAGAGTTTATGGCGACGATTTTCACAAAAATTATTGACGGCGAACTGCCCGGCCGTTTCATTTGGCAAGACGATCGCTGCGTGGCGTTTCTGGACATCAATCCGCTGTCCTATGGTCACACGCTGGTCGTCCCGCGCGAAGAGGTCGACATGTGGACCGAGATCGACGAAGATCTCAACGCCCACCTGTATACCGTGGCCTCGCGCATTGGTGCCGCCCAGGTGGCCAGCCTCGGTGCCGCCCGTGCCGGGATGATGATTGCCGGCTATGAGGTCCCGCACCTGCACCTACATGTGTTCCCCACCGAATCCTTGGCTGACTTCGATTTGCGTCGCATCATGCGCGACCCAGACCAGGACAAAATGGATCACGCCGCAACCCAATTGCGTGCCGCACTGCGCGACGCCGGACACGGCGAGTTCGTCCCCGCAGACTAATGCAGTAGTGCTGCGGCAGCTTTGATGGCTTGCCGGAGGCGTTTTTCACTCACACTGGCCGCGGTGCCCAGCTCCTGGGCAAACAGTGACACCCGGAATTCTTGGAGCAACCAGAAGATCTCTTGGATTGCCGCCGGTGTGGGGACACCAGCGGGGGCCTGAGCTTTCAGGTCCCCGTACGCCTGTTCTAATCCGTGAACCACCTGCATATTCAACCCGTCGCGTTGCAGAGCGCCACCGGCGTCGAGCTTTTCCATCCGCAGCTTCATGGCCTGCAGGTAGCGTGGCAGGTGGCGCAGCTGGGCCCACCCCGTGGCGGATACAAAATTCGGTCCAATCAACTGCTCGTGTTGGGCACGCAAATCGGCAGCCGCTGCAGCCAATGCCAAGGACCGGATCTTGCGGATGCTCCGATCGACATCCCGAGACAGGTTCAAAATGTCTGCAACCACCTTGGTGACTTTGAAGGTGGTGTCAATCAATTCTTCGTGCACGCGTTGTTTGCATGCCTGATAAGCAGACTCGGTCATTGGGAGCTCATCGGGGATCAGCGCATCAATTGCGGTTCGTGTGCAGTCCGTGACCAGCGCGGCACTGTCGGGATATGGCGAATGGGCAAAGGCCAGCTTTTCTGCCGCCGAGAGGTGATCCATAATATAGCGCTGCGGGTTCGGCAGCTCTGCCTGCAGCAGCGCGATGACCCCGCCACGGTGCACGGCGCGCTGTTCGCCCTCGGTACGCAAAATGACCAAGGCAGCAGACGGCGCGGAATGCTCCTCGGCCTGTAAGGCCGGATAGCCGGTGACCTGCTGGTGGGCCGTCCCGGTCCATATAGAGGTCTGCACCGTGGCCGGAAGGTCGCCAAAATTCCACGACGTCAGCCCGGTCTTCGGCTCGAGACTCGGCCCCGGTGGTGGCTTAGGCGCGTCTCGAGCGGTGTCGGCTCGGGCGGATTTGGGTTGCGGCCGCCCCGGTCGGCCCCCGCGTTTGGCAGGCTTGGGCAGGCGGACCCCGTGTTCTTTCGCCGCTTCGGTCAGGGATGCCGCCAGGGCGGTCTGGTTTTGACCGGCGAGGTCCCGTTGCAGTGCGTGCAAATCATCTGAGGTCCCCACCACAGCACCCCGCTCATCGACCACCTGATAATTGAACCGCAGGTGCGGTGGCAGCTTGTCCGGTGCCCAATCGTCCGGGGCAATCGGTTGATGTTTGGTTTGTCGAAGGAAGGTTCCCAACGCGGTGTAGAAGTCATCGGTTGCCGGATCGGCGTGAGCAGCCAGCTGCTCGGCTGCGGCTTGGGCGGTGTCCGGGGCGGGCACCAGATGCTTGCGAATCGGTTTGGGCAGGCCACGGATCAAGGCGGTGATCAGCTCGGTGCGCAGGCCGGGGATGAGCCAATCAAAGCGCTGCTGGTCCATGTAGTGCAACAGCGCTAGCGGGATGGTCACGGTCACCCCATCGGTCTGGGGCCCGGGCGGCTGACCGGTACCGGAAGCATCCGCGCCCAGCGCGGCCACCGGTTTAAACTCATAGTGCAGTGGTAATTCCACGTCCCCGGTGGGGGTCGGGTGGATAAAGACGTCGGGGAACTGGTCGACGTCGAGATCTGCGGTATCCGTCGCCAAGAGTTTGGTCGGATCAAAGTCTAAAAGTTCGGGATCCTCATGCCGTTGTTTGCGCCACCACGCATCGAAGTGACGTTGCGAAACCGCGTGCTCTGGAATCCGGGCGTCATAGAAGGCAAAGAGTGCATCCTCAGACACCAAGAGATCACGACGACGCAGCCGAGTTTCGAGCTCTTCCACCTCGGCCAACCGCTCCAGGTTGCGTTTGAAAAAGTGATGCCGGGTGTTCCAGTCACCTTCAATGAGCGCGTGACGGATAAACAGCTCTCGGGCTGCGGCCCGGTTGACGTTGTAGTAGCGCACCGGGCGGTCGGCCACAATCGTCACCCCATACACCGTGATCCGTTGCCGGGCCATCGCGGTGCCATTACGGCGGGACCAGTAGGGGTCCGAGGTGTTGACCTTGGCGATCGATCCGGCGGCCTCTTCAATCCATTCGGGCTCGACGGCGGCCACCTGCCGGGCCCACAGCCGGGAGGTTTCGACAAGTTCGGCGGCCATCACAAAATCATGGCGTTTTTTGAATAACCCGGAGCCCGGAAAGATCGCAAACCGCGACCCGCGAGCGCCCTGATAGTGTTTGCGACGCTCATCCCAGGAACCAATGTGGGATAACAATCCGGTCAATAAGGCTTTGTGGACGCCGTCGTGATGAGACACCGCATCAATGCTGCGCGAGCCGATTTTCAGGCCAACTTCGCGGGCAATCTGGCGCAGTTGGCGCACCAGGTCCTGCCATTCGCGCACTCGCAGATAGTTGATGAACTCTCTCCGACACAGTTTACGAAACTGGTTGCCTGACAGGTCGCGCTGTTGTTCGTGGAGGTAATTCCAGAGGTTCAACAGGGCAGAAAAATCGGACGTGTCATCGGTGAAGCGCTTATGGAGTTCATCGGCCGCTGCCCGGTGTTCCTCGGGGCGTTCGCGGGGGTCCTGGATGGTCAGGCCGGCGGCCAGCACTAACACTTCGGGGATGACATCGTAGTGTTCCGAGGCCAAGATCATGCGGCCAAGCCTTGGAGCCACCGGCAACCGGGCCAGACGCCGGCCCAGGGGAGTGATGGTACCGGCTTTGAATGTGCGGGTCATCCGGCGCCCACCCCGGCCGCGCACTGTAACCGGGTTGCCCGTATTCAGCGCGCCCAATTCGGTCAGCAGGGTCACACCGTCGGTGATTTGTTTATGTTCGGGGGCCTGCAGGAACGGGAAGTCGTCGAGTTCATCGGCGGTGGCGATGATGTTGATCGAGGCCATGTGCAAAATGACCGAAGCCAGTGATGTGCGCAGGATTTCCGGATCGGTGAATTCGGGCCGGGCGTTGAAGTCGTCTTCGGAGTACAGCCGGATGGCAATACCAGGACTCGTGCGGCCGGCACGCCCGGAGCGCTGCTGGGCTGAGGCTTGTGAGATCCGTTCGATGGGTAGGCGCTGGACCTTGGTGCGTTGCGAATACCGGGAAATGCGGGCGGTACCGGTATCGATGACATATTTGATCCCGGGGACGGTCAGCGATGTTTCGGCCACGTTGGTGGCCAGCACGATGCGGCGGTACTTGCCGGGCCGGAACACCCGCTGTTGGTCTTGTAAGGATAATCGTCCGAATAACGGGAGGATCTCGGCGTTGGCTAATCGCGGGTTTCGGGTGACCCGAGGGCCCAGGATTTCGGCGGCGTCGCGGATTTCGCGCTCGCCGGGGAAGAAGATCAGGATGTCACCGGGAGCTTCGCGACTGAGTTCATCCACAGCGTCGGCGATCGCATCCAGCGGGTCGCGGGCGTCTTCCAGGTCATCGGCGTCGTCGTCGGGGTCATCGGGCAGGGCCTGTTGCGTCAGGGGCCGGTAGCGGATTTCCACCGGATAGGTCCGACCCGACACCTCCACGATGGGCGCGGGTTGACCGGTTGCGTCTGCAAAGTGTTCGGCGAAGGATTCGGGGTCGATCGTGGCCGAGGTAATGATGACTTTCAGATCAGCACGTTTGACCAAAAGCCGCTTGAGGTAACCCAGCAGAAAGTCGATATTCAGGCTGCGTTCGTGGGCCTCGTCGATAATGATGACAGAGTATTTCGACAGGGTCGGATCGTGTTGAATTTCGGCCAGCAAAATGCCATCGGTCATGACCTTCAACCGGGTGTCTTCCGATACCTCGGAGGTGAAGCGCACCTGGTAGCCCACGGTCGCACCGATATCCTGACCAAGTTCTTCCGCGACCCGCTCGGCAACCGAGCGCGCCGCGATCCGGCGGGGCTGGGTATGACCGATCATCCCGTGATCGGCAAAGCCCATTGCCAAACACATTTTCGGTAACTGCGTGGTCTTCCCGGAGCCAGTCTCCCCGGCGACAATGATCACCTGGTGTTCGGCCAGCTGCGCCATGATATGTTCACGGCGCTGAGAGACCGGCAGCTCTTCGGGGAACGTGATGGCAGACAACTGACGCGCTGATGTATTGGACATGATGCTAAAGGATTCTACGGTAGTCCGCCCCACGTCGCGCAGCGGGGACGCGCAGGGCCAAAAGCCCGTACCCTCGGTGGGTAGCAACCCACCGAGGGCACGGGCGCGTGTTAGCGCGGGGTATTGATTGTGATGAGTTGTTTATTGACGAACTCATCCATGCCCAACGGGCCCAGTTCGCGGCCGAACCCGGAACGTTTCACGCCACCAAACGGCAGATCCTCGCCACCGACGTTGAAGGCGTTGATGTGCACCATGCCGACTTCCAGCTGGTCTGCAACAGCTTGTGCCCTGGCCTCATCCGTGGAGAACACCGCACCGCCCAGTCCGTAGGACGACGAGTTGGCTAATTCGATTGCTTCGTCTTCGGTTTTGACCCGGTAAATCATCACGACCGGTCCGAAGAGCTCTTCGGAATATGCGCGGGCCGTTTCTGGCACATCGGTCAACACGGTTGGTGCGACATAGTAGCCGGGCAGCTCGGGGCGTTGACCACCAACGTGCACGGTCGCCCCGGCGCGGCGGGCATCCTCGATTTGTTCCATCAGGCCCACGGCTGCGGCCTCGGAGGACAACGGAGCGTATTCACTGCGGTTGGCATCGGCCGGATTGCCCGGGGTGAGCTCGGCTGCCAGCGTGGTCAACTCGGCCACGAATTCGTCATAGATGTCGTCCATGACGATAATGCGCTTATTCGAGGTACAGGTTTGCCCGCTGTTACTCAACCGCGAGAACAGTGCTCGTCGGGCGGAGGTTGCAACATCTGCTGAATCCAGGACAATGTAGGGGTCCGAGCCACCTAACTCTAGGACGGCTTTTTTCAAGTGCCGACCGGCTTGTTCTGCAACGGCCGATCCGGCACGCTCGGAACCGGTCAGTGACACACCCTGGATCCGAGGATCAGCGATCATGGTTGAGACCTGGTCATGAGTGGCAAAAACGTTGATGTAGGCGCCCTCAATGACACCGGCTTCGTGCATCAGCTGCTGAATCTTCAAGGCGGTACCCGCACAGATTTCAGCGTGCTTCAGGATCACGGTATTGCCCAGCATCAGATTCGGTGCGGCAAAACGAATGACCTGATAATACGGGAAGTTCCACGGCATGATCCCCAAGATCGTGCCGATCGGGCGACGACGCAAGATCGCGGTCTGCCCGTCAATGTTTTTGAGTTCCTGGTCGGCGGCCAACCGTTCGCCTTCGGTGGCGTAGTAACGAATGATGCGCGCACAGTATTTGACTTCACCGATGGCCTCGCGGGTGTTCTTGCCCATCTCCAGGGTGGCTTGTGCTGCCAGCTCTTCGGCGCGCTCCTCAAAGAGGTCAGCCAGTTTCAGCAGAATCTGTCCGCGTTGCGCCATGGGCATGGCCGACCACGTGCGGTACGCGCTGGCCGCGGTGGCTAATGCTTGTTGGATTTCGTCATCGGAGGCATAGGGAAATTCTTGTACCAGTTCCCCGGTGGCTGGGTTTTGTGTCCGATAGGTGGTGGTCATATCATTCCTCAGGTCTTAGGAGAGTCGGTCGACCACTAATCTAGGCCAGCCGACACAAGAAATCACGTGATCTCGAACCTATGACGATGCGTCTTGGCCACCGAGGTCGCGCGTCACCGATCAGGTGTATCAGCTAAATCCTCGTAGATATAAAAAACGCCAGCGCCCTCCAGTGCTGGCGACCACGGCGTTACAGACCCGGGGGAATATAGTGGTCCAACCCATCTTGGCGAAGTCGGTGTTTGAGGTCTTCGACTAATTGCGTGTAGTTATCCATAATGCGCGCTCGGTCTTGCAGTTCGGAGGCGAGATCCATCGACGTCGCGCGGCGTAGTTCTTTGCGCGTCATGGTCAATGCAGTTGGCCGACCGCCCGGGGTGTATACCATCGAGGTTAAGGCTTCGAGGGCCCGTTCCCGGTTCTTCATCGTGGTGCCTTCCATCTCCCAACGGAATAATGTCCGTTCGGAGATCCCGATCTTCTGGGCCAATTCGGTACGTGGAAGATGTGCAGCTTCCCGCCGACGCATGATGTCCAATCCGACCGAAAGTTCGTCGTTGGGATTGAGCTGTTCCTGCCCTTCCCGAGGGTGGATTTTCCTACGCATGTCTGTGCCGTCCAAAAAGTCTGCTTTCTGCATCGGTTGATTTTTCAAGTATGCAGCAACCGTTCATCATGTCACAATATCTCATCTATCCCAAACGTGCCTGTCAGCTTGAAAATCGAGGAATGACTGAAGGGCCGGATAATTCCCCTGGTAGTGAGGTGTGTCACGCGGCTGAATCGGGTGCAAAACGATTTCGGGGCAGTCAGCGAGCCGTAGAAACCACAAAACCTCACAGGACAGTGATTGTGCCTGTGAGGCTTGTGCCCCCGATAGGAATCGAACCTACGGCCTTCTGCTCCGGAGGCAGACGCTCTATCCACTGAGCTACGGAGGCGAATATCCACGACGATACTGGAAAGTTCCGGTGGACCTTGAATACCCTACCGCAAAAGTCCCTTACAACGAAATATTTGACCCTACCGCATCGGCTGGCAAGTGTAACTTTGCCTTAAAGGTGCTGACCTTAGCGACGAAAGCTAAACTTGGACACGTGAATCCTGAAAATCTCTCCGCTGCTCTTGCCCACATTGTGCGTTCTGCCGTCGACGCCGGGGACATTAACCTCCCTGCTGAGGCGGTTCCCGAAGCCCCACGAGTCGAACGACCAAAGTCTCGCGACCACGGTGACTGGGCCACCAATATTGCCATGCAGCTGGGCAAGCGCGCCGGGATGAACCCGCGCCAATTCGCAGAAATTGTCGCCCCGAAGATTCAACAGCTCGATGGCGTCGCTTCGGTTGAGATTGCCGGCCCAGGATTTATTAACATCACGCTCGACGCCGCTGCCGCCGGTGAATTGGCGCGCACGATTGTGGAAGCCGGGCAAGCATACGGCCGCAATGACCAGGCCGTCGGTGACGTCGTGAATCTGGAATTTGTCTCGGCCAACCCGACCGGCCCACTGCACATCGGGCACACCCGTTGGGCCGCGCTGGGCGATGCGATTAGCCGCTTGTTGCGCGCTTCGGGAGCCTCGGTGACCAATGAGTACTACATCAACGATTATGGTGCGCAGCTGGAGACCTTTGCGGCGTCTGTCTGGGCGCGCATGCACGGCCAAGATGTGCCCGAAGGTGGCTATCCCGGTCAGTACGTCTATGACATCGCCGATGCGATTCTGGCTGAAGATCCCACCATCAAGGACAAGACCTATGAGGACGCGCTGCCACAGCTGCGGACGCGCGCCTATCAAATACAGTTAGAAGAGATTCGCGCCACGCTTGATGAATTCGCAGTCCACTTTGATGTGTGGTTTTCCGAAGCCAGATTGCACGAAGACGGCGCGGTAGCAGACGCCCTTGAGCGGCTCAAAGCCCAAGGGCATACGTATGAACAAGACGGCGCCTTCTGGCTGCGCACCACCGACTTTGGCGACGATAAAGATCGGGTGCTGATCAAAGCCGACGGCAAGCCCACCTATTTCGCAGGCGACGCCGCATATTACCTGTCGAAAAAAGACCGCGGTTTCGAACAGAAAATCTATCTGCTGGGCGCCGACCACCACGGCTACGTCAACCGACTCCGAGCGCTTGCCGCCTGTGCCGGCGACGACATGGACGACAACATTGAAGTACTCATCGGCCAACTGATCTCGGTCAACGGTGCACGCCTGTCCAAACGTGCCGGCAACATCATCGAACTGCGTGATCTGATCGACTGGTTGGGTGTCGACGCGCTGCGCTACTCGCTCGCCCGCTACCCGAACGATTCGCCCATGGAAATCGATCCGGACCTGTTGCGCTCCCAGACCAATGACAACCCGGTGTTCTACGTGCAATACGCC